>Ga0137418_10006812_pt1 | contig 10499 bp, 14 predicted proteins | sample CZODoug3_1_2_16f_FD_122242 | JGI IMG/M metagenome (GOLD analysis project Ga0137418, IMG submission 122242) | Vadose zone soil fungal communities from Angelo Coast Range Reserve, California, USA - CZODoug3_1_2_16fungal (Hybrid Assembly) | ecosystem: Environmental > Terrestrial > Soil > Vadose... | reverse complement strand
AGGAAGCTCTGAACAAGTGGTCAACTCCTTGGAGTGCGGCGGCCCGGCGCCGCTTTGGTCCGCGGCGACTAGTCGCCGCATCGTTGAATCAACTCAAGCAGGCGTGGTCGTGACTGGTCGCGACTGGCCAAAGCACTGCCAGGCCAGCGCACTCCAAAGAGTTGCCGCTTACACTTGATCAGAGGTTCCTGAAGTCTGTGCCACTCACTTTTAGTATGTGGTGTCGTTGGGGAAGGCACAGACTAAAGTCCATGCCACAATAGAAAAGCCTGGACGTTTCAGCATCCAGGCTTTGCTCGTTTTGAATAAGCGCCAGCTTACTGTGGGTTCTTGTTCTGAAGCTCCTGCCGCTCTCTCATCCGTTGTTCGAACTTCTCTTTGCGCTCCTGCTTCAACTGCTCGAGTTTGGTTTTCTGCCCTGCAGTTAAAACTCCTTCCATCTCAGTGCGAACGCCCTCCATGCTCGCGCGCATTTCCTGACGCAAAGCTTTCGCGCGTACTTCATCGTCGGCGGTGAAGGTGCCGGCAATTCTTTTCTCGCGCAGCTTGAACAGCTCTTCTCGTTGCGTCGTGGTGCCTTGCAAACGCCGCTGCATGATGGCGCGCGCCTGTTGGCGCTGGGCGTCGGTAAGATCTAATTCGCGTATGAGGTGGCCAATTCCTCCCCGGTGTCGCATTCCTTCATGACGTCCTCTGCGCTCGCCGCGCTCAGCCAACCGCTCAGACCGTCTCTTAAACTGTGCGCCGGCATCAGGGGACTGCGGCTGCGTTTGTTGCGCCGCGGCAATCGTACCAAGCGCGAGGCCAGTGCCTAGAATTGTGATTAAGCTCTTTCGTAAGAACATCTCTTGTCAAACTCCTTCTTTTATTAAGCGATGGGCTTCTCGATTCTTTTAGACGGCACAACCGGGAAATAAGTCTGGAAAGATACCGGTTGACTTGGCAAGTGAGGCAGAGTACTTTATAACGCAAAGACAAAGACGGTGTGATCCATCACCCGCCGCTTGTCGATCCGGAGCCAAATCGTAAGATCTTTGTGAGTAGTAAAAAACTGAAACGTCGCGCTACAATACCGCGCCAATGGGTCTTCTCGAAAACATAAACTCTCCAGCGGATTTGCGCCGCCTGCCGGTTGAACAGTTGCAGCCGGTCGCAGATGAAATTCGGCAGTACATCCTTGAGACCATGTCGCGTGTGGGTGGTCACACTGGCGCGTCACTTGGCGCCATCGAGCTCGCCGTCGCTCTCCATTACGCGTTCGACACGCCGCACGACCGCTTGGTTTGGGACGTGGGCCACCAGGCTTATGCTCACAAGATTCTTACCGGACGTCGCGAAGGGCTGCCGACAATCAAACAATATGGAGGCATCAGCGGCTTCCTGCGCCGCGACGAGTCGGAATACGACACGTTTGGCGCAGGCCACGCTTCCACTTCGCTTTCGGCGGCGCTGGGCATGGCCATCGCCCGCGACAAGAAGGGCGAGGACCACCACGTTGTTGCCTTGATTGGTGATGCATCACTCGCGGGCGGCATGGCGATGGAGGCAATCAATCAGGCAGGACACCTTAAGAGTCGTTTGATTGTCGTACTAAATGACAACGAAATGTCCATTGCGCCCGCAGTTGGCGCCTTGACTGGTTATCTCAACCGCATTCGTGGCGCTCACCAGTATCATCGTTTCAAAGAAGAAGTTGAAGAAAAGCTGCTCGCCATTCCTTCGGTAGGCGAGCGGTTGCATCACGCTGCCAAGACGGTCAAGGATGCGATTGCCGCTGCGGTTTTGCCGGGAGCGTTGGTGAATGAACTTGGCTTCAAATACATCGGCTACGTTGACGGTCACAATACGCGGGCCCTGGTGGCCGCGTTACGGGAAGCGCAGCAGATTAAGGATGGGCCAGTCATCGTTCATGCGCTGACTACTAAAGGCAAAGGCCACCCGCGCGCAGAGAATGATTACTATCGCTGGCACGCGACTGGTCCATTCGACCTGACGAGCGGCGAGGCGATTAAATCCAAGGCCGCGGCTCCGACTTACACAGCAGTTTTTGGCAACACGCTGGCCGAACTGATGGGCCGCGACGAAAAGATTGTTGCGCTGACGGCGGCTATGCCAGATGGCACGGGCATTTGCACGGCCCTGGAACAGTTTCCCGATCGCTCTTTTGACGTCGGCATTGCGGAGCAGCATTGCGTGACGTTTGCCGCCGGCATGTCGTGTGAAGGCCTGAAACCGGTCTGCGCGATCTACTCGACCTTCTTACAACGCGGCTTTGACCAATTGATCCACGATGTCTGCATCCAAAATCTCAACGTGAAGTTTTGTTTAGATCGGGGCGGCGTGGCCGGCGGTGATGGCCCAACACATCACGGCCTTTTGGACATTGCTTATCTGCGCGGCGTTCCCAACATTGTGCTGATGGCGCCGAAAGACGAAGCCGAGATGCGCGACATGCTCTTCACGATGGTGGAGCATGTTGGACCAGCCGCCATGCGCTATCCGCGCGGCAGCGGCGTCGGCGTGCCCATCGACGTCGAGCCTAAGTTGCTCGAGATAGGCAAGGGAGAAATACTGCGGGACGGCGGCGAGATTGCAATCGTCGCTTACGGCTCGATGGTCCATCCATCGCTGCAAGCCGCCGAGAATCTGGCGCGTGAAAAGATCGCAACCACCGTGGTCAACGCGCGTTTTGTGAAACCGCTTGATGCGCAACTCTTGCTGGCGCTGGCGCAAACCAAGCGGCTGATAGTTACGGTTGAAGAAGCTTACCTGGCCGGCGGTTTTGGTTCGGCCATAATGGAGTTGCTGGAAGAGAATGGACTTCAGGATAAGGTTCGCGTGGTGCGCATGGGCATTCCGGATCGGCTGGTCACGCACGGAGACGCAAAACTGCTGCTCGCGAAATATGGACTAGATGCCGACGGCATTTACACGCGCGTGAAGGATAGCATCGACGTGCTGGATGATCGTCGCGCCAAGCGGCAAAAAGTCGCGCGATAGTTTTTCGCCACTCTCAAAAATAAACTCGCGCCCGTACTACTGAGACAGACGGGCGCGTTGTTTTAATGCACGATATCGTTACCTCTTTGCCTCTCCCTGACGGGGCGACGACTTTGGCAGTCTTGTTGGGAGCTGTCGCCGCCCTTTTCCTCGCCCGCCTGCGCAAGGAATCCGCACCAGAAGCGACTTTCAGTTCCCAAACCGTAGCTGCTCAATCGATCCAGTTGACAAGCGGAGAATGGACGGCTCCGGCAGTTGCGGATGAGCCGGGAGCGCAACAATCCCACAACCTATCTGCAACTATCGAGCAAGGGGCTGCCAAACAAATTGGATTCTTCTCACAAAACTCTTGTGGGCGCTGGTAAGGCGTCTTTCGAATCAGTGAAATTTTCGAAGGGGCAGGCGGACGCCATTAAGAAAGTGTATCGCGTGCTTAGGAGAAGTCAGTACTTCGGATATTTAACACATTGACTGATCTCCGGACGAGTGGCATTATTTCCCGAGAGTTGATTCGCAATTTCTGCCCGGCGTTAATTCGCTTGCCCCGTTTGAACTCACATACATTGTAATTTCCGGCACCCCGACGTTTTTCTCAATGGTTCAATCTTTCGCGCGGTGCGGCGCGAGGAAATGGTGAATTTTTTATGAACAAAAAAGTGTTTCATGAGCGGGAGTGTATTCATCGAGATGATGATGGCGCTGAGGGCGAGTTTTACAACGGCTCCTTCTACGTGCAGGCGTTGCAGCGCTTGCGTGTCGACAAGGCTGTAGAGATGTCGGGGTTAGTCACTTCCTTTTTCTGGGCTGACGCTCCACACATTCTCGTCTGGCTTTGTCACGATTGCGCCGACCAACTTGGTTTAGCCGATACTCCTCGCGCGTTAACGCAAGCAGTACGGCGCCAGGCCTGACCGACTCATCAGGCTTCAATCGGTGCGAACAACGCTGGCGCACTAGGTGCCGACGGCATTTACACGCGCGTGAAGGGGAGGATCGACGTGCCGCATGATCGTCGCGCCAAGCTGCAAAAAGTCGGGCGATAATTTTTCGCCACTCTCAAAAATAAACTCGCGCCCGTACTGCTAGACAGACGGGCGCGTTGTTTTAATGCACGATATCGTCGCTGGCGCTGAGACATATGGCATCAACAGCCCCTGCCTTTCAGCTTTTACAACGACTTAACGGCGAGCGACTTTGCATCCTGTTTTTTGGCCCTCATTTTGCTAACTAATCGAAGGCCCGGCCAATCGATTGAGCAATGACTCCAGCACGCAAGGATTTTGGAATAAAATGGAAATACAAATAACGGACGCCGCAACCAGTTCTGAGTTAACACTGGCTGAACCTCACTTCGACGACGAGGCGACCCTCCTTTCGGCGCGGCGAGTCGTACCGCTGGACGAAGTTTCGCCTTATGGCTCGCAAGCAACGTCGCGCTTCGCTCACGGATGGATGTTTGCCGCCACTGTCGTAGGCGCGCTGCTGCTGGGCGTTGTTGCCAGCGTCGCTTATTACTCGTACCTCAATCGAGCACCTGCACAGTTGTTTGTCGACACTGAAACTATTGTTGGCGGTGTTGAGGGTGTATCTACGGAACGACCTCAGGCGTCAGCGAATGTGTCCCAGGTCAACAACACTCCGCCGGATTCGAATCCCGGTGTCACTGGACACGGAGAATCCGCGTCGCCTTCACCTTCAATTTCTTCGAACGAAGCAAAAAGACCAGTCGCGCGGCGCGTTGACGTGCTGACCTCTTCGTCAACTTCTGACGAAATGCAAGCTCGCGAGGAACGCAAGGCACGCAGAGAAGTAAAAAAGCGTATTCGCGAGTTGGAGCGCGAAAGCCGCAACCGCAAATCTCGTAATGACCTCACCCGCATCCGGGAAATTTTCGAAGGCCCGCAAAAACCTTAACAAGCAGTAAACTGTCGGGCGTGAAACCAGAGCGTCCTGAGCGAATCGACAAGTTGCTGGTCCAGCGCGGGCTCGCCGAATCGCGCGCCAAGGCACAGGCGATGGTAATGGCCGGTATCGTGTTGGTTAATGAGCAGCGCGTTGACAAACCTTCGGACGCAATTCCCGGCGATGCAGCGATCAGAATAAAAGGCGGCGACGATCCAACTTCCCGCTATGTGGGGCGCGGAGGCATGAAACTGGAAACTGCATTACGTCAGTTTCAAATTGATGTTGCAAACCTTAACTGTCTTGACGTCGGTGCTTCCACCGGCGGCTTTACCGACTGTCTGCTAAAACACGGCGCGCACCACGTCGTTTCCGTCGACGTTGGCCACAACCAAATTGATTGGCGCTTGCGAACTGACCACCGGGTTGAGGTACGAGAAGGTATCAATGCGCGCTACCTGAAACCTGACGATTTCGAAACAGAGTTCGACCTGATCGTGATGGATGTTTCGTTCATCTCAGCCACCAAGATACTTGCTGCCTTGGCTCCACTCTTGAAAGCTGACGGTCGTCTGATTGTGCTGATCAAGCCCCAGTTTGAAGTTGGCCGCGGCGAAGTAGGCAAGGGAGGCATTGTTCGCGATCCACAAAAACACGCGCGCGTTATTGACGAAGTAAACAAAGCGGCTAAAGAACTAGGCCTTGCCGCGCGCAAAGTAATTGAGTCTCCGCTGCGCGGCGCGGATGGCAATCTGGAATTTCTCGCGCTTTACGAGAAGAGTTCATGACTAAACCGTTGCCGGGAATTGCGCTTGCAGTTACCATGGCGACCGTTTTCCTATTCACTTCTACTTCCACTTCCCTAACGGGACTGGTGTGCCAGGCACAATGACGAACTCAATAAAACGGGTCGGTATAGTTCTGAAGCCGCATCAACCGGATGCACTGAAAACGATGTGTGAACTTGCTACCTGGCTGGCGGCGCGCGGACTCACGCTCGTGGGCGGTCCCGAAATTGAGCGGGACTTAATTGCCAAACAGACAAACTGCACCGTAGCTGAAGTGGAACCCGAAAAGCTCGCAGCGAATGTGGATCTTGTGCTCGTGCTGGGCGGCGACGGCACCATGATCTCGGCCTCGCGCATGATTGGCGATACCGAAGTGCCGGTGCTGGGTATTAACTACGGCGGGCTTGGGTACCTGGCTGAGTTTCGCATTGAAGAGTTGTATGACGCATTGGAATCAATCCTTTCCGGCAATTATCGTTTGGACAAGCGCGTGATGCTTGCGGTCGAGCTGGGCGGTGCGGAAGAGGCGACGCGCAATCGCGTGCTAAATGACGTGGTCATCAACAAATCGGCGCTGGCGCGCATCATCGAGATTGAAGCCTATCTGAACGGACAGTTTGTGAATTCGTTTCGTGCCGATGGTTTGATCGTTTCCACGCCAACCGGTTCAACCGCCTACAACCTGTCCGCCGGTGGGCCAGTTATCTTTCCTTCCATGAATGCGGTTGTCATCACTCCGATTTGTCCTTTCACTCTTTCTAATCGACCTATCGTCGTTCCCGACGACGCTATTATCGAGCTGTGTCTGAAGACCGATAAAGAAGACGTCGCGCTGACGCTCGACGGGCAGGTTGGCTTTCCCTTGAAGGTTGACGATCGAGTAGTGATTCGCAAGAGCAAGACCACCTTTAATCTTGTGCAGCCGATGAACAGAAACTATTTCGATGTGCTGCGCGACAAGTTGCGTTGGGGGCGATGAGACAGTTTCGAGTTCAGAGTTTCGAGTTTCGAGTTCAAGAAAACCGAATGCAATTAGAATCAGGAGAATCCATCAGGTGAGCGTTCAGGTACGCTGAAACAGCGACGACCAGAGAAAAATTCGAGCCGTAAAATATGAAACTCGGAACCCGAAACTCGAAACTCAAAACTGCGCATCGTCCCTGGTATAAACCTTCACTCACTACGCAGATTCTAATTGGTCTGCTCGTGGGCGGCCTGCTCGGATATATCAGCCCTGACTGGGGCAATCGCGTCTATTTTCTTCGCGACATTTTTCTCAACTTGATCAAATCGATCATTGCGCCGCTGATCTTCGCCACGCTGGTCGTGGGAATAGCCGGCGGCGGTGATTTGAAAAAAGTCGGGCGCATGGGTCTGAAGGCGCTGCTCTATTTTGAGATTGTAACCACGATCGCGCTTTTCATCGGCTTGGGCATCGTAAATCTCACCAAGCCAGGTTACGGCGTCGCGCTTACGGCCGCACGTGACATCAGCCAGTTACAACAAACGCATCCGCAGGGATTTCGCGACATGCTGGTCCACATCTTCCCCTCGAGTGTGCTGGATGCAATGGTGCGTGGCGATGTGCTCCAGATCGTAGCTTTCTCGGCTCTGTTTGCAGTGGCCGTCTCGGCTATGGGCAAAACGGCCGCGCCAATCCTGCGCGGCTGCGAGGCGTTATCACAGGTGATGTTCAAATTTACCGGTTACGTGATGATGTTTGCGCCCATCGGTGTGGGGGCAGCGATGGCCCACACGATTGCGACCAACGGCCTGGGCGTGCTGGTAAACCTCGGAAAATTGATTGGGTCGCTTTATCTTGCTCTTTTGGTGCTGGTCGTTTTTGTCTTTGGGGCAGTGATGATTATTGCCCGCGTGCCCATCAAGCAGTTTTTAAAGGCCGTGCGCGAACCGTTCACCATTGCGTTTGCGACGACCAGCAGCGAGTCCGCCTTGCCAAAGGCAATGGAAGTGATGGAACGGTTCGGAGTGCCGCGGCGCATTGTAGGTTTTGTAATGCCCACGGGCTACAGCTTTAATCTGGATGGCACAACTCTCTACCTGGCGATGGCCTCGGTATTTGTGGCGCAGGCGGCCGAAGCAACCACGGGCCAGCACCTCAGCTTTGGGCGGCAGATCGTGATGATGTTGACGTTGATGATCACTTCCAAAGGCGTGGCCGGCGTGCCACGTGCAGCGCTTGTGATTTTGCTGGCCACGCTAAATAACTTTTTGCCGAATGGTTTGGGCGCCATCGGCGTTGCGGTGATCTTCGGGGTGGACGAGTTGATGGACATGGGCCGCACTTCCGTGAATGTTTTGGGAAACTGTTTGGCTACTGTCGTGGTCGCGCGTTGGGAAGGTGAGTTTGACGACAAACGCGCGCGCGTTTTTGGGACCTCTGAGGAAGCTCAGTTGGATTTGAACGCAGGCGAAGTGGCGTTTGCAGATGCAGTCGCCGAAGGCTGATTCCGCAACCGGAAATTAAAACAGAATGGTTTTTCCTCTTTACGACGACAACAGCGATCGCACTACCACGCCGGTGGTCAATTACATTCTGATTGCCATTAATATTCTGGTGTTTGTGTTTTTGCAGCAGTTGGGCACTAACGACAAATTCACCTACGCGTTTTCGACTGTGCCGGAGGAAATCATTACCGGCCGCGACGTGCGCACTCCCGATCGCGTGGTTGAAGAGCCAGTCACCGGACAACAGCTTTTGCTTCCAGGTTTGCAGCCGACGCCTTTCTCCGTTTACCTAACGTTGATTTTTTCGATGTTCATGCACGGCGGCATTGCTCACATCGCAGGCAACATGTTGTTTCTCTGGATTTTTGGCGACAATGTCGAAGACCGCATGGGCCACCTGAGATACCTAATCTTTTACCTGCTGACTGGTGTGCTGGCATCGCTGGCTCACGTCTTCATTACGGCCATGGTTGCTGTCGATCAGAGTAGTTTGCTAGTTCCGAGTTTGGGAGCTTCAGGTGCGATTTCCGGGGTGCTCGGTGCCTACCTGGTGCTTCATCCGAAACGCAGGGTAACGGTGATCTTGTTCCGTTTTCTCACCGACGTGCCCGCGTATGTAGCGGTAGGCATTTGGTTCGCCTTTCAATTGATAAGCGGTCTTGGTGTTTTGGGCGGCGGTTCCCAGCAGGGTGGCGTCGCCTACGCGGCGCACATTGGCGGTTTCGTTGCTGGCGTAGTGCTGGTCAAGTTTTTCACGCTTGGGCGCGGAAATACACCGACCTACGCTTAGCCCGAAATACTCTCCTTTTAGATCTTGCTGGCTGAATTGCAGCAGGTCCCCGCCTCAGTTAAGATCGGCTTTCCCTTTTTCAGGAGCAAGCTATGGCAATCAAGGAAAGCGCGGTCGCGCCGGTTAATCAACAGGGTCTCAATATCCAATCCACTCCCCGCGAGGAGATGCAACTTTATCCGCTCGATACCTTCGCTTACGAGTTTCCCGGCAAAGAAATAAAGATCGATCTCGAGATCACCGAGTTCACAGCTATCTGCCCGTTCTCCGACTTTCCGGATTTCGCCACCATCCGGCTCCAGTATGTTCCTAACAAACGCTGCGTCGAGTTGAAGAGTCTGAAGCTTTACATCAATTCGTTTCGTAATGTGAAGATCTTTCACGAGCACGTGGTCAACGTGATCCTCGAGGACTTTGTACGCGCCTGCGATCCATTGAGCGTTGAGATTGAAGGCGATTTTCACGTGCGCGGAAACATTAAGACGGTGGTGCGGGCGAGCTATAAGAAGTAAAAGGTGAGTTAAGGAAAGGAAAGAACTGATGTCTGCAAATAGCGAGCAAATACTTAAGCAAGCGCTGACTTTGCCTCCGCAGGAACGTGCCGAATTGGTCGAGCAGCTTTTGGCTACTTTTCAAACGCCCCGCGATCCTCAGATCGACGAGTTGTGGGCGCGCGAAGCCGAGGACCGACTCGACGCTTATGATCGGGGTGAACTCAAGGCAGTTTCGGCTGAGGAGGTCTTTAACAAAATCAAAGAGCGACGGGCGAAATGAAGATAAGCTTTCTTGACGCCGCTCAATCTGAACTTAACGACGCGATTGACTACTATGAAGAACGACGGTCAGGATTGGGATTCGAATTCGCGGAAGAAGTTGAGCAAGCGTTGGAACGTATCAATCAGCCTGGTCGCCGCTGTCGTTGCGAGTACGGCGTTGCGTTGTCAATCGATTTCCCTACAGTGTGATATACGAAAATCGGAGCGAGATCATAATTATCGTTGCGATTCAACATCATAATCAAGCGCCCGAAAGTTGGCGATCCAGAGTCCTTGAATAGTCCCACGTGAACGTTTTTGACATGAGCTTCACGACGATTTCCATCATCGCCGGCATCATCTTGCTGGCGATTTTCTTTCTGATTGCCCGGCTGGCCATCCGCTGGGCCGTGCGCCTGACAATCGTTGGCGTAATCCTGGTGGCGTTGATTGGCGTGGGTGTTTTCTGGTGGTGGGGCAACCGTCTCGCCGGACCTACGCCCGGGTCAAATCATCAACGCGCTGCCCCAGCCAAACGTACCCCTTCTCGCTGAGTACTCATGGGAAAAACAGATACCGATGACGAGGCCGACGTCTTTGTCGACGAACCAGCGCCGCTCGAATCAGGCGGAATCATCGGGCTGTGGTCTCGTTATCGGCTGTTGCCGCGCAATGTCTTCGCTATCAGTTTGGTCAGCCTGCTAAACGACGCTTCCAGTGAGATCATCTATCCCCTGCTGCCAATCTTCTTATCGTTAACTCTCGGTGCTTCACCCGGAGTTGTCGGACTGATCG
>Ga0137418_10006810_pt1 | contig 10503 bp, 7 predicted proteins | sample CZODoug3_1_2_16f_FD_122242 | JGI IMG/M metagenome (GOLD analysis project Ga0137418, IMG submission 122242) | Vadose zone soil fungal communities from Angelo Coast Range Reserve, California, USA - CZODoug3_1_2_16fungal (Hybrid Assembly) | ecosystem: Environmental > Terrestrial > Soil > Vadose... | reverse complement strand
AACTGTACAATCTTCGAATGACATCGCCCGCATAGGATCGTTGCTTGGAACGTTCCAGCCGAAAGCCTATGACTATCGATTGTTTATTTGAATCGCTCCTCTTCTACAGCCTAGCGTGCTTGCGCTAGTGGCCTCCAAGCATTCCGTGGCGGGAGCTTCAGTCACTATTTCGTCGCGACTGCAATCGCACGTTCAGAGAGACCTTCGCGGATGAAATTCTCGTCCTTTTTTATATCTCTACCAAAAAAATCGCTGATAGTTCAGGTGCGTATACTCGGTGTCCGAGTCGGACCCGCCCGTGATTACCACGTCCTATCTGTTCTCGGTGGCGCTCGGGGTGCGCCGGCAGGTCAAGGCGCAAGACGACTCGCTGTCACTGCTTCGCATCCTCAGTCAGATCAAGGATTGCGCCCCCCAGCTCACGTTTGACTTCTTCTTGAAGCTCTTCCCTCGCGACCCCGAGTACGTCCCTTGGCAGGAACCGACCTTCAAGAACATCTCCGCCGATGGCCGAGTCGCCTCGGCAGGGCTGATCAACGGGGACATCGAGGAGATCAAGCGGCTCACGGCAGAAATCGAGGCGTACGCGGACCGTGCGCTGGCTCACCTCGACAAGAGAGGCTACGACGGAAAGGTCACCTTCGATGACCTCGACAACGCCATCGAGGCGCTCGACCGGATCGCGTGCAAATACATCGCTGTACTGACGGGGCAGGGATACCCCAGCCTCGAGGCCACCGTCGTGTTCGACTGGAAGAGGATCTTCAGCGTGCCGTGGCGCGAGCACGTCGAGCTGTCGGCAATCGACAAGTGGGCGGCAGGTATCACAACTAGCGCGCCGCCCGTTGGACAACGCTCCTCGGGACCTTCATCGCCGTAGCAATCTGAGTAAGGCTACGTCCCTCGCCCCGCAGCTGCAGCACCCTCGCCACCTGCGCATCGTCCAACCTTCGGAGCCGTCCCCAGCTGCCGCCTTCTGCCTCCATCCGCTCCCGGGCCGCGCTGATCCTCTCGTTGATCGTCAGCCTCTCCATCTTCGCGGCCCAGGACAGTGCGGCCAGTTTGAAGTGAGAGCGGAAGGAATCGAACCTTCAACCTATGGACTAGAAGTCCATTGCGCTCGGCCCCCCCCCACTGCGTCATGAGCGTCACTCGCCGGCAATCCAGCGAACAGCTGTAGCAAGACTCCGTAGGCGCCCGACGGTGGTCTGGCTCAGCGATGGAGATGAAGCAACCCTCGCCCTAGCAGGGCAGCACGGGCGATGCGGTCAGGCTCTCCGAAACGCCGGCCCGGCTCGGTAGCCGCTGCTCCATCCAGGAGATGCCCCTCAGGGTCGCCTTCAGCGCTCGACGGAAATTCCGCGCGTGAAACGGGCAGCGCGCGACGGTGACCTGGCGGTCGCGGCCGATGTGGAAGATCACCGCTGCCGGCTGCGCGCAGCCGGACACGCCGTCATCGAAACCGACGTCGCAGATCTCCGACAGCTGGTCGATCTCCACCATCGGAGCGCACCATAGGGCCGCGACCGGTCCGGGTTCAATAGGGCCTCCGTCCAATCGGTGGGCGGATCCTTCGCCGTACGCGGCGGCACTGAGCGGGCAAGCGGACCGATCGGTCGGGTACGCAATGGGGCGGACGCGGTGCGGCCTCCCGGTCCGTAAACTCTCGCACCTCTTGCGAAGGAGAATGCGATGGCCAGGTCATCGATCGACGCGATGCAGGACCTCATCTACCTCGACATGGACGCCATCACGGCCTACGACCAGGCGATCCGCGCCTGCGACCACGACTTCGTCGCCGACCAGCTGCGGCAGTTCCGGGCGGATCATGGACGTCACGTCCGCGACCTGTCCGAGGAGCTGCGAAAGCTGGGCGAGACGCCCGACGTGCGCACGGACATGAAGGGCTTCTTCATCGAGAAGTTCACCGCCGTGACCAGCCACGGGACGCGGAGCGCGCTGATCGCGATGCTGGCGAACGAGAACCTGACCAACGCGAAGTACCAGGCCGCCGTGGATCTCGAGGACCTGCCCGAATCGGCCAAGGCCGTGATCCGGCAGAACTGGTCCGACGAGCAGCGACACCTGGACTGGATCCGGGAGGCGCTGGATCAGAAGATCTGGGAACGTCCGCAGCCTTCGGCCCCCTGAGGATCAGCCGCGCAGCGGCTCCCAGGCCGAGCGCACGATCGTGCCCAGGTCCTGCAGGCGCGGTCGCCAGCCCAACTCGCGGATGATCCGGTCGGGGCTGGCCACCAGCACGGCCGGGTCTCCCGCGCGGCGCGGCCCGACGCGCACCGGGATCTCGCGCGCGCAGACCGTCCGCGCGACGTCGATCACCTGCTTCACCGAGTAACCCGGGCTGCCGCAGCCGAGGTTGTACGCCCCACCTGCGTGGCCGGAGGCGAGCGCTTCCAGCGAGAGCACGTGGGCACGCGCCAGGTCGCTGACGTGGATGTAGTCGCGGATGCAGGTGCCGTCCGGCGTCGGGTAGTCGGTTCCGAACACCGTGACCGCGGGGATCCGCCCCAGGGCTGCCTGCAGCACCACCGGGATCAGGTGTGTTTCCGGATCGTGGCGCTCGCGGCAACGGGCGGTGGCGCCCGCCGCGTTGAAGTAGCGGAGGCTGATCGATCGCAACCCGTAAGCCGAGGAGTACCAGCGCAGCGCGTTCTCGAAGGCGAGCTTCGTCTCTCCGTACGGATTGGTCGGCGCCGTGGGGTCGCTCTCCTCGATCGGCTGCTTCGCGGGCTCGCCGTACACGGCCGCAGACGAAGAGAACACCAGCGAGCGCACACCGTGCTCGCGCATCGCATCGAGTAGCGAGAGTCCGGCCACGACGTTGTTCCGGTAGTACTTCGCGGGCTGCTGCACCGATTCCCCGACGAGCGAATCGGCTGCCATGTGGATCACCGCCACCGTCTTCTCCAGCGCGCCGCGCAGCGCGGCCGCATCGAGCAGGTCGGCGTGCACGAACTCCGCGTCAGGGTGCACTGCCTCGCGATGGCCCTTGTAGAGGCTGTCGTACACGATCGCCGAGTGGCCCGCTCGGACCAGCTCCTCGACGACGCCGCTGCCGACATATCCCGCCCCGCCGGTCACCAACACCCGCATCGGCGCCTCCGCAGGCAGTTCGCCCGCCTGCGTGACAGTATCGCTCAAGAGCTCTGGAAAGCGCGCCTACTGGGCGAGCAGCCCCCAGCGGGCGGCGAGGCGCACCAGATCCACTGCCGAGTGCGCGTTCAGCTTGCGCAGGATGCGCCCGCGATGCGTCTCCACGGTGCGGGGGCTGATGCAGAGCTGCCGCGCGATCTGCGCGGTGGGATTTCCCTGGATGCAGAGCTCGAAGATTTCGCGCTCTCGCGCGGTGAGCGTCGCCAGGGGCGAGCGGGCGCCTTCCGCTCCGTTCCGCAACCTGCGGTAGTCCGAGACCACGAACCCGGACACCTGCGGCGCGAGGTACGTCTCGCCGCGCGCCACGGTGCGGATGGCATCCATCACCTCCGCGGCCGACTGCGACTTGCAGGCGTAGCCGAGGACACCTGCCTGCAGGGCGTCCGCAACGTGCGCTTCGTCGGCGACCATGCTCAAGGCCAGCACGCGCCGGTTGGGGTCGTCGCGCAGCAGCTCGCGAGCGACGCCGATCCCGCTGATGCCCGGCAACATCACGTCGAGCACGACCACCTCGGGCTGGGAGGCGCGGACGGCCGGGAGGGCCTCCTGCGCATTGGAAGCCTCTGCCACGATCTCAAGGTCTTCAGCGGTGGCGAGCATCGCACGAAGACCCTCGCGGAAGAGCAGATGATCGTCTACGAGCGCCACGCGAAGTGTTGTCATGAACCTTCCTTACATCCGACACGTGAGAAAGGGTACTGCGTAGCCCCACGTATTTATCGACTCCGGACGATGGTCGCGCAGCCGCTCCGGATCGGTGTCGCAGCAGGCCCCTGCTCGACGGACACAGGCGGGCCGCTTTACCGCGGGGTGGAGGTCCCAGCTCGAGGTTTCTCGATCGGGAACTTGAGCACGACCAGAGCGCCGCGGCGCGGACGGTTCACCGCCTGGATGCTGCCGCCCAGCCGCTCCATGGTCCCGGCTGCAAGCCAGAGCCCGAGACCGGTGCCTCCCGATCCCTTCGTGCTGAAGTACGGCTCGAACAGCCGGCCTCGGACTTCGGGGGAGATTCCCCGACCCTCGTCGGCCACGGTCACGACTATCGACTTCTTTTCCTGGCGGGCGGTGATGGTCACCGTCCCGCCCTTCGGCATCGCGTCGCGCCCGTTGCGCAGCAGGTTGACGAAGAGCAACGACAGCTCGGACACCGAGCCGCGCACGGCGGGGAGATCGGCGATCGACATCCGGATGTTCACCGGCACGGCCGAATTCTGGAAGTCGACTTCCACCAGCGCGGCGGCCTGCGCAACGATGCGGTCCAGCCGCACCGCGCTGAGGGCCAGCGTCCCAGTGCGCGCGAAATCGTGCAGGCGCGCGATCGACTCGGAGACGATCTCGATCCGCTGGGCGACGGCCTTCAAGGCGTGCGCGCGCTTCTCGTCAGGAAGCGAGTTCTGGCGCAGCGCGGTGAGCTGGAAGCTGGCGCCGCGCAGCGTGTTCCCCAGGTCATGGGCGATGGAAGCCGCCAACTCTCCCAATACGCGCAGCCGCTCGCGATGCAGGACCGCCTCACGGCTCCGGACCAGCTCGTGATCGCGGCGCAGGTGATCGGTGATGTCCTCGGCGGTCGCCAGCACCACCGGCCGGCCCGCCTCGAGATTGCGCTCCAGGCGAAGCGAGACGATGGCCCCGGAGGCGGTGTCACGGAACCAGATCTCGCTGGCCTGTTGCCGCTCCCTGATCAGGTGCGCGGCCTGGGCGAGGACCAGGGAGCGCAGGTCCGGATGTTCCGTCCCGTTCATGGGCTCCACCGGCACCAGCCGGCCCTTGATCGACCGCTCGAGCTGCGCAAAGCGGCCGTTGCTCGCCTCGATCTCCTGTTCGAGGACGGTGGCGAGCGCGGGGAGCGTGTGATTGGAGGAGCCCAACCGGAGGGTCGCGAGATCGGACGTCCCAAGGCGTTCGAGCTGCACCACGAGCCGGGCATGCTCGCGCGCTAGCTCGGCGTATCTTGCGCGCAGTTGCGCATCGGTCGGACTGGCCTGGATCGCGCTTGCCATCGTCGGGCCTTGACGCGGCCAGCTTCCCCGGAAGCTGGCCCTGATGGTTGACTCCTGGAGCACCACCGGCGAACCAGGCTCCCCTTTTAGCACGCGCGGGGCGGATAGACCCAGAGCGCCGCCCTCACGACGGCGGCGTCTGCCTGGCTAGCTTGCAAACAGTCGCCACCGGCCCGGGCGGCGACTCCCTCTTCGTCGGAGTCGCCCGCTAGCTCAGGGGCACTTCAGCGGATCCACGTGCCTGCAGACGTGCTGGTCGTAGGTGAGCGGCACCGAGTAGATCATCTGCAAGAGCTCCGTCGAAGTCCCTACCGTCGTCTGCGTCACTTCCTGGGAGCCCGGCTGGATCTCCAGCATCGACAGCCGCAGCGAAGAGCCGCCGGCCCCGAGGGCCACCGCGGCGGCGGGCTCGGGCGGCGGAGAGAGGACGCTGCGAGTGGTCTTGCGCTGGAAGTTGTTCCCCGCGATGAACGAGGACGCGCAGGTGGGAGCGCCGGTGAAGGGATCGGACTGGTAGGCCGTGGCCGTGTTGGCTCCCGCCGAGGCGCAACCCACGGTGCCGCCGTTGGGAAGCAGGGTGTTCCAGAGCACGCAACCGCCCAGGATGGTGGAGCTGGTCACCGTCTTCTCGTCGATGGTCGGGTACTTGATGATCCAGCCGGGCGCGCTCGCAGTGGCGGCGGGCGCGGTGGTGGACGTCACCTTTCCTGTCGAGTCGGCGGTGGTGTTGCTCACGTCCACCAGCTCGCTGGCGGTATAGCGATTGGTGTCGTACGCCTTGCCGTCGTCGGTGGTGCCGTCCGTCTTGGTCATGCGCCGCGACTTCGCCGTATCGGCGAGCACGGCCACGGCGACGAACGTATTGACCCCGACGGGCGACGAGGTGGTGTAGTTCCGGTTCCTGTTCGGCGTGGGCTGGGGAAACCCCACCTCGCTGCAGGCCAGCGGCGAGCCGGTGCAGGAGAAGCTGAGCGAGTCGGTGAAGTTCATGGTGGTATCCGGGCACGACGACACCGTGACCGTCTCGCTCACGGTCGCCTGGTTGCAGGCGTTCGTCGTGGTCGAGATCGTCTGCGTGGGCGAGGAGATTCTGGGCGAGGCAGCACTGGTGCCGTTCGTGCTGCCGTAGTCGCTGGCGTACTTTCCCGTCCCGTTGTTCATGGTCAGCGAGGTCGTGACCCTGCAGCCTGCGGAGATGCAGCTCATCGGGTCGTCCGGCCGGCAGTCGCCTCCGTTTTGCGAGCGCACGTGGGCGCGGTCGCCGGTGCCGACGAACGCCCGCAGCCATCCCGTGTCCTCCTGCACCGTGGTCGCGGCGATGGTGTAGATCGGCTGGTGGTAGCGCGAGTCGTCGGTCGACGACGAGTTCGGTTCGTAAGCGCGGCCGAAGGTCCAGTTGTCCACCCGCTTGGTCGTGCTGTCGATGTGGCCGGGGACGGCGAAGCGGAACGCCCAGATCTGGCCGCCTTCGTCGCTCATCAGGCCGGTATCGAAGAACCCGTCCGGCTGGAAGCTATTCGCGGTTCCATAGTCGACCAGGGCGCCGGTGGCGGGGAAGCCGAAGCGCATGGCTTGAGACTGCTGGCTCGCGCTGTTGGAACTGTCGTACTTGGCGAGGAAGAGCGGCGCGCCGGTGTACACGTCCAGCAGCGCTGCCAGCCGCCCCCGGTTCATGTACGGGCTATGCCCGCCGTTGAGGAAGACGGCGTAGCGCTCCTCCGTGTGATCGAATCCGTAGTTGGCCGGACCCGCCGTGTTGCTGGTCTGGAGCATGACGGCGCCGATCGGCGGCGGGCGCGGCGAGAACTGGCCCCAGGTCTGGCCGAACAGCGCTTCCTCGTCGCTGCAGGGAGGCGGATAGACCCAGAGCATGCTCGGCGTGGTCGGGTCGGTCACGTCCAGCCCGAAGAAATGGTTCCCGCCCTGGCGTTCGCTGACCACGGCGACCGTGTGGTACTCGACGTCCTGTTTGACGAGCGGCTTGTTGACGAACGACGAGGTGCCCTTGTCGTTCTTGACGCCGTCCACCCAGACGTCCCGCACCATGATGTCGCCGTCGATGTACATCTGGTGGCCGTCGCGCATCATCAGCCACAGCCGGGAGAGCTGGTCGGGCGGGATGAAACCCCACAGCTCATTTCCGGTTCCAGCGTCGTAGACCACCTGCCGGAAGCCGACGTTGGGGTTGAGCACGGGTGGCGACGCAGTCGGCGACCCGGCGTCGAATGCGTGGATCATTCCGTCGTTCGCGCCGACGAGCACGACGCGCTGCCGGGTCTCATGGTCCTGCCAGTACTTCTCGTAGGCGGTGACGGTCGTGGTGCCGACGCTGTACTGATCGCTCGGAGTGGTTCCGGCGGGGCGGGCCACCGGCTGGTTGGTGTCGTATTGGTAGAGCGTCGACACGCATTGCGCGTGCAGGCCCAGGTTGCAGATGAACTGGTCGACGGGCGGATCGACCACCACCGGCGAGGAGTGGAAGATGTCGCCGAGCATGCGGGCCCGGTTGACGGTCACCGAGGTGGTGGTCGTCAGCTCGTTGAGGATGTTGTACCCGCGGACGAAATCGATGATCGCCTTGGCGCAATGGTCGCGGTCGAAGGTGCTGCTGGAGGAGAGGTAAGCGGCGGGGATGGGCGTAGCCATCGCGGCCTTGATCTGGGCACACGCGTCCGGGGTCGTGCCGTCGATGCCGAGCAGGTCCCGCACGGAAGCGAAGTCGGCCGGAGGGCTGCCGGTCCCGTCCCAGGTCGGCCAGGCGATGGTCTTCCACTTGCTGTTCGGGTCGTCCCAGAGGGCCGTGTAGATCTTGCGGTTGGCCGCGGGCATGGCGCCGAGTTGCACACCCGCGTCCCAGACAGGGACGGCGGGCGCGTTGTTCTTCTGCTTGTGGAAGGCGCCCTTGTCGTCCTCGGTGATGATGTCGCCGTCCTTGTCGACCAGGAACACGCCGTCCAGGTTTCCGTTCTTGTCGAGATCGACGCCGGCGACGAACTCGTTGAAGAGGTCGAAGCGGTAGAGGTGCCCGTCCCAGAGCGCGTCGGTCGGCGAGCCCGGAATGAACCGGGGGACGAACGCGGTGGAGCCGGTGCCCACCTCGAGAGTCTGGATGGCGGTGGAGGAGAAGGCGGTGGCGCGCGCGACGATGTTGACCACGGCGCTGGTCACCTCGTCCTGCAGGTCCTGCGCGTTGTCCGCACGCATGGCCGCGCTGGTCTTGCCGTACTTCGCCGCATTGTCCAGCAGGGGCACCTTGAGGCCCATTCCGATCACGAACGTGATCACGTCCTGGATGCCGATCGTTTCAGGCTTGGTCACGTCGTCCTTCGCCAGGTCGGTGGTGGCGAGGTAATTGGTGACGTCGTCGAGCAGGTTGGGAGTCCCGTTGGATTGGTCGGTGCCGCAAGGATCGGGCGCGGTCGAGGGCGTGCGGGGGCACTGGATCTTGTTGTCCCTCATCTTCTGGGGAAGGTTGTTGTCGCCGTAAGGTTCACCGTCGGTGATGAGCACGATGGCGTTCACCTGGCAGGCCACGCAGAGTGGCTTGTTGGCCCCTGTCGGTGCGGTGAAGCCGCTCTTCAACCAGATGTTGCTGGAGCCGGAGGTGAAGGCCGTCTTCCAGGTGGCATCGTCGCCGGTATAGAACTGGCCGACGTTGAACACCGTCTCCGCGAGCGGCGTCGCGATCGGATTGGAAGTGCTGCCCCAGGAGATGCCGCGCACGGCGGTGATCAGGTTGGTCTGCTGGGTCGCGGTCGTCGAACCGGTCCAGGTGACGACGCTGCAGTCGGGGATCATCCCGGACGAGATGAAGGCGCCGCCGTCACGACGGCTGCCGCTGAAGCCCGTGCCGGTACCGGGAACGTCGAGAGCGTTCACGTTCTGGGGATCATAGGTGACGACGCCGATGCGGACCGGCGTGGGCGTGGTCGATTGCCTGGCGATGAAGTCGGTCAGCACCTTGCGGGCGATGAGCCACTTGGGCGGAAAGAAGTTGAGCCAGTTGCCCTTGAAGATGACGTTGTTGGTGTTGCTCTCGTTGGCGCTGGCGCCGGGGGCGATGTAGTAGCCCACCTCGTCGATGCACTGCTGGCAGCGCTGGCGCTGCGTCATGGTCCAGGCATTGACCCCGGTACCGCCCTTGCCACCGCTCCCCGCGTTGCTGCTGAGACCGTTGCAATCGCTGTTGATCGCGCCGCTGACGGTGCCGGGGCCAGTCATGGCAGCGGGCGTGAACGTGATGGGCCCGCCGTTGGCAGTCCCTCCCGCTGACGGGGGCGACACCGCCCACTCGAAGAACTTGTAGACGCTGTTGTTGGTGAAGAAGGCCGACGTGCCGTGCGTGCCGTCGTACCAGGGATCCGGCGCTGCATACGTCTTGCTCTTGCTGTAGGGCAGGTTGCCCGAGTCCTTCAGTCCGGCGAAATACGTGTTGTTTCCGCAGCTCGCCGCGGTCTGCGAGAACGTGGTGCCCGTGCAGCCGGAGCCGGACGGCGCGGTGGTGATCACCGTGCCGCAGCCGTTCGGGGTCTGCCCTGTGTTGGTCCAGGCTGAGTTCGGGTAGGACGCGACGTCGTAGGGCAACTCGTACATCGAGGTCGAGTTGTCGATCACGAACACCAGGTTGGGAAGCTGGCCCGACTGAGAGGCGAAGAAAGTGACGTCGCCCTTGTCGTCGGCGTTGACGCTGGTGGGGTTCACCCGGTTGTTGACCGCGCTGTTGGTCAGGCAGTCCCCGGGAAGGCACGCTGCCGCCGTCGCCGGACGCGGAGCGTCCAAGGTGGCGTCGAGCATCAGAACGCCGATCAGGAGCGCGGGAAGGCGCAGTTGTCGGAGTCTCATGATCTCCTCACAATCCGTAGCGGAAGCTGAATTCCAGCTCGAGGTCGCCGGCGACCGGATCGCTGCAGGCGACCACCACCTGGTACGGCTTTCCGCCGAGCGTGGGCGGAGCGATGGTGTTGCTCAGGTCGCGGTTGCCCGTCTTCGCGCCGCCGACCTTCGCAGCCGAGACTCCCCGGACGGACTTGATGACCGGAAGGGCGCCGCTGAAGGTGCCGTCGCCGGCCTGCTGGCGGACGTGCCCGCTGTAGATGTGACGGGTCCCGTTCTCGACGGGAATCGCCTGGTCGAAGGTGAGCTCGGTGAGAGGGAACTTGCTCAGCAGCCGGAGGCGGCCGATCAAGTACTGGCGGGCGGCGTCGATGCAGGCAGCCTGGCTGAGCGCGCGGGAATCCTTCGCCGACTGGCCCTTGCTGATGTTGGCCAGCCGCAAGGTCGCGACCGTGACCAGGGCGAGCACCCCGATGATGATCAGGGCGGCGAGCAA
>Ga0137418_10004895_pt1 | contig 10506 bp, 5 predicted proteins | sample CZODoug3_1_2_16f_FD_122242 | JGI IMG/M metagenome (GOLD analysis project Ga0137418, IMG submission 122242) | Vadose zone soil fungal communities from Angelo Coast Range Reserve, California, USA - CZODoug3_1_2_16fungal (Hybrid Assembly) | ecosystem: Environmental > Terrestrial > Soil > Vadose... | reverse complement strand
TTGCTGTTGTTTTGCGGAATCGCGGACTCATCCATGGGAGACCGAAAATCCGGGGCGTTGGTTAGGTTTTTTGAGTAAGTGTAATTAGCGAGAAGGCTGAGGCCGTGAGAGTAGCGACGACGGACATTGATATAGCCGGCGTCGTACCAACTCTGCGCGGAGTTTTCGAGGAGATTGATCGTGCTGGCAGGAAAAGTGTTACTTTGATAGATAAAGTCGGCGGAGCTGTCGGAGGCATTAATCACACTGTCGGGAACGAAGGAAAGAGTCTTGAAAGGGCGGCGCGGGCCGAGGGGGCCGGGGCCGGGAGTGGCGTTGTTGATGAGATGAGCGCGTTGTAGATGGAAGCCGCGGGCGCCGACGTAGCCGACTTGCAGGGAAGTATTTTGACCAATGCTTTTTTCGAGGTAAGTGTTCCATTGCTGGATGTACTGAGCGGCGGCGTGCGGGTCAAACGCGGTGAAGCTGAAGGTAGTGGCGGGAAGCACTCCTGTGCCCAAGACGGGAGTCCCGAAATTAAATCCGGTGTTGAAGAGAGCAGGCGGCGGAGTGAAGTTGTCGGCTTGCTGCGTCTCCGGGAATACATAAGGGACATTGTGGCGCTGATTGCACCAGGTGTTCCCGTCGACGGGGGTAAAGAAGATGCCATAGGCGCCGTGAAGAACAAAGCCGTGGATCTGGTGAGCAAAGCCGATGCGCGGAGCAAAATTGTGCTTATTGGAATAGAGAAGTCCACGGGGATAATCGTTCTGGCCGCCGATGAAGACTGAAGGTACGCCGTCATTAAAGATGAGGTTTGTGTTGGTGAACTGATCATCATAGAGAGGGCTGGAATATTCGTAGCGAAGGCCGATGTTGAGAGTGGTGGAGGAGTTGACTTGCCAGGTGTCCTCAACGAAGGCATCGGTGCCCCAATTCTTGAGGTCCATCTGCGGCACACCCGCCTGGCGCTGCTTGACGGTGGGAAGGCTGAGGAGAAGGCTGGCAAGAGCGGAACCCGTGCCGTCATTGAATCCCTTGTCGGTCGTGTAGCCGTTTGTGAACTGATAATAGCCGCGGTTTTGAAAGAAGCCCCACATCGGCCACCAGTAACGGTGGAAATCACCGCCGATTTTTATGCTATGGCGGCCATGCTGCCAGGAGAGGACATCGCGGAATTCCAGCATGGTGTCCCAGGCGTGCATGGGAGTGGCGGCAAATGTATCGCCCATGCCGGTGTAGCCCTGTACGGTGAAGAACGGGGCTCCCCACGCGCCGGGACCGCCGTAACCCACCCCCTGGATTCCCAGTTGGGTCACGATGTCATTCTTATTGGAGTTCTCATCCCAGCGGGACATGGCTAGTCGCGAGATGGTGATGGCCGCCGCATTCACCATGCGGGGATTGACAATGTGGTTCCAGGTGATGCTTCCCTGCTGCGAAAAATTGTCGTGGGAGACGCCAAAACCCGGGAGATTCTGCGTCACAAACGAACTCCCGCTGCTGGGCATGAAGCCGTTCTCAGCGCCCAGGGAGTATCGGGCCGTGACGCTGTCGCCGCGAGCGAACATCTGGTCGATGCGTACCGTAGCCTGGTTGGTCACGTGGAGTTCGTTGCGAACATCCAGATAGTTGTTGCAGTCGGTGCCGGCACCTACCAGGGTGGGTGAGCCCATCATGGTCATCCCGCAGCCGATGGCGCCCATGCCCGTCCCCATGCCGACATTCGGCATGGGCACGTCGTTCATCATGAATTGCTGCGCTGCCGGGTTGATCAAGGGCAATCCAGTGGTTGGGTTGACGGCGTTCGCGGGAATCACGTTGCCCGGAAATGGGTCGCGGATGATTTGCGGATTGCTCGGGCTGATCGGCTTGGTCGGATCGTAGTTCGGATTGGAATGCGCGCTGAACGGGTTGTAGATCGTTTTACCACTCATGCTGAAGTCGCCGGAAACCTCCTCCGGCGTCGCGACGGTAGCGACCATCGTGTCCGCCATCGCATGGCGGAAGCCCTCGTAGTTAACGAAGAAGAAGGTTCGATTGCGGATGATAGGTCCGCCAAAGGAAGCCCCGAAATTATTCTGGACCAGATGGTTGTTACCCATCTGATTAAACGAGTGCGCGTCCATGGCTCCGTTGCGCAGGAACTCGTAAACCGTGCCGTGATACCCGTTGGATCCGGAACGAGTGACGATATTGACTTGCCCCCCACCCGCGCCACCCATCTCGGCAGAGTAGCTTCCCGTTTGCACACGGAATTCGCGAACGGCATCGGGCGAAGGGCTCAGGTTCAGGGTGTTGAAGGTTGGGTCGGTGTCGGCCGTGCCATCAAGCAGAAAGTAGTTGGCGTTCGGCCGGTTGCCGCCAATGCTTACCGCGGAACGCTGGCCCGGCCGCCAATACAAAGGATTCATGTCCCCGGTCTGCGCTCCGTGGCTGATGTGGGCGCCCGGCACGGTCAAGACGAGGTCGATGAGCATGCGGCCATTGAGCGGCAAATCCTTGATCGCCGCGGGCTCGATGACTTCTCCGACCGCCGAGTCCGTGGTGTGCAGTGTCTCGGGAAGCTCGGCGACTTCTACCGTCTGGGCCACGGCCGGCAGAACCAAGCCGACGCTGACGGTTAGCTTTTGCCCCACTTCAAGCTGAACGGTCTCCGTCCGGTCCGCGAATCCTGCCGCCGAGACTTTCAGCGAATACTGGTCGGGCAGTAGACCGGGAATCTCAAAAAAACCCTGGGAATTGCTGAACACGTGGCGCCCCGCCTGCGTGCTCGCCGCTGTGAGACGCACGTCCGCTCCCGAAATCGAGTGATGCTGCGGATCAGCGACACTCCCGACCAGGACCGCGTAGTTGCTCTGCGCTAGTGCGGAAACGGAGAAAAACAGGAAAGCGAAAGAAAAAGATTGCACAGACACCCCACCCTCCACAGATCGGTGACAACGAGACGCGCCAAGCTGAGTGCGCGGAACTTTAGCGAGGGGGAGAGGAACAATCAATAATATGAAAAGATTAGTGGAGCAAGCGTCCTGCGTAGGCGCGGAACAGGTGCGAGCGTCGGTGTTTGGCCGGCCCTGAGCGTTTCCGGGCCCAGGCAAGGTGCTGTTGAGCCACTCAATTTCGCCGACGGGAGACCACTACGTTCGTGAGTCCCGTTTCCTTCGTGCCCAGGAGAGAAAAGACAAGATTCAGAAATACCTGTGGAACCCAGAGCGCGGAATGTACTTCGACTATAACCTCGACAAAAACGCGCGCTCGAACTATGAGTACATCACCACGTTCTATCCTTTGTGGGCCGGGCTGGCCACCGCCGATCAGGCCGAAGCCGTCAGGAAAAATCTGGGCGTCTTTGAACACGCCGGCGGCTTGGCCATGAGCAATCGTGACAACAGAGTGCAGTGGGACTACCCGAACGGCTGGGCTCCGACGCAACTGCTGGCGATCGAGGGACTGCGCCGGTACGGTTTTCAGGACGACGCCAACCGTGTCTCCTACAAGTTTCTATCCACCATCGCCGACAATTTTCGTCGGGACGGCACCATCCACGAGAAGTACAACGTGGTGACGCGTTCCTCGGAATCGCGTATCGAAGCGGGCTATCACCAGAACGTTGTCGGCTTCGGCTGGACGAACGGAGTCTTCCTGGTATTGCTACATGCCCTACCCGAGGTGTGGTTTGGACGCCTTGCGAAGGAGCAGAGCACGCCCCTGAGGGCGACTCACTAGTTCAGTGCCCCATATATGCCGCCACTTTAAAGCTTGTCATCCCGACCGTAGCGAAGTGGAGCGGAGACACCTTGTGTTTCAAGTTTACGGCTTGGAATTCGAAACATCCTGAAGCTGCTGCGCAAGTTTACGCTCACGTTCCGCATCCTCCGTCTGCCCCATGTCCTGATATGCCTGGCCCAGCAGGTGATGTGTCACAGAGTTGTTCGGATCCATCGCCAGAGCATGCTGCAGCGCTCGAACGGCTAGCTGCGGCTCTCCCTTCTTCTCCAAGACCTTCCCCATCAGGATGTAAGGCCCCGTGGAGGTAGCGTCGAGCCAGATCGAACGCTGCAGCAACCGCTCAGCCTCGTCAAACTTCTGGATGCGGGAGTACGCGTCCGCCAGCTTGTAGTACGTGGCGGCATACCCGGGGTTTACGGCGAGTTCTTTCTGAAAATTGCTAAGGGCCTCTGGGATCCGAGACTTATAAAGGTAGAGCTCCCCCAAAAAATGGTGCGCGAGCGGAACCTTGGGATCGAGCTCGATTGCCTTCTGCGCGTACTCTTCGGCAATGGGATCGAATTCCTGGCGCAGAAGCATGCGCGCCGTAAACAGATAAGCCGCAGCAGAATCGGCAGCCACGTCAAACATGCGTGCAAAGGACAGGCGCGCCTTTGGATAGTCCTTCGCCTGGATATAACAGATCCCCAGGATGTACGAGGCGTCGACGTTGGCCCGCGGATACCATCCTTGCACTTTCTCCAGCAGCGGAATCGCTTCCGCCGGACGACCCGCCAGGTAGTTGGACAGACCAAGCAATTGGATCACTTCGTTGTCCTTCGGGTCCTCCTCGGCGGCCTTGCGAAGAGCCTCGATAGCCTTCGCGTAGTCCCCGCTCTTGTAATAGACAACACCAAGCTCGTGCGAAAGGCCAGGCAATGCAGGATTACTGGCCGCCAGCGCGTGCAGCCGTGCCAGAGCCTCAGCGTTTTTGCCCTGCTGGGAAAGACGGCGGGCTTCTTCGATATCGGAAGCAGCCGACTGGGACGGGGCCGACGGAACAGGTTCTTGCTCTGCCAATCGGCACGAAGCAACCGGCGGCACGCAAACCAGGAGGGCAAACAAAATCGGGACGCGGAACGTCATTCGGCCGTAACCAGTGCTGAAGGCTAGCTTACTCCCATCTCACAAAAATAAAGAGGGAGCCGACGGGCTCCCTCGCAATGGGTATTCCAGATTTTTTAGAACTCCAACCGTATCGCAAACTCCAGCTGGCGCATGTGCGTACCTCCCTCAAGCCCTGTAATCTTTCCGTTGTTGCCGCCCGGACAATCCACGCAACCGTTTGCCCCGTTGTTTTGACTGAAGGCGTACACCGGGTGATTGAATATGTTGAAGGCGTTCATCAGGAACTTCGCCCGGAACTGTTCGGTGATGGCGAAAGACTTCGTGACCGACAAATCGGAATAGAAGCCTCTCGGACCGACGTAACTGTTGCGGCCGAGATTTCCGATCTGGCCGCAGGCCGGGAGGCTAAACGGACCGGAAACAGGACGCGCCAAACTGCAAGCATCCGTTCCCACAGGCTGCGCATTGGGATCCGGATACGCCAGTGGAGCCACCGGCGTAAAGTAGGTTCGAGTGTGGTTGACCGGATCCAAGGGACCGACCGCCAGGTGAAGCTTCCTGCTCCCCACATTCGGACGGCACGGCCCGGTGTCGATTACGTTTCCGCATTCACCGATGCTCGGAGTCCAAGGCAGGCCACTGCTCCAATTGGTAGTGTTGCTCACCTGCCATCCCCCTATGAGGAAATCCATTGCCCTGCTGGCATCTCCCTTGTACTTCTTGCCCTTTCCGAACGGCAGTTCGTAGATCGGGCTGAAAACGAATACCTGGTTGCGGTTGAAATCGACGGGCCCCCACTCCACGGCATGGCTTACGGCGTAGTAGGTCTCGTGGTAATTGTCCGCGTGGGAGAAGGTGTAATGAGCCAAGAACTGCAACCCCTGCGAAAAGCGTTTGTCTACCTTTACCTCGAACGCGTTGTAGGTGCTTGCCGCGTCGTTGCCGTAATAGTTGCCCAGGTCGAAGGGAATGGTCGGGAACAGTGGGCGTCGGCTGTTTTGCGAGGTAAAGGCACTGAATCCGCCGTAAGAAGCTGGACCGCAGTTGCCAGTATTGGGGGTTGAACCCACAGGGCACGGCGTGGTGGGGCTCGAAACTAGAAAAGCCTGCGTAACATCCTTTCCCTCGCCAGCTGCTGCCGGGTTGACATCATAGTTTGGATTGTCCGCGGTAAATCCGTGCGTTCCCTTGCTGCCCACGTAGGCTACTTCCAACGACGTGGTGTTGGTCAGTTGACGCTGGACGGTAACGTTCCAGGCATCCACCGTCGGCAAGACCTGCTTGGTAGGACGAATGTGTGTGCCCGACAGTTGCGAGGTCAGAGGGATGAATCCGTTGGCCGGGACTGCGGGGAACGCATTTGCTGGGTCGATACCAGGGTTGGAATTGGGACCCAGATCCAACGAGAATAAAGGAATCAGGTTCGCCGAAGCAGCCGAGTTGAAGGTACTGGCGTCGTAGTTCTGCTTCAGAAGCACGGGCAGGTTCTGAGTCACCGTGTGTCCGAAGTTCGACCCGAACACTCCGATGTCATAGCTGCGACCATAACCCAAACGCACGACAGTTTTGGGTGTGGCCTGATAAGCGATACCGAGGCGCGGGGCAAACGCGCGTAGATCGTTATCGACGCTGCCGTTCAGGCCGTAGCGCCCGACGCCGGCGACGCGGATTCCACCCGTACCGCCATTATCAACGATGTTGGCGAAGCCGCCGTTGCCTTTCGCGTTTACGCTCTCAGGGAAGTAGATTTCCCAGCGCAGCCCGTAGTTGATGGTCAACTTGGAAGTGGCCCGCCAGGTATCCTGGCCGTAGAAGAACCAGCGTTTCTGACGCTCGGCGGCGCTGCCAGCGCTGGGAAGGTCCGGATTGGTGACGTAGCGGGCGAAGGAGGTCACGTCGCCCAGCAGGAAGGTCGCAAGATCCAGGCCATTAACGCCTCCGTTCGAAGTGGCCTCCGGGCTGAAGTTATATTCACCCGTGCGATTATTGTCGCTCGGGATTCGCAAGTTCATGGCATAGCGAATGTCGGCTCCGAACTTAATCTGATGGTTGCCGCGAACATGAGTCCAGTTATTGACGAACTGAAATTGCTGTTCGCTTTCGGTCAGCGGGCAATTGCAGCGAGCCACGCCAAGGCCATCTCCAAAACTAGAGATAACCAGACCGGCGCCGCCATTATTCGGAGCTCCGTTGTAGCCGCTTAGCGGATCCTTCCCCAGTTGGAACGCGCCCAGACCATCCGTTCTAGCATCTCCCGGAATGTTGGCACCGGGAATTCCGAAGTCCGTCATGGGGGTACCGCTATCCGGCTTCTGAGTTTTCGGATTGTATTTGAAATACCCGAAGCGGAAATCGGTGAGCCAGTTGTTACTCACGGTTTTATTGAAACCGGCGGCCAAGCTGTAGTTGTGAGTGGTGGAACTCCCAGACAAGCCGGGAGCGTCGCTGGTTCCGCCATTGCCGGGACCGCCCAAAGCACCGAGCAGGCCCTTCCCCGAAATTGTGTAGTAAGCGAGGCTGAAGCGGCCGAAAACGTTCAGCGACTGGCTTACCGTATAGTCAATCCGCGTATCGAAGGCGTTCGAGGTGAACGGTCCCGATCCTGCGCCGACAAAGTTATTGAGCACCGGGGCGCCCGCGCCGGGGTCGGGGAATAAAGCGAGGATCTTGGCCGCAGCCGGGGAGATGCTACTGATAGGGATGTGGTTGTTAGGAAACGCTGCTCGATTAGCGCCCGTGTTGGGATCGCCGGTCGTCGGGTCATAAACCTGTCCGGCATTGGTACCTGAGCCAGGCGCAACTCCCAGATATTCGCTTAGATCACAGAACCCTGTTGTATTGGTTGCGGGGTTGCACGTGGTGAGAACCGTGTGGGTGGGCACTGTAAACAGGCCACTGACTCCGAGGGTCTGTCGTGTTCCCTGGTAATCTCCGAAAAAGAACAGCTTGTCTTTAATAATTGGGCCACCAATCGTGCCGCCAAACTGCGCCCAGCGCGAGGGCGGAACGAGGCGGCCAGTCGCCTTATCGGGGGCGCTCTGTGAGAATGGGTCGCGCGCTTGGAAGGCATCTGACCGACGATAAAAGAAAGCAGTACCGTGGACGCTATTGCTGCCAGACTTGGTTTGCGATGTAACCAGACTCGCCACCGCCTTGCCAAATTCCGCGTCATAATTCTGCAGAGCGACCTTGGCCTCGGTCACCGCGTCGAGGTTGGGATTCACGATAATGATTCCCAGGACCGGATCCTGGTTGTCAGTTCCATCGAGTTCGAACCCAGTGCCGCTGAAGTGCTGCCCTTGCGAGAAGATCTGGTAGCCCTGCTGCGGATTCTCCGTCGCGGCGTGGCTCCAGCCGACAATTTTCTGCGCCCCCGGCGCCATCAACTGTAGCTCTGTGAAATTGCGGTTAAGAATAGGAACTTCTTGGACCGCTCTTTCGTTGAAAGTTACCGCGACGTCGGCACGGTCCGTTTTCAACTGCGGAGCCTCTGCGGTAACTTCCACCGTCTCGCTAGCGCCACCAACCTGGAACTGCAAATCTACACGAGACCCCGCATCAGCGGACACGATGACATCCTTCTGTTCACTGACCTTGAAACCTGATGACTCAACCCGCACCGAGTAAGTATCCGGAACGAGGTGTGTGACGGAGTAGTTGCCGTCCTGGTTCGTGATCGTAGTGTCGCTCGTGCCCTTGCGCTGGTTGGTAACGGTGACTTTGGCGCCAGCCACTGCCGCACCTTGCGGATCCGTTACTGTCCCAAAGATGCTGCCATAAACCGCTTGCGCCAATAGCCGGGGCGTATAGGAACAGCTTATTACTACCGTTACGAAAACCACTACCACCAAAGTCTTACTTCTCATCGAATTCCTCCGCGTTGCTTCGACACAAGAAGTTTCTGAATTACAAAATGCTTTTTCTTGCGCTGATTCTCTTCGATAGAGAGCGAACATCCAATATTTATGCTGGTTTTCGTCAACGCTTGCACTTTCGCCAAAATCACGTATGCCGCGTCATCGCACTAATACAAACCTACTAAGCTGCAAAGCGAGCCTGCAGTTTCGCTTCCTAAATCGGTTTTGTTGATAGCACGTTGAATTCGTTGAGCTAACGCTTTCAGCGGGAAAGCCAGCTCTATGACATTTTGGAAATCGCTAAGAATGCGCTATGAAATGCAGGATTTGCTTGCTGCATGAAACCTAGAACTCGCGAAAGACCGCGCCAGTGACGTTTGTCATAAATGCTGCGCACACTTGCACTTCGCAACAAGACACACTTCACCTCTCGCGCGGTCACCAGCATTGCCGACGAGCGCGTGCACTTTGGCCGCTCGCTTGGATGAATTAAAGTCTCAAAGGGTTTGATACGGTTACCGCTGCGAACATCGTGCGCTTGCAGTCATATGCGCGGCTTGTTACGCTGCGTTACATGAGTGTCACAGGGATTTCCGCGACGGAGCGCGAGCATTATCTGGCTGCGGTTAACTCGCTGGTCAAGAGCCAAGTGCTGCACGGCTCCGAATCACTTTGCAAATTGCTACGGTACCTCGCGGAGCAGGCCCTACAAAATCCTGGAACAGCGATCAAGGAATATCAAATTGCCACCGAGGTCTTCGGCAGACCCGCTGACTTTGATTCTCATCTTGATTCGACAGTGCGCGTGCAAGCCGGCCGATTGCGCGTGAAGCTCTCCGAGTACTACGCCTCCGAAGGCGCCGACGATCCTCTGATCGTGGAATTGCCCAGAGGAAGTTATTCTTTGGTTTTCCAGGCCCGGCCGAATCTGCCGAGATCTCAGTCCTCTGAAACCGAGACGAGAGGCCGAGTACGGGAGCGTCACATTTTGCGTACCTGGTCAGCGGCCGTGATTATTCTCTCGACCTTGCTTGCGGCGGGCGTAGCCGCACTGGTCGGAACTTGGGAGAGCCGGTCGCGGAACCGCGTGGGCAGCCTTTCGCTGCCAGCACCGGCGGCTTTCCGAACGTTCTGGAAGGGCTTCCTCTCCGGTCCGGACGAGCCCTGGGTAATATTCAGTAATGCCGCCTTCGTCGGTCGCCCAGAAACGGGAATGCGGTATCGGCAATCTCAGGATTCGGATGGACTGATTCTCGACCACTACACCGGCGTAGGCGAGGTGCTCGCAGTCCACGACCTCGACCGGGTGTTTCACCTATTGAACCGCGAATTGCGCGTTAAGCGCGGAAGCTTATTTTCGCTCGATGATGCGAAGAAGAACAACCTGATCTTCGTCGGCTCGCCCGCGGAGAATTTGACGCTTCGCGATCTCCCGGTAAACCACCAGTTTGTTTTCCGTCGAGTGGAGTCGGGGGCACGAAAGGGCGAACTTGCAGTGTTCAATGTGCACCCGCAGGGGACCGAGCCAACATTGTTCGCCTCCAGCCCGAGGAACACGCCACTGAGCGAGGATTATTCCGTGATCGCCCTTGTACCCGGGCTCGATCCGTCGCAATCGGCCATGATATTGGCGGGTACTACCACCATCGGGACGCAAGCCGCGGTGGAATTCGTTTGCCGCGAAGATTCGGTGCTGCAGTTGCTCTCACGCTTGAAGGTACGGGCTGGCGGTGATCTAAAACCATTTGAGGCAGTGCTTCGGGTGAAGGTAGCTCGTGGAGTGCCGGTGGAAACCGGTCTTGTGGCGGTACGGACCGACATGCCCTAGCGCGCG
>Ga0137418_10006805_pt1 | contig 10508 bp, 8 predicted proteins | sample CZODoug3_1_2_16f_FD_122242 | JGI IMG/M metagenome (GOLD analysis project Ga0137418, IMG submission 122242) | Vadose zone soil fungal communities from Angelo Coast Range Reserve, California, USA - CZODoug3_1_2_16fungal (Hybrid Assembly) | ecosystem: Environmental > Terrestrial > Soil > Vadose... | reverse complement strand
CCTACAACGTACTCGTCTAGATATTGCGCTAACTGCGGTAAAATTAGCGAGGGGAACTCCAAGGATGAGGTTTAGACTACTTGGCGAGGAGTGGCCAACGCCGTGGGTCGCACAAACTCGGATGAATCGTAGTCCTCTCGTGGTGTATATTCATGTTGTGCTTGAGTACGAACGAAACGCCGTAGTCGCGAAGAATTTTGGCCATAGAGAAGGGTCGATTGTAGGACAATGGACTTTGAGAATGCACGCATGTCTGAATGTTGGGAGGAGGCCTGCCGAACCTCGACTCGGACTGTCCATGTCCGAACAGGTCTCGCTGGCCCGGCCGGCCCACGCCTCGGCCCACAAGATCAGCGGTGTCGGCCACGCGCACATCGACTCGGCGTGGCTGTGGCCGCTGCGCGAGACCGTGCGCAAGGTGGCCAGGACCGCCGCGAACGTCACCGCGCTGATGGACGACGACCCGGGCTTCGTCTACGCGATGTCGTCGGCGCAGCAGTGGGCGTGGATGCAGCAACACCGCCCTGACCTGTGGGAGCGGATGCGGGAGAAGGTGGCCGCCGGCCAGTTCCTCCCGGTCGGCGGCATGTGGGTGGAGTCCGACACGAACATGCCCGGCGGCGAGGCGCTGGCCAGGCAGCTGGTGCACGGCAAGCGGTTCTTCCTCGACGAGCTGGGGGTGGAGACCGACGAGGTCTGGCTGCCCGACTCGTTCGGCTACTCCGCCGCGCTGCCGCAGCTCGTGGCGCTGTCCCGGTCGCGCTGGTTCCTCACCCAGAAGATCTCCTGGAACCAGTTCAACAGGTTCCCGCACCACACGTTCTGGTGGGAGGGGCTGGACGGCACGCGGGTGTTCACCCACTTCCCGCCGGTGGACACCTACAACGCGGAGTTCACCGGCGACGAGATGGCCCGCCTGGTGCGCAACTTCGCCGACAAGGGCGTGGCGAACCGGTCGCTGGTGCCGTTCGGCTACGGCGACGGCGGCGGCGGCCCGACACGGGAGATGCTGGCCAAGGCGGCGCGGCTGCGGGACCTGGAGGGCTCGGCCAGGGTCGAGATCGAGGCGCCGGCCACGTTCTTCGCCAAGGCGCACGAGGACTACCCGGACGCGCCCGTCTGGGTCGGCGAGCTGTACCTGGAGCTGCACCGCGGCACCTACACCAGCCAGGCCAAGAACAAGCAGGGCAACCGGCGCAGCGAGCACCTGCTGCACGAGGCCGAGCTGTGGTCGGCGACCGCCGCGCTGCGCACCGGGCACCCGTACCCGTACGCGGAGCTGGACCGGATCTGGAAGACGGTGCTGCTGCACCAGTTCCACGACATCCTGCCCGGGTCGTCTATCGCCTGGGTGCACCGGGAGAGCCGGGAGACCTATCAGCGCATCGCCGGCGAGCTCGAGTCGATCATCGAGGCCGCGCAGCGGGCGCTGGTCGGGGAGGCCGAAGCTGGTTCCGAAGTGGTGTTCAACGCAGCGCCGCACGGCAGGGCCGGCGTGCCCGCCTTCGGCGCCGCGCCCGCGCTCGCGGCCCCGCCGCCGGTGACGCTCACAGCGGTCGACGGCGGGTACGTGCTGGACAACAGCCTGGTCCGGGTGGTGGTGGACGCGCGCGGCCTGCTCACCTCGGTGGTCGACCTCGCCTCGAACCGGGAGGCCATCGCCCCGGGCGCCGCCGGCAACCTGCTGCAGATCCACCCCGACCTGCCGGCGCACTGGGACGCCTGGGACGTCGACCACACCTACCGTCGCACGGTCACCGACCTGCTGGACGCCGACAGCCTGGACGTCGTGGGGGATGTCCAGGCCGGCAACCAGCGGGTCGGTGCGGGGACGGGGCAGACGGGGAACGGGCAGGTCGGGGCTCCGGCGAACGGGGTCGCGGCCGTGCGGGTGGTGCGCCGGTTCGGTGCGTCGACGGCCACCCAGGTGATCTCCGTGGCGCCCGGGTCGGGGCGGGTGGAGATCAGCACCGAGGTCGAATGGCACGAGTCGGAGACGTTCCTGAAGGCGGCGTTCCCGCTGGACGTGCGCGCGGAGCGGTCGGCGGCGGAGACCCAGTTCGGCTACGTGTACCGGGCCACCGACACCAACACCAGCTGGGAAGCCGCGAAGTTCGAGATCTGCGCGCACCGCTTCCTGCACGTGGCCGAGCCCGGCTACGGCATCGCCGTGGTGAACGACTCGACCTACGGCCACGACGTCACGCGCCGCCCGCGCGAGGGCGGTGGCGTCACGACGGTGGTGCGCCTGTCGCTGCTGCGCGCGCCCCGCAGCCCCGACCCCGAGACCGACCAGGGCCGGCACCGGCTGCGGTACGCGCTCGTGCCGGGCGCCGGCATCGTCGACGCCGCGCGTGAGGGATACCGCATCAACCTGCCCGAACGCGAGGTCGTCGGCGGCGAGACGGTCGAGCCGCTGGTGAGCCTCGACGACGACGGCGTGATCGTCGAGTCGGTGAAGCTCGCCGACGACCGCTCCGGCGACGTTGTTGTGCGGCTCTACGAGGCCCTGGGGGCGCGCGCGACGACGACGGTGCGCCTCGGTTTCACCGCCACGCGGGCGGACGCGGTCGATCTGCTGGAGCGCCGAATCGGGGCCGCGGAGCTGGCGGGGCGGGAGGTCGCGATCACGCTGCGGCCGTTCCAGATCCTGACCCTGCGGTTCGCGCGCGGGCAGTAGTGGCGTTCCGATTTCGGCCGAGCACATATCCTGACGGTGCCCCCGTAGCCCAACGGCAGAGGCAGGCCCCTTAAAAGGGCTCCAGTGTCGGTTCGAGTCCGACCGGGGGCACGGCAGCTTGCACACGAGAGTCTCCGTCGACCCCCGGATTCCTGGGGTTTCGGTCGTGCGGCTCTTGACCCATCAGATCCAGTCATGACGTCCTGGCACCCGATGCCCTATTCGTGGGGGTGGCGCGCATAGTGGCGGGCGACTCGGGCGCGGTTGCCGCAGCTGGACGAGCACCAGAGCTGGCGCGGGTGTTGCTTGAGGAAGAACAGTATGCAGCCGGGCGCGCGGCAGAGTTCGAGCTGCTCGCGGGCCGGCGGAGCGAGTAGAGCCAGCGCGGATCGGGAGAGTTCGGCGAACAGGACGTCGATCACGCTGCCCTGGCGGCTCGGTTCGACGAGGACGTCGCCGTCGGCGAGCCGGCGAGCGACGAGCGTGACCGGCGCCCGCGCCGCCTGAGCATTGAGCGTCTTGAGCGCGTGCCGCGACAGCGGTGCGTCGTCGATGACAGCGGTGAACAGTCTGCGGAGCTCATCGCGATGTTCGACCAGTTCGCGATGTACGGAGTCGTTCCCTCTGACCGGCGGCAGTTGATGCTGTCTGAGCCAGACGTTGGCCGCGCGCTTGTCGGCCAATTCGTCGACCAGCACCTTGTCACGGAGTCGGACGGTGCAGAGCAGAGCGACGGCCAGGTGAGGGTCGGCCAGTCGCCAGGGGGATTCCGCAGACGCATCCATGGGCTAATGGTTCCTCCGCTCCATCACGTTAGCACGGGCGGGGCGCCGCCACGGCGGCGAGTCTTGTCTCGATCAGCGCGATCTGCCATGCTCGACCTAATGGAAGAGCGTCTATATGCCATTAGATCGGACGTTCGACGACGAACCAGCGGGCGAAGGATTTCACGCATGAGCGAACTGACGAACCACTGCTTCCGACTTCGACGACGCCCGGAAGGCCTGCTGGCCAAGGCTGATCTCGAGTTCGTCCAGGAGGTCGTCCCGTCACTTCAAGACGGGCAGGCGCTGATCCGCACGCTGTGGCTCTCGGTCGACCCGGCCAACCGCATCTGGATGAGCGAGTCGCACTACTACCTTCCGCCGGTCGAGCTCGACGCAGTCATGCGGGGCATCGGCATCGGTCAGGTCGTCGACTCGCGGCGCGTGGACCTGGCGCCCGGGGACCTGGTGAACGGCCTCGTCGGCTGGACGGAGTACGTGATCGCGGATCCGAGAACCGACGTGCTGCCCTTCACGGTGCTTCCGGCCACCCAGCCCGCGCCGCCGACCGCATTCCTGGGACCGCTGGGGCACACCGGCGTTACCGCGTACCTCGGTGTGCACGACATCGGCAAGCCGCAGATCGGCGAAACGATGGTGGTGTCAGCGGCCGCCGGAGCGGTCGGATCGGTCGCCGGCCAGATCGGCAAGGCCCTCGGGGCACGCGTGGTGGGCATCGCGGGCTCGGCCGAGAAATGCGACTACGTCGTCGAGCGGCTCGGCTTCGACGCCTGCATCAACTACAAGGCCCCCGACTGGCGCGACGAGCTCGAGGCTGCCACACCCGACGGGATCGATGTCGATTTCGAGAACGTCGGAGGACAGGTTCTCGACCAGATCCTGACCCGACTCAAGGTCGGCGCGCGCATCGCACTGTGCGGACTGATCTCCGAATACAACAGCTACGGCACCCCGGCCGAGCAGAGTGACCGGCCGGTGCGGCCCAATGTCGCCCAGATCCTGCTGGCGAACCGCGCCGTCATGCAGAGCTTTCTCGTGCTCGACCACGCGGATCGATTCGCGGAGGCGACCGCCTACCTCACCGACCTGATCGCCCGCGACCAGCTCACCTACGACGAGACCGTCATCGACGGGCTCGAGCGCGCACCCGACGCGCTCAACCAGATGTTCGACGGATCCAACACCGGAAAGCTGCTCGTCAAGGTCGGGTGAGCGGGCCGCTCTCTCCACGATCGCGCGGCCGCCGTCGCACCGGCAGCCTGCGCACGCCGTGAATTGCGTGAAGATAACGAAATTAAAGGGGAATCGGGGAGCATTCACGCACGATACGTGCTGAAACATATTCTCCGTCGCATCCGGTTGAAATTTTGCCTGCGGTTCATCTGGAACCCTTGCGCTGGCTCAGGATTTAGTCAGCAGGTGAAGGAACTATATCTGGGCGATCAGACATGGCGACAGAAACCGAATCGCCGAATCGGCGAGAGCGTCGCTCAACAAATCAAGTAGATAGTAAGCATTGGTGGGAGACTGCGAACCAATGGTGGACATTCGGGGTCAAAGGTGTCCTCGGCCTTGCGGCGATTCTGACCTTCGCTGTGATCACCAACCTTTTCTATGAAGCGCTTTTTAGGCGGTCCGTCGTTATCGAGCCGATCTCCGTGCCAAAAGATATGGAGGCGGCGGGCTACACGCCCGACGTTGCGGCTCTTCAGCTTCTTGACGCCATGGAAAAATACGTCGTGCGCGCCCACACGGGCGGCACAGGCCCGAAATTGGCGCTTCATAAGGACCAAGCCGATTTCGCGCTTCCGAACGTCGGGTTGTCATTCAAAGCCGTTGTCGCGCAGATTCGTACGTTTATTCCGATTGGGCGCAGCCAGAACATTTCCGGCGAGATCATGCGCGTTGGCGAAAAGCTAGGGCTGCGCCTGCGCAAGAATGCGGTGGTCATCTACGAGAGCGAGAGTCCGGGCGGGGTCGACGCTAAAGACCTTAAAGAAGCCCTTAAAGCCCTGTTCGATGGCGCGGCTCTCGGCGTATTCGCCGCCACGGACCCTTATTTCGAGGCTGTCGCCAACTCTGACAAGAATCCGGAAGCTGCGTCTGAGCTCGCAAAAAAAATCATCGCCGCACGGCCGTCGGACTGGCCGTTGGACCAGAACGTCGGGTGGGCGCACAATCTGCTCGGCTTGCTGCTTTATCACAATGGCAAGTTCGATGATCAGAAGGGCAAGCGCGATGATCAGGAGTGCAAGGCCGATGATCAGATGGACAAGCTCGATGAGCACACTCGCGGCGAGGACACTCGCAGCGCCATCAAAGAATTCAAATGGGTAATCCATCATCGTGGCTTCCGGGATCACGATCGTAGACTTGCCATTGCTCATCTCAATCTAGGCCTTGCGTACATCGAACTGGGCCGTGCCGACTGCGCGAAAACGCGATTTGACAAGGCCATCCGTATTGATCCTCAACTCGGCATCGCGTACCTGAAACTAGGCGACCTCCTCGACGGCGACGTTCTCAACCAAACGGGCGAGGCTGAAAAGGCCCCATGCGCATATCTTGAGGCCATCGCCAAATTTCACCAGGACGTGCTGTCTGATCCTTTTTCAGCTGCGGCCCATCAGCATCTGGGTGACGCACTGACTAACAAGCCGAAGGCCGATAATTGCGCTACCAATAATACCTCTAATGAAAAGGCGTTGAAGGAGCTTGACCCCTACGATAGTGCGATCGTCCAAAGGGTGTTGGAGCACCTTGGCCCCTACGATAATGTGATCGCCGAATATCAGCGAGCGGCTGAACTTGATCCGGATGATGCCCACATCCACTACGACCTTGGAGTCAAATTGCTTGAGAGTCCCGGTCTGGTGGATAACTCCATTGAGGAGCTGCAAACGGCGCTTAAACGCCGTGAAGGTCCACAAGAGGCGCTCAAACGCCGTGAAGGTCCAAGCGACTCGTTTGACGAATTTAAGTATGTTCTATTAAAAACGCTAAGCCATGCGCTACGTGTCAAAGCGAGGAATCGTGAAGCAATCATTGATTGCCTAAAAGGCAAAGTCGAACATCAAGAGGCCGACGAGTTATTCTGCCAAGCATTTCGTGACAACGAAGCCCTTATAGAGAGAGCAGAAAAAAAGGCTCTCGCCGATAAAAAGCCAAATGATAACGCGGCTGCCTTTAAAAGGCGGGGTGCCGATCTTTATCTGATGGGCAAGTTCAAAGAAGCGGTCGATGCGCACAAAATAGCGCTTGGTATCGACGAGACTTATCTCGCTGACATGATCGAGCGAGGCTATGCGCTGTTTGGCCTGGCCGACTTCGCCGGCGCAGTGGACGATTTCGATCATGCTCTGCATTTACCGCAGGGCCAAGCCGATACGATGATTTGGCTTTATCTTTCACGGGCGCACTCCCGAAACAGGCTTGACGATAAGTATGACGAGGAGAATGGCAAGGAACTGCAGCGCAATGCGTCGAAGCTGCTGGAGTCAAATCGCCAAGACTGGCCCGTTCCCATTATCAAATTATTTTTAAGCAAACAGTTCAATCAATCGCCTGCGGATGCATTAAAGAGTGCGGAAGATGTATTAAAGAGTGCGGACGAGGTCGATAAATGTAAAGCCTATTTTTACGTCGGCGAGTGGCATGCGCTCGACAAGCGACTCGAAGAGGCCAGCAAGTTGTTGAAGCAAGCAGAACAGATTTGCCAATTTGACTCTGTCGAACGACGGGCTGCACAGGTGGAACTAGAGCGGCTCCCGATAATGGCGAGGCCGTCGCCGCCGTAGGCGTTTTGCCAGGAATTTCGACACCTCAGGGTTCCAGCCGGTGACCGCCCGCATCTTTGCTGCCTCGCCGGTCGGGTCGATCGACTGCCGCGACCTCACCCGGGCGATGGCCGGGACGCCCGGCGAGCGCCTCCTTTCAGGCCCTTCTCACAAGACCAATAGCCGGCAGCGAGGCGTGCAGAAGCAAGCCGGTACTGGTATCTTGAGCGCGTATGGCATTCCGCCTGAGCTTAACGGAGCGTCTTATGCCCTTCATCGCGGCCCGGCCTCTGACCCTTGCCTTCCTCGTCGTAGGGGCAACCCTGATGGCGCGGTCTGATGCGGCGGTGCCGCCTTCGCTCAAAGGCCAGCTGCTGATCGCCACGCCTGCGATGCGGGATACGCGCTTCGATCATGCCGTGATCCTGATGGTGCGGCACGACATCGACGGCGCCATGGGGATCGTCATCAACCGGCCGCTCGGCGAAAGGCCGTTGGCGGACCTTCTCGCGGCGTTCGGGGCGAAGGACGCTCCAGCGACCGGCAATGTGCGCATCTTCTTGGGTGGTCCGGTGCAGCCCGAAGTCAGTTTCGTCATTCATGGCGCCGACTATGGCCGCCCGGAAACACTCGAGGTCGATGCACGCTTCGCCGCCACGCCGAGCCGCGAGGTCCTGCGCGACCTCGCCCGCAACGCCGGCCCGATGAAGCGCCTCATTGCTTTCGGCTACGCCGGCTGGGCGCCGGGGCAGCTCGAGGGCGAGCTTGCCCGCAATGTGTGGTATACGGCGCCGGCCGATCCCGCTTTGGTGTTCGACGATGATCGCGACAAAGTCTGGGAGCACGCGACCGCGCGCCGCACTCAGGACCTGTAAACGGGAAGACCCGTGAATGGCCGGCCGTTCAGGCCCGCGCATAGCGGCCACGTCCGAAAATGCGGTCCTTGTCATCTTCCGAGGCGATGTCGCGGCTCGATTTGATGGTGTCGACGATGGCCAGCGCCGTCTTGACCGCGGGCCGCGCCGCGATGGCGTCAAACCACCGCGCCAGGTTGGGCCGTTCGCTCCACTTCACCCCGAACATGTCGTGATTACGCGTCCACGGAAACGTCGCGATGTCGGCGATGGAATATTCGGCGCCGCCCAGATAGGGGCTGCGGCCGAGCCGCTGCTCGAGCAGAACGTAGAGGCGGAGCATTTCGGTCATGTAGCGGCTCTTTGAATAATCGTTACCGGGCGGCGCGAAGCGCATGAAATGCACGACCTGGCCAAAGGTCGGGCCGATCCCGGTGAGCTGGAGCATCAGCCACTGAATCGCCTCGTACCGTTCGGCCGCGCCGGTCGGGAGGAAGCGGCCGAACTTGTCGGCGAGGTACATCAGGATCGCGCCCGACTCGAACACCGTGAAGGGCTTGCCGCCGGGACCTTCGTGATCGACGATCACCGGTATCTTGGCATTGGGATTGAGCGCGGTGAATTCCGGCTTGAACTGCTCGCCTCTCCAGACATCCACCGCGATCGGGCGATAGGGCGCCGCAAGTTCCTCCAGCATGATGAAGATTTTTTGTACGTTGGGGCTGGTCAAGACGTAAAAATCGATCATGGGGCGCGTCTCGCTGTTGCCGGAAGGCCACAACCTATCGAGGAGTGCCGAGGCCGGCAAGCAATCGGCGCAAAGTGGCCGCGCGGGGCAGATATGCTATTGGTCGGAGATGCGTCCCGCATCGTGCGACGGCCAGGCGTGCATCTCCTGCATCCTTGGCGGCCCGTTCCGACCCTCCCGTAGCGCGAAATTGCCTGAAAGATGAAACACCCATGCTTGTAGATCGTGATCCGCGACACCAGTATTCGGCTCGACTGAACCAAGAACGATCAAACGAACACTAAGGACGAACGACATAACGAGGAACATGGGAGCCGCCGCCGCCATGGAAAAGCGCCTGACCGGCCGCATCGCGCCGGAACGCATACGCCTGTTGAAAACGCCACGGCCGCCGGACGGAGCCGTAGAACGCTTCTTGGCCATCGGTGACCCGACCGGGCTGACCTCCGACGCCATGGACGAACTGGGCATTGCGCCCGGCGCGATCGGCGCGTCGATGCTCAAGCCGACAATTCCAGGCACCACCATGGTGGGGCCAGCCCTTACCGTGCGCAACGTGCTGCAGCGGGCCGACCCGCTCGCCGGCGCCCGCGCCGGCGTCAACCGCATGGCGGAGTTCGAGGCGCATAATCTTGCCAGTCCGGGCGACGTGCTGGTGATAGAGGGCGTCGCCAACATCTCCAACATGGGTGGCATCTCGGCGCTCACCGGCAAGCGCCAGGGCGAAGCCGGCGCCGTCGTGATGGGCGGCATCCGCGACATCGCCCATTCACGCGTGGTCGGCTTTCCTCTGTGGTCGAGCGAGGTCAGCCCGGTCACCGGCAAGTGGCGGATCGAAACCGTCGAGATCAACGGCTCGGTTCAGATCGGCGAGATGCGGGTTGAGCCCGGCGATCTCGTGGTCGCCGACGATAGCGGCGTCTGCTTTATTCCGCGCGACTACATTCTCGAAGTGCTGGAGCTTGTGGAGAAAAAAGCGAAGGCCGAGGACGTTCGTTGCAAGGCGATCGTCGGCGGTGTCGCGGTGCCGGAAATCTCGCGGTCCACGTATGGGGAAAAGGAAGAATAGTGGCGAAATACGTGGTCGCGCAGGCCCGCGATATCGCACCGGGGGGACGCAAGCTCGTCGAGGTCCGCGGACGCAAGCTTGTCATCTTCAATCTCACCGGCGAGTTCTTTGCCATGTCGGATCGTTGCCCTCACCAGGGCGGCCCGCTGTCGAAAGGCCATCTCACCGGCCTCGTGTCGTCGCCCGAACCGGGCTCCTATTGCTATTCGCGCAAAGGCGAGGTGATCCGCTGTCCCTGGCACTCCTGGGAATACGACATCCGCACCGGCAAATCCTGGTGCGACCCGCGCCGGGTCCAGGTGCGCCGCTTCGAGGTGAGCGTAGAGGCGGGCGCCCGGTTGGTGGAAGGGCCCTATGTGGCGGAGACGTTTCCGGTGAGCATCGAGGATGAGTATCTGGTGGTGACGATGTGAGGTTGGGGGCGTGTAGCCCGGATGCGGGCGAAATCGTTGAGTAGCGGCCACTGCTTCTGCACGCCTCGCTGTCGGCTGTCAGTTTCAGAAACCCCGCTCCAAGACAGTCTCCGGATGACGCATTTCCGCTGCCGGCCAATCCGGACATCATCGGTAAGACGGGCGCGGCAGCAATTGACCCGA
>Ga0137418_10006804_pt1 | contig 10508 bp, 12 predicted proteins | sample CZODoug3_1_2_16f_FD_122242 | JGI IMG/M metagenome (GOLD analysis project Ga0137418, IMG submission 122242) | Vadose zone soil fungal communities from Angelo Coast Range Reserve, California, USA - CZODoug3_1_2_16fungal (Hybrid Assembly) | ecosystem: Environmental > Terrestrial > Soil > Vadose... | reverse complement strand
TTCATTCGGCGTCGAGGAAGGCGCTGCGCTCAGGACGGGCCGGGCACCCGTTGCTCCACGATTGCTCTGCTGATGACCAGTTCATGTCGCCACTAAGCCTTGATGCCGGGTTGGGAACTCGCCTGGCCGCAAAACCCATCCTCGAACCGTATCCCGGATGGGTGCTCGGGTCAGGCCAATCTGCGAGCCCAGAGACACGCTTTCGCAGGGCGATCTGGCGACTCTTTCCAAAGCCCTTCACGGTTTCGTGGCTCGACGGTCTGCATTTGACCCTCTACCCGGGAAACGAAACAAGCCGGTCAATCTTTGTCACAGGCCGTTACGAACCGAACGAATTCTGCCTGCTCTCGAAAATCCTTAAACCCGCCATGACGTTTGTGGATGTGGGCGCCAACACGGGTCTATACACTCTGTACGCCGCGAGAAGGGTGGGAGCTGACGGATCTGTGCTTGCCATCGAGCCGAGCACCCGGGAGATGGGAGTGCTCAAGCGCAACGTTGAAATCAATGCCTTGAACAATGTGCGAGTACGGCAGGTGGCTCTCTCAGATCACGCATCCGAAGTGGAGCTGCTGGTCGCACGGGTGCAGAATTCCGGGCACAACACGCTGGGCGCTTTTGGTTACAATACTCCGCTCGATCACCGGGAGAAGACACGAACCGAGTGTCTGGATGCGATCGTGCAAGCGGAAGGACTGTCGAGGGTCGACGTCATCAAAATGGATATTGAGGGTGCTGAACTGAGCGCGCTGAATGGCGCGCTCAATACGCTTCGGCGCGACCACCCTCTTCTGCTACTGGAGTTGGCGGATCGCCTTTTGCGGCATCAGAATGCGAGCAGTGCGGAACTGCTCTCCCTGCTTGGCCAGCATGGTTACCGCATGTACGGCTTCGATCCCAGCACGGGCTTGCCTGCACTTCTCGTGTGGCGAGACTATTTCGATTCCGAGAACATTGTCGCGATCGCGGAAGATTCCCTTCCCTGGTGACTCAACTTCCTGACATGCCGCAAACCGATTCCAGCTACGCTGCAAGCGCGCCCGGTCCGTGGCCGAAAATTGCGCTCGTGACGCCCGTGTTCAACTCGGCGCGGTACCTGGAAGCGACCATCCGCTCGGTGCTGGGGCAGCAATATCCCAACCTTGAATACATCATCATCGACGGCGGCTCGACTGATGGCAGCGTCGACATCATCCGCGAATACGAATCCCAATTGCATTTCTGGACCACCGAACCGGATCGCGGAATGTATGACGCGATCAACAAAGGCTTCGCCCACTCTACGGGAGAGCTGATGGGTTGGATCAGCGCGACCGATCTCCTGCACGCGGGATCGTTATTCGTGGTGGGGGGCGTCTTTCGCACTTTTCCTGAAGTCGAGTGGATCACGGGCCGACCCACAGGCTTCAACGAAGAGGGAATGGCAGTGGAGGTCCTGAAGCTACGCCAGTGGTCGCGTCTGCCATTTCTCGCGGGCGCCAATCGATACATTCAGCAGGAGTCCACCTTCTGGCGACGCACCCTATGGGAGCGAACGGGCGGCCGGGTGGATGACTCGCGGCGGAGTGCCAGCGATTTTGAGTTGTGGGTGCGTTTTTTTCGATACGCGAACCTGTACTCGGTTGATGCACTTATTGGTGGGTTTCGGTCGCACCCTGACTCGTTGGGACTGCAGAATCTGGAAGAGTGCCATCGCATTCAGGACGAGATTATAGAGAACGAACTCGCGTCGATGCAGCGGGTACAGGCTCTGAAGCTGTTTCGCACCCTCAGCACACGTGCATTGCGAACGCCTGGGCTCGCGAAACCGTGGAGCAAGATAGTTATCGGCGCACTGAGGAAATTGCCCGCTAGCGGACGCGCACCGGTGATTCGTTACCGCAAGAACCAGTGGGTGATGGAACGGCGTTGATGCCAGTCCGTTCGCGAAAAAGCTCTCAGCCGTGAAGGGCGCCAAGGTCGCGCGAAGGACGCAAAGAGCTTCCTTTTGCGAACGTCGCGGAAGTCCTTCGCGATCTTTGCGGTTAAAAGCTTTTGAAGCGGCCGAAACTCACACCCGGAAATAATCTGCGCGCCAGTTCTTGGTCGACTTCTTGATGTCGGCTTTCGACAACTTGTTGATCAGAGTCTCCTGCACCAAGTCGGGGACTTCGGCATCTGAGGCGAAACGAAAGGGGACCAACTCCCCTTCGCTCAGTTCGCCGATTCTCGCTCGCAGCGGTTCGGAAAGAAGTACTGCAAGTCGCTCGCGCTCTTCCAGTCAAATGATGCGGTCCTGCACATTGAGCGCAAAGGAGCGGGCTTTGACAGCGAGGATGGCAAGGGCAAGCACGAACAACATCCAGCCATTGAACCAATTCGGGCGCTGCACAAAATAAATGACCGCGGCAATCACGCTGAGACCAATCACCCTGCTTGGTGCGTTTCCTTGCCATGGCGATCAACCCCGTTTCTGGTAGAAACGGTAGGCTACGTACAGGATTGCCAGTACCACTACGACCTCCACCACATTGGCAACTGTCATTGTTTTCGCCTCCAACGGCCTATCATTTCACAGTGCCCACTCCGAGGCCAACGAGACGCTGGCCCGTGAGCCAAACTAAGAGAGCTGGAACCCAGATCGACAGCCCGTTGGGACGGGGAGCAAGATTTCCGTGATGCACCTCCCAGGATTCGCGACTGACTCGCAGAAGCGCTGTGCTGGCTGCGCTGGCACTTGGAGTATTAGCTGCGAACGTCGGGTGCGCGATCGCCGACACATGGGTTGAACTGGTGACGAGGCGGAATCAGAAACTCACTCGCGACGATCTAACGTTTTTCATGCAAAAGGTGAACACTATACGTCGGTTCAGGCACCGAACCTTGGTTCGGCCATAGTGCACCGACCAGGCGGATCTGTCGTGGCCATTGGGCAAGGGCGGAATTTCTGGGACGAACAAGCGGCTTTTATGCACCCCGGGCTGTTAGGCGTGGCGAGCCGTAACCTTGCCGAAGACGCGGCAGAAGTTTCCGCCGCCGACTTTGGCGATATCGTCAGGCCTGAAGCCCTGGAGCAGCATCTCGCCGACAACCGCGTGGAAGAATCGTCCAGCCAGGCCCGGCCACGCCTTGTTGGTGCCTTGGCCAACACGCGAGGAGAGCAGATCTGTGTCGCTGCCGATACCGACGTGGTCGATGCCCACCGCGTTCACCATCGCCTCGATGCTTTCCACGAAATCTTTCATCGATTCGCGTGTTCTTTGCTGATCAGCCCGATTTGCAACAATATTTAAAGAAATCTCCCACGCGGACGTGGACGATGATGGGATTCGCTTTGATACGGCAACAGAGGCAATTCTCTTCATTTCCTCGATTGGTGGCCTCCTGATTTTCCGCCGAGGTGATAATTGCGCGCGCGAGGCTGTACTCGCGCTGCTCGCGCTCGCTTAAGCGGAACAGCTTTCCTCTCCTCTCCGCGCCGAGTTGCATTGCCGTTGCCGTAGATCCTCCCGTAAATGTTGGAACTTTTGGAGGTGCGGGTCCGGACTAGTCCGGCCCGAAGAGAAGGTTGTGAGAAAACTCGTCAGCTTGGCGTGAGTGCTCGCGTCGCCACTCGCCCTTGCTTCTACTAACGTGTGCCGGATGGAGCTGAGGTTGAGGCGAACCCCGACGGGCTTTGTTTTGGGACAGAGTGGGACAGACCGGGGCCTTAGGCGGGTCGTAACTGATTGAAACGATGGTGGAGCTGACCGGGATCGAACCGGTGGCCTCCTCGTTGCGAACGAGGCGCTCTCCCAGCTGAGCTACAGCCCCACTCCTGACTGGATTGCTGGTTCGCATTGATTCTAGCAGTGACCCGACGCTTCGACCAAGCGTGCCAGCGTTCCATGGTTACACCATGACGGCTGCCAGATGCTTCTGGGGACCACTGGGTCATGTTCGCTCGCCGTCTATAATGATTACGTGACTACTTCCGCGTCAGTTCGACAAATATCATCGGCCGACTTTCCAACCCGCTGGGGGCAGTTCCGCATTTACGGCTTCGAAGGCGTCTTCCGGGATGGAGAGGATATTCGCCGAGAGGAGGCGGTGGCCCTCGTCATGGGAGACGTCACCTCGCCAGCGCCGCTGGTGCGCGTTCACTCCCAGTGCCTCACGGGAGATGTCTTCGGCTCTTTGCGCTGCGACTGCCGCCAGCAACTCGAGATGGCCCTTTCGATGATTGCGGAACGCGGTACTGGTGTTCTTATCTATGAACAGCAGGAAGGGCGCGGCATCGGATTGATGGCGAAGCTGCAAGCGTACGAACTACAAGATGCGGGCCTCGATACAGTGGAAGCCAACGAGCGCCTCGGGTTCAAGGCGGATCATCGCGCATTCACTCTGCCGGCTGAGATACTGAAGGCGTTGGGGATTCGCCAGGTCCGGCTGCTCTCAAACAATCCCGACAAGATGGCTGCGTTGGAGCAGGCGGGGGTAGAAGTTGTAGAACGCATGCCATGTGAAGTTGCACCCAATCCGCACGCCGAGGATTACCTGAAAACCAAGAAGGAAAAGCTCGGCCACCTGTTTACTTCCCGCTAGCTGGCTTGCCCCGCCGGCGCTCCCGCAGCACCTTTTCCAACCGCCCACGATTTTTCACCGGAAGCGTACGCAGGGCTGCAAGCGCCAGGGCCCGATAGACCTCGAGCGCTCCGGGCACGCGCTCCAGAACATCCAGATGTTTCGCTACAGTCTCCGCGTCGCCGCGCACGATGGGGCCGCTGAAGGCGCGCGCCGATCCCTGCTTGGCGTAGTTTTCCACTGTTTGCCGGACAATCGGAAGCGTGCGTTGACGCGCTTGTGCGCGATCCACTCCTGCAGCCTCGGCTACGCGCTCGCTGAGGGCCAGGAGCGCGGTCAGCAACGGCGAGGCGAAGGTTCCCCACGCGTGATAAGCCGCTTTGTTCTGTTTCGTCATCAGGAACGCCTTGGCGCCGAGGGTGGCGACTAAGCTGCGGACGAATCGCACTGCGGCTGCGTCGCCTTCGAGTGCGAAACTGACACCCGCAAGGGAAGGCGTAACCCCCGGCACGAATGTCATGAGGGGGTGAGCGGAGGCGATCGACGCACCACGGTCGCGGAACACAGCGATTTCGTCACTGCTGAGAACGCCGCTGCAGTGGAGCGCAATCTTTTTTGTCCAAGAAATTGACTTCGCGAGGGTGCGCGCGCAAGGACCGATGTCGCGGTCAGGCACGCACAGCCAGATGACGTCCGCCGTGATTTTGGGATTACGGAGCGTGGTCGCGTCCGCGCCGACTCTGCGGGCAAGGGCTCGCGCATGTTGTCGGGAAGACCTCCCTTCTCGCGAGACGACCTCGCTCAGCGTGTAACCGGCGGAATGCAACGAGATCGCAAGGGCGGTGCCCAGGTTTCCTGCACCCACGATCGCGATCGTCGGCTTCGCCTTCATCGTGGGCAGCATAACAGCGTGTGCTCTGCCCAGAAAACCTGGCGTGGACGATATCGTTGCCTATCCGAATTCCCGGGTTCAAACTCGGGCCGTCTCGTCGCTTATATTGTCTGCATGGCTAAATCAGTTCGCCCGAAGAAAAAGTCCGCCCGCGTTCTGTCTTCCCGTCTGGTCTACCGCGGGCCGGTGTTCTGGGTCACATCGGAACGAGTGCTGGAACCGTCGGGGGTGCGCGTGCTGCGCGACGTGGTACGGCATACCGGGTCGGTGGTCGTACTCGCCACGGAGGAAAACCGGCGGGAACCGCTCGTCCTGCTGGAGCGCCAGTACCGTCACGCCGCCGAGAGCTACCTGTGGGAGCTCCCGGCAGGCCGCATCGATAAAGGAGAAAAGGCCTTGGCCGCCGCCAAGCGGGAACTACTTGAAGAGACCGGCTACACGGCAAGTCGTTGGAAGAAAATTCTCAAGTTCTATGCCAGCCCCGGCTTTGTGGCCGAGCCGATGACCGTCTTCTGGGCGCGTGGCCTGCAGGCCGGCCCCGCCCAGCCGGAAGCAGATGAGGTCATCGAACAGCACCTCGTTCCCCTGTCGAAAGCCGTGCGTATGATTATGCGCGGGACGATCCGCGACGGCAAAACCATCTCCTCGGTGCTCTGGCTCGCCTTGCAGCAAAAAGGGACAAAAGGCACGTAAATAAGGGTTTTTTGTGACGTGGCTCCTTGACAGCCCCTGCCACCCGCCGCACAATGTGTCGCAGAATTCGGCAGGTAGCTCCTTGACTCCCCCCAGGAAGCCCATTGTGTGAACGAAGCCTGCCGGAGGGGGCGCACGTGGAACGTCTGAAGGGTACGGTGAAATGGTTTAACAACGCGAAGGGATACGGCTTCATCGGGCGTGATGGTGGACCCGATGTTTTCGTGCACTACAGTGCTATTACCTCGGAGGGCTACAAGAGCCTGCAGGAAGGAGATGTGGTTGAATTCGAGATTACGCAAGGCCAAAAAGGGCCTCAGGCCTCGAACGTTACCAAACCTTCTTGAAGTAGTGCTTTACCTTAATGCCGTCTCTCCCGATCTGGCTTGAAGACGCCCGGTTCCTGTTCCGGCCGCTTCCAGATTCTGTCCCGCGTCCGTGGGAAATTCTGTCTTCCGCGTCGACTTTCTCTCCTGCTGCAACTTGTTTAATCTGTTCTCTTCCATGGAAAACAAGGCGATTGCCAACCTGCTGTACGAGACCGCTGACCTGCTCGAGATCGACGGTCAGGATTCCTTCCGCATTCGTTCGTATCGCAACGCCGCACAAGCCATTGAGAACTTGCCGCAGCGCATTGCTGACTTGATGTCGGAACCGAAGAAGATTCTGGAAATCCCCGGCATCGGCAAGGGCATGCTGACCAACCTGCAGGAGCTTTTTACAGACGGGCGGCTTAAGGTGCATGCCGAACTGATTGCGAAGTATCACCCGTCGATGCTGCAGTTGCTGAAAATTCAGGGCCTCGGTCCGAAGACAATCGCCCTGATCTGGAGCGCCTACCAGGTATCTGACGTCGATGGCGTGGAGAAACTGGCGCGTGCGGGAAAAATTCGCGAACTGCCTCGTATGGGCGAGAAGCACGAACAGAAGCTGATTAAGGCGATCGAGGATTATCGACGCATTGGCGGCCGCTACTTAATCGATACTGCCGAGACCGAGTGCGAGAAGCTTACCGCGTATCTCTCGACCGTGCCGGGCATCGACAAGATCACTCCGGCTGGTTCCCTGCGGCGGGGCCGCGAAACCGTTGGCGATCTCGACATTCTGGTAACGGGGAAGGCCTGCGTCGACGATACTACCCGCGCGAACTGCATCGATCACATCGCGAAATATCCGCCGCTCATGGACGTCATCGCCCGCGGCGATAACAAGATCAGCTTCCGGGTGCGCAACGGCATGCAGATTGACGTCCGCCTGCTTTCGCCCGATTCGTTCGGTGCTGCCATGCAGTACTTCACTGGCTCGAAAGCCCACAATGTCGCCTTGCGGCAACGTGCTTTGAGGATGGGCTATACCCTCAGCGAGTACAGTCTGGCCCTGCTCGAAACGGAAAAGCCCGTGGCGGGAAGGACTGAAGAGGAAATCTACGCCAAGCTTAAGCTGGATTACATCCCGCCGGAGATGCGGGAGAACCTGGGCGAAATTGATCTGGCGGCCGAGCACAAGCTTCCGCAGTTGATTTCGGAAAAAGACCTTCAGGGCGACGTGCATATGCACACCGTCGAAACCGACGGCAAGAACACGATTGAAGAAATGGCTGACGCCGCCCTGGCGCATGGGTACAAGTACATCGCCATCACTGATCACTCGAAGAACCTGGCCTTCGCCAACGGGCTCGACGACAAACGCGCTCTCGCGCACATTCAGCGCATTCGCGAGGTAAGCGAGCGCATGAACGGCATCAGGATTTTCGCCGGAATCGAGGTCGACATTCTTGGGGACGGCGATCTTGATCTATCCGACGAGGTCCTCTGCCAGATGGACATGGTCATCGCCAGCGTGCACTCCCAGTTCAATCAGGATCGCGAGAAAATGACCGAGCGGCTGCTGAAGGCGATCGAAAACCCGAACACTTCAATTCTCGGCCACCCTACCGGACGCCAACTGTTGCGCCGCGATGCTTACAGTTTCGACATGGATGCAATCCTGAAGTTTGCTGCCAAACACAAGGTCGCGATGGAGTTGAACTCTTACCCTGAGCGTCTCGATCTCAACGATATCCACTTGCGTCAAGCCAAGCAGCATGGCGTGAAGGTCGTGATCAATACCGACTCCCACCACACGTCTCATCTCAACAAGATTCGCTACGGCGTGCTGCAGGCGCGGCGGGCGTGGTTGACCAAAGCCGACGTGCTCAATACTCTGACTACCGACCGCTTCGCGACGGCCATCCACCACGGCTGGTAAGAGAGTCTGCCTAAAACCATCAAGGAGCCGGTTGTGAGTGAAACAGCGGTATTAGTTCAACAATCCACGTAGTTTCCGGTTAGCCGACCACCACCAAGAGCTCGAGCCCAAACGGCGGCGTACGAGCGATGCAAGGCTGCCCTTGCCTCCCACCAGCAACGAAACAGCGATCCGTAAGTTTGCCGATACCTTCTTCGGAAGCGGTCAGCCCCGCCCCGGGAACCTCGGAGGCCCCACCGACAGGACACCGGGCGGCATAGCTAAGCCGGAGGGATTAGGTGTGTCGAAAAGTATCCGTTTATCGCATTCGTCCGCTAGAAATCCGCGAAAAGCCGCACAGGAGTTTATGCGTCAGTTGGGCAGCCGGAAATGACATTCGTAGTTTTCTTTTGTTCCAGTCACCACAATTTGAATGCCTGGCGGCGGGGGCCAATGGTTTAGTTCTCTTCAACCGTTTCTACCAGCCTGATATTGATCTGGATGAATTGGAGATTCGTCCGAACGTGCTGCTCAGTGGGCCACAGGCGCAGGTTGACCTGGATTGGAATTCTGTATGGGGGGTGCAGGCCAGCCTTGCAGGCAGCAGTGGTGTGCATCAGTCACAAGATGCGATCAAGCTGCTCACGGTCGGAGCCAACGTCCCGATGCTTTGCTCAGCCTTGTTTCGGAACGGCATCAATTATTTGCGCGCTGTCGAACAGGGAATCCTGGATTGGATGGAGCGGCACGAGTACGAATCGGTGGAGCAAACGCAAGGCACTATGAGCCAGGTGCGCTGGCCCGACCCGGGGGTCTTCGAGCGCGCACAGTACATGCGCGCGGTGAAGAGTCTCCAGCATGTGCTGGCACGGGCTTAGGATCCGTCAGATTCCTACCACGCGCCTGTTGCTCGACGCATAAGTCTGGCGTCAAACACAATCGTGTAAGCAGCTTGGCAGAGTCATTTCTTCATACCCGCCGCCACTTTAACGGCCTTGGCGCGCCTCTCGATCTCTTCCTCGCCGTACATGGTGCCGCGGCAGCCTTTGGCTCCGCAGTGGCAGATGGCCTCGTCGTCATCGTCCCCGTCGTAGAGGTTGTAGTCGTAGGTCAGTTCTTCGCCGGCGGCAATGCCACGCAGGGCGATGATCCAGATATGTTCGTCGAACTCGTCGGTCTCGCAGTTGGGATCGCAACAGTGATTGATGAAGGCGGCTACGTTGTCGCCGTCCACCACATAGTCGCCTTCCCCAATGCAAAAAAGATACGTATCGGGCCGCTCGGAGTAGAGTTCGTCGGCTTCTTCTTTCGAGAGGCGCGTACCGGTGTATTCGATGATGTGCGTGCCTTCCGGGATCGCGACACTCGTGTAGCAGCCAGAGCCATGGATCCCGGATTTCTTGATGAGCAGCTTTGCGGGGTCTACCGAAGTCATGCAGTTCGTTCTCTGAAGAGAGATAGATTAGCATGGCCGCGTGTTTCCGCAGGCTGCTCAGGCGGCATGCGATTGTGGCCAGAAATGGCCTTCGATCCGGGCCAAGTCGGCATCGCTCAGTTTGAAGTCGGCGGCACCGATCATGCCATCCAATTGCTCGGGAGCGCGAATGCCGACGATGGCTCCGGTGACGGCAGGATGACGCAGTGTCCACGATCGCAACCTCGCCAGCAGTGCGTCCGTATTGCTGAGCTACCGCTTTGAGCAATTCCGCCAACTTCAGATTGGGGGTGAACTCAGGCTCCTGGAACCAGGGGCTTTTGGTCTTGCGCCAGTCGTCCGGCGGCAATTTTTTGAAGCGCTCGCGCGTCATCGCCCCGCTCAACAGACCCGAGGCCATCGGAGAGTAGACGATCACACCAATATTGTTTTCCAAGCAATACGGCAGGACTTCTTTTTCCACCTCGCGCTGCAGGAGGGAATGTGGGGGTTGCAGCGTGTGCACGGGGGCAATTTGCTGGATGGTCTTCAGCTGGCCCACATCACAATTGCAGACGCCGATCGAGCGAAGTTTGCCGGCTTTGCGCGCGTCAACGAGTGTGCGCCAGCCTTCCTCGAGATCTTCGGTAGGCCAGTGAATCTGGTAGAGATCTATGGCGTCGATCTGCAGACGCTTCAGGCTGGCGTCGATTTCTCTTCTCAGCGAATCGGCTTTCAGGA
>Ga0137418_10006803_pt1 | contig 10510 bp, 11 predicted proteins | sample CZODoug3_1_2_16f_FD_122242 | JGI IMG/M metagenome (GOLD analysis project Ga0137418, IMG submission 122242) | Vadose zone soil fungal communities from Angelo Coast Range Reserve, California, USA - CZODoug3_1_2_16fungal (Hybrid Assembly) | ecosystem: Environmental > Terrestrial > Soil > Vadose... | reverse complement strand
TCTCTCAGCTTCATCCGCAGACGGCCCTTCACGACCAGAAACAGCTCGTCCTCGCGCTCGTGATGGTGCCAGACGAACTCGCCCTTGAGCTTCGTGAGCTTCACGAGGCTCTCGTTCACTTCGCCGACGATCTTGGGACTCCACTGATCCTGGAACCGGCCGAACATCTCGGTGAGATTGACTTTGCGGACGCTCATGATACGCGCTCCAGGACGGTTTGGGTATCGACGACGGTGGAGAATTCGCCGTTCAGATCCGCGAGGGCGACGTCGTGCACGAGCTCCGACGCGTAGCGTTTCCCATTCGGCCCGACGCTGTCGAACGTCGCGGTCGCGTCAGACACCACGTAGGTCGTAAAGCCGAGGTTGCCCGCCATCCGCGCAGTCGTCGACACGCACATATTCGTCTGCATGCCGACCACAACCAGCGTCGTGAGGCCACGGTGCCGTAAATCCGCTTCGAGGGTTGTACCGATGAACGCGCTGCTGACCGACTTCTGCACCACGGGTTCGCCGGGCAGGGGACGCACTTCGTCTTTGATCTCGACGCCCGGCTGTCCCGGCCGGAGCGGGGACTTCGGCTCCGTGGAGAGGTGCTGGACGTGGATGATGGGTCGCCCCGTCTTCCGCCAGGCCGCCTGCAGCCGCGCGATGTTTTTTTCGAGATCCGGGTTGTTGCGATTGTACTGGTCGGCGTAGACGTCCATGCCCTTCTGTACGTCTACGACCAAGAGAACCGCATCGCGGGGAAGTTGCGGCGTCATGTGCTCGCCTCTGGTTCGGGACTGGACGGTCGGCCGGCCTGACGGCCGGACGGTCCCAGATCACCGGTTTCAGTCGCCCGTCTGGCCGTCAGACCGTCCGACCGTCGCTGTTTAAGGGAGAACTGAATCCACACGACAGCAACCAGAATCATTCCCATCGCGACAAATGTGCGCGGGCCTACCGGTTCGTGCAGCAGCAGCCAGCCGAGCAGCACGGCGATCACGGGGTTCACGTAGGCATAGGTGCCGACGATCGTGGCCGACGCGTGGCGCAGCGCGTACGAATAGGCGCTGTAGCCGATGATCGATCCGAAAACCACGAGATACGCGATTGCGCCGATCCCGCGCGAGCTCAGATGCCATGATGCCCACTCGCCGAGCACTGTGCCGACGAGGGCGACCGCGGCGCCGCCCACGATCATTTGAAATGCAGCGCCCATGTACGGGCTGGCCTGCGTGGGATGACGTTTCGCGTACACGGTGCCGAGCGACCACGAGGCGCTCGCAATCGTGAGCGCCAGCGGTCCGCGCTTATCCGCCGCGAGAATTTCGGCGGGCGTGGCACCGACCAGCAGGAGGGTTCCCAGGAAACCGAGCAGCAATCCGGCGATGACACGCCAGTTCAGCTCGCTCGAACCGCCCGGAATGATCGCGTCGAACAGCGCGGTCCACATCGCGACCGTGACGACGAAGATGCTGGCGATGCCGGAGCCGACGTACTGCTCCGACCACACGACGAACGCGTTACCGCCGGCGAGTAGCAGCAAGCCCACGATCGCGAGTGTGCGCCAGTCGCTCTTGCGTGGTAGTGGATCGCCGAGCGCGCGGGCCAGTACGAGCAGAATGAGTCCCGCCACCAGGAACCGCAGGCCGCCAAACAGGAACGGCGGCAGCTCCGTGACGCCGATTTTGATCGCGAGATAGGTCGAGCCCCAGAAGACGCAGACGATCAGATAGGCGATGAGGGCTTTGCCTTTGAGCGCGGCCATCAGTCGGGTTCCGTGGGAATGAAGCCCGGCTTCTCGAACAGCGTCGACAGCACGATCGTCGTACGCGTGTTCATTTGCGAGTTCGGCCCGCGCAGGTCGCGCAGGATTGCCTGGACGCCCTCGAGATCGGGCGCGACGACTTTGAGGATGTAGCAGTCGTCGCCGGCAATGTGATGGCACTCCAGCACGCCGGGATGTTTTTCCATTTCGCGCATGCGCGGCTCGTCGCCGACGTAATCACTCGAGCCATACCGGACCGCCACGAACGCCGTCACGGGCAAGCCGACCTTGGCGCGGTCGAGCTGCACGCGATAGCCGCGGATGTATCCCGACTCTTCGAGGCGTTTGACCCGCTCCATGATCGCGGGTCGTGAGAGGCCGACTTCATCCGCGACCGCCTGGTAGCTCGCCCGGCCGTCCTGGCCGAGAATGCGGAGAATCCGTCGGTCGGTGGCGTCGAGCTCAGTCTTTGCGGGCATTTGGGAGGCTCTTTGGTTTGTTTGTGAACGCTTCGTAAGTCTAACACGTTTCTTTCCTACGGAATATCCGTTTTCGACTTTCAAACTGTCCTTTGATTAGGACAAGGGCCGGCGTAGTATTCCAGCGATGCAGGCTCTCCGCGTCCTCGTTCGCGAGTTTCCCTCGGTCCTGCTTGGGTATTCGGGCGGCGTGGATTCGGCCCTTCTCGCGGTGGTAACCCGTCAGGAGCTCGGCAGGGATCGCATGCTGGCCGCCATCGGGCGGAGCGCCTCGTACCCGGATGCGCAGTGGCAGGTGGCTCGCGATGTCGCCGTCCGGTTCGACATTCCGCTCGTCGAAATCGCCACGCATGAGCTCGAGGACGCGAACTATCTCGCCAATCCCACCAACCGCTGCTTCTACTGCAAGACGGAGTTATGGCAGCGGCTCGTGCCGCTCGCGCGCGAGCGCGGACTCGCGGTCGTGTGCGATGGCACGAACGCCGACGATCTGCGAGAACACCGGCCGGGAAAAGCGGCGGGGATCGAGGCGGGCGTACGATCGCCACTCGCGGAGGTCGGACTCACCAAGGCTGATATCCGCGCCGCGTCGCGCGAGCTCGGGCTGCCGACCTGGGATGCGCCGGCCGCGCCCTGCCTCTCGAGTCGCGTGCAATACGGACTCTCGATCACGCCGTCGCGCTTGAAACAGGTGGAAGCGGGAGAAGCGTATCTGCGGGCGTTGGGAGTCACCGGTGATTTGCGCGTGCGCCATCTCGGCGGCCTGGCCCGCCTCGAAGTCGAGGCGTCGTGGATTCCCTGGATCGAAGCGCGGCGCGCGGCCATCACGGCGCATCTCACGGCACTGGGATTCGCGCAGGTCGAGATCGACCCGCGCGGCTACCGACGGGGGAGCCTGTTAGAGCGTTCGTCGCCCTGAATTTTCCCGATCGGTTGCGACACGAGCTGTGGGGCGCGCTCGCGCCCCTGCGTGAGCGTCGCGAAAAATTGCCGGTCAAGTGGGTACGCCCCGAGAACATTCACTTGAGTCTCAAGTTTCTGGGCGACGTGGGCGACGCGCGGGAGCCGGAGCTGCGCGAGGCCCTGCAGCGTGCCGCGGGTGCGCGCCGCGAGCCACGCCCCCCCCGGCCGGTGACGCTCCAGATCACCGGATTCGGCGTGTTTCCGGACTATCACCGCCCGCACGTGCTGTGGGCGGGCGTGACGCCCGATCCCGGACTCGAGCTGCTGCAGCATGGCGTCGAGCAGGCGTTCGCGCCGCTCGGCTTTCCGACCGAAGCGCGGGCGTTTCGGCCGCACGTCACGCTGGGGCGCGCCGCCCGCGATGCGCGGCCACGCGATTTCACCGGCCTCGAAGCGATCCTCGCGGGTACGGACTTCGACGCGACGGTCACCGTCGCAGAGGTGGACTTGATGCAGAGCACGCTCCAACCCAATGGCGGGGGCCCGGTGTACCAGGTCAAATACCATGAACGGCTGTCTTAAAGGCGTCTTCAAGCTCGGCTGCGCCGTCCTCGTGATCGGCGTACTCGCGTGTGCGTGGTGGTTTCGCGAGCCGATCATGCACACCTTCGCGAGCTGGTTCGGGCGCTCGACGGCGCTGCCGCCGGTTGCCGATACGGCCGTGGGCGCGCCGACTCCAAAGGCGACCGCATCGGGCCAAGCGAAGGTGGGGAATCTTCGTACCAGCGCCGGCCCGGATTCGGTCGTGCTCACGCCGAACGAGGTCGCGTCACTGATCGGTGCGGGGATCGATTGGAACGTCCGCAAGATGTACGACTCGCTGCGCGTCGAGCTGCAGGAGGGAAAACTCATTCTGCACGCGCGCCTCGACACGCGTGCCCTGCCGCCGGGAACGCTGGGACCGTTTGCGGGAATGTTCGGCGAGCATGAGCCGCTGCGCATGGCCGGTACGTTATCCATCGAGCGGCCCGGCACGGCCCTCTACGACATCAGTGAAATCAGCCTGCGTGGCATCGAGATCCCGAGCCCCATGGTGCACGCCATCGCAAAGCAAATGGCCGGCGCCTCGGCGAGCGGGGCGGTGCCGCTGAAGGTGGACCCGTCTGTTTCCGATGTGAAAGTCCATACCACAGGTGTGGTGTTGTACAAACGACGGAGCGCGGCCCGATGAGTCCCCGCCGCGTCATGATCGTGGACGATGAAAAAGGGATTCGTGAGGCCTTGAAGCAGGTCCTCGAATACGAGGAGATCGAGGTGCAGGCCTGCGCCTCTGGGCACGAGGCCCTCCGCGTCTATCCCGACTTCAAGCCGCATCTCGTGTTCCTGGACGTGAAGATGGAAGGGATGGACGGTCTGGAGACGCTGAAGCGCGTCCGGGAGCTGGACCCGCAGGCGCAGGTCGTGATGATCTCGGGCCACGGCACGATCCAGACGGCGGTCGAAGCGACCCAGCTCGGCGCATACGATTTCCTCGAGAAGCCGCTCGACACCGATCGCATTCTGCTGACGCTGCGAAACGCGCTGCAGCACGTGGTGCTCGTCAACGAGAACGTGCGGCTCAAGCAGGAAGTCCGCGCGCAGTATGAGATCGTGGGCTCGAGCAAAGCGATTCGCAGCGTCATCGGCCTGATCGAAAAGGTCGGGCCCACGCCGGCGCGCGTCCTGATCACGGGAGATAACGGCACCGGCAAGGAGCTGGTGGCGCGCGCGATTCATGCGCTGAGCCCGCGCACCGCAGGGCCGTTCGTCGAGGTCAACTGTGCGGCGATTCCGACGGAGCTGATCGAGAGCGAGCTGTTTGGCCACATGAAGGGCAGCTTCACCGGCGCGTTTGCCGATCGTGCCGGCAAGTTCGAGCTCGCCGACGGCGGCACGTTGTTTCTCGACGAAATCGGCGATATGAGCCTGTCTGCGCAAGCGAAGGTGCTGCGCGCTCTCCAGGAAGGCATGATTTCGCGCGTCGGATCCGGCAAGGCGCTGCCGGTGGACGTCCGCGTGATCGCCGCCACGAACAAGAACCTCGATGCGGAGATCGAGCACGGCCGGTTTCGTGAGGACCTGCTGTACCGGCTCAACGTCGTGCCGATCCATGTGCCGACGCTGCGCGAGCGGCGGGGCGACATCGCCCAGCTCGTCACGCATTTCTCGGATGAATTGACCCAGCGCGGCGGGCTTCCCGCCAAGGAATTCGACGCTGCTGCGGTCGAGCGGCTCACGGCGCACGATTGGCCCGGCAACATCCGGGAGCTCAAGAACGCGGTCGAGCGGCTCCTGATTCTCGCGTCCGGCCCCACGGTGACTCAAAGCGATGTCGAACGGGCTGTGAGGAAGGGGGACGGGGGACGAGGGAAGGGAACCAGCGTCGGCGGCGGCGCAGCCTGGTTGCGCGCCGCGACGTTCGAGGAATTCAAACAAGCGGCGGAGCGCGCCTTCCTGCTCGGGAAACTGCAAGAGCACGACTGGAACGTGTCGGAGACGGCGCGCACATTGCAGATGCCGCGGAGCAATCTCTACAAAAAGATCGAGCGATACGGGCTGGCCCGCGGTGGCGAAGGAGGAGGCGTGGCGTAGTGGCGAAAGACAAGGATCCAAAAGAGCGCGATTGGGATCGCGAGATGCGAGAGGTGGACAAGCTGCTCGCGAAACTGCCCGAGGCGGATCCGACGCTCGGCCGCGGCGTGCCGACGGTGCCGGTCTCGCCGCATCCTGGGGTCGCAGGAATGGCGGGCTCGGCGGCGCTCCATCCCGCGGGTCCCGCGCGAGGGCGCGCGTGGCTCACGACCTGGCTCCGCGTGGGGCTCGGTGTCGGCCTCGGCATCGGCATGCTCGTGTGGCCCTACAGCCACGCCTGCGGACTCAAGCTGGTCTTCTATCTTATTGGCGCGACGACGGTCACCGTCGCCGGTGTCTGGAGCGCGTTGACGTCGTGGAAACGGCGGCTGGGAATTGCGCACACGCTGTCGATCATCCTGATGATCTGGGGTCTCGCATTGGCTGGTCGTCAACTGTTACCGCGCGTGTACGGTAAGACTCCTGTTCCATTCTTCTGTCCCGAACCGTGAAAGCCATGGACTTCAAGAACTTCATCGCCGGCGATTGGGTCGTTCCCTCGACGGGCGAGTACTTCGAGGACCGCAACCCGGCGGACTGGAACGATGTGATCGGCCGGTTCCCGCGTTCGGGCCCCGATGACTTGAAGCGCGCGATCGCATCGGCCAAGCGCGGCTTCGCGCAGTGGTCCAAGACCCCAGCGCCCATTCGGGGCCAGGTCCTGCAGCGGATCGGCCAGCGGCTCGTCGAACGCAAGGATGACATTGCACGCGCGATGACGCGCGAGATGGGGAAAGTGGTCGCCGAGACGGGAGGCGATGTTCAGGAAGGGATCGACACGGCGTTTTACGCGGCGACCGAGGGCCGCCGGCTGTTTGGTCGCGTGGTCCCCTCGGAGCTGCGCAGCAAGTGGGCGATGAGCTATCGCCGTCCGATCGGGATCGCGGGGCTCATCACGCCGTTCAATTTCCCGCTCGCGATTCCCACCTGGAAAATGTTTCCCGCGCTGCTGTGCGGGAACGCCGTCATCTTCAAACCTGCTGAAGACGTGCCACACACCGCGCACCTGCTCGTCGAGGTGCTGCTCGAGGCGGGCCTGCCTCCCGAGGTCGTGCAGCTGGTCCACGGCCAGGGCTCGGTGGTGGGGCGGGCGCTGGTCGAGCACGCCGAGGTGCCGGTGATCTCGTTCACCGGGTCGACCGAAACGGGTTCCGCGATCGGCGCGACGTGCGGCAAGATGCACAAGCGGCTGTCGCTCGAGATGGGCGGCAAGAACGCGATGATCGTGATGGATGACGCGGATCTCGATCTCGCGCTCGAGGGCGTCCTGTGGGGCGCCTTCGGCACCACGGGCCAGCGTTGCACCGCCACGAGCCGGCTCATCCTGCACGACAAGATCCACGACCGATTCGTGCAGATGCTCGCCGACCGCGCCGCCAAGCTGCGGCTCGGTCCCGGTCTGGACGCCAAGACTGACGTCGGGCCGCTGATTCACGAGGAGGCGCGGCAGAAGGTGGCGGAGTATGTCGATATCGCCAAGAAGGAAGGCGCGAGCGTCGCGCTCGGCGGACGGATTCCGCAGGGGGACAAGCGGCTCGAGTGCGGCTGGTTCTACGAGCCCACGGTGCTCACCGGCGTGAAGCCGGGGATGCGGGTGGAGCAGGAAGAGATCTTCGGTCCCGTCCTCGCGGTCCTCAAGGCGAAGGATCTGACCGAGGCGATCCGGATCAACAATGACGTGAAGTACGGGCTGTCAAGCTCGCTCTACACGCGCGACATCAACGGTGCGTTCCAGGCGATGACCGATCTGGACACGGGCATCACGTACGTGAATGCGCCGACGATCGGGGCAGAGGCGCACCTCCCCTTCGGCGGCGTGAAGCAGACCGGCAACGGGCACCGCGAGGGCGGGTGGGAGGTCTACGACTTCTACTCCGAGACCAAGACCATCTACGTCGACTACTCCGGCACGCTCCAGCGGGCGCAGATCGATACAGAATTAAGCCCTTGACGGTAGTGGAACCGGAGCGGTAGACTACCACTACAACTGAAGGCTCGTGGTGATTTGCCGCGTATTGCCGCCACGTTAAACAATGTGCTAAAAAGCGACTCGCCCGCGGCTTTATTAGTCCGGGCGTTGGCATTTCAGAAGGGAATCGCTTTCCCGCGGCCGCCCACTGAGGGTGGCCGTTTCGTTTCGGGGGTGACTATGCCGATCGTCGCTGCCAGTCGAGTCCTTGCCCTCTCGGGCGAAGGCGCGTTCGAGGTACTGGTGGCGGCGCGCCGCCTCGAGGCCGCCGGCCGCCACGTGATCCATCTCCAGATCGGCGAACCGGACGGAGCGACGCCGCCCCACGTGGTCGAGGCAGCCGTTCGCGCCCTGCACGATGGCCAGACCAAATACGTAAATCCCGCCGGCCTGCACTCCCTGCGCGACGCGATTGCCGCGTCGCTCGCATGGCGCGGGGTACGAGGGCCGGGCGCAGAGAATATCGTCGTCGTTCCGGGTGCCAAGCCGATGGTCTTCTACGCCCTCCTCGCCGTGCTCGAAGCGGGCGACGAAGTGCTCGTGCCCGACCCCGGCTTCCCGATCTACCCGTCGGTCGTCCGCTTCGCCGGAGCGGTTCCCGTCCGCTACCCGCTCGATGCAGTGGGCGGGGTGAATGCTGAGCTGCTGGCACCGCTGATCGGGCCGCGCACTCGCGCGTTGGTCGTGAATCTCCCCGGGAATCCCACGGGTGGCATCGCCACGACCGATGCTCTGCATGCAATTGCCGAGCTCGCGCTGCGTCACGACCTCGTCGTGATCTCGGACGAGGTGTACGGCCGGATCCGGTACGACGGGCCCGCGGACAGCATCGCGGCGGTGCCGGGCATGCTCGAGCGCACAGTCATCGTAGACAGCTTCTCAAAGGCATACGCGATGACCGGCTGGCGGCTCGGCTTCGGCGTGCTGCCGGCGGCGCTGGTCGAGCGCGTGACGACGCTGGTGGTCAACGGCACGTCCTGTACGCCGCCGTTCGTGCAGCTGGCGGGGCTCGCAGCGCTCACCGGGCCACAGGATGCGGTCACGGCAGCGGTGGCGCGTCTCGAGCGCCGCAGGGACTGGCTGGTCGACGGACTGAATGGCCTTCCTGGTATCCGTTGCCCACGGCCTGTCGGTGCCTTCTACGCCTACCCTGACGTGCGACAGGTCGAAGAGCGGGCGGGGCTATCGACGCGGCAGCTCGCCGCGCGCCTGCTCGAGGAGTACGGCGTCGCCGTCCTCCCGGGCACCGACTTCGGGCCGGGGGGCGCGGGGCATCTGCGCTTGTCGTTCGCGGTGGCCCCGGCCGATCTCGATCTCGCGCTCGAGCGGATCCGCGAATGTGTCAGCGACCTCGCGGTCGCTTCTCTGACGGATGGAGGCATCCATGTCGGTTCGTAAAGTCACCGTTGCCACCCTGGCGGGGTTGAAGGGGCGCAACGAGAAGGCCGTGTTTGTCACGGCCTACGATTACCCCACGGCCACGTTCGCCGACCGGGCGGGCGTCGACATGATTCTGGTGGGTGACTCCGCCGCGATGACGATGCTCGGCCTCCCGAGCACGCTTCAGATCGGGCTCGCCGAGATGCTGGTGTTCATCCGCGCCGTCACGCGGGCGGCGCAGCACGCGTTCGTCATCGGGGATCTGCCGTTCCTCTCCTACCAGCCGTCTGACGAAACGGCGATTCGCAGCGCTGGTGCGTTTATAGCGGCCGGCTGCGACGCGGTGAAGTGCGAAGGGGGAAGCCGCGTCGCACGCCGTGTCCGTGCGATGGTCGATGCCGGCATTGCCGTGATGGGGCACCTGGGCCTTACGCCGCAGAACCTCGGCCAGCTCGGCGGCTATCGGGTGCAGGGGAAATCGTTGGCGGCGGCGGAGCGCTTATTGCGCGACGCGGAGTCGCTCGAGCGGGCTGGTGCCTTCGCAATTCTGCTCGAGGCGGTGCCCGCCGAGACCGCCACCCTTCCTCCATTGGATGAACTGCTTGCCACTGCTGTCGAATCCGTAGGTGGCGAGGAACGGCGGAAGCCTCAGGAAGGTCACCGCGAGACCATTGAGCAGGCCGATCAGCGTACTGCATGAGAGCGCGGTCGCGGCCGCCAGTATCGGCGACGCGCCAGTCTTCATGACCCCCGCCGCAAGACAGGCTGACAAAGTGAGGTTGGCCGCGATCGAGAGATCGAAGCCACCTGACAGGATCACCAGCGTGAGCCCCGAGGCGAGCAGGAACATGAGGCTCGCCTGACGTAAGACGTTGAGCAGATTGGGCGCCGCGGAGAACGCAGCCGTCGCGAACGCCAATACTATCGCAATCAGAACGATGAGTACGGCGCGATAGATGAGCGTGGCGGTTTCCTCGCCGACATGATGACGAACATCCAACTGGCTCACGCGGGACCATACGAAGCGGGAGTTATTCAGAATACTCATGCTTTCGCTCCATTCACTCTGGACTTTCGCACGCTATCGATAACAACGACGAGGAGCACCAGCATCCCTACGGAAACAACCTGAAGGGAGGACTCAATGCCAAGGAGATTCAAGGCATTTCGTAAAACGCCGATCGTCACGACGCCCATGACCGTACCGAACAACCATCCTTCGCCGCGCTCGAAAGACGTGCCGCCGAGGACCACTGCCGCAATGGCATCGAACTCCATCCCGATCGCCGAGGCCGGCTCTGCGGAATTCATTCGACCGACCAGCACGAGCGCCGCCAAGCCGACCATCAATCCACCG
>Ga0137418_10006802_pt1 | contig 10513 bp, 7 predicted proteins | sample CZODoug3_1_2_16f_FD_122242 | JGI IMG/M metagenome (GOLD analysis project Ga0137418, IMG submission 122242) | Vadose zone soil fungal communities from Angelo Coast Range Reserve, California, USA - CZODoug3_1_2_16fungal (Hybrid Assembly) | ecosystem: Environmental > Terrestrial > Soil > Vadose... | reverse complement strand
AGCAGCTCCCCGGTCTCTCCCGCTTCCGCGATGATGTCGCGCAGATCCACCGATTCGCGGTGCAGATCGGCGCGGCCCTCATCGGCGCGCGCCAGGGTCAGCAACGACTCCAGCAGCTCCGTCATGCGGTTCACTTCCTGGAGCGTCTCTTCCAGGGCCGCGAGCGTCTCCGGCGGCATATCCGGACGCGTGATGGCGCGCTCGACGCCGGCGCGCACAACGGTGAGCGGGGTCTTTAGCTCGTGGCTCGCATCCGCGGTGAAACGCCGCAACGCCGCAAAGCTGCGTTCCAGGCGCGTCATCATCTGATTCAGCGTCTCGGCGAGCCGGCCGAGCTCGTCGCGCTCCATCGGCACGGCAAGGCGCCGGTGCAGGCTCCGGCCGTCCGTGATCTCCCGCACCTCCGTGATCATCCGGTCCACCGGTTCGAGGGCGCGGCCCGCGATCCAGCCGCCGACCAGAATCGCGGGCACCACCCCGACGAAGAACGCGATCACGATCGTCAGCAGCAGCTGTTCGAGGCGCAGCTCCGCGGAGCGCGTGTTGGCGCCCGCGAAGATGGCGCCGAATTGATCGCCCGCGTCGGGTACCGCGCGCACGATGTAATGCATGGTTGGTCCATTCGGCTCGATCCGAAAGCGACCCGGCAGGTGCGACGCTCCCGCCGCCGGCGGGCGAGTGATCGCATTCAGCTGCTCGAACTCGGCGAAGGTGAGCGCGCGCGCATCGGGGGACGCGAACAGCAGCCGCCCGTCGCGGCTCGTCACGAGCAGGAAGTCGGGGACGACCTCGAGCACCGCCGCGACCTCCGGCGTCAGCACCGGCCGCCCGGCCGTGTCCTTCTCCACCAGGACCCCGCGGGCGTGATAGCTCTCGGCGAGAATCCCCGCCGTCAGATCGGCTTCCGACTGGATGCGGCGATCGAGATCCTGGTAGGAAGCGCTGCGGCGCCCGAAATAGAGGACAATGGCAAAGACGGCGATGCTGAGGATGAGCGCGGTGGCGTACCAGACGGTCATCCGCGCGCGAATACTCGGCACGATTACGCCCGCACCACGTATCCCACGCCGCGCACCGTGTGGATCAGCTTCGGCTCCTTCGCGTGATCGATTTTCTTGCGCAGCCGCGTGATGACCACGTCGACGATGTTGGTCCCGGGATCGAAGTGATAATCCCAGGCGTATTCGGTGATCAGCGTGCGCGACATCACCCGGCCCTGATGCCGCATCAGGTACTCGAGCACCGCGTATTCCTTCGGGGTGAGCTCGATGCGCTTCCCGTCGCGCGTGACCTCACGGCTGCCGGTGTCGAGCACGAGACCATTCACCTTCAGCGTCGGCGGCGCGATCGCCTTCGGCCGGCGCCCCAGCGCCTCCACGCGCGCCAGCAGCTCTTCGAACGCGAACGGCTTCGTGACGTAATCATCCGCGCCCATGCGCAGCGCCTGGACCTTGAAGTCCACCGAGTCCTGCGCCGTCAGCACGAGCACCGGCAAGCCCACCCCGCGGTCGCGCAAGGTTCTCAAGACATCGATGCCGGATACTTTCGGCAGGCGCAGATCGAGAACCATGATGTCGTAGTTCGCGCCCCGCCCGCTGGCGCGCCGCAGCCCCTCGTCGCCGTCCCCCACGAGCTCGACGTGGTACCCCGCCTCGTCGAGACCGCGGCGCACGTAGTCTCCTACCGTCTTGTCGTCCTCGACGACGAGGATTTTCATCCGACTGGAAGGAACACCTTGAAGTTGGTTCCCACACCCATCTGCGATTCTACCTCGATGCGGCCGCGATGCTCTTCGACGATGCCGTACGCGACCGACAGGCCGAGACCCGTGCCCCGGCCCTGCGGCTTGGTCGTGAAAAACGGCTCGAAAATCTTGGGGAGGTCTTCCTGCCGGATGCCCGTGCCCGTATCGATGAACTCCGCCAGGATTTCGTCGCTCCGCTGCGGATTGCGGCGCGTCCGGACCGTGAGTACGCCGCGCGAGTTCATGGCGTCCATCGCGTTCAGCATCAGCGCCATGAAGCATTGCACCAGCCGCTCCGCGTCGGCCTGGAACGGCGGCAGCCCGGACTCGAGCTGCCGTTCGATCGTGAGCCACTTGAAACGCTCATGATGCTTGAGCAGAAAGAGCGTCTGGTCGATGATCGCGTTGATGTCGGCAGCGGTCTTGTGGCCGCCGCTCTGCTTGGGCCGTGAGAAGTCGAGCAGCCCTTCGACGATCCGACGGCAGCGCTGCACCTCGGTGTCGATGATCTTCAGATACTCGTCTTCCTCGCCGAAGCGAAGCGCGAGAGCCTCGCTACACGCAAGGATCGTCGCGAGCGGATTGTTGATCTCGTGCATCACCCCGGCGGCGAGCTGGCCGACGGCGGCGAGCTTCTCGCTCTGGGCGAGGCGCTGCTGGGCCTGGCGCCAGGCGGTGACATCCTCGCCGATCGTGATGACATGCGAAATGTCTTCGCCGTCCGTCCGCATCGGGATTTTCGTGATGCGGTAGTGGCGCGCTTCACCGGTCGCCTGGGAGTCCATCTCGACGGTCTGAATCTCGCCTGTCTGGAACACGCGGTCGAACTCGCGCTTGAGCAGCTCGCGCGGCTGGCGGTCCAGCACCTCGAACACCTCGCGGCCCAGCGCGTCCTCGCGGGATACACCTTGCGTCCCCGCCTCGCGCTTGCGATTCCAGGCGCGGATGCGATAGGCCCGATCGATCACGTACAAGCCGACCGGCATAGAGTCGATGATGCGGGCGGCGAAGTTGCGCTGGGTTTCGAGCTCCCGGGTGCGGAGGGCGACCTCGGAGGCGAGGTCCTGGGACAACGCGCTCGCCGCGAGCACGGGCGCGAGCATTTGGGCCACCACGACTAGCACGTCGTTCGCCATTCGCTCGTAGCGTCCCTGCGGAATGATGACCTCGAAGCAACCGAGGGCTTCGTTTTCATGGACCAGGGGGAGGCGGAGCAGCGTGCCGCCGGCGACCGATTCGCGGTGCGGTCCCTCGGCTACCCAGCTGGCGACGGCGGGGGCGTAGCCGGGAAGCTGCGCTTCATCTTCGGGACTGTTGATGGGGACAAAGCGCGAGCCGTCCGGGGAGCGCAGCCAGAGGTGGCAGCGGCGCAACGCGAGTCCCCGGCGCAGCACGCCCACGACTCCCGCCAGCCCTTCTTCGGCAGGCCGGCCTGCTGCCAGCACTTTAGCGACTTCGGCGAGGACCTCGAGACCCGGATGATCCGAGGTCAGCGTCGGCGCGACCATAAGGTCGCTAACCTAGGGATGCCGCTCCCCGCGCGCCAGCGGCGCCTCACCACGGAACGCGAGCAGACCACGCATGACCGGCCTCCCGCCGCTGAGGAAGGCGGTAGGACCGACCACTATGGCGAAGTGCGGGGCGTTGCCGCTGCCCACACTGAATGCCGGGAGCACCGAGACCCCCACCCAGCGGGAGCCTAGCGACATCGGTGAGCCGGCAGCAGTGTAGCCGCTGAGCTCGAAGGTCAGGTCGAACCCAATCCCGGTGCCGTGCTCATCGGCTCCGAACTGCGCGATGGACTTCATGCGTGTCCGGGCGGACAGTGTCGCCGCGAACACAGCGCCCTTCTGACCGCCCAGCATGGCACTCTCGTTCATGAACGTGCCCACGCGAGCAGCGAGGCCCAGCGCAGCGAAGCCACGCGAGGGCCGGCGCACGTAGCCGATCTCGGCTGATTCGATCTGCCAGTTTGCACCGAGCGTCGCGACGAACCCGAAGCTAATGGCGTGCCGGCGCACTTTGGTCGATTGCGCGCTATCCGATTGCATGGTATTCGATTGCGCAGCGAGCGTCGTAGACAAAGCTCCCAGGGCAACCAACATTGGTACGATGGACCGTCGCACGTTCATGCTCCTGACTGGTGCGGCCGCTGTACTGCCCGTCCGGCGCCCTCGCCCGCTGCGAGCGCTCGGCAACCTGCGCTTCGATCTCGACGACCAGCGACGCCTGTCGCTGTGGTTCAATGGTCCCGATCGGTCCGTCCCCTTGCTGCGAAACGCAGCACTGGGCGTTTGGATCGGCGATACGCTCGCTACCCTGGCCGACTTGGAAGACGTCAGCGTTGGGAACCGCCGCCCACCCGGCGGCGAGTCCCTGGTGATCCGGGGACGAACCCCGTCTCCGGCAGGTACCGCATCCGGCAGCGTTTGGATCGAGGCAGAGTTCTTTGCTCTGGACTCCGTTGCTCGCGGCGCGATCACCGTCAGCATCTATCCCGATCGCGTGCTTGCGACGATCCGCGGTATACGGTTCTTCGCAACTTCCGAGCCAGACTTGCTTCCCGGTCTTCCCGGTGACGGGCCTCTCATGGCCCTCGTGAGCGGCTACCAGTCGTGGAGCGCGTGCCACGTAACGTCGCTGCCGGCGGACGCGACTGGCTTTGGCGCGATCGGCGTAACCCGTGCAGGACGCGGCTTCGCCGCCGTGTGGGACCCGGGTGAGGCTGGGGAAGGCAAGGTGAAGCTTGCCGCGGATGGGAAGCTGGAGGCACTCAGCGAATGGTCGCCCGCCCGTCCTGTCCGACCGGACGGCGACGTCGCGACGTTGCGGCTTGCCTACATCCCTGCGGGCGACGGCCTGGGGGCGCTGACCGCTGCTGCAACACCTCCGTCGTCCGTGGACCGCGAACGTGTCGCTGCGCTGTCGGTTCCCACCGGGTGGTGTTCGTGGTACGAGATCGGCGCCGATGTGACCGAAGGCGACATGCTGGCGAACATCGACTTCTGCGGCGCGCACTTCGACCGCCGCTTCTTTCGCTACATCCAGCTCGACGACGGCTACCAGCGCGCCGCCGGCGATTGGGATACGAACAGCAAGTTTCCCCATGGCCACCGGTGGCTGACCGATCGCGTGCATGCCGCGGGCTTTCAGGCAGGCCTGTGGGTAGCGCCCTTCGCGGTCGCCGAGCAATCGGACATCGCGAGAGCGAATCCATCCTGGCTCCTCAAGGGGCCCCCCCCGGCGCCCGACGGGACTCCCCTCGTCATGGATACCCGCGAGCCTTGGGGCGGCCGGATTCTCGCCCTCGATGGCGCGCACCCCGGCGTCCAGCAATGGCTGTACGATCTCGCACGCCGCGTCGTGCGCGACTGGGGCTACGACTATCTGAAGATCGATTTTCTCGAATGGGCGACAGGCGGCGTGACCCACTACGGCGGCCTGACCCGCGCCGAAGCCTACCGCGGCGGACTCACGGCGCTCCGCGAAGGACTCGGCACGGAGGCCTTTCTGCTCGGGTGTGGCGCGCCACTGCAGCATGCGGCCGGCCTGGTGGACGGAATGCGGATCGGCGACGACGTAGACGCGAGCTGGAACGGCATTCAATCACCGGCGCGGGCTACCGCGCTGCGCAGCTTCTATCACCGATCCGTCTGGCTCAACGACCCCGATTGCCTGGTCGTGCGGCCGCCCCTCACTCTCGAGGAAGCGCGCGTGTGGGCCTCCGTGGTCGCGATGTCTGGGGGGATGAGCATCTTCTCGGACAATCTTCCCAAGCTGCCGGCTGCGCGGTTGCCAATTCTGCAGAAGACAATTCCCGTCGCGGCCCAGACGACGAGTCCGGCGCGTCCCGTTGGAACGCAGAGTGACGAGCCCGAGATTGCCCCGGCGATCACCGCCGGCAAGACGGTCGTCCGTCTGCCTGGGCCGTGGCGCTTTCGTACCGGCGACGACGTACGATACGGATCACGCGATTACGATGACGAAACGTGGGAGACGATCGCTGTCCCGCTGACCTGGGAGCAATCCGGTCATCCCGACTACGATGGCTCGGCCTGGTATCGCACACACTTCACAGTGCCGTCCGCCCCCATCGCTCCCGACGCGGTGCGGCTGGATCTCGGCAAGGTGGATGATGTCGACGAGACTTTTATCAACGGCATGAAGGTCGGGGGCACAAGCGGCTGGCGCAGTTACCGCCGATACGCCGTCCCGGCGGCAGCGCTCAACTGGGGCGGGGACAATGTCCTTGCCGTGCACGTCACCGACACCGGTGGTACGGGAGGGCTGTGGAGCGTGACACGCGACCGGCCGGCATCCACATGGATTGTCGAAGGCGCTCCCCGCTGGTGGACGCTTGCGCTGGTGAACTGGGAGGACGAGCCGCGCACCCTCGCGCAGAGCCTGGCGGCGTTGGGGATTGCCGGCACCAGCTTTGCCGCCTACGACGTCTGGGCAGAGCGGCCGATGACCGACGTGTCACAGACACTCGACGCCACGATAGTGCCACACTCCGCGCTGGTCGTGGCAGTGCGGCCAAGTGTCACGCGGCCGCAGATCATCGGCTCGACGCGGCACGTCGTGCAGGGCACGATCGACATTCGCGAGGAGCGGTGGGACGTCAGGACGCGCACGCTCTACGCGAAGTCGGTGAATCTCGACGGCCGCCCGTACGCCGTCACCATCGCGGTCCCTCGCGGAATGCGCGTCACAGGCTGCAAATCAGAAGTCGCATGCACGGTGAAGCGGCTCGACAGCGGACACGGCGTGGTGGAATGGCCGGCCGGGACTCGGGCGGATGTCGAGTGGTCCGTGACCTTCAGATCGAGGGCGAGGCGCTAGAGACGCACCTGCCCGCCGCTGAAACGCACTCCCTGTGTCACGTAACGCTGCGCGAAGAGGCACACCACAAGGACAGGCAACGTCACCAGGACCGCGGCCGCCATCTGATACGGCCAATTGGCGGCGTACGCGGTGTGAAAGTGTGTCAGCGCCACCTCCGCGACTTCCATTCTGGCGGTACGCGTGACGACCAGCGGCCAGAGGAAGTTGCGCCACTGGTCCATGAACGCGAGCACCGCCACAGCGGCCACCGCTGGTCTCGCAAGCGGGAGTGCGACGCGCCAGAAGAGGGTCCACTCCCCCGCGCCGTCCAACCGGGCAGCATCCTCCACGTCACGGGGCAGCATCACGAACGCTTGCCGCATCAGGAAGATGCCCCACACCGACACGAGCTCCGTCGAGATCAACCCGGGATAGGTGTCGACCCAGCCCAGAGCGTCGATCATCAGATAGCGAGGAATCAGGAGCAGGAACGCCGGGATGGCCAACATCGTGAGCAACGTGGTCCAGATTCCGTCGCGACCAGGGAAGCGCAGCCGCGCGAACGCGTATCCAGCCGCCGCGCTCGTGAGCACTTGGCCGATCATGACACAGCCGGCGAGGATCGCCGTGTTCAGAAGGACACGAGTGTAGGGCAATGCCTCGAGTGCCGCGGCGTAGTTACCGGTCGTGGGCGACGCGGGAAGCAATGGCGGTGGCCAGCGCAGCAGCTCACCGTCGCCCATGAATGAGACCGAGATCATATAGAGGAAGGGAGCGACCATGAGGACACCCACCGCGGCAAGCAGGAGCCTACGCATGGCGCGCCTGCCTCCGCAGCAGCGCGAGCTGCGGCCATCTGAAAACCAATAGGACCACGGCGAGCATCAGCGCCAGCGCGCTCGCCATGCCAAACGCCTGCGGTCCAAACGCGGTCCGGTAGATGCGATGGACCAGCATGTCGGTCGCGTGCAGCGGCGATGGGCCGCCCTGGGTGAGCACGCCCACGAGCGTGAACATTTGCAGCGCGCTGATCACGCCGGTCAGAACGACAAACCAGGTTACGGGTCGGAGCAACGGCAGTGTGACGCGCCGGAAGCGGCTCCACGCCCCCGCGCCGTCGACGAGCGCTGCATCGAAGTACGCTTGCGGGATCGCGTCGAGGCCGGCGAGGAACACCAGCATCTGACCGCCTACCTGCACCCAGATGGACACCAGCATCAATGCGAGGAGCGCCGTGTTCGGATTGCTCAGCCAGTCTGGACGTCCCAGCCCCAGCGAACCGGCGCGATAGATCGCCTGCCACAGCAAGGCGACGGCGACGACCGAGGAGACATACGGCAGCAGGAACGCCGCCCGGTAGAGGCTGCTCCCCTGACGCTTGTACCGGTGCACTGCCAGGGCCGCGCCGAGCGCGAGCGCAACCGATATCGGCACGTACAAGGCGTAGGCGCCGCTCGTGACAAACGAATTCCAGGTCAACGGATCGCGCAGCAGCGCGCGGAAGTTTGCCAGCGTCGCCAGATAGATCCCGTAGATCGCGGGCCCAATCGTGAAGATCATCAGGTGCAACGCGGCGGGTGCGAGGAAACTCCACGCAAGCGCAGTTTCACGCCGGCTGCGCGCCGGCGTGCGCTCGGCCCAGCGCAGGGCCCAGATCGCCATCGGCCCCAGCAAGGCACAGGGCACCAGCAGGATCAACCACGTAGACGTTTCGGCCTCGGCGGGCACCGAGCGCAGCTCGATCCAGCGGCCCGACCCGATCAACACCGCCACGACGGCCCGCAGCTCACCGTCGATCCGCACGCGGCGCGGCGCGGACTCCCCAGGCTCGCCGGCGACGATTTCTCCATCGCGGACCATGGAGGCCAGATCGGTGATCGCGACGCGCACGCGCGGTGGCGGCAGTCGCGTCGCCGCCTCTTGCAGCAGGCGGCGCGTGTCGACCAGCCAACGGTCTGTGCTCTGCCGCGCGGCCGCGCGCACGTCGAGATAGCCCGCGAGTGCGAGCAGCAGCGCTGCGCCGACATGGCCGCCACGTCGCAGCGAGTGCTCTCGGAACGCGATCGTGGCGGCCACGCCAACGGCAAGGGCGCGCTGGGTGGTCCGCAGTCGACCGCGAAATTCGAAACAGCGAAAACCAGGAAGCGTTGACATGGATCGCGCCTACGATGGCGCGTCCTAAGTGCTTGGGTAGCGATTACGGAGCCAATCGACCATGACCTTTAGCGCCGCCTCCCGGCCTCCTTGATTTGGCTTGGACAGAACGGGATATCCGAAGTGATCCCCCACGATGGCCGCAAACTCTTTGTCTGCTGCGGGCGATTCACGATAAACGAATTCCGCTACCTCGGGACCGATCGCATTGTCACCGGTGTAGGTGAGGATGAGCGATGGAACGGTTATCTGCGGCAGGCAATCGAGCAATCGAGCGCGCGAATACCGGGCCGACCATGAGCTCAACCAGACCTCGGGGCTGAAAAGCCTCGAGCCTGCCTTGGCGTAATTGTTGATGTCGGGGCGCAACGACATAATCGATCCGTAACCGCGGTCCGACGGTCTGAGAGAAAGATCGACGCTCGCCGGGTCAGCGTCGAGCCGATGCAATTGCATGAGCCGCCACATCGCCGCACGGCGCAGGGCAAGGGCTTGGTCGTTATAATCGAGCTTGTCGAAACCCGCCGATTCGATGCTCATCGCGGCCTGCCGCTGTTCACGGATCAACGCCCACGCGATTGCATCGAGTCGTGATGACCTGACCTGCTGTGCGGCCCGAAACTGAGCCACAAAATCGGGCGAATATTTGCTTTCCCGGGATGGCGCCTTGAATCCGTTTCTGACGTCGTACATGTCGAGCTCGGAATCACGGGAGAGCGGGTCGTTTTCGTCGATGACCGACGGGTCGATGTGGTCTCGAAGGGTGATGCCGGGCCCCAGATGCGCACCAAGGAAAATGAATCCATCCGCCGCGGGCATTTCGAACTCATTGAGATCGTACCGATCGCCACCGGCGGTATCGGTAAGCCGCCCGGGCACCGCGGTCAACGCCTGAGTCTGGTAGAGGGCATACAGCGGCGCTGCCCCGCTGTTGCCAAGTAGGATGATGTGTTCAAAACCCCGCGATCTCAGGAACGCCATGCCTGCGGCGACGTCGGCGACCAATGGCTCGTGAATCGTGCCCGCCGAAATATCATCTCCCGGAAATCGACCCTGTTGCGCATAAAAGGCAAAACCGTTTGCAACAATGTCGGGAACTGCATAGTGGCGGGTCATATCGGCGCGAGGGTGCATGATGCACACCACCGTTTTCTCCCTGCCGCTCGTGTACAGAACACTTCGCGAGGGCACGCCGTCGCCCGCTTTGACAAAAACGACTTCAGGAGCAAAGACCGGTACCCGGTCACCAAACCCGATGAAGTCTGTACCGGGGGGGTAGCGTCGTAATTCCGGGAGACTCATCTAACTAGCACCTCGCATGACCAATCAGTTATACCTAGCTGAACTCTGACGTGCACAAATGCAAGGATAGTACTGCGTCTGCGAAAACACACCGTCACATGTCCTTGTGACGAGTATGCTCATCGATTCGTGAGAACGTAGGCGTTCTTGCACGAGAAATAATATGGCCGGTACTTTCTTCGATAAGATTTGGGCCGCGCACTGCGCCGCCGATCTGGACGATGGGGTGGCGCTACTGCACGTCGACCGCCATCTGATACATGATTTGGCTGCGGGACCTGTGTTGGCGGATCTGGCCGCGCGAGGCCACATGGTACGTAATCCGGAGCTGACTTTTGCCACGGTCGACCACGCGGTTTCGAGCGCGCCCGGCCGGCATACCGAGATCGTGAGGGGCGACGCGAAATCGTTTTCCATCGCGGCCGCGTCGATCGTCGCGAAGGTCACGCGCGACCGCCTCATGGCGAAGCTCGCGACCAAGTACCCCGG
>Ga0137418_10006801_pt1 | contig 10513 bp, 5 predicted proteins | sample CZODoug3_1_2_16f_FD_122242 | JGI IMG/M metagenome (GOLD analysis project Ga0137418, IMG submission 122242) | Vadose zone soil fungal communities from Angelo Coast Range Reserve, California, USA - CZODoug3_1_2_16fungal (Hybrid Assembly) | ecosystem: Environmental > Terrestrial > Soil > Vadose... | reverse complement strand
CGGCACGCTGGACGACAGACTCGTGCAGGTGATGGCGGCGCGGCTGGCCGGTGAGGCGGTCCACGTAGTGTCGGGTCGCCGGGAACACCCACTGCCAGCCGAGCTCGCGTCCGGCGTTCGGGTACTTCCGCGCCAGCGCGTCGGGCACGGCGACCCAGCCGGCGCCGGCCTCGAGGTCCACGCGATGCTGCCGGCGCACCGCCTCGATTTGCTCCAGCAGCCGCGCTTTTGCGGCGGTGGGGAGCATGGTCACGCGGTCCTTCGCGCCCTTGCCGCTGCGGACGACGAGCTGGTTGGCGGCGAAGTCTACATCCTTGATGCGCAATTGCGCGCATTCGAGTAACCGAAGCCCGGCGCCGTAAAGCAACAGCACCATCAGGCGCGGTGTACCTTCCATACGCTCGAGGACGCGACGCACTTCGTCCCGCGCCAGAACGGTGGGCAAGCTCTCAGGCCGCCGGGCGCGCACCACCTCGTCCAGCCACGGCAGATCCACCTCGAGCACGACCCGGTACAAGAACAACAGCGCGTTGAGCGCCTGGTTCTGGGTGGACGCGGCGACGCGGCCATCGACGGCGAGCGAGGTGAGAAACCGGGCGACCTCGGGTGCGCCCATGTCCGCCGGGTGCCGCTTGGCGTGGAAGAAGATGTAGCGCTTGATCCAGCCGACGTATGCCCTTTCGGTGCGGCGGCTGTAGTGGCGGGCGCGGATGGCGTCACGGACGCGGTCGAGGAGGCGCGGCCTGGGGTAAGACGCCGGTGTCTCTCGGACAGCCAGCATGATCGACCATAGCCCGCGCGGCGGTCGCCGCGCAAGAAAAAGTCGGGGCGACTGTCACCGAAAGGTCACAGGCTCACGGAATGAAGTAGAACGGGTTCGGCAGCTTGTAGGTCCGTTCGGCAAATCCTCCGTCGAGGTCGCTCATCTGGTCGCCGATGTTGACGATGATCGTGTAGCCCTGGTCCTGCAGCTTCTTCCGCTCTGGCGCCTTGAAGTCGGCGGCCGATTTCGTCGTCAGGTCGTCCGGCTTCAAGATCACGCCGCTCCACCCATATCCGGCGGCACGTAGATTGGCTTCGGTGGCCGCGCGCAGACGTTCGGGGCGGCCAGTCAGAAAGAACACGTCGACGCCACGGTCCCGGGCCAGCCGGACGAGGGCCAGCACCGGCTTGATCGGCTCGGCTCGAGCCATCCCGATCCAGGCGAGCAGCCCACAGGGGCCGCGTGGAAGATCGCAGGGACCGGCAACGATGAAGCCGTAATCGTTCGCTCGGATGCTCGGAAGGTTCGAGAGCGCCGTCTCGTCGATATCGACGACGATCGCCAGCTTCCCTCCGCGCTGCGCTCTCGACTCGAGGTGGGTGCGCGCCTGATCGGCGACGGCGGCGATGTCGGCCTCGTAACGGCCGGAGTCGACATAGGCGACGACCTGGCGCTTCGCCTCGACCAGGCTCGGTACGGTTGCGGCGGCTGGCCCGGTCGACGCTGTGGGGCCGGCACAACCTGCACCGAAGAGGAGAACGGCCGAGATCGTCAGCCAGAGCGGCGAGTGTCGCATCAGTCGCTGGGGTTCGACGGGCGGCTCAGCGCCAGCGCGGGCCGGGGTGGCCGTCCCACGACAGCCGCGGCCCGTCCACGCTGAAGCCCGCGGCGACGAACGCGTCGAACGCCTCGCTCTCGCGGATCGGGCGGCCCTCCCACTCTTCGACGTCGAGGCGGCGCACGCGGCGCAGCGGCAGGGGCGGCTCGACGACGGCCTGCAGCGCGCGGATCGCGCCGGGCAGGTCCACGGCCTCCCAGCCGGCGAGCGGCGTGAGCGAGCGGCCCTGGCCCTCGACGAGGAGCACGGGACGGCCGGCGCGCGTGATCAGCCACGTGGTGGGGATCCGCGCGGCGGCCGCGCGCTGGCCGTCGCGCCGCGTGAGCGTGAACACGCGGCCCCACAGGTTCGCGGGATCGGCGATGGTCACCAGCACGTGGGGCTCGGCGCGGCGGGCCGGCGTCTCGAGCTCGCGCAGCGTGTCCTCGAGCGCGTACTGCTCGCCGGAGAGGCCCTCGACGAAGTAGCCGCGCACGACCTCGCCGCCGTACTCCATCCTCAGCAGCGTGTGACGCAGCGTGGACCAGTCGCCCTGCGCCAGCTCGCGCGAGAGCACGCCGTGGCGCGCCAGCAGCAGGTGAGCGCGCGCCTCCTCGCGTTCTTCCGGCGAGAGTCCTTCTTCTTCCGCCAGCGCGCTCCAGCGGCCGATGACGGGCAGCCGGGCCAGCGGCGCACGCCGCGCGCCGCGCCGAGGCCTGCGCCGCGACGCGCCGGGCGGCGCCGCGCGAGGGGCGGCGACACCCGCGGCAATCGCGCTGAACGTGTCGGGCGTGACGAGCCCGGCCCAGAACAGCTCCCAGAGCGCGCTCAGCGTCGCCGCGGTGTCGAGCCCCGCGACCTTGGCGAGGTCCTGGGCGAACGAGGCGCCGCGCAGCTGCAGATGCAGCAGCACGTTCTTCACGCGCGGGTCCAGCTCCGCCCGCGGCGTCGGCGCCGGACGCAGCCAGCCGGCGTTCTCGCGCAGGGCCAGGCCGACGCGACCGGGGCGCGCGGCGGCCGTCTCGCGCGGCTCGAAGACGGTCCAGACGATCTCGCCCGCCAGGCCGAGCCGATCGAGCCACTCGCGCTGATAATCCTCCACGCGCGGGACGACGAGATCCTGCTCCCAGACGCGCGCGGGAAAGTCCTCGCCCTGGAGCAGCTCGACGGCGGCGAGCACGCCCGTCGGACCGGCGAGCCGGTGATCGGGATGCAGGTGGTGGCGCCGCAGCAACATCGCCGAGAACTGCTCGGCCGTCGCCACCGGACGCGGCAGCCGGCGCGCGTGTACCTGCCGCCGCTGCACTTCTTCCAGCACCGCGATGTGGACGTACTGTGGGCCCGGCGCGCCCGCGAGGAACTCGCCGCGGCGCACGACGCCGCGCGCGGTGAGCCGATCCAGGGTGGCGACGGCCTCGTCACGCGAGATGCCGTAGCGCTCCGCCAGCCAGTCGGCGCCGACGGGACCACGCGTGCGCAGCAGGCGCAGCGCCACGCGCTCGAGCCCGGCGTCGGTGGCCAGGGCCGCGTAGTGCATCGCGTCCGCCGTCGGGATCCACGCCCGGCGCCCGCCCGCGAACTCGGCCTCGGTGATGCGCCGCTCGGCGCGCAGGGCGTCGATCAGCGTCTCGGCGTCGGCGGCGCTGCGCTCTGCGATCTCCTGGCGCGTGAGGTCGCCGAGGTCATCGAGGATCGCCGCCAGCTCGTTGGCGTCGCGCGCGCGGCGGTCCGGCGCCGTCTTCTGCAGCTCGGCCTCGACGCCGGCGACGACCTTGGGATCCAGCGGCCCCGGCGCCACCGTCCACGCCTTGCGCATCGAGACGGCGTCGCTGCGCCGTTCTTCGGCGTGGCCGGCGTCGAGGTACGCCCAGTCCCAGGCGAGCAGCAGCGGGTAGACGAACGGCGAGGGCAGCGGCGTGTCCACGTGCCGCGTCCACATCTCGCCGTCGTGCAGGCGCGCGAGGATGCGCTTGAAGCGCGGCACGTCCAGCGCGTCCTCGAAGCACTCGCGCAGCGTCTCGGCCACCACGGGGAAGTCGGGCAGGCCGCCGACGGCCTCCAGCAGCGCGTCGGCCTTCAGGCGCATCAGGTAGGCGGGCGTGCGCTGTCCTTTATATGTGCGCGGGATGAAGAGCGAGCGCACGGCCGCGTGCCGGAAGCGCGTGCCGAAGAGCGGCGAGCCGATGAGCGCGCGGCCGAGGAGGTCGTCGACCTCCTCCGGGGTCACCAGCGTCGCGAGCCGCTCGGGACTGGTGGGCGGGATCTGGCCGGGCGCGAAGGACAGCAGCAGGCCGTCGTCCACGTGCGCGGCCTCGGCCACCAGGCCGTACGCGCGGCGCACCTTTTCCTTGAGGGCCATGCCCCAGGCGCCGTTGATCCGCATGCCGAAGACGGAGTGGATCATCGCGTGGCGGCCACCCATCTCGTCGGCGAACGACTCGACCACGATGCCCTGATCGTCCGGCACACCGTCGAGCACCTCACCGGCCTTCACGAGCCAGGCGCGCAGCGCGGCGGCCGCCCGCGGCTCGAGGCCGCATTCACGCTGCGCCCAGTCGGCGAAGTCCGGATCGTCCACGCGCCCGGCGGCGTCACGGCGCAGGCGGCCGACGGCGAGCCCCAGGTCGAACGAGCGCGAGGGATGCTCGCCCTTCCAGAACGGGATCGTGGGCGACATGCCGTGGGCGTCTTCCACGAGCACGCGGTCGGCGCGCACCTTCTGGATCTTCCACGCGTTGGAGCCGAGCAGGAAGACGTCGCCCGGCAGCGACTCGGTGACGAACTCCTCGTCGAGCGTGCCGACCTTCAGATCTGTCTCGGCCACGTAGACGTCGTAAAGCCCGGCGTCCTGGATGGTGCCCCCGGAGGTCAGCGCCAGGAAGCGCGTGCCGCGGCGCGGGTGCAGCCGGTCGTTCACGCGGTCCCACAGCACGCGCGGCGCCACGCCCTTGACCTCGTGGGGCAGGGGCTCGGCCACCGAGCGAACGACCTCGCGGAACGTCTCGCGCGTCAGCGTCCGATACGGCGCCGCGTTGATGAAGCGCTTCCACAGCGCGTCGGTCTCGATCGACTCGGCGGCCACGGCCGCCACGATCTGCTGGGCGAGCACGTCGAGCGGCGCGTTGAGCATGGTCATACGGTCCAGCGTCCGCTCGTGAATCGAGCGCACGACCGCCGCCGCCTCCACCAGCTCCTCGCCCTTGGTCACCACGATGCGGCCCTTGGACACCCGCGAGAGCGCGTGGCCGGCGCGGCCCACGCGCTGCAGCGCGGCCGCCACGTTGCGCGGCGACTGCAGCTGGACGACGAGGTCGATGGCGCCGACGTCGATGCCCAGCTCGAGCGAGGACGTGGCCACCAGCGCCTTGAGCTGGCCGTCCTTGAGCCGGTTCTCGGCCTCCAGCCGCGCGCGGCGCGAGAGCGAGCCGTGGTGCGCGGCGACGCGGCCGTCCACGATGCGGTCGTTCAGGTCGCGCGCCAAGCGTTCTGCGGATCGGCGGCTCTGGGCGAAGACCAGCGTCGTGCGATGCGCCTGCACCAGCTCGGCCACCTGCTGCAGCGTCGCGTCCCACACCGTGTCGCTCGTCGCGGTGAGGAAGTCGTCGACCGGCGAGACCACGGCCACGTCGAGGTCGCGCGAGAAGCCGGCGTCCACGATCACGGGATCGCGCGCGGTGGCGCCGGTGACAAACGCCAGCGCCTCCTCGACCGGGCGCACGGTGGCCGAGCAGCCGATGCGCTGCGGCCGCAGCTCGCCGGCCTCCTGCACCAGCGCCTGCAGCCGCTCGAGCGAGAGCGCCAGGTGGGCGCCCCGCTTGCTGCCGAGCAGCGCGTGGACCTCGTCCACGATGACGAAGCGCGCGCGCGACAGCGCCGGGCGGAAGCCGGCCGAGGTCAACAAGATGTAGAGCGACTCCGGCGTCGTGATGAGGATGTGCGGCGGCCGCCGCGTCATGGCCTGCCGCTGCGCCGCCAGCGTGTCGCCCGTGCGGACGGCCACGCGGACCTCGGGCAGGTCGAGCCCCTGGGCCTCGGCGGCGGCGCGGATTCCGGCCAGCGGCGCACGGAGGTTCTTCTCGATGTCGTTGTTCAGCGCGCGCAGGGGCGAGATGTAGACGACGTAGACGCGGTCCTCGAGCCGGCGCTCCAGCCCGAGGCGGTGCAGGTGGTCGAGCGCCCACAGAAACGATGCCAGGGTCTTGCCGGAGCCCGTCGGCGCGACGATGAGCGTGTCGCGTCCGGAGGCGATCGCGTCCCAGCCGTCGCGCTGGGGGGGCGTGGCCGCGGCGAAGGTCGCGTCGAACCAGCTACGGACGAACGGCAGGAACTCGGGCATGTCCGCCCATTGTACCCGGCGCGCCCAGGGCGATCAGGCGGCGGAGACGCGCAGGGGAACCGAGCGCGTGAGCGCGCCCTGGAGATAGACCGCGGTCACCCCCGAGGCCCAGTACTTCGCCGCGTCGCGGCTGGACTGGGTCGTCTCGCGATCCGTGCGACGGGGCTCCCCCCGCATGATGGGCACGAAGACCAGCCACGCCTGCCAGCGGCCATCGTCGCGCTCCCGCCCCCAGACCTGTGCGACGTAGGCGTGTTCGTCCACGCCGCCGACCAGCGTCGGGTACTCGCGTAACAGTTCGGTCATGTGTGCAGGCGGCTGCAATCCCCGGGCCGCCCAGTCCCCGCTACAATGCGCGCGATGCGGATCGTCTCGATCGGCGGTGGCCCGGCCGGACTCTACTTCGCGATCCTCATGAAGCAGGCCGACCCGGCGCACGAGATCGTCGTCGTCGAGCGCAACGGCGCCGACGACACCTTCGGCTTCGGCGTCGTGTTCTCCGACGCGACGCTCGACAACTTCCGGGCGGCCGACCGCGAGACCCATACCGCCATCACCCACGCCTTCGCGCACTGGGACGACATCGACACGCACTACGGCGGCCAGATTCTCAGGTCCACGGGCCACGGCTTCGCGGGCATGTCGCGCCAGGCGCTGCTGACCATCTTACAGACGCGCTGCGCCGCGCTGGGCGTCACCCTCCGCTTCTCGACGGAGGTGGACGACCTCGCGCGCTATGTCGACGCCGACCTCGTGCTGGCCGGCGACGGCGCCAACTCCTGGGTGCGTGCGACCCACGCGGACCGGTTCGGCCCGCAGATCGACTGGCGGCCGAACCGCTTCGTCTGGCTCGGCACGACGTTTCCGTTTCCCGCCTTCACGTTCATCTTCAAGGAGGACGCCCACGGGCTCTGGCGCGTGCACGCCTACCGTTACAACCGCGAGCACTCGACCTTCATCCTCGAGACGACCGAGGCCACGTGGCGCCGCGCCGGCCTCGACCGCGCGGACGAGGCGGCGACGGCCGCGTTCGCCGAGCGGCTCTTCGCGAGCGAGCTGGGCGGGCACCGGATCCTGACGAACCGTTCCGTCTGGCGGCAGTTCCCGACCGTGCGCAACGCGCGCTGGCACGACCGGCGCGTCGTGCTGGTGGGCGACGCCGCCCACACCGCGCACTTCTCGATCGGCTCCGGCACGAAGCTGGCGATGGAAGACGCCATCGCGCTGGCGCACCACGTCTGTGTCCGCCGCGACGTGGCGACGGCGCTGGCGGCGTACGAGGCCGAGCGGCGGCCGCTGGTGGAGGGGCTGCAGCGCGCGGCGCAGACCAGCCTCGAGTGGTTCGAGGAGACCGAGCGCTATCACGGCCGGCTCGAGCCCTTGCAGTTCGCCTACAGCCTGCTCACACGGAGCCTCCGCGTGAGCCACGAGAACTTGAGGACCCGCGACCCCAAGCTCGTGGCGGCGGTGGAGGACTGGTTCGCCGCGCGTGCGGCCGCCCAGAGCGGCCGAGCCGTCGTTACGGCGCCGCCGATGTCGATGCCGTTCCGGCTGCGCGAGGTCGTGCTCGACAACCGGCTGGTCGCCGACAGCCCGGCCGCGCCGGGGAATGTCGGCCTCGTGGTGTTGACGGCGCCCGACCAGCCGCGACGGCACGGCGCCAGGCTCGGCCTGCGCCTCGCCGGCGACTTCGCGACGGGGGCACGGGCGGCCGTGGAATCCGGCATCGACGTTCTCGAGCTGGACGTCGCGGACGATCCGCGAGCGACGCTTTCCGCGTTCGATGCCGCGCGCGGCGTCTGGCCAATGGCGCGGCCGATCGCCGTCCGGCTCGCCGCCGGCGAGGACGCCGATGCGCTCGTGGAGCTGGCGCGCGTCCTCGCGGCGCGTGGCTGCGACCTGCTCAGTCTCGCCGCCGGACGCGATGCAGCGGCCGACCTCGCCGCGATCGCGCTCAGCGATCGCATCCGTCACGAGGCCGGCATCCCCACGCTCGTCGGCGCCGGCGTGGACACGCGCCCCGACGCCGACTCGGTGCTGGCCGCCGGACGCGCCGATCTCTGCCTGATCCGGCCGAGCCGCGTCCCCTCACTGGCATCCGCGATGCAGCGGCCACTCTGGGCTTGACGCGGGGAGGACACCATGGCTCAGACGGCGGCGGACGTATTGATCGAGACCTTGCTGGACTGGGACGTGGAGGTCGTCTTCGGCCTGCCCGGCGACGGCATCAACGGGATCATGGAGGCGCTGCGCACGCGCCAGGATCGGATCCGCTTCGTGCAGGTGCGTCACGAAGAATCCGCGGCGTTCATGGCGTGTGGCTACGCGAAGTTCACCGGACGCCTCGGCGTGTGCCTGGCGACGTCGGGTCCCGGCGGCATCCATCTGCTGAACGGCCTCTACGACGCCAAGCTCGACGGCCAGCCCGTGCTCGCGATCACCGGGCTGCCCTATCACGACCTGATCGGCACCCACACGCAGCAGGACGTCGAGCTCGACCGTCTCTTCATGGACGTGTGCAAGTACAACGCGCGCGTCATGGGTCCGTGGCACGTCGAGAACGTCGTCGACCTCGCCTGTCGCACGGCGCTGACCTACCACGGGGTCGCGCACGTCACGATCCCGGTGGACGTGCAGGAGATGAAGGCCGACAAGCTGCGCTCCAAGCGCAACGTCCCGCACCACACCTCGGACGTCGCGGCGCGCAGCGCGCGGCTGCCGGCCGACGAGGATCTGCGTCGCGCCGCCGAGCTCCTGAACGCCGGCCGCAGGGTGGCGATCCTCGCCGGGCGCGGAGCGCTGGGCGCCGGGGACGAGCTCGAGCGCGTGGCCGATCTGCTGGCGGCGCCGATCGTCAAGGCGCTGCTCGGCAAGGCCGTGGTGCCGGACGACAGCCCCTACACGACGGGCGCCATCGGGCTGCTCGGCACGCGCCCGTCGCAGGAGGCGCTGGAAGCCTGCGACACGCTGCTCATCGTCGGCACCTCCTTTCCGTACATCGAGTACTACCCGAAGCCCGGCCAGGCGAGCGGCGTGCAGATCGAGCTGGACCCGATGCGGATCGGCCTCCGCTATCCGGTGGACGTCGGCCTCGTCGGCGACAGCCGGCGGACGCTGGCGGCGCTCCTGCCGCTCCTGGCCCGCAAGGGTGATCGCGCGTTTCTCGAAAAGGCCCAGCGAGGCATGAAGGAGTGGAACGCGCTGATGGACGAGCGCGCCGCGCGGCGCGATGTTCCCATGAAGCCGCAGGTCGTCGCCGCCGAGCTGGGCCGGCGGCTGCGCGACGACGCGATCGTGGCGTGCGACAGCGGCACCATCACCTCGTGGTGGGCGCGTCACATCCCCGCGCGCCGCCGCCAGCTGCACTCCGTGTCCGGCAACCTCGCCAGCATGGCCTGCGGGCTGCCGTACGCCATCGCCGCCCAGCTCGCGTATCCCGACCGCCAGGTGATCGCCTTCGTCGGCGACGGCGGCCTGTCGATGCTGATGGCCGAGCTGGCCACGTGCGTGCGCTACCGGCTGCCCGTGAAGGTGGTCGTCATCAAGAACAACACGCTCGGCCAGATCAAGTGGGAGCAGATGGTCTTCCTCGGCAACCCCGAGTACGGCTGCGACCTGCAGCCGATCGACTTCGCGATGGTCGCCGAGGCGTGCGGCGCCACCGGCCTCACCGTCGAGGACCCGGCCCAGTGCGGCAAGGTGCTGGACCGCGCCCTGGGCACGCCGGGACCGGTGGTGGTTCAGGCCGTGGTGGATCCCTTCGAGCCGCCGCTGCCACCGAAGATCACCCTCGAGCAGGCGGCCGCGTCGTGGAGCGTTCGTGCCGACAAGACCTTCACCGCCCGTGCCAATTTCGAAACCCCGCGCCGAATCGCCTCGCGCAACCCAACTTCCTGGTTGCTCAAATCTCTGTCTTGAGAAACCGCTGGTGAGCCAGGGGCCCCGGCCGCCATGGCCATCCTAAGAGGCGGATTCGCCGCACCGCCTCCGGCGCAGACTGCCACTCCCAGCGCCACGAATGTAGAGACCCCCATGAGTCGCGCTGTTTTCTCCAGCATCATGCCCGCCCTGCCAGTACGTCTCTTCCATGATACTCGGAGTCCGAAGTTCAGGAGATTCCCAATTCCTCCCAGTCTTTCCGCCCGCCCTAACTAACGGACCGTCCAGACACAAGAAAGGGAGGCGGGCAAGCCGCCTCCCTTTACCGGTTTCTCCGGGATGGTTTGGGATTAGAAGCTGAACCTTCCAATGAACTCAAACACTCGCCCGCCAAGCGCGCCGGTAGCCTGGCCGAACTTTGCGCTCGTGATGCGCGTGCTATCGGTATTGAATCCAAATGGCGTCAGGTTGAGCTTGTTGAAGATGTTGAAAGCATTGGCCTTCAGTTCAAACCCTGCGTTTTCACCGAACACCCGCATCCTTGGCAGTGTAAACCGCTTGCCCATGGACATGTCGATCCCCGTGTACCGCGGGCCGCGGAACGAGTTCCGGCCGACGCCGGGAATTGGCGGAGTGCCACTGCTGGATGCAACCGCCGGCGTGAAGAAGTTCAACCCGCCACCCGGGAAGTTGCCTCCCGGCATTTGGAAAGTGCTGG
>Ga0137418_10006800_pt1 | contig 10513 bp, 8 predicted proteins | sample CZODoug3_1_2_16f_FD_122242 | JGI IMG/M metagenome (GOLD analysis project Ga0137418, IMG submission 122242) | Vadose zone soil fungal communities from Angelo Coast Range Reserve, California, USA - CZODoug3_1_2_16fungal (Hybrid Assembly) | ecosystem: Environmental > Terrestrial > Soil > Vadose... | reverse complement strand
TTCATCATTCGGTAATGGGTGGCCGCCGCAGACAAGTTCGTGATCTTGTAGTCTTGGAGCGCCTTCATCAGCCGCACCGCATCGAAGCGGCCGGCGAACGTGCCGGTGGTGACGCCCAGCGCCAGCGGTGCCAGCGTCCCATGCCAAAGGCCGTGTCCCCAAGCGGGCGAGGAAGGACAGAAGAATTCGTCGCCCGGCCGGATGCCGGTTCCGTACAGCGCGGCAAACATCAGCGTGACCAGAGTGCGATGGGAGTGCTTCACCGCGGCCGGCAATTCTCGCGTGGTACCGGAGGTATATTGGAACGCCGCCAAATCGTCGGCACGCGTCACCGATTTGTAGGTATTCGGAAAACGCGCCATCTCGTCAAGCAGGCCGGCATCGGCCACGACGACATGGAGCCCTTCGATTTGATTGGCGATTTCCAGCTTTTCCGCATTGGTAATCAGCAGTTTCGGCTTGCAGTCATCAACCCGCAGCCGCAGTCCGTCGAGTCCGAAGAGCGTAAACAGCGGGACACTGATGGCCCCCATCATCATCGCGCCGAATAGGCTTAGATAAAAAGGCAGCGACGGCTCCAGCATGAAGGCGATGCGATCTCCCGGTTGAATGCCCTTCTCCACGAGCCAATGTGCGAAGCGCGAGGAGCCGGCGGCAATCTCATCGAAACTCAGGGCCTTGTCGGTTCCGTCAGCGTGCGCAATACGTACCGCGGTGCGACCCGATCCATCGGCGTGTCGGCTGACGCACTCGTGGGCGATATTGAGGTATTCGCGATTACCGTCGAAGAGATCCCATAGCGCCTCTGAATCGGCGAACTTCTGAGCATCGGCATAGCGGGAATATTCTGTGAGTTTCGCCATGGGTCAGTAATCCGCCTCAGGATGCCATGGCGAAGCTATCGTCGATGTGCGGAAAAGTGCCGGCAGACCATCGTGATACTTCGCCGCCCACAATCGCCAGCCGCTTCATGAAAGGGCGCGTTCGTCCACCCAGTCCACGTAGAGCAGGCGCTCCGCAAACAACCATACGCCGTCCAGTTCGCCTGAGAACGCGAGAGCCTGCAGCTCCATGTCAGAAAGGATCCCACGCAAAGACATCCGATGAACGGTCGAGGTTGTACATGGACGGCCTCAAAGCGGGCAAAGCCGTCTCGACACAACTCTCGGGCGTCCAGCCGTCGGATGTCTGCGTCGTGCGTAGGGGCCGGGGCTGTGTGAGGAGGATGATTTCATTGTTGCGCACAGCGAAGCTCTGTCCCGTCACATCGGCGGCCGCGTCACTCATCAGAGCAACGGTGAAGGGTGCGATCTTTGCCGCTGTCATCCGCTGAAGCACGGCCACGCGGCGGCGATTTTCCTCGCTATCGGCGGGAATGCTGGCGGTCATCCGGGTAAAGGCGAATGGCGCGATGCAGTTTGACCTGACCTTGAAGCGGGAAAGATCCAGCGCGATGCACTTGGAGAGTCCGGCGACACCCATTTTGGCCGCGCCGTAGTTCACCTGACCGTAGTTGCCGATCAGTCCCGAGGTCGAAGACATGTGTATGTAGCAGCCGCTGCCTTGATTCTTGAACAGGTTGGCGGCGGCGCGGGAAACGTAGAAGTAGCCTGACAATGTCACGCCGAGGACAATCTGCCAATCCTCGTCGGTCATCTTGTGGAACATGTTATCGCGGAGTACTCCCGCATTGTTGACGACCACGTCGAGCCTGCCGTAGGCCTTCACCGCGTCATCCACGATCGCATGGGCGCTGTCCCAGGCTGCCACGCTGTGAAAACTCGGTACCGCATCGCCACCCGATGCACGGATCTCATCCGCGACCTTTTGCGCTGGGCTCGTGTCGGCTCCTGCGCCAAATTGGGATGTACCGAGATCATTTACCACAACCCTCGCCCCCTGCTTGGCGGCGAGCTTGGCGATCTCTGCACCAATGCCGTTGCCCGCACCCGTCACCAGGACCACTTTTCCTTCGAGCATATTCGACGCCACTCAACTACTCCTTGATCGATTGCCCCACGGGCGCGCTGGTGCCGTGCACAACGTTTGCGCGCTGCCGGTCAGTCGTAAGCGCGATATCGGAAGACCGCGGCGAGAACTGCCCGGAGCCTCGTCAGACTGACCCGAATCTCGAGGCAGATTATAGGAGCCGGCTCGGTAGCCGCTGCGCCCTCACTTGTGAGAGGACAGTGGCACGAACTTTGTATTTAGAAATGGCGGCATTCTGACAGATACTGCGAAACATGAATCTCGACAAACTGATTTCCCGAAGCTTCCCACCCTTGGAGCAGGCCTATAGCGCCAAGGACACGATTCTTTACGCGCTTGGAGTAGGCGTCGGTGCCGATCCGATGGACCCGAAGGAATTGCCGTTCGTATACGAGAAGTCCTTGCGCATCATTCCCTCTCAGGCCTCGGTGATTGCCTATCCAGGCGCTTGGCTCACCGAATCGGCTCTCGAGATCGATTATGTGAAGGTCCTGCACGGCGAGCAGGGCATCGTTTTCGAACGCCCTCTGGAGCCAACGGCGACCGTGCGCGGCGAGTACGAAGTTCTGGGCGTCGATGACAAGGGACCGGGCAAGGGCGCCGTCATCTCGTTCGAGAAACGAATCGTCGATGCGAAGGGCGGCGCGATCATCTGTCGAGTGCGCTCGACCTATTTTCTCCGCGGTGATGGTGGGTGCGGAAGCTGGAAGCAGCCCGCGACCGTGCCGTCGGAACTGCCGGATCGCGCACCCGACCGGGTCGTCGACTTGCCGACCTTGCCTCGCCAGGCGCTCATCTATCGCCTGAACGGCGACTACAACCCGGTCCACATCGACCCCGAAGTGGCCGCCAAGGCGGGCTTTGCAAAGCCGATTCTGCACGGCCTGTGCACGTTCGGAATCGCCTGCTTCGGTCTGGTCCAGCATCTGTGCGCAGGTGATCCAGCTCGCTTGGCGGAGATCTTCGTGCGATTCAGCCGACCGGTCTACCCGGGCGATACGATCCGCCTCGAGTTGTTTGAGGAAGAGAATTCGTGGCGCTTCCGCGCGCTCACGAAGGAGCGCGACGAGGTTGTACTCGATCGCGGATTGGCGCGCCTCAAATGACAGCCGCCGCCGGCTACGGTGCACCGTACGCGACAACGACCGATATGGACCCCTTCCGGCAGAAATTATGCATCTGGGCGGGGCCGGCATCGCTGGCCTGCTTTCTGATCGGCATGTCGTTCACCGGCTTTGCGCTGCCCATGTCCTCCGAGCTCAGGCCGGAGGAGGTCGTTGCATTCTATCAACAACATCGGGTCGGCATCAGAATTGCGGCGATTTTCAGCCTCTTCTGCTCCGGCTTCATGATGATGTTCGCGGCCGCCATCTCGGCCCAGTTGCAGAGAATAGAAGGACGAACCACCCCCTGGGTCTTTGTGCAGCTCATGGGTGGGATCATGGGCAACATTCCGTTCGCGCTGACGGGAATGATCTGGACCGTCGCCGCTTTTCGGCCCGACCGTTCCGCGGAAGTTACACAGGCCATCAACGATCTTGCATGGTTCGTGCTCGAACTACCTGCGCCCACTGCCGTCATCCAGTTCCTCGCGATCATCTGCGTCGTTCTGGGTGACGAGAGTGAGGATCCGGTCTTTCCCAGGTGGGTGGCCTATCTCAACGTTCTGGTCGCCATCGCCTTTCTGCCCGGCGTTGCCGCGGGCTTGCTGGTCAACTACAAGAGCATGGACTGGAATGGTGCCGTTGCCTATCTGCTGCCTGGGCTGGCATCGGCCAGCTGGGTTCTGCTGATGTTCGTCGCTCTGCGCAGGGCCGCAAAGCGTTCTCACTCGATGTCAGGACAAGGCGGTACCGCCGTCAGCTCGTAAGGGCAGTAGTCAATGCGGCAACTTTCCAAAGAGGACGTATCACCATGATCGCCACAGTGGACATTGCGCATCCGCAGCTGGCTGGTTTCAGCCTGTTCGATCCGGATTTCCTGATAGATCCGTATGCGATGGTCGCACGGGCCCACCGCGAAGCCCCGGTTTTCTGGGATCCCGCCATCAACGGCTGGGTGATCACGAAGTATCAGGACATCGCATCCATCCTGGCGGACTCTCGGAGATTTTCCTCGCGCGCGGTGGGCCGCATCCCCGTGCCCCGCGACATCGCACCCCTGGCGCCGGATTTCGCCAGGGACGAGATCATCTTCGCGATCGATCCCCCCGAGCACACGCTCGCCCGGCTCACGCTGCAACACGGCTTCACCAAAAAGATAATTGACGGGCTGGCCGATCATGCCAACGCTGTCGCAGAGCAGGTGATAGGTCGCATCATCGATCTTGGGGAATGCAACCTCATCAACGACTTCTGCTACGCCTTCTCACTGGGCGTCATCATGAAAATGCTCAACCTGCCCACTGAGCACGCCGCGCAATATCGCCGTTGGGCCGAGGCACTATTCGCGCTTCTGACCCCGAAGCCACTCGACGCTGATGATCAGGTGGTCGCGACGCACCTGTCGACGGAACAGATCCGGTCGCGCTGGAATGATCTTGCCGAAGCCAACGCCTTCCTGAGGGATATCGCCAGGCAACGGCAGGAGAATCCCGCCAGCGACTTGATCAGCGCCATGCTGCAGGCGCGGGATAACGATGGGCACCGGATCGAGCCGGGCGCGGTCGTACGACATGCGCTGTCTCTGATCGCGGCCGGCTTCGACACTACGGCGACACTGATTGCGCATGTGGTACTGCTGCTCAGTCAGAATCCCGATCAGTTGGCCGCCCTCAAGGCCGACTTCTCGCTGACCGGAAACGCGATAGAGGAAGGGCTGCGCCGTCGCGGCTCGACTACCACCCTGTTTCGGATCACGACGGAGGATGTCGTGGTGAGGGATCGGCCGATCGCGCGCGGATCGATGATCTGCTTGTTGCTCCCGGGCGCCAATCTGGACGCCGAGGTGTTTCCCGATCCCGAGAAGTTCGACATCAGGCGCGCCAATGCCAACAAGCACTTGGGCTTGGGTCGTGGCCGCCACGCCTGTGTTGGCCAGCCGCTGGTGCGGATTGAGGCGCCGATCGGGCTGCGCAAGCTCTATGAGCGCATGCCCGACCTGCGCATCGACCTCAATCAGCCAGTCGAATATGTGCCGAGCTTCGGCGTCTCCAACATCGCGCGCATCCGCGCGACATGGACTCCTCGCCTAGGGTCTACTCACAGTCAGGGGCGCTCATGACCAGCCGCTTTGATTCAGTATCTGAATGACACCGTGATGCCGTATGTGGCTGGCATACCCATGAAGCGTTGAATGCCATCCGAGTAGCGTTGGGTATTGACGAGATAGAATTTATTGGTGATGTTCTTGCCCCACAGCATGACACGGTAGCGTCCTTGTGCGAAGTTGATGCCGCCTTGAGCATCGACGAGGGTGTAACCGGGGAGCTGCAGTATAGGCTCGTTGCCGATCGATGAGGTGGTTCCAGAGCGATAGGTGGCCTGCCCGCCGACGAAGGCCTCGGCATCGCCCAATGGGAAGGTGTAGTTCACATTGGTGCTGGCATTCCATTTGGACGTGTAGGGTATCGGGTTGCCGCTCCAGTTGCCCACGGTGCCATATAGGCTGACGATACCGTATGCTTCCACCAGCTTGGCATCAAGATAGGTCAGGCTGCCACCGAGTGTCAGGCCGGTAACCGGATGTACCGCGGTTTCCACCTCGACGCCCTTGATGACGGATTTCGGGATGTTGACCAGCGCGTCGAGCGGACCGAAGATCGGATCATTCAGCTTCGACTTGACCTGCTTGTCCTTGTAATCGGAATGGAACGCCGAGAGGTTGAGCGACAGCCGGCGGTCCAGCAACTGAGTCTTGATGCCGCCCTCATAGGTCAGCACCGATTCCTGCGTCACCGGCGTATAGGCCACATCGGTTGAGCCCGCCAGCGCCGGGAAGCTGCCCGCTTTGTAGCCCTTGGCGACATCGAAATAGGCGAGCAGCGTGTCGGTGGGATTCCAGTCCAGGCCCGTCCGCCAGGAGACGTTGTGCTGATCGAGCTCGCTCTGGAATGCGCCCAACTGCGAATAGGTTTTGTTGAAGACAATGCAGGAACCATTGGGTAGCTGCAGAGGGTGCCCAATGAACAACGGGGCAAGGTCCTGGGTGAAGAACTCAAGGATGGTGTTGGTCGGGCCCATCGTCCACCCTTGATTGCAGTCGACCGAATTCCGGTCCGATTGCGTGTAGCGGGCGCCGGCCTTCAGCGTGAACTGGCCGATGGTCGATGTGCCGTCCGCGAAGCCGGCATAGTTCTTCATGATCTGGCCATTGGTGAACGAGTTGCCGCCAAAGGGGAGCCCGGCGAAGACGTTGGTATAGTACGATGAGGCGTCCGTCTGGTGGGTGGAGTCCCTTTCGTTGGAAAAGTCATGACTGTAGTTGCCGCCGACCGTCCAGCGAAGCAGCGGCTTGTTGTTGTCGGCGAGGCGCAGTTCCTGGGAGATACTGCGGATGTAGCCGTCATTCTGGATCACATCGATACGTGCCTGGGCGAGACCATCTCCCTCCGGCCGCTGCCGCTGCCTGTAATCGATATAGGAGGTCAGTGAGGTCAGCACGATCGAACTGGTCACGTCATAGTCGCCCCGGATCACGGCCTGCGCCAGGCGGTTATTCGCCTGCGGGCGCGTCGCGGGCGTCCAGTCGGCCAGCCGCGGGTCGTTCACCACATTCGGCACCAGCGGCGGTTGATTCGGGGCCGGGAAGTTCGGGATGAATTCCACGAACTGCGCGGCAGGAGGCTGGGTACGGTCCAGCCATGCGTTGAAATTCGTCTGGATGCGCAGCGCCTCGAGTGGCCGCCAATCGAACAGGAGGCGCGCGGCAAATGTCTCGCGGGCGCCATTGCTGTCACCGGGCCGGCTGATGCTCTCCTGCCACCCATTGCCGCTCTCCACCTTGAATGCGAAGCGGCCAAGCAGATTTTCGGTCAGTGGGCCGCTGATATACGCATTGCTCGTGAACGTGTCGAAGCGGGCCTCATCGAGAGAAACGCCGGCCTTGAAGTCTTGCGTGGGCTTCGCGGCGATGTAGTTGATCGCGCCGCCGGTCGCATTGTTGCCGAACAGCGTCCCCTGCGGTCCCTTGAGCACTTCGACGCGCTCGATGTCGAACAACGTCTGAGTGGTCAGCACCGGAAAGGACAGGGGCGCTTGGTCGAGATAGACGCTCACGCTGGGATAGGCACCTAGCGTCGTATCGTAAAAGCCGATACCACGCAGCGTATACACCGGCGTGTTGCTGTCGGTCTGCGTGAAGGTCAGTCCCGGCACGGCCCCGGCGAGGTCCTCGAGGCTTTCGACATGCTGCTGTTCCAGCTGGGCGCCGCCGAGGGCCTTGATGGTAAGTCCGACTTTGTTGATCGACTCCTCGCGTTTGTTGGCAGTGACGAGAACCTCTTCGAGAGTCGCAGGTGTCTTTTGAGACTCGTGTTCAGCTTCTCCCTTGCCGGCTACGGAAGCATCCGTAGCAGGACTTGCTCGAGTTTCCTCAGCCAGGCGAAAGGAATCGGTCGCCTTCTGACCTCCTTTCTCTCCCCGTGCCTGGCGCGGGGTTGGCGCAGCGGACGCCGTTGTCGGCGACACGATGGTGACGGTTTTCTCGTCGAGGTATTTGTAGGTGAGCCCGGTACCGCGCAAAATTTGCTTGAGGGCTTCTTCGGATGTGTATTCGCCTACGGCGCCTCCCGTGCGGCGATCGCCTATCTCCTCGGAGACGTAGACGATCTGGAAGTTGCGGTCCTTGGCGAGGCTCTGTAGAGCGGGCGCCAGGGATTGTGCCGGGATATTTGTCGGTTGTTTGATGGAAGCGTGGACCTCGTCCGCAATGGATAGGCCGACGATGGTCATACAAATGGCAATGGCCGTGACGGTGATGCGCATTAAACCCCCTCCCCAGTTGAGCAGCTTGTGTCGGCCCGCCGCTGTGTTTTTTGGTGGGCCTATTCTCTAGAAGAGCGTTTCGTGACCAATCGGTTACCGCTTCGTAAAAATATTTTTCATGGATTTTCTTCGACGCGGATCTCTGTCGGTGTCTCGGTGACGCGCAGGCCGGGCCGGTCGCGTAGGAAACGGATCAGAGAGGCCGGGTCTGTGGATGAGAAGACTCCGCTGATGTGCAGGGTGTCGAGGGCAGATGCGTCTATGACGAGCTTACGTTCGTTGTAGCGGTTGAATTCCTCTGCCACGTCGGCAAAGGAAGCGGAGTCGAATACGAGTTGACGTTGTGTCCAGGAGGTGGCGCCGGCGAGGTTGGGGTGTAGGGTCTTGCGGGCAGTCTTCGGGCTCACGGTGATTTGTTCGCCTGCGGTAAGGAAGATGGCGCCCTCGCCCTCCTGCTGTGCGAAGTCTGCAACTTCAGTTCCCGGCGCCAGGTCTCGCAGACCTCGTTTGCCCTCATGCTTCGGTCCTGAGGGGTGTCCCTCTTTGAGGATCGCAACGCGTCCCTCGACGACGGTGACGATAGTGCCGTCGGTCTTGCGATAGACGTCGAATTGTGTGCCTACGGCTCTGACACGTGTCTGGCCGATGTCGACGATGAAGGGTCGCGTGGTGTCTTTGGCGACGTGAAAGAGGGCTTGGCCCTGCAGGAGGTCGACGGTCCGATCGTGTTCCCCGTATCGGATGCGGATTCTGGACAGAGAGTTGAGTTCAACTGTCGAGCCATCGCTCAGCGCGAGGGAGCGTTGTTCGCCGAGGGCGGTTGCGTAGACGCCGCTGGACATAAGAATGTAGGTGGCGAATGCGGCCGTGGCGAGAAGGATTGAGGCGGCGATGGCGAATGGGCGTCGGCGGCCAGTGCGGGCCGGGAGAATGGCTGCCGTGCTCCGTTCGTTGGCCTCGGTCCTCTTGGACTGGGACTGGGATGTATGGCTCGTGGATCGAGTCCGTTCCCAAGCTACGATGTTTGCAGGGTCTTCGGCGGCTTGGGCAATCAGCTTGTCGAGGTCCCATCGGTTCGCGGGATCCAGGTTGGGCCCCTCGTTCCAGATGGCTGCGATTTCGAGGTACGCGCCCTGATGCTCGGAGGATTTGCGGAGCCAGCGATCAAACTCGGCTCGGGCGGCGTTGTCCAGGTCTCCGGCCCTGCATTCGATGAACCATTCGCAGGCTTCTTCGTAGATCTGGGTGTTGAATGTCGATCGCCCCGGGCGTTCCATGTCGGCGCTCGCTCCTATTGAACTCGTTCGAGGCGTTGACGGAAGTGCATCAACGCCTTCATGAGATTCTTCTTGGCCATCGGGCGTGAGATTCCGAGCCGGGTTCCTATGTCCTCGAGTGAGAGTCCGTCGCGTCGGTGGAGCAAGAACGCGGCGCGAACTTTAGGCGAAAGTTCCTCGATGGCGTCCTGTAGCAGTTCAACGCACTGGGCGGCGTCGGTAGCGAGGACGGGGTCCACATCGGGCATGGTGGATGGTATGTCCAGCATCTGTGTGAGCTCCACCGATGGCGGTCTCGCGGTTTGGCGCAACGTGTGTTGCTGGAGGACGTGCTGTGCCACGGTGAAAAGATAGGCCTCGGGTGAGCGGATCGACTCGATGTTCGGGACGCGGAGCATGCGCAAGTAGACTTCCTGGACGATATCCGGCAGGTCAGCCACATTACGGACACGGGCCACAAGGAACGCGCGGAGCTGATCGCCGTGCGATGCCGCGAGGTCTACTACCAGCGTTTGAGGATCTTCCATTCGCACCAGCGGAATCCCATTCGAATGATCGACGTCGAGTGGAACCTAGGAGATCCCGCTCGGCCGCGGAGCAATGTGTTCGCGTATGAACGCCATATATCGTTCTTCCGATGTCTCATGGCGCAGACGAACGAGTTCTCTGATGTCGTCGGTCACAACGTAACGAAGACGGTTGGTACCGTCGGTGGCCGCCACAAAGACAGCCTCGGCTACATCGTCGGCCGTCGCTTTCGCCTGCTGACGCATGACTTCCATGTTCTTGGACAAGGCACCTAGAAACGGCTCGTATTCTGAGGGAAGAGTAACCTGCGCCATCCGCGCCAGAGCGGCGCTATCGAAGGGCGTGGAAAGCACACCGCCCGGCTCGATCAGCTTGACTGAGATGCCAATTGCCGCAAGCTCATGGTAGATCCCTTCCGAGAAGCCCTCCAGCGCAAACTTGCTTGCGCAATATACGGACATGGCCGGCAACGAAAAAATCCCGCCGCCGGAGGAAATGTTGACAATGTGACCGGCTTTCCTGGATCTGAAGTACGGCAGGATGCCTCTGATGACATTCATTGCGCCGAAGAGATTGGTGTCGAACATTCGTCGGATGTCCGGATCGCTCAGGCTCTCGAACACACCGTAGAGCGCGAAGCCGGCGTTGTTGATCACCATGTCGATATCGCCAAAGCGATCGAGTCCGGCCCGGATCGCAGCCGCAATGCCGGTCGGATCCGTCACATCAAGCGCGGCAATGAGGACTTTGTCGAGCTTGCGCAGGTCCGCTGCCGCCTCAGGCCTGCGGAGCGTC
>Ga0137418_10006799_pt1 | contig 10513 bp, 10 predicted proteins | sample CZODoug3_1_2_16f_FD_122242 | JGI IMG/M metagenome (GOLD analysis project Ga0137418, IMG submission 122242) | Vadose zone soil fungal communities from Angelo Coast Range Reserve, California, USA - CZODoug3_1_2_16fungal (Hybrid Assembly) | ecosystem: Environmental > Terrestrial > Soil > Vadose... | reverse complement strand
ATTCCGCGTCGCGTCGCGCCAAATAATCATTCACCGTTACCAGATGCGCGCCGCGCCCGGTTAACGCGTTCAAATACAGCGGCAACGTCGCGACCAAAGTTTTCCCTTCGCCCGTCGCCATTTCCGCGATCCGCCCGCGATGCAAAACCATTCCGCCGACCAATTGCACATCGAAGTGCACCATGTCCCACGTCATCGGTTGGTCGCAGACCGTGAAAGTATGATGTCGATCTTTCAGGCGCCGCGCGGCGTTCTTCACCGCGGCGAACGCTTCCGGCAAAATCTCCTCGACCCGGCGCCATTGCTCTTCCGGATCGGTAATTTTCGCAAGCTCGTCTTTCCAAGCCGCGGTTTTCGCGCGCAAAGAATCGTCCGAAAGCGATTTGAATTGCTCGTCAAACTCATTGATCCGGCGCACCATCGGCGCCATTCGCCGCAACTCGCGAGCGTTTTTCGAGCCGAAAACCTTCTTTAAAATCCAATTAACCATCGAGTTTCTAATATCGACGAGGTTCGGTCATTTGTCATTCTATGGCGGCCTCGTTAAGCTGAAATTATGAAGAAGATCATCTCCACTTCTGACGCGCCGGCAGCCATCGGACCGTATTCGCAAGGCGTCCGCGTCGGATCGATAATTTATTACTCGGGACAAATTCCTCTCGATCCCAAAACCGGACAGATTGTCTCCGGCGGCGTCGATGTTCAGGCGCGGCGGGTGATGGAAAATATCGGTGGCTTGTTGAAGGCCGAGGGGTTGGCCTACGACAACATCGTGAAGACGACAATTTTTCTGGCCGACATTAACGACTTCCAAACCGTCAATGAGATTTACGGGAGTTATTTTAAACAAGCGCCGCCCGCGCGCTCGACGATTCAGGCCGGCGCGTTGCCCAAAGGTGCGCGCGTTGAGATCGAAGTGATCGCTGTCGCCGGTGGCGGAGACGGAACAGTCGCGGACACGTCGGGATGAGCGAAGACTTGCTCGCTCTCTTTCGAAAAACCGGCGCGCTGCTTGACGGCCATTTTGTCCTGCGTTCCGGATTGCACAGTCGCCAATATTTTCAGTGCGCGATCCTTCTTTCGTACACCGACATCGCCGAGCGCGTTTGCAAAATGCTCGCCGACAAATTGAGCGGATTCGATTGCGATTCGGTCATCTCCCCTGCCCTCGGCGGAATCATCGTCGGTCAGGAAGTCGGGCGCTCGTTAGGCAAACGTCACATTTTTGTCGAGAAAGAGTCCGGCAAACTGGTCTTGCGACGCGGCTTCCAAATTTCCCCTAACGAAACGTTGATCGTGGTTGAAGACGTGGTCACGCGCGGCGGTCGCGTCCAGGAGACCATCGATATCGTGCAGGCACACGACGGAATCGTTGCCGCCGTCGGTGTGATTGTCGATCGCAGCGGCAAGAACAAGCCGGACTTCGGTTGTCCATTCGTCAGTTTGATCGAAATGAACGTTGAGACATTCGAGCCCGGCAGATTGCCACCCGACCTTGCAAAAATTCCTGCGGTGAAACCGGGCAGCAAATAACTGTGGTGGCAGCCGTGCCGGCTGCTCTTTCGCGTCCGACACGGGCGCCACTACAGAAGCTTTCTTGACGCTCTAACGAGCGCTCATAATCTCAATCGTCGCCATCGCGCGAAGTTTAATTGTGACCGCGATCTCTGCTTTCTATCATTCTTCAGTCGGAAAAAAAATGATCGTAGCGATCACCGGCGTCATTTTGATCCTTTTTGTCATCGGGCATTTGCTGGGCAATCTACAGATTTTTCTCGGGCCGGACTGGATTAACGGCTACTCTCAACATCTGCGCGATCTCGGGCCAGTTCTTTGGGCCATTCGACTTTTCCTGCTCTGCACCGTTGTCATCCACATCTACGTGACGATTCAGCTGGCCATCGCAAATCGGCGCGCCCGACCTGAGGCCTACATGGACAAGCGATATGTCAAAGCCACTTTCGCGTCACGTCACATGGTGATGAGCGGACTGATCATCCTCGCTTTTCTCATTTATCACCTCGCCCATTTCACTTTCCGAAAAACCGATGCGCGCTTTGCCCTGCTCAAGCCCGATTCCCTAAATCATTACGATGTTTACTCGATGATGGTTTACGGATTTCAAAATTATCTCGTCTCGGGATTTTACATTCTTGGAATGTGGTTGCTCGCACTTCACTTGAGCCACGGATCGTCGAGCTTTTTTCAATCGCTCGGATTTAATGACAAGAAACTAACGCCGCGTCTCGCGTCAGGCAGCCGAATCTTCGCGTGGCTTCTTTTTATCGGCTACACGTCGATTCCCCTCGCGATCCTGACTGGCGTTGTTAAGCCGGCACAACAGCTGTAAGAAAAACGACTCTGCCTACAGATCGACGACCTGCAGCCCTTCCGTTGCGGTCCGTTTCGCGTAAAGATCGCTCAGGTGCTTGGTCATCGGTCCGATTTTTCCGTCGCCGATTTGACGATTGTCTACCTTGAGCACGCCGGCTAGTTCGCCCATTGTCCCTGTGCAAAACATTTCATGCGCACCATAGACATCGACGAGTGACAAATCAGTCTCGACGCAACGAATCTTTTCGGAGGAACAAATCTCGATCACAGTCGCACGAGTTATCCCATCGGGGCACGCTACAACGCGGCCGGTTGCCAGGTCGCCGCTTGGTTGCCATTCATCGGAGTTACGCACAATAAAGACGTGCGTCGCGTTCGTTTCAGCAACGAATCCGCGCGTGTCGAGCATGAGTGCATCGTCCGCACCGGCATTGTTCGCTTCGATCTTTGCCAGGATCGAGTTCAGCAGGTTCGCATGATGAATACGCGCATCGAGCACATCCGGCGGCGGGCGGCGGATCTTGCTCGTGATCAAACTCAGGCCCGTTTTCGCATAAACGGGTGGCTTGTGTTCAGCGAGCACGATCAATGTCGGCCCGCTTTGGTTGAGTCGCGGATCCATGCCCGAAGTGATCTTAATTCCGCGTGTCAGCGTGAGCCGAATATGCGCGCCGTCCCGCATTTTATTTGCAGCGAGCGTGCGTTTGATTTCGTCGATGATTTTTTCTCGTGGCGGAATTTCCTCGAACGAAAGTGCGCGGGCTGAACGCTCGAGGCGATCGAGGTGTTCGTTTAGCTTGAAAATCCGGCCGTTGTAAAGTCGCAGCCCTTCCCACACTGCGTCACCTCCCTGCACCGCCGAATCGAACGGGCTGATCCCAGCCTTATCACGATGCATCAACTCTCCGTTGATGTTTACGAACAGGTCGCGGTTTCGCTCGTCGAATTTTTGAAGCATCTGAATTACCTCACACAACGTCCACTACGGGACACAAAGAAAAACTTTCATTTCAACGGCGTTGTGCCCGTCGTGTTCTTTGTGCGAAAACTTCAACACAGTCGGTATTCATAAAGCCGATGATAGCATTCACAGCACCGCTGATAGATCTCACGCAATCGCGCCGGAACTTCGCTCGGTGACGGACGATACGGTTGAAACGAGGTCGTTTTTGCAACCTCGCCGTACCAATGCCTGGCCCAGATACCGTCGGTCTCACGCAAGCCCGGCGGCCAGGAAAGCATCGACTTGCTAAAATCGACGCCGACCCCCTCGCAGAGTAGTCGCAGCGTCCGTTCCGGATTTTGCAGCACGTCTCTGGCATCGACAACGGGCGGAACGGCATTCGTACGTGTTCGGACGAAATCAAAAATCTCTGCCTGCTGCACGAAACCGAGATCCTCGAGCGCGGGGTCTTCTCGCTTTTTAATGTAGGAATTAATCACTTCGCGCGGGTCGCGAATCAGAAAACAATTAATCACAGCCCCGAGCCATTCGCGATCTATCTCGGGCAACAGATGGTGTGTCATTTGTTTCTGAAAGAAAATCCGCTTGCCGCTCGCGATCTGTCCGGTGAGGTGCGCAACGACTTTACGCCAATCGGTTTCGCCGGTTACGATTACTTCGTCCGCGCTGGGATGTTCTATACCCGTCCCTTTGAGGTAATAAGCGTAAAACGGCTCATCGATAACGACGGTGTCGTCTCGATTGCCCCATGCGCGCATCATGGCCGTCGAAATATTTCGCGGACCAGACCACATGGCGATGCGGATGGGCTGAGCCATCCGCAAAGGTTCTCGCGCTATTGGCGACTTGACCAGCGAAAATGGACCCCGCTCGTGCCGGCGCGATCGCGCGAATAGCAGCGAGTTAACTCTTCGCGAAAACGCCAATCAACGGACGGGGCGATGGCGTCTTCGAGCGAAAATCGCTAACGAATCCAGTCTCGGTTCGGATCTCCACATGACCGGCCGCGCGCTTGGCGCCGTAGACCAACACAGATCCCACAGGCGCTTCGTATGGATTTGAGACCGGCAGTTTTTTGAACCCGTAATTGTTCACCAGCTCCTGACCGGCTTGTTTCGCCAGGGGGGTTTGCGGCCGCGATTTCACTACGCCCGCAGCAACTAGCGCTTCCTTGACGAAACGCCAGCACTTGGACAACGAGTGCGCACGCGCGCGCTCCTCAGCGATGGTAGCGGCCCGGCGCAATTTCGGATCAATCTGCGCATCTGCCCTGGCAATCGGCTGGACGATCTTCTTCGGATAATACTGGTCCACAACGTCGACCGATTGTTTTTTGCCGGAGGGGTCGGTGTAATTGAATTTTGGGGTCGGCGCCGAGAATCGCAGCGCCATTGCGGGATGCGGGCAAATTGCCGCGGATCCCAGGATGACAAACGTGAGGGTGAGAAGTTTTGGCATAAAGCGCGGCTCCTATCCAGCACATCGGCCATGCCTGCAACCAATTTTTTTCAACGAACGCAAGATTTATAATTTGACTTGCGCTAGATGCACGAAATGGCGGCACGGCCCTAGAAAGATGAGACCAATTCCGCCATCCGGCGGCGCAATTTTGCATCGGGCAACCGTCCAATTCCGCCCTGCATATTATCTTCGAGATGACGCGGTTTATCTGTCGCCGGTATCGCGCAGGTGATGGCGGGATTAGCCACAATCCATTTCAAAAAGAATTGAGCCCACGAGCGGCAATCAAATTCCGCTGCCCAATCCGGCAGCGGTTTCGAACGCGTTTTGCCGAATAGATCGCCGGATCCAAACGGCCGATTCGCGATCACGGCGACGTCGCGCTCTTGCGCCAAAGGCAGAACGCGTTCCTCGGCTTCGGGTTCCATCAGCGAATAATTGATCTGGAGGAAATCGAACTTCTGGCTCCGCATTAGTTTTTCGATTTCGCTCAAAGCTCCGGACTCGTAATGCGTGATTCCGGCGTAGCGAATGCGGCCCTGCTGTTTCCATTCCTGCAGGGTTGCGAGTTGCGTGTTCACGTCGACGAGATTATGCACCTGCATCAGGTCGATTCGGTTCGTGCGCAAAAGTGACATGGAACGTTCCATTGACTGAATTCCGCTCTGCTTGCCCTTAGTCCAAACTTTGGTCGCGAGAAACAACTTCTCGCGAATGCCAAGCGCAGAAGTCAGATCGCCGATCACCTCCTCCGCGCGACCGTACATTGGCGATGAATCAATCACACGGCCGCCCAGCTTCACAAACAGCGACAGAACGTCTTCGAGTTGCCTCCGGACGTCCGCGCTAAGATCGACATCGAACGCCCTCCATGTTCCGAGGCCAATCACCGGTAGTTTCTCGCCAGAGGAAGGAATGCTGCGTGTTAACATCGCTGATGATTCGCCTTTCGCTTTCGCGCTGATCGGAAAAATAAGAGCGGCCGTTGTGCCGCCGATTACTTTTGCTACTTCGCGTCGAGTCATTCGGTTCACCTCGCCATCTGTCATATCGAGCGGAGTCGAGACATCTCGAATTTTGAATGGATAACAGCAAGAGATTCCTCGACTTCGCTCGGAATGACAAGAAGGTTGCGGATATTATGGATCGCCGTCGTTTCATAAAAATATCCACCGCGAGTGCGCTTGCCTCGCGAGTAACTGCAACATCTTTATTTGCAGAGAAGACACCGACACAGATGCGCATACTCATACTCGGCGGCACCGGATTCACTGGCCCATATCAGGTAAAATATGCACTGAGTCGCGGACATAAAGTGACAACCTTCAACCGCAACAAGACGCATCCCGGGGAATTGCCGGCCGAAGTCGAGCAGCTTGTTGGTGATCGTAACGGTAACCTCGACGCCCTGAAAAACCGGCAATGGGATGTGGTGATCGACAACCCGACGACGCTTCCCGCGTGGGTGCGTGATGCGGCGCAAGTGCTGAAAGGAAACGTCGATCGCTACGTGTTCATTTCGACCATTTCCGTTTACGGCGAGCCGAAACAGGGCGCTGATGAAAATGCGCCGACAGAAAAATACGAAGGTGCAGATCCGTACAAGGAGACGATTGAAGCGGTGCGCGCATCCGGATTCAAAACCTATGGGCCGCTAAAGGCGCTCTCGGAACGCGAAGCCGAGAAATGGTTTCCCGGAAAAACTTTAATCATTCGCCCGGGACTTATCGTCGGTCCTCGCGACGAGAGCGACCGCTTTACGTATTGGCCTGCGCGCATCGATCGTGCCGGGGATGTGCTGGCGCCTGGAAAGCCAAACGATCCCGTCCAATTCATCGATGCGCGTGATCTTGCTGAATGGACCATTCGCATGGCCGAGAACCGTGAGACAGGAATTTACAACGCGACCGGACCTGCCAAACCCCTCGGCATCGGCGGGATGTTAGACGGAATTAAGGGCGCGTTGAAGTCGGACGCGAAGCTCACGTGGGTGAACGAGGAATTTTTGACTGAGCAGAAAGTGCAGCCCTGGTCGGACATGCCGGTGTGGACTGGGAAAGATGATGCGGTTGCGCGAACGAATATTAGCCGCGCGTTGAGCAAGGGCCTGACGTTTCGACCGCTCGACGTCACCGCACGCGATACGCTCGCGTGGTTTAAGTCGCTTCCGCAAGAGCGCCAATCGCATCCGAAAACTGGTCTCTCGCCAGAGCGCGAAGCGGAGGTCCTTGTCGCGTGGAAGGAACAAGCCAATAAATCGAAACAGGAATCCAAGAACTCAGGAAAATGAATTCATGGTCTCCTGGTTTCCAGATTGAATTTTATTGAAACGCATTTTTTCGAAAATCGTTGATGTAAAGCCGAACGAGATCCACGCACTGCTGCTGGCGTTCGTTTTCAACTTTGTCGTTCTCGGCGGGTATTACGTCATCCGGCCAATTCGCGATGAAATCGGCGCCGACCGCGGCGTTGAAAATCTACCGTGGATGTACACCGGCACGCTGACCGGTATGCTGATCGCTAATGCGCTTTATGCCGCCATCGTGACGCGCATGTCGCGGCGGCGGTTTATTCCGATCGCGTACCGTTTCGCCATCGCGAACCTTTTTGTGTTCTTCGTCCTCATGCGCTGGATGCCAGCCGCGCAGGAACGCACGATCCTTGCGCCCATATTTTTCATCTGGGTCAGCGTCTTTAATCTTTTCGCCACAACAATGTTTTGGTCGTTCATGGCTGACGTTTTCAAACCAGAGCAAGCCAAACGGCTTTTCGGATTTATTGCTGTCGGCGGATCAATTGGCGGAATTGTTGGTGGTTTGGTCACGAGTTCGCTGGCCGGAAAGCTGAGCACCGGACTCTTCCTTCTCATCACAGCGGTCATGTTGGAGCTTGCCGCGCAATGCGTGCGCCGATTTCCGAGCGATTTTCGGCCTGTAGGGGAAACTGCCAGCTTCCCGGGGACGACAACGTCGTCCCCTACAGTGCAGCCAGGCGCTGAGCAACCAATCGGCGGCAAATTCTGGGAAGGCGCGACGCACATTGTTCGATCTCCCTATTTACTCGGTCTAGCGGGGTTTCTCATGATCTACACGCTCACGAACACGTGGGCATATTTTCAACAATCTGACCTCACAGGACATCAATTGCAGGATCGCGCTGCGCGCACGTCGTTCCTGGCGAACATCGATATCGCGGTGAACACGATTACGGTGCTGATTCAGGTTTTTCTGACCGCCCGTCTAATGAAATGGTTTGGCGTTGGGATCACGCTGGTGCTCATGCCGCTTTTGAGCGCGGTTGGATTTGCCGCGATCGGTTTCGCGCCGATTCTCACCGTCCTTGCGACATTCCAAATTGTGCGACGGGCCGCGGGCTTCGCTCTACTTCGACCAGCGCGCGAAGTTCTTTTCACCGTCTTACGGCGAGAGGACAAATACAAAGCCAAGAGCCTCATCGACACATTCGGCTACCGCTTTGGCGACCAAATCGGGGCGTGGTCATATCCGTTAATGCGTTGGTTTGGCTTGGGATTAGTCGGCATTTCCTGGGTGGCCGTTCCCCTTGGAGCAATATGGTGCGCCCTAGGTATCTGGCTGGGTCGCAAACAGCGCGTGCTGGCCGACGCAAAACGCGAACAAAGCCTGCCGACCACAGCTGCGCCAGAAGCTGCCTGACCTTGTAAAGGCGCTAACCGGGGCAAGCGCCTTGGTTTCCGAAAACGCATTGCGCTCGCCCGCGACCGCGCTAAGTGGAGTGAGGCAGACAATCCTGTCTGCCAGAATTGCAGGCACGATTGCCTGCATCACGACGAACAACAAAGGAGATAAAACAATGGCAACACGAACTGGATCGGCAGTCTGGGAAGGCACACTGAAAGAAGGCAGGGGAAATATGAAACTTGGCAGCGGCGCATTCGAAGGACCTTTCTCGTTCTTGTCCCGATTCGAGAGCGGCAAGGGCACAAATCCTGAAGAACTCGTCGGCGCAGCCGAAGCCGGATGCTTTTCGATGGCGCTCGCGTTCAACCTCGAAAAGGCAGGACATCCCGCGAAACGCGTTAGCACGACGGCAACAGTAAAACTGGAGCCCGGCGACGGCGGATTCAAAATCACATCAATCGATTTGAAAACCGAAGCCGACGTTCCGGGTATTGACGAGGCAAAATTCCGCGAGCAAGCCGAGCTGACGAAAAAGACCTGCCCGGTCTCCGTCGCTTTAGCAGGCACGAAGATCAATCTCGACGCGAAGCTGCTGTAGCGGCAGGCGTGTCGCCTGCAAGACGAAATTCCGCGCAACCGACAAGGTTGCCACCACAAATGGATCGCGATTTCGCTAAGCGTCGAAGAGTCGCGCCATGTCAGGTGGCCCTGCTGGGTTTCGTGTTGTTACTTCTTCGTCCAACGCGCGTAGCACGCGGCCTTCGCCCTGCCTGATTATTTTCCCTGATTTGTCGCTGGTCGTTACTTCGCCAGTTCGTATAGGTACTCAACAAACGACATCGTCGCGCCGTCGAAGTCTTGAATTTTCGGATTTGTGGATTCGATGATGTAATATTCGTCCGGCGCATGCGCGCCGCTGCCGTGGCCGAGCCCGAAATGTCCGGCCGCCAGCTTTAGCGGTTCGCCGGTGAAGACGTAACCGGGATACGAACCGGCGTTACGCGGCCAGAGCAACGCGTCGATTCCGAACTTTTTGTAGGTTGCCAACTGCGCCTGGATCAATGCCGAATCTTTCGACGTGGCCGTCGGATCGTAACCACCGGTCATGTTCACTTCGATGTCGCCGAAGCCGCGTTTCGCCAGATGGGCTTTCAACGCAGCGAGCGCGTCCGCGGCTTTCATATCGGGCACGAGACGCATGTCGATTTTCGCGACGGCGCGATGCGGCAGAATCGTTTTGCCGCCGGGGCCCGTATAACCGCCCACGAGTCCTTCGATGTTTACAGTCGGCTGCGATTCGAGCCGTTCGTTCGCCTGCTCCCATGGCAGATCATTGATCCAGTGTTGCACGCTAAATTGCTTTTTCGCCAGCGCTTCGCTTCGCGTCTTCGAGACCTTCTCGATCATCGCCTTTTCTTCTGCACTCAGCGGAAGCGGCTTCGGATAATTGTCGATCATAATCACGTTGCCGTCCTCTGACACGAGTGTGTTGAGCGCTTTCACCAAATGCCACGCAGGACTATCCACCATCGCCTTGAGCGACGAGTGAATGTCCTTTGCCGGACCGCGTCCCCACTTTTCCCCGCGCGACACGAGCTCCAGCTCGATCACGCCTTTTGAGCCGAGGTTCACTGTAACAATTCCGTCCAAATCCTGCGTCGCGTGCGGCATGAATACGCCGAGGCACTTCTTCAGCGCCCCGAGCACTTCCGGTCGCCTAACGAGTTGTGGAATGTGCGGGGAACCAATCTCTTCTTCGCCCTCCGCGACTAAGACCAGGTTAACTGGCATCTTGTTTCCCGCGCCGCGAATGGCGTGTAGGGCCGCGAGAAATGCGGCCTCCGGACCCTTCTGGTTCACTGCACCGCGACCAATCATCACTTTTCCCAGAGGCGGCTTATCAACGATCCGCGCTTCAGTCGGCGGCGATGTCCATTCCGCCGGATCGAACTGTTTCACATCGTACATGAAATACAGCCCAACGGTTTTCGGTGCGCCCGCATCCAGTGTTGCAAATACACCGGGCTTGCCATCTGTGTTGATCACCGTCGCCTGCTGAAAGCCCGCATCCCGCGCCAGCTTCGCCATGTACTCA
>Ga0137418_10006795_pt1 | contig 10516 bp, 9 predicted proteins | sample CZODoug3_1_2_16f_FD_122242 | JGI IMG/M metagenome (GOLD analysis project Ga0137418, IMG submission 122242) | Vadose zone soil fungal communities from Angelo Coast Range Reserve, California, USA - CZODoug3_1_2_16fungal (Hybrid Assembly) | ecosystem: Environmental > Terrestrial > Soil > Vadose... | reverse complement strand
CGTCGAAGCGATGGGAAGTTAATCTTCGTCGCTACGGAGTTGACAGATAGTCCAGCCACCTCTGTGACCAATGCTCCTCGCTCTGCGTTCGCCTTAAAGAGCACACCTTCGAAAGCCCCAGAAGGCATGGCACGGCTCTCTCTGAAGAGATTCGAGGGTGCGTGTGGTTGTCATTGTTTTTTGATCTTGACAACTGCAATACGCGAGCGTAATACCGTACCCTAGTCCTTAGCGAGATGTATGTATAGCACCATTGCTTTCCATACAGTATGGCAAATCTAAACGGACTCGTCGCGCATTGGTAGGAGTGAATGCAGGAACTTCAGCAAGTCACCGAACGCCGCAATGAAAAACTGGTTCGGGAGCTCGGACCGCTGGTGGCTTCGTGTCTCGAAGATCCCCGCACCGAAGATGTTTTGCTGAATCCCGATGGACGTGTGTGGGTGAAGCGGACGCACCAAGACTTTGAGGTTGTTGGCTCAATGCTTCCCGCGCAAGCATTGAGCGCCTTCGGCACGATTGCGGCAATTCGCGACACGGTCATCAATCACGACAACCCGATTATTGAAACGGAACTGCCTACGGATGGTAGCCGCTTTGAGGGGGTGATCCCGCCGGTGGTGCGGCGACCAGTATTCGCAATCCGGCAACGTCCCCATCGCGTTTTCACTCTGAATGACTACGAAAACGCCGGAATTCTAACGGATAAAACCGATGCGCTGAACCGCCAGAGACATCGCGACTATTTCTTGGAGTTGGTGCGTGGCAAGCGTCACGCAGAAATCATCCGCGTCGCGATAGAGCTGCGGAAAAACATTCTGGTTGCCGGGTCAACTGGTTCCGGCAAAACAACGTTCATCAATGCGGTCCTCGACGAACTTGCGGGAATTTCACCAGACGACCGTGTGCTCATCATCGAAGACACTCCGGAATTGCAATGCAACGTAAAGAACTCGGTAGCGCTCCTCGCGGTGGGGCGTGTGTCGATGCTTGATTGCCTGCGTGCCTCCATGCGCCTGAAGCCCACAAGGATTGTCGTGGGCGAGGTGCGCGGGGCGGAAGCGCTGAGCATGCTCAAAGCTTGGAATACCGGACACCCAGGGGGCGCGGCAAGCGTACACGCAAACGATGCACACGGAGCGCTGATTCGGCTGGAAAGCCTAGTGGCGGAAGCGACAGCCGCGCCTCAACAGCAATTGATCGCAGAAGCGGTGAATGTGGTGGTCTTCGTGGACGCAGAACCAAGCATTCGTGCGGGGCGCAAGGTCCGTGAGGTGTGCGTCGTCATGGGATATCGCGACGGAAATTACGAGATGGAGTACGTGTAGGGGGCCTCGTGGATAACTCTGCACAACTAAGGGGAATGGATTCTCCGAGCGGCACAAGTCTTTTTTCTTGCGGTTTGTTTGTTGCGGTTGCCGCAATGGTTGCGGCGGCCGCGGTTAGCTTCCTTCCGGGGCTGGGTGCACCGCAGACGGTTTTGCCAGCACCGGACCGCGTCGCATTGGTCGTGATGGTTATGTCGTTGGCTTTCTCGGGCGTGGTCCTGAGCGAGCTGTTGAATTTGCCGGACACAACGCGAGTGACGCTGGTGGTTTTGTTTGCGACAGCGCTTCTCTGTTCAGGATTCGTTGCACTGGTGGGTTGGTTTGCTGTCAGTGGAGCGAGTGGAGCGAGTAGTTGCTGGGTGTGAATCTAAACAGGAAAGGAAAAACCAAATGAAGGTATTCAGAAAAAGAGCGGGATGGTGCGGTTTCGCGGTGCACACAGGTTTGCTCGCGCTGGCGTCTCTGGTCTTCAGCTTGCCCACATTCGCGGCATCTGGCGGTCAAGGATTGCCTTGGGAAGCCCCGCTCACGCGTCTGCAACAGTCGTTGAGCGGCCCCGTGGCCGGGGCGATCGCGGTTATCGCACTGGTGGCGATCGGCGTGGTCCTGGTCTTCGGCGGGGAATGGAACGAGTTTGCCCGCCGCTCCGTCTACGCGGTCTGCGCTATCGCGTTTATCGTTTCTGCGGGCACCCTGTTGGCAGGCCTCTTTCAAGTCGGTGCGGCGATTGTGTAGCCATGGATGCTCCACGAGAAGTTCCGTTTCACGAATCAGCGAACCGCCCCCAATTGTTGATGGGCGGGGATCGGGAACTGATTCTGGTCTCTGCCATCTTGGCTGCGATGCTGGTTTTTGCAGTCATGAAATGGTGGAGCATTATTGCCGGACTCATTCTTTGGCTAATCGCGGTGGGGGTTCTCGTGCGAATGGCTAAGGTGGACCCCCTCTTGCGTCATGTTTATATCCGGCACATTCGCTATCGAGATTTCTATCCCGCCAAGAGTCGGATGTCCGCTCCTCCCACTACCACTCCTGCTAAATGGAGATAAGACATGCCACTAATTGAGCAGCGCCGTCACGCGATTGGACTAGCCGACCTCTTACTGTATGACTCCCTGATTGAGGATGGGATTCTTCTGCTACAGGACGGCGGGCTCCTGGCAGCTTGGAAGTTTCGGGGGCCGGATCTCGGTTCAGCGACGAACGGAGAAATGGCCGCGCTGAGCGGGCGCTTGGGAGCCCTGCTCCGGCTTGGCGGAGGCTGGATGGTCCAGTGTGACAGCGTTCGCGCGCCGGCACCCGGCTATCCCGAAAATCAAGAGTTCCCGGATTCGGTTACAAAGATCATCGACGATGAGCGTCGCGAGCAGTTCATGTCCGAAGGCGTGCATTTCGATAGCGACTATTATCTTTCGCTAACCTACCTTCCCCCTGTTGCACGGGAAGAAAAGATCAAAGGATGGATGTTCGAGGGCATCAAGGACCTGAGGGGGAATGCCGCGCGTATCGTGGATTATTTCAAGAGCCGAATTGCGTCTTTCGAGGATGTTTTCAAGTCCCTGTTCGCAGTAACACGCTTGAGTGCGGTGCGCACGAAAGACTCAGCTGGCAATCCTGTGCTTCACGACGAACTCCTGCGGTACGTACATCGCTGCGTGTCATGGAAAGATCATCCTCTCCGTCTTCCCGAATTCCCCGTGTATCTGAACGATATGCTCGCGACGGAGGATTTCGTGGGCGGTTTGACACCACGCATTGGCCGAAAACATTTGCGCGTGGTAGCAATCGATGGATTTCCCAAAGCGAGTGTGCCGGGAATTCTCGCAGCACTTGATACGTTGCCGATCGAATATCGCTGGAATACGCGGGCAATTCTGATGGACCCGGAAGAGGCGCGTGTGTTCCTCGATAAGGTGCGCAAGAAATGGCGTTCGAAGATGCGCGGCCTAAAAGACCAGATCATGCAGACGCAGACTGGCGCCGTGAACCTGCACGCGCAAGACATGAGTATAGATGCGGAAGAGGCTATGAGTGTCGCTGCCGCGGGGGATGTTCTTTTCGCGCAATACACGACAACGGTGATTTGCGGCGATGCGGATGAAGCCAGTGTTGAGGAAGCCGTTGCCCTGGTTGCGAAGACGGTACAAAACCTGGGCTTTTCGGCACGGATCGAAGATGTGAACAGCGTCGAGGCGTGGAGGGGGAGCCTTCCTGGCGATGGTTATCGCAATGTGAGGCGTGTTGTCCTGCATACGCTGAACCTCGCGGACCTCCTTCCGATAAGCGCAGTGTGGGCCGGAAATAAAGAGAATCCCTGCCCATTTTATCCGCCAAAAAGCCCGCCGTTGTTATATGCGGCGACGACAGGTTCGACCCCGTTCCGGTTCAATTTGCACTGCGGGGATATCGGGCACACCTTCATGATCGGTCCGCCAGGCTCGGGGAAATCAACCTTCCTCGGTTTCATCGTTGCCCAGTTCTTCCGCTATCCGCGTGCCCAAGTGTTCGCTTTCGACAAGGGCTACTCGCTGCTGGTGCTCACGCGAGCCTGCGGGGGCGAGTTTTACGATCTAGGCGGCGAGACCGATGGATTGTCGTTTTATCCATTGGCGGACCTCGCCGACGACAGTGACCTGGCTTGGGCGAATGGCTGGATCGAAAAACTGTGCACGCTCGGTGGCCTCGACGTGAAACCCCATCACCGCAACGCGGTGGCAGATGCCATGAAGCTCACACAAGGGTCGTCGAGGCGGACACTGACTGATTTTCTGGCGACCGTGCAGGACAAAGAAGTTCGATCTGCGCTTGAAGTTTTTACACTGAGCGGCCCGCTAGGTCGCCTGCTCGATGCTGAAAAAGATGGGTTGCGGGAGAGCCGCATGATGGTTTTCGAGATGGACAGCCTGATGAAGTACGGCGATGGCAATAGCAAAGCAACGGTTGCCGTGTTGCTCTACTTGTTCCGGCGAATTCAAAAGAAACTGGACGGACGTCCAACACTTATTGTTCTGGATGAGGCCTGGGTTTATCTACGGGATGAGTTATTTCGCGAATATCTGCGTGATTGGCTAAAGACGTTGCGCAAGCTGAATGCTGTTGTCGTTCTCGCGACGCAAAATCTGTCAGACATCTTCAATTCCGGAATCAGTGATGTGGTCATGGAAGCCTGCCCCACAAAAATCCTGCTGGCTAACGTGGAAGCAGCGAACGTGCAGTCGCGCCGTTTGTATGAAGCAGTCGGCCTCAATGACCGGGAGATCCAGATCGTTCAGAGTGCTATTCCGAAGCGCCAATATTACGTGGTTTCGCCAGAGGGTCGTCGTCTGATCTCACTGGGACTAGGCGGTGTCGCACTTGCGTTTGTTGGCGTGAACAGTCCGGACGACCGCAAAAAAGCGGAGGAGGTCATGCGCTCCCATCCCCGAACCTGGCAGGCGGAATGGTTGCGCCAACTAGGCCGTGCGGACTGGGCGGATTGGTGGCGTGAAGTTGAAGGTGTCATCGAAAGGAGTGTATCGGCATGAAAAAAGTACTGGCGTGCACAGTGGCTGTGTCCCTGCTTTTTCTGGGCGTTCCAACGCCTATGAATGCGGGGGTAGTGGCGGGTGTGGCAACAGAATGGACGCAAATTCTAAATCACGTCCAACTGGTTATGAACTACATCCGAATGGGCGTTCAGCTCCAGATCGAGATGCAACAATTATCAGAGCAGTTGAAACAGGGAAAGGGATTGCCGAGCCAGATCTTTGGTTCAATACAACAGGATTTAGGGCAACTGGCGCAAATCGTCCAAGGCGGGCAAGCCTTGGCGTATTCGATGGGCAATCTGGATGCGCAGTTTCGCAATACGTTTCCTGGCTACAGTTCCCGCACTTCTGGGTATTTTAACGACTACAAGAAATGGTCACAGACCTCGCTCGATACCACATTGAGCACGTTGCGGGCCGTGGGCTTGCAGGGACAGCAGTTGAACAGTGCGCAAGCAGTACTCGCCAAGCTTCGCAACATGTCGATGAGCGCAGGCGGGCAGGTGCAGGCAGCTCAGGTGGGCAACCAGATTGCTGAACAGCAGGTGGAACAACTGATGGCGCTTCGCCAGTTGATGTTGGTCGATTTACAGAGTAAACAAGCATATCAAGCGGAGCAAATTCAGAAGGAACAAGCGGATAAAGCGGCTCTGGAGCAGGTCTTTGGAACGCAGCCGTTAGTGACTGATCATAAAAAATACTGACTCCGCGGGGAGACGACATGAAGCGAGCATGGATGACGGTTCCGGTTCTGGTCCTTGTAGGAGCACCTCAGGGTTGCAAGAAGGCGGAACCGCCAAGCCCAATCGTAAAGAAGGTCGAGGATGCAGGATCTGGGGATTTATCGCGGGCAAGCACGAAGTCGATCAACGATTGGTTTACTAAACATCAGAACCTGGCAAAAGAGATCAAGAAAGAGTGCCTAGAAGTACAGAATTCGAAGCCGGCCGATTGGCGCGATACAACAGAAGGTCGCGTGTGCAGTGCGGCTATCTCGTCAACATTGATCGGAAATGAGCCAATACGGACAGACGACAAAAAGTATTGAGGTGAGTCCATGAGAGGCGGGTGCGGTCGGCAGCAGCGGTTCTTCAGGGTGTTAGGCCATGCGATTTTAATTGCTGCTGTCCTATTCACTATGACCGCCATCGTGCACGCGCAAGGACCTAATTCCGTAAACGCCCCATCTAGCATTCTGGACGAATATAAGAGGCTCCAAAACAGCTGGATAACAAAGCTCCTGGGCGCAGCACAGCGGCTCTTCTTCTTGCTTGCAGGCATCGAAGTGGCCTGGAGCTTCACTCTCCTTGCCATCGAAAAGGCCGACTTCCAGGCGCTCACCTCAACGATTGTTCGGAAGATCATGTGGATCGGGATTTTCTACGCCATCCTTCTCTACGGCGTTACTCCTGGGGGAGGCGGGTGGATTCCCGCCATCATCGACAGCTTTCATATCCTCGGTCAAAACGCATCATCGGTAGGTCCACTGGGGCCGAGTGCAATCGTTGGCTTTGGCGTGAACATGTGTGTCGATCTTCTTTACTCACTGAAGGGCGCGGATTTTCTGACGAGTTTTGCAAGCAGCATGGCGCTTGTTTTCTGTGCCGCCATCATCTTCATCGCGTACCTCGCTATAGCAATTCAATTCGTGGTGGCGATGGTGGAAAGCTATCTCGTCATCGGTGCGGGAGTGATTTTTCTCGGCTTTGGTGGGTCTCGGTGGACTGCCGCGTATGTGGAGCGGTACGTCGCATACGCCGTATCGGTCGGGATGAAAATCCTCGTTCTTTATCTATTGGTGGGAGCGGGGATGACTGTCTCTCAGGGCTGGATAGCTGTCGCACAAAACGCCGCTACGTCGCCCGACCCAGCCCGAACCGGATTCGACTTAGCCGCCGCTGCGGTGATGTTCCTCTGCGTCTGCTGGATGTCGCCCAAGATCTCTTCCGCAATGCTGGGTGGTGTTGCCTCGATGAGCGGCGGCGATCTGGCTGGCGTTGGCATGGGTGTGGGCTTGGCCGCAGTGGGTGCAGGTGTGGTTGCGACACAATATGTAGCGCCCGGGTCTGGTGCACTGTCGAAAGTGAGGGAAGCAGTGGCCGCTGGGTCGCACGGACCCGGTGGTGGTGGCGCGAACGGAGCCAGCGGGCCGACGCCCCGACCGCGTGGAGGGGGCGGGAATGCAAGTGGACCAAGCTCCACCGGCGGGGGAGGAACTTCCGGTGCCACGCAGAACGGGATGCCAGGTGGCATAAATCAACCCGCACCACCGTCGCGCCCTCCTGCAGCCCAAACCTTGGGCCAGCAGCCAAGTCCGCCCCGATCCGAGACCGCGGGTGCAAGTGATTCCTTCTTTAGTGCGCTCGAACGTACCACGGCACGTGCACACTATGCGATGAACAACGTTCGCATTCCGCACGATGGACCTTCTCACGCGCCACCGTCGAGTTCGACAGGGCATGGTGATAGCTAGTTTTGAGAGGTGGAACGATGGGGAAGCCAATTGCAGTTAATCAGTATTCGAGTCCGAAAGAAGAATCTCTCGGTAGCCCTTATTTGGTTGCACGCAGAGAGTGGGACGAGCGCTACGGCGGTTTGATTAAGCGTGCGCAGCAGTGGCGTGGTACTGCGGTTTTGGCGCTTCTCGTGGCTCTTGCCGAAGCCATAGTCATTATTGGTGTAGCGACCCGTCCCAGAAATGCTCCGTATGTAGTGGCCGTCGACTCTCTCGGGCGGGTAGCTGCGGCCGGTACCATCAATCGGACTTCCCCCATTGACGAGCGAATGAAGCAGGCGGCTATCACGCAATGGGTGCAGGACATGCGTAGCGTCACCAGCGACGGGTTGGCCGAGCGCGCTGCGATCGATCATGTATACGCAATGGTTGGCGGCCAGAGTGCGGCGCAAACAATCGTCACCGACTATTTCCGCGCAAACCAGCCCTTCGAACGGGGTTCCCGCGAAACCGTGCAGGTGGAAGTGAATGCAATCCTCCCCAACTCACCGCACTCGTATGAAGTCGATTGGACGGAAACGCAGCGTACCCTCGATGGCAAACCGATTTCTTCAGACAAGTGGAAAGGGATTTTCACGTTGGCAATCAATCCGTCCACTGATGAGGCGGTTCTTAGGGTGAATCCGTTCGGAATTTATGTCATGGATATTTCGTGGTCGAAAGTTCTGTGAGGGACACTATGAAGATGATCTATACAGTAACCGCAATGCTGGCTCTTTGCCTGAGTGGATGTCCAGCGGCGCGAGCGCAGCAGCCAACAAACAGCTCATCAACTCCGAGCACGACGCCGGCGCAACCGCCCCCTGCGGTGGTAAAGAAAGAGCCGGCGCCGTCTCCGGATAAGTACCCACTGGCGGAGGCTGTCCGCATCCTGGAATCAGGCGATGCATCCAGGAGCACTCCGGCAAAGCACGCGCCAACCGTTCCGGCGCTGTCAGGGAGCGCCCCTCCTCCCCCGGTATCGTCAGAAGTCCCTCGTTCGTTCGAAGCCAAACACGACGTAGCGCTTAACGCCACGGGCTCGGAGGCCGTATTACTGAGCCGCGAATGGACAGAAAGCCGCAATGTACCGGTGCCGGGCAAGGATGGTCGGGTGGTGTATGCCTACGGCGGTGGCCTGCCCATTGTGGTGTGCGCACCACTGCATGTTTGCATTTTGGAACTGGAACCCGGAGAAAAGATTGCTGGTGAGCCACATATTGGCGACAGCATCCGATGGGAGATCTCACCGTCCGCGTCGGGGAGCGGCCCGGACGCAACGCCTCTCATCATCATTAAGCCGCGGATTGCCGGGCTGGACACGACAATGGTTGTGCCGACCGACCGGAGGGCCTATTACGTTCGGCTTGAATCGAAACCAAATGAATACGTTGCCCGCGTGGCTTTCTCCTACCCGGAAGACAGCAAACAAAAGTGGCAGGAATATCTTGCCAAGCAACGCGAAGCTGAACAGCAGGAAAAGGCTGCGGAGGAGCGTGTTGCGGAGTTGCCGAACACAGCACTCGAGAATATGTACTGGAATTATGAGGTTAAGGGTGGTGACGTATCGACGCGCCCTGTGCACGTCATGGATGACGGTGCGAAGACCTATATCCAAATGCCTGTCGAGACGATTCACCGCGAACTACCCGTACTGGTAGTGAAGGGGCCGAACGGTTCCGAGATGATTAACTATCGCGTGAAAGACAACATGTACATAGTTGATCGTCTCTTTGACCGAGCCGCCTTGCTACTGGGGTCGGGAAAACACCAAATGAAAGTGGAGTTGATTCGGCAGGTGGGAGTAACCCGCGGAAAGCCGCAAGCGCAAACTCCCCAAGCGCAATCTGCGTCGGGCAGTGCAGAGGCGGTGGTGAAACCATGAGTGACCTGGAACAGCCGATGGAATCGCCCTCCGGTTTGGAGCTCCACCCTGACCCGCCACCAACGGCGCGCATCAGTAAAAAAGTGGGCTTGGCCGTACTCGGGGTCGTATTGTTCGTTGGGGTCCTTGTGGTGTATGGACTCTCTGCACGCCGGGAGCAGCAGCAAGTGGCCCAAGCAATGAATGAGGAGAAACATCCTGAGTCAGCGCGGCGGGTCGGGGATCAATTGGTAAAGGAGTTGGCTCCGCCCGCGGTCGCAAATCCAGCTCCAGTCTTTTCCGGGCGTGCCGCCGTCGATCCCGGGCAAGTAAACGATGGCACGCGAGTGCCTGATTCAGGCGTTTTGCAACCCCCTCGGCTCGTATATCGCGACGATGGGAAGGAAGGCCGGCCGGAAGCCGGCGCGGGGAATGAAAGCGGTCGTTCGTCCACCGGTGGACCTTCGGAATTATCGGCGGAAGAGAAGCTCCGCTTGGCTGCATTTCGCCAGGAGCAGGAAGCACTTGCCGCCCCCACGCCCGTACGGGGAGGCAGTTCGTCGGCCGGTTCGCAAACAACGCCGCTCATTGATCCCCTGCAGCAATATGGGTCTCTCGCCTCGCTCCTGGGGGCTGGAAAGGCATTGGGGATCACGGATGCCTCCGCCAACGGTCTCGCTCCAGCGAGAACGCAGAGTCAAACGGACAAGGACTATGATCAGCAGAACGAACAATCGCGCAAACAAGTGTTCATGGAACAGACGCGCACGCGCACCGTCAATAATTATCTAAAGTCCACGCGCACTCCCCCGCTTGGGAAATATGAACTGAAGATGGGTTGGGACATTCCGGCGATTCTCGAACAAGGAATCAATTCCGACCTGCCCGGCGAGGTGAAGGCTCTAGTCCGCTCGAACGTCTACGACACAGCGACAGGGAAGTATCTTCTGATTCCGCAAGGATCTCGGTTGGTCGGAGTCTACGACTCCCAGATTGCTTACGGACAAAATCGTTTGCAGGTCATCTGGACACGGATCATTTACCCCGATGGCAGCTCGATCAACCTCGATGGAATGATGGGCCAGGACATTCAAGGAATGGCCGGGTTTCATGACCAAGTCGATAATCACTACAAACGACTAATTGTCTCTGCCCTGCTAACAAGCGCCTTCGCGGCGGGGATTGAGCTGTCGCAGAGGCAGAGCACGTCTCTGCTAACAACTCCAACGGCTGGTCAAACGGCATCAGCCGCGGTTGGCCAGCAGCTCGGGGAGCTCGGCTCGGAAGTCACCCGCAAAAATTT
>Ga0137418_10006792_pt1 | contig 10520 bp, 11 predicted proteins | sample CZODoug3_1_2_16f_FD_122242 | JGI IMG/M metagenome (GOLD analysis project Ga0137418, IMG submission 122242) | Vadose zone soil fungal communities from Angelo Coast Range Reserve, California, USA - CZODoug3_1_2_16fungal (Hybrid Assembly) | ecosystem: Environmental > Terrestrial > Soil > Vadose... | reverse complement strand
AGCCTCCGCCCAGTTGACTAACCGCTCACCGTTCTTGGCGATGACGACCAACACCAGCGCGAGGCCTGCCACACCCGCCATCAAAACAAACCCAGCATCGCGAAACTTGGTGTAAAAGCTGAGTTCGCGCAGACCCCTGGAGACGAAGATGGCTGCTACCATCAGAGACGTGAATGCCCCAAGGTCGAAGATTCGCTCCACCGTCCAGACGGCAATTTGCGAAGACAGCGAGAGTCCCTCTCGCCTCGCGATCAGGTAAGGCCGGATGAACTCGCCGGGCCGTCCGAGTAGCGCTAGCCCGGTAAAACCAATCACGGTTGGCGGCACCAGACCGAGCCACGAAGCGTCTTTCTTCAAAGGCTTCAGAAAGATCTTCCAACGCAGAGCGCGCAATCCGTAATGGACGTAGATCAAGGCAATGGCGTGCAGGATGTGGATGCCGCGGATGTGGTGGGTCTGCGCCCAGAAGGTAGCCCAATCGAAATCGCGCCACTCGCGAATCTGGGAGTAGATCAGGATCCCCAGCAGGGCTACGAGGATGGCGGTGATCAGGGTTCGCTTGTTCTGCATGCAGCCTAGTCTGTTCAGCGTTGTCGAAAGCAAGAAGGAGGCGGCCCAGTCGGCGCGAGACCGCCTCTGCCAAGGTATAGGACTCCGTCAGCGTGGTCAACGCGTCCTAAGGCTTTTAACTTATTGTTGATGAAAGGTTTCTGCTTGGTAAACGGTGCTGGATTTGGTGGAGGGTTTGGCTTTTGCGGCGGGTTTCAATGACGTGACAGGCGGTTTCGCCTTGGCCGTGGCTGTCTTTCCAGCAGTGGATTTTTCCTGCGCCAGCTTCTTGCGGTTGTAGTCGTTGATGATGCGCGCAACGTACTTCCGCGTCTCGAGATACGGAGGAACGCCGTTGTGTTGATCGACGCGCAACGGGCCTGCGTTGTAAGCAGCCAGGGCCTTGGCCACGTCGAAATTAAAGCGCTCCAGCAGCATGCGCAAATAGCGGGTGCCGCCATCGGTGTTCTTGGCGGCGTCGAAGGCATTATCAACGCCGAGTTGCAAGGCAGTCCCGGGCATCAATTGCATTAAACCTTGGGCGCCCTTGGGCGATACGGCGTGGGAATTGAATCCGCTTTCCGCCGAGACCACACTGCTGACGAAGTCCGGGTCAAGGCGGTAACGGCTACTGGCTGAGCCAATCGCGTCGGCGATCTCTTGCGCCGAGGCTCGGGGCGTTGCCCGGATTCCGGCAACGGACTGTGCTTTTGCCGGAGTCGCAGCAACCTCCGCCGGAGTAGAGGGAAATACCGGACTATCGTCTCTCTCAAAATGCTCGACGTCGGCCGTGGCAATGTCGACGAAACTTGCCCGGTCGGTGGAGAGATAGAGCCGGGTTAATTCGCCAATCTCCTCACGGTTTTCGTGGCGGATGGTATAACCATTACGTAGCACGGCAATCTCGGCGGCAGAGGCGAAAGCCGGGAGGAGCAGGACCACGGCGAACTGACGCAGAAACTTCATCTTTAGCTATGCACTTCCAAATGCATGAAAATAATAGCGTTAACTAGCAGGCGAAGACGAGCCGACAGCAGCTCATCAGACTGGCTAACAGCCGCCACTTCCAACTTACCCCACTTCCGGCCTTCTGTCACCCGGTCGCGAGGTGCCAGGAGGCCATGAGCAAGTGGCGGCGAGTGGTACCTTATACGACTGCGATGCGCTCAAATACGACTTCCTCAATGGCCGCCGCGACCCCGCTGGCGCTATTGGGCAGAGTGACCTTCCAATTCCGGCCGCGCAATTCTTCCGATGCATTGCCCATGATTACCGGGACGCCCGAATACTCCAGCATCTCGATGTCATTGTAGTTGTCGCCGATGGCCATCACTTGCTCCCGCGCAATGCCGCGATGATTCGCCCAACGCTCCAAGGCGTGCCCCTTGGAGCAGCCAAGATTTAGGACGTCGACCATGCAAAGATCGCGCTCCGGGTATTCGGTCTTGAGCACATTGACGCGGCGGCGAACGTTGCTCCCCTCGAGCACGCGCTGCGCCTGCTCCATTCTTGAGATCGTTCCGCAGTACATGGCTTGCACGGGATCTTCGAGGAGAGCATTTTCGATGGGAACCACGAACTCGATGAATTGCAGATTCGTTTCTAGCCAGCGCCGAATGCTGGAGTTGAGTTCGTCGAGGCGTTCCAGCACGAGCGTGCCCTTAGTTTCCTTGTCGAAGGTGACCACGAGATGACCTCGGAATTCGTCCATGGCTGCGCATAGCTCCAGGCAGGTTTCGACGGGCAGAAGGTCGCGATGGAAGCGTTCCCCTTCCAGAGAGCGCGTGACGGCTCCGTTGGAACTGATCAGGCACAGGTCGACGCCGAGTTTGCGGGCTACGGACAGGGCGAACTGGTGACGCCTGCCCGTGGCGACCACAATTTCCACGCCGGACGCGTGGGCGCGCTGAACAGCAGAAATATCGTCTTCGGAAATCTGAAATTCGGGGTTCAGCAGGGTTCCGTCGATATCGAGGGCCAGTAGACGGACAGGAAGGGACGCCATATAGGAGTTTATCATTCGCACTCTGTTTCGGTCTGATTGGTAGGATTCCTGTGGTGTTGCAGCGGAACGGAGGTCCCGTGGCTCGGCGATTGATATCGGGTTTCGTGGGGCTAGTCCTAGCGATCGTTGGCTTGAGAGTAGGCTCACATCCTTGGCTCCCAGATGACACGCGAATGAACTACGAACCGGACCAGGCACGAATCCTCGGGGAAGTCTTGGCGGGAGTTGTCTTGATAACAGCCGGAGTGTGGCTGGTTCGATTCGCTTTCTTTCCTCGTCCAGGGAAGAGGATTCCATGATTGCAGGCCTGAAGGCCTGCGTCGGCCAAAAGCTAAGTGCGGAAGGCTATTTTTTCGGCGAACTGTGGAACACTGCCAGAATCACCCGAAAGTCACACTTAACACAGCGTTAACGCATGGTATATTGCCTTCTCTCGCATGATTCCGATGCTCAGTCACGGGTTTACTTGGTGGGGATTCCTGTTGATGGGCATTGCCATTCTCCACTTCATCCGACGCCGTCCAGAAACTTACTGGCTCTACATCATCATCATTGGCCAGTGGATTGGGGCGTTGGTTTATATCGCCTGCGAAATTATTCCTGATCTTGGTTTAATGCGCGGGACGTTTCAGGGTTTTCCGCGGAGGCGGCGAATTCGCGAACTGCAGGCTATCATCCACGACAATCCTTCGGCGGGAAACTATGAGGAATTGGCCGGGCTCTATCAGGACGAGGGGAAGTACGCCCGGGCGCGGGAGTGTTACGACAAGGCGATTACGGTTCGGACGGATTCGCCGGATCCGTTCTACCGTCGAGGGCAGTGCGCTCTGGAACTCGGCGACTTTGCAGCAGCCGTGCCTGATCTGGAACGAGTGGTCAACAAGGACCGCAAGTACGATTTCCAGCGGGCGGCGGCGCTGCTGGCGCACGCCTATGCCAACACCGGGCAGTCCGAGAAAGCGGATGCACTGTTTCGGGAGGTTCTGGTGACATCGACTCTTTCGGAAACCTATGTCAACTATTCCGCGTTTCTTGCCGCGCAGGGACGTAACGCTGAGGCGCGTGACATTGCGCAGAAAGTTCTGGCGAGGAAGCCTGCGATGCCCGCTTACCAGAAACGCCGCGAGCGGCCGTGGTTCCGCAAAGCGGCGCAAATCTTGAAACGCCTTCCGGCGTAACATCAAACCAGCGCAAGCCAGGAGAAATGGATGACGCACGGGGTTTTGGTCAACTTTCTGGATCCTCATCTTGGTAAATGCTCGGCCAGTGTGGCAACGGTCGAGGGAGATGTGGCAGTGGTGTTGCTGGTGGGCGATAAGCCCAAAGTGGCACTTCGGATGCCAGGACTAAACGCGGTCCAATTGGCGCGCGCGATTTTGTCGGCGGCAGGAGAGAAAGGATCTCTCCCACAGTCACGCCAAATCGGTGGAATTATCGGACCCTACTAACTGTTGTCTGCCCGACCTCCGGGCTCAGTCTGACGTGCTAACCTAACCCCATTCCTATGCTCGACCCTCTCCGCACCTCGATTTATCTGCTGGTGATCGTGGGCATCGCGGCGGCAGCGTCGAGCGGTCTCATCCGTTCTGTTGAATTCAAGTCGTTGCTGTTTCGCGAAGAGCGCACACTGCGGCAGAAGATTCAGCTGATGCTGTGGGTGTGCATTCCAATGACGATCGGCGTATGGATTCGCACGGTCACGCCATTCATAGCTGCAGATCTTTCGTTTGAGACCACTCTGGTTTTGGCTGTGTTGGCAGGCCGCGTCACGGGATGTACGGGAGGGGCAATGCTCGCCCTGCCCGCTCTCTACCATGGCGAGTGGGCGACTTTACCGTACAACCTGCTGGCCGGATTGGTCGCCGGGCAGTTGCGGCAATTTGCGCCCGATCAAGAGGAAGTCTGGTACTTTTCTCCGTTTGTAGACCTGAGCATTTACCGGTGGATTCGGCGCAATCTGCCGATGCCGCGCCGCTTTGACTGGCAAATTGCTTTCTTTGTGACGATTGTGGGCTTGCGGGTACTGCGCTCGGAGGTGGCCCACTTCGCTCCGCATTCGATATTTATCCTGCGTGGAGGGCCGTTCTGGCTCAAAGTCCTCATCTACACCACGCCGATTATTGCCATCGGTACCTGGTTGAAAATCTGGAATGGCGTCCGGATTCAACTCAAGCTCGAGGAACAAGAACGGCTCTTGCTGCAAGCTCGCATGGAAGCTCTACAGAATCAGATCAACCCGCACTTTTTGTTCAACACACTGAATTCGGTTTCTTCTCTTGTCCGCGTCGATCCTGATACGGCTCGCGACATGATTATCAAACTGGCGAATATCCTCCGCCGCTTAATGCGTAGCACGGAGACCTTCGTGCCGCTGCGCGAAGAACTCGCTTTTATCGACGACTATCTTGACATCGAAGTGGTTCGCTTCGGACGAGAAAAATTGAAGGTCGTGGAAACCATCGACCCTGCGTCGCTCGACTTGATGGTTCCAAGCATGCTGCTGCAACCGTTAGTTGAAAACTGCATTAAGCACGGTCTTGCGCCCAAGATCGAGGGCGGAACGATTCGGATTCGCAGCCGCCTCACGGAATCGCACCTGACGCTGGAGGTAGAGGATGACGGCGTTGGCATGAGTGCCTCGCGAGAATCGCAGAAGGTTGGAGTGCATGATGGCGCAGGAATCGGTATGGCCAACATTGCGGAGCGGCTCAAGGTGCTTTACAGCGACGCTGCTCGCATCAAGGTCAATAGCCATCCTGAGATGGGCACGATCATCCAGATCGTTCTACCGCGCACTCAGCCAGATAGTGCCAACCAGCTTCAGGAAGCCTTCTCCAGCACACGCCGGTAGAAGTCTTCGTACTGCGGGATAATTTCGTTGGAGCAGAACCGCGTCACCGCCACTTCGCGCGCGGCCGCGGCCATGGTACGCAAAAGCTCGGGATTCTTCAGCAAGTCAATGGCGTGTCCGGCCATACCCTTGACGTCGCCCACGCTGGAGAGGAACCCGGTCTTTCCGTGATCCACCACTTCAGGAAGCCCGCCAACGCGAGTGGCAATGGGGACTACTTCGCAGGCCATAGCCTCGAGCGCCGCTAACCCGAACGATTCCAGGTCGCTGGGCAACAGCATAATGTCAGCCAACGCGAGTTTCTCCCGGACGCGGTCTTGCTTTCCTAGAAACAGAACCCGCTCGTGCAGGCCTTTCTGCACCGCCAGCCATTCAGCTTGCGAGCGGTCTGGGCCATCGCCGATCAGCAGCAGTTTGCTGGGCACTTGTTGTTGTACCAAATCAAAAATCTCGATCACATCGGTGAGGCGCTTGACCGGGCGAAAGTTCGAAAGGTGCACCAGTATCTTTTCGTTCGGCTCCGCGTATTCGAGACGTTGCTCCGCGACTTTGGAATCCCGAGTGTACAAGTCGCAGTTTACGAAGTTGTAGATCACTTCGATACGGTTCTTGATGTCGAACACGCTATGCGTCCGATCCTTGAGGTATTTCGAAATCGCCGTCACGCCATCACTCTGCTCAATCGAATAGCGCGTAATGGGCAAGTACGACCGGTCGAGTCCCACGAGCGTAATGTCCGTCCCGTGCAGCGTTGTGACGAACGGAAGCTTGCGCTTGCGCGGCGCCGCGGCCAACATCTGACGCGCGAGTAATGCGCTGACGGAATGGGGAATGGCGTAGTGGACGTGCAGTAAGTCCAGATCGTAAAGCTCTGCCACTTCCGCCATGCGCGTGGCTAGCGCGAGATCATAAGGCGGATATTCAAAGAGGGGATACCGCGAGACTTCGACTTCGTGGTAGTGAATATTGGGCTGCGGCGTCATCAGCCGGATAGGCTGCGCATAGGAAACAAAATGGACTTCGTGCCCGCGCTGAGCCAGCTCCAGCCCCAACTCCGTGGCTACCACGCCACTGCCGCCGTACGTCGGGTAACAGGTGATACCGATCTTCATCGAGGAAAGGCCTGGGCGCTACTGCGCGATCCTTAGCCTAGATGAGCCGCGGAAACGAAGGGATTCAGATTGTGGGAGGAATAAGGAACGGCTTGTTAGCCGGCGCTCTGCGCGTTGGCTTCCCCGGAACCGGCGAACCCGCCGCTGCTGTCGCCGAGCCCATCCAGAAACGCCTGAAAGCGCTTTTGCGCAGCTGGGGGCAGCCCCGTAAATTCAATGCCCATGCCGACCCCGGGATCCTTGGTGCGCACGATTCCGGAAGTCGACATCTTTTCCGAATCCACCCAGAAGTCGACGCGCAGAATCGTTCCCATCGTCAGAGGCAACATGGTCTCAACATAACAGCCGTTTGCGCTGATGTCTGTGGCGCGCACGCGAAGCGGCGTCTGCACGCGCTCGTCGCACATTTCCATGTTGAAGAAAATTTTGTGTCGTGAGAAGCGGCGGCGCGATTTTCCCGGGTTAGGGTCGGCAGCTACCTGCTCCGCTGTAAGCTCCTCTAGCCATGGACACTCTTGTCCATCCAACAACTGAACTTCGGCGCACGTCTTTTCCACTAGGTTCTCGTTCTTCACCGAGACGATGCGGCAGCGTGCCTTTTTGCTTCCGTACTGCACGCCAATCACTTCACCCGGCGTGAGCGCACACTCGATTCTGTTCACGATCGCGCCCGAGGTTGTGATGGAAACAGCACGCGCTTGCTGGAAGAAAGCACGGCCGTCCTGGCTCATACCCCACACGCGTACTGGCAGACCGGCCTGATTGCTGGGTTGGATAGGTTCTGTCATGGCAGATGCAAGGTCAGAGTAACCGGAATCGTACTCTAAAGGACAGTTCCCCAAAGGCCAATGGGAGAAGTTGTCCTTCTGAGCCCGCACTTTAGTAATCGGAAACTTAAGCGCGCTGGTAGAGATCGCGGTAGGAAATCAACTCGATGCCACTCTTCTCGAGCAAGGACCGAGCATCGGCAGACGTCAGCACCTCGAGCTCGGCTTGTCGCGAGGCCCGTAGCCGTGTGCGGACTGCCGCCAGTTCGGCATCGTCATAGCCTGGGTGGCACACCATCTCCCAAGTTCCTTCGGGAAGAGCTTCCGCGACGGCTTGGATCATGGCGGCGAATAGATCTGCATCCAGTAAGCCGGTTTCCATGACGCCCACGCACCCATCGGGAGAGATCATGCCATGCTCAGCGAGCAACTCGTGGAATGCTGGCAGGAATCGCCTTAGAGCCCGGGTCTGCCAGTAGCGCTTCCACAAGGCAGGACGCTTGCGCAAATCCTCAAACGCCAACGCCCGCGCTGGCACGAACGGATTGCGCACGGCACGAATCCCGAACGTTCGCGCCGCTCGCAAGAGAGGACGCAGGATCGCAGGGAAGACATGGGTATGCTTGTGCGTGTCGAAGTGCGAGATCGCCACACCGGAATCTTGCAGTTTCTTAAACTGCGCCGCAGCCTCGGCTTCGATTTCCGCCGTCGAGAATCGTCCCGTCAGTGCGCGCTGAACAAAACCGCCGAGCGTAGGAGCGAACGCCGAGCCCGCATCCGCAAACGCCAGGGAAAGAACCTCGGCGGCCGGAAGCAGTGGAGAGCCATCCACAAGGACCACGTGGCAGCCCACACTCAACTTCGGCAGTGTGGCCGCCAGCTTCGAGGCCTCCGGCATCGCGGTTCCGGTCGCCATAAGGGTCGCGGAGGACACCACGCCGCGCTCACAACACTCGGCAATGGCGCGGTTCACTCCTGGCGTCAAACCAAAGTCGTCCGCGTTGATGATCAGCCGTTGCAAGCGCCCAGTCTAGCAGGGCGCCTAAACGCGTCTTCGAACCTTGTCGAGCAGGCGGTCGCCCGTCCAGCCTAGGAAGTAGTACCAAGGGACGATCAGCGGCGGCAGTGTTCCCATGAAAATAAGGACTTGACTCATTCCAAAGTGTTTCGCGCCTATAAGAATGGCACCTTCCAAGAGAAATGCGGGCAATGCAGAAAATACGAATATCTGCTGCAGCCAACTTGGTTCAAAAACCCAAAAATCCAACTCCACGTCGGTGCAATCTCCCCGAGTCGCTTCGCACGGTTTTGCGTTTACAGATGGAGTGGGATGAACATCGAGGGGGTCGCGATCCAGTCGGATGCTCCTCCAGTAGAAGTAGCGACCCGAGTGGTGGTATTCGCGATTCCAATGAAACGATTCCCAGCTTTCGAACGAAAACAGGAGCAGCCCAAACAAGGGGAGAATTAGCTTCAGCCTGTATCGCATAAAGCCATTATGGACGCCAACTGATTCCTCGTCATCCGACGTTCACCGATACGAACCGCGTTGGTGAGGAGCGAACTATGATCGATGACTTTCCGGTCCCTTGGGTCAGTAACGGTTACGCCCGAAAGGCCTGATTTGACGCGGCTTTCCGCTTGACCGCGCCTTGAATCTCGGATATTCTTTCGCCCAATCGGCACTGCGCTCTAAGGGCGAGCCGAAGTCCCACCCGCTCCTGACGTTCACCAGCCCATAGAGTTCTTCGTATCGAAGAGGCGAACGGCGATCTTTGACCAACGGGTTCGTGCGCCGACCTCTTCATAGCTGATTTTATGCAGCCCAGAAAACCACGCATCGTCGTTGTAACTCCCAATTTTCCGATACCGGAAGAACCCTATCGCGGGCGGCCGGTCTATGAAACCGTGCGCGGTCTCGCATCCATGGCGAGCGTCAAAGTCCTCTGTCCTGTCGCTAAGTACCCGGCGCCGGCTTGGTTACACCCGAGGTCCTATCGTTATTATCCCGCGCCTCAGTCCGATTTCTCGTTGCCGGGTGTGGACGTCCAGTATTTTGAGTATCCGGTGTTTCCTTATCTCAGCCGTCCTCTGAACGGAAGTCTTTGCCGGCAGAAGCTGATGCCGTTGCTGAAAAATGAGCAGCCGCAGTTGGTGCTTGCTTATTGGATCTACCCGGTCGGATACGCAGCGGTCACCGCGGCCAAAGAATTGGGCGTTCCCACAGTGGTCGTCGGTCGGGGCTCGGATGTTTGCTGCGTCGACGGGATCGTGTTGCGGGAACTTACTCGGCGCACCCTGAGCCAGGCGTCGCATGTAATCACGGTGAGCGAAGAATTGAGGCGGCGTGCCATCCAGTTGGGCGCGCGGCCGTCACGGAGCAAAGCCGTTCCGAACGGTTGCGACTTGTCGGTTTTTTACCCCGCCGCAAAAGCGCATACCCGTGCGCATCTCGGTTTGCCCGACAGCAGCGAAGTGATCCTGTTTGTTGGCCGCCTGGTCCAATCGAAGGGCGTCCGTGAGCTCCTGACGGCCTTCGAGGGATTGTCGGCGAAACGCAAGCGCTTGTCCATGGTGTTAGCAGGCGAAGGCGATCTGGAACCCGAGATCGTTGCGTTTCTGCAACGGACAGGACTCCAGGACCGCCTGCGAGTTGTCGGGCCCTGTCCGCCGGTGCAGATTGCGCAATGGATCAACGCCGCCGATTTGGTTTGTTTGCCGAGCTACTCGGAAGGGTGCCCCAATGCCATCATCGAGGCTCTCGCCTGTGGTCGCCCCGTCGTTTCGACCGCTGTCGGAGGGGTCGCAGAACTCGTCAACTCGCGGAACGGCGTCCTTGTTGCTCCCCGCGACGCCCAGGCTCTGACCCGGGCACTAGACGCGGCGTTGGAAGGATCTTGGGAGGCCGAATCGATCAGCAACTCCTCTCGCCGCACCTGGAGCGACGCAGCACAGGAAACGCTCTCGATCTGTGAGAGTGTCTTGTCGACGTTCCACATCGCAGAGGACAGGATCTCGCTCGCAGATGACCGCGCCATCCTGCCCTCCACTCCGCAGTCGCAGCCAGCGCCGACTTCTTTTTGACCACGCTCGCAATCTCTCCGTATACTCGATAGACGGTTCGTCTTGGTCCAGTCCATATTTGCCAAGGGCGACCACCGGGCGGTTAGCTCAGTTGGTTAGAGCGCCTCGCTTACACCGAGGAGGTCGCAGGTTCGAGTCCTGCACCGCCCACC
>Ga0137418_10006791_pt1 | contig 10521 bp, 10 predicted proteins | sample CZODoug3_1_2_16f_FD_122242 | JGI IMG/M metagenome (GOLD analysis project Ga0137418, IMG submission 122242) | Vadose zone soil fungal communities from Angelo Coast Range Reserve, California, USA - CZODoug3_1_2_16fungal (Hybrid Assembly) | ecosystem: Environmental > Terrestrial > Soil > Vadose... | reverse complement strand
CGGCGTCGACCAGGACAACCTTTATATGAAGGACGCTGAGCGCCTGACCGCAGGCCGCGCGCGGGATGGCAAAGACGAGCGTCGCGAGGACCATCGCGCGGAGCATGAGGGTCATCGTCCCCTCACGACCACGGGATGTCAACGCCATCCTCTTTCGGAAAGCCCTTGTTCGCGAGCGTGCCGCGATTCGGGCTGAGCGCGGATCTCGGGTACCGTCGATTCCCGGCACGGTTCCCCGGCTTCGAGGCAAATCCTTTGAGCGTGTCGATCGCCGGACATGGGTACATCAAATAAAGCGGCGCCCGAACGAGTCAAGTGCCGAGCCTACGACCCTTCAGGCTCGGCATCTTCTCTGCCACCGCCAGACATTTCGATCCAGTCCAATTCCTCTTCCATCTGATGAAACGCATCGTCGCCGATCTCTTCACTCACCCGCATGGCGAGAACAGCCTGGCGCGCCGACTGAAGGGCTCGGCGGTGAGCGTCGTTGTGGACGAATCGTCCGGTCTCGCCTTCGTCGGAATTGACATCCACAGGTCCCAGGTGCGCGATGAATTCCTGCCTGACCGCCTCTGCGCCTGCCGATCGGTCGCCTTCGAGAGCGGCAAGCCCGGCACGCAACGCGAGTTCACGCGCCGCCACGACTTCGTGTCCGACCGGATCATCGTCACGCAAGTCGAGCACGCGCAAGAGAGGCCCGAGTGTGAGTCCCTGAACCGCGAGCGTCCCGAGCACGACGGAGAACGCGGTCAGGACGATCAAGTCACGAAACGGAAACGCCGAGGGCAAGGCCAGCGCTGCCGCCAGCGTGACGATGCCGCGCATGCCGGCCCACGAGATGACCAACCCACTGCCAACTGTCGGACGCAGCATCGGGCGCGGCGGATGAAAACCGAAGCGGCGTTCTCGCCATCTGATGACAGCATTGAAGGACATGTGCCAGGCGATCCGGACGACGACCACGGTCAAGAGAACTGCAGCGGCGACGGCAAAGTATCGTCCGCGGGCCGCCGGCTCGAGGCTCGCCAGAATCGGGCGGATCTGCAGGCCGATGAAGATGAACGCCAGCACGTTCAGCAGGAAGACCACCGTCTCCCATACGGCGTATGACGGTATGCGGATCCGCGCGGGGGTGCGCTCGGGCGCCGTCCGCGCGACGGTAATGGCATAGCACACCATGGTGAGCACACCTGACAGACCAATCCGATCGGCGACTATCCAGATGCCGAACGTGGTGACGAACTGAAGAATGATGGCGGTCGGCACGTCCTGCACACGGTCGCTCAACCGCAGCGAGAGCCATCCGAGCGCCGGACCGACAACCACGCTGCCGGCCACAGCGAACAAGAAGGTTGGCGCAACCGCTGCGAAGGAAAAGCTGTTGGCGGCGACGGCTCCTACGGCGAGACGATAGATCAGCAGCGCGCTGGCGTCGTTCAGAAGGCTCTCGCCTTCGAGGACTGTCAGGATGCGATGAGGTGGTCGCAACTGACGCAGCACGGCGGTTGCGGCGGCGGCGTCGGGTGGTGCGACGACGGCGCCGAGCGCAATTGCGGGCGCCCACGGCATGGCGGGCATCAGCGTACGCGCCACCACAGCGACAGCAATGGTTGTGAGGCCCACAGCAAAAACGACCAGGCCTGTGACCGGTGCCCAGTTGTCCCTGAGATCTCGCGGCGACATGTCGTAGGCCGCGTCGAGCAGTACAGGCGCCACAAAGAGCGCCAAGGCGAGCTCAGGCAGCACGGTGAACGAAGGCGCGCCTGGAACAAACGCGAGGATCGCGCCGCCGAGCGCGAGAAAGACGGGATAGGGTGCGCCAACGCGGCGCGCGACGGCGGCCAAAAGAGTCGCGGCGAGGATCAGGCCAACGAGGACTTCGAGTTCTCTCATGTCAACCGGCTCACGTCAGCACCTCAGGATTGACCAGATCCATCCGCGCGAACGCGCGGGCTTCAGCCAGCGCGATGTTCTGCAGCGCACGTTCGGCCATGCGGCGGTTTGCTTCGGCCGTGTTGCTGCCGACGTGAGGTGTCAGGATGACATTCGGCAGCGAGCGAAGGTCGCCGCCTTCCTCCTCCGGCGCGTACGGCTCTCGCGCGAACACGTCGAGCGCGGCGCCGGCGAGACGGCGTTCGACCAGCGCCGCGAACAACGCCGCCTCGTCGATCAGCGATCCGCGCGCTGTATTGATCAGCCAGCTGCGCTCGCCGAGAGACGCGAGACGTTCGCGATTGAGCCAGTGAAGATTGTCGCGGCTCCCCGACATGTGCAGGCTGACGAAATCCGCGCCGCGCACGGCGGTCGCGAAATCATTCGTGACCTCACCAAAGTGCTCCAGTACCGTCGGCGGCGGCGCGTCCGGCCTGGAACAGCCGACGACCTGCATGCCATACCCGAGAGAGGCGATGCGCGCGACGCTGCGCCCGATGCCGCCGCAGCCGATGATCGCGAGGGTCTTTCCTTGCAGCTGCTCGCCCATTGCCGGATCCCACACGTGTCGCGCCATGCTCGCGGACATGGCGTTCAGTGTTCGTGCCGCGGCGGCGGCGAGCAGCATCGTGTGTTCGGCCACCGACTGATTGAGGACGCCCGGCGTGTTGGTGCAGAGGAGGCCTGCCGCAGTGGCCTTCGTCTTGTCGATGCCGTCATGTCCGGCGCCGAATCGTGCGATCACGCCGCCCGCAGGCAGCGCCTCGTACAGCGCTCCGGAGTAGGCGCGCGGCCCGACGACCACGCCCGAAGCGTGCGCCTCACGTATCGCCGACGCGAGATCGGCTTCGGCGTCCGGTGCGGGCAGGCACTCCAGCCCGGGCGCCGACAGGAACGAGACTTCGGCCTTCCGGTATTCCAATTCGGTGACGAGAACCCTCGGCCTCGAAGTCCCCATGTGCCAGGAATTTACCATTGACAGTGTCTCGACCGGGTTCCTATTCTTCGAGCCAGGTCCACGGGTCGGACATGGAGCCACCTTGACGGCCGACATCGACACCGGCGCTTCGACCGTTTCTTCCCCGGCCCTCTCCAGCGCGGCCGCGCTCGGACACACCCATGTCCGCCACAAAGTCCTGGCGATGACGATGGCGCTCGGAGCGATCACGTATCTCGATCGGGTCACGATCTCGGTCACCAGGCCCGACGTCGCCCGTGATCTCAATCTCAGTCCGACGCAAATGGGCTATGTGTTCAGCGCGTTTTATCTCGCCTACGCGCTGTTCGAGATACCGACCGGCTGGTGGGGCGATCGGGTCGGCACGCGACGGGTCCTGACGCGGATCGTCTGCTGGTGGTCCGCGTTCACCGTGCTGACGGGCGTCGCGTTCAACTATTCATCGCTGGTGGCGATTCGGTTCCTGTTCGGCAGCGGTGAGGCCGGCGCGTGGCCGAACGTCGCGCGGACCTTTTCGCGGTGGTTCCCGCGGCAGGAGCGCGGCACGGCTCAGGGCATTTTTTTCATGGGCGCGCACCTCGCCGGCGGGCTGACCCCGATGCTGGTGACTGCGCTGCTCGTGTACTTCAATTGGCGGTCGTTGTTCGCCCTGTTCGGGTCGCTTGGGTTCATCTGGTCATGGGCCTGGTATCGCTGGTTTCGCGATTCGCCGGCGGAACATCCCGGAGTCGGCGCGGCCGAGCGCGAGCTGATCGAGAGCGGGTCCACGGCCGATACCGGCCACGCGCTCGAAGCCACTGACTGGAAGCGGCTGCTGGGGAACCGCACGGTCGTGTGTCTGTGCCTGATGTACTTCACGCAGGCATTCGGCGGCACGTTCTACGTGACCTGGCTGCCGACCTATCTCGCATCGCGCGGTCTCACGGGGATGACGGCCGGAATTCTCGCCGGGTTGCCCCTGATGCTCAGCGCCGCCGCAGATCTCCTGGGCGGGGTCGCCACCGATCGGGCCGCGCGCCGGCTTGGCCTGCGGCTCGGACGCATCACCATCGGAGGCGGCGCGCTGGCCGCTGCCGGCCTGTTCACCATTGCCAGCGCGTCCGTCGCATCGCCAGTGGCAGCGGCCGTGCTCATCGCGCTCGGCGGCGCGTCATCGAATTTTCTGCTCGGGGCGGCATGGGGAACCTGCCTCGACATCGGCGGCCGCCGTTCGGGCGCGGTGAGCGCGGCGATGAATACCTCCGGGCAAGTCGGATCGATCCTCAGTCCGATTCTCGTCGCCGCGGTCGTGCGGAGGTTCTCGAAATGGAGCGCGCCGCTTCATCTGGCCGGCGTGCTGTTCCTGCTGGGGGCGCTCTGCTGGCTGTGGGTCGACCCGACGAAGCCTGTTTCTGAATGAACGGCGGCTCACTTCCAGACCTCGCTGATCTCGCCTAGTAACGAAGATTCGCGTCGCGACCGTTTTCTTTACTCGTCTCAGGCGAAGCTTCGTTACACGCCTGGCATGTGAGCCGTTCAACGCGCGGATTTCGCATTACAGGTCAGCGACTCGGGATGGTCGTATCGTCGCGCCGCCTGACAGGGAGGTCCAGATGAAATCCGCACTTTCGCTCACGTTGGCCGTGTCTTTGGTGGCGTCGCCGCTGCCCGTGACGGCTCAGGAGCTGGCTCATGCCACGGCGCGCGAGGCTGTCCGACTCGCCGCATCAACCGGCGAGCCAACGATGTCGGTTACCGAGAACGTCCAGCAGGGCGGCAAGTCCCGACAGTCCGATTGGTCGCGCGTGCGCAAACTTGCGCCAGGCACTGAAGTCATCCTCACCACGGAGGGCTCAGCGCCTGGAAGGCGGTATTTCGTATCAGCCGACGATTCCAGCCTCACGGTTTTGAATCTCACCGACTCGAGCTTACCGGCCGCGACGGCGCGCGCGCTGCGCGAGATCGCTTCGCAGCACCGGGAATACTTCGAGGGTGCAGCCAGGGGCGGAACCTATCTCGTGGACAACCTGCGGCTGGTCTCGTCCGGCGTGTTTCTGGCAGACCGGAAGATCGCTGATCTTCAACGCGTCGTTCAAACCAGCGCGCGAAAGGAAATCTCTCGGATCGAAACTCGACGGAAGGGCCGAGGGGTATGGGGACATCTGGGTCCCCTCGGTGGCTACTTCGTCGGAGCCTTGTCCGGAGGCTACGCTGCCGGCCTCGCTTGTCAAGCAGCAGTCGGACGCGACCGCTGCGACACTGGTGCGTTTCTCACAGGCGCACTCGTGGGCGGAATCGCGGGTGTGAGCTACGGGCTCCTCGCGGCCAATCGTGAGACGCAGGAGATTGTCTACCTCGCGCCTTGAAGCCGTCTGCACGACGGTAGCCAACGTGCAAAACGCACCCGGTGCGATCGGACCAGGCACGCCGCGTCACGCGATCGAGCGCTCGGATCTGCTCCTGCGTGAGCTCGGAAATCAAGCGGGCGAGGCGCCGCCCGCGCGGCGCCTCGCTCCAGGAACGAACAACGGAGCGCTCGTCAGAAGTACCGCTTCACGCCGACGCCAACGGTCCAGAACTGCCCGTTGTTGAAGGTGGTCAGTGGCGTCTTCACCTCATTCACGGCGTGATACAACGTTTCAAAAGTGATCGTCCCGCGGCGGCTGTAAAAGTACTCGAGCCCGCCCCCGAGATTCACACCGGGTCTCGTATCGCCGCCGTTGCCGGCGCCACTCTCAAATGAGCGGTAGTGATAGAGGCCCACGCCGCCCGTCACGATCGGGTGCCACACTCCACCTTCCCAGTCGTAGTACGCACCTGCCACCTCCTTTCAACGTCAACCGTAAGCCACCTCGGCCCGAGGCGGAACACGGCCAATGAAAGGCTGCAAGTCGAGTACCTCGGCGGTGCGGCTGTCATAGGCGCGAAGGGCGACGTCACCGTTCATGGCACGCGGCCGGTCATGTCCAGCTCGCGATAAAAGCCCAGGTCTTCGCCGCGCACGAGCTTCGTAATGTAGAGAATCTGCCCGTAGTGCATCCCAAAATGTTCGACGACCTGGTACACCGCCTGGAGCCCGCTGACGGTATAGCCCTGAATGTGCAAGCTCCTCAGCAAGTCCGCCTCAGTGAGTCGCGAGAGAACCGCCGACGCGTCCTGCATCGTTGCGCCGAGGTTCTCCAGGAGCGAAGCGCGATGAATCACATGCCGTTCAGCGAACTCGCCTGACCGATCTCGAGCGTCTTCCACGCCGTTGAACGACGCGACCAACCACTGACGAACGTTGCCGTTCAAGTGAAGAATCAAGTTGCCGACGCTGTTGCTGGCTTCATTCGGGAGCCACCACGTTTGCTCCTCTGTCAATGATTCGACCGACCCTCGCAGTCGCGGCCAGTATTGCTCGAGCAGCTTCCAGCGTGAGAACTCGAGGAACATGCCGGTCAGATCGGTTTTTGTCGCGGTCATCATTGAAAACACCAATTCCCTTTCGCGGCACGAACCCCTCATCCGTGCTCGCCAATGCCGGGCGCAACGCTTCCAGGATTTGATGCGGCTCGCGATCGCTCGCGCGCGTCGGTCTACTCGCTAGTGTCCATCGTGCGGTGCGACGGCGGGTTGCGCGGTCACTGGGAGACGAACCGTAACAGTCGTTCCTCGACCCGGTCCATCGCTTTCAACGAGCACTTCACCGCTGTGGGCCTCCAGGATGTGTCGCACGATCGACAGACCCAGGCCGAGGCCGCTCTCCGCGTCCATCAACGCGCCGTCGGCTTGCCAATGTGCTTCAAAGGTTTTCGGCAGATGCTCCGGGGCGATACCGATCCCGGTGTCGCGGACCGCAATTCTAAGATGAGAACCGTGTTGTTCCGCGCTGACGCGCACGAACCCACCCGTCGGCGTGAATTTGACGGCATTGACCAGTAGATTGGCGAACGCTCGCTGCAACTGCGTCGCATCGCCCTGGATCCACCAGGCGCCGGGAGACGGCACGACCCATTCGAGTTCGACACCCTTCGACGTCGCGCTTGGTCGCACGCCATCGACGGTTGCGGTGATGACCGGAAGAATCTCCAGCGGCTGGACTTCCATGTGGAACTTGCCGGTCACGATCCGGGCGGCATCGAGCAGCTGATCGACCAACTGGACCTGTACGGCAATGTTGCGCTCGATCACGGTGATCGCCTTGTCCGTCGCGGCTTGAGTGCGCGGGCCAGTTCGCAATATATGGACCCATCCCTGGATGACGTTGAGTGGCGTTCGCAGCTCGTGAGACAGCGTCGCCAGAAACCGGTCTTTCGCTCGACTCGACTCTTCCGCTTGCGTGCGCGCGTGTTCGGCGTGATCGAGGAACTGCAGACCGCGGGCGTACGCCGCGAACTGGCTCGCCACGAGCGACAGGAGACGCAGTTCATGAACCGAGTATTCCTCGGTGTCTCGTCCCACATGGAGAATGCCAACAATCGCGTCAACGCTGACGAGCGGGACGGCCAGCGACCATGATTCGACCGAGAGCGGTTCCGGCAAGCGATACGGCTCGATGCCGTTGCCCTGAAACGCCCGATCGCTCACCCTCTGGAGCAGCCGGTGCAGGCGCACGTACAAGCGATCGGCCACCGGGCTTGATGCGGGAATAGTTGCAAATCGCCGCTGCGGCGCGGCGTCGATCAGTATGGCGCAGTGGTCATACGCCACCAGTTCCCGGACCAGCTCCAGGGCGCGCTGAATGCGCGCCTCCGGCTGTTCGGCGAAAGCGAGCACATACGCGATGTCAGCCAGCGCTCGCGCGAGCCTGCCATCCGTGGTTTCGATCGAGACCAACGGCGAGCTCATGGATTGTTCTTGAGGGTTGCGGATTCGTTGGAGATGGGAACCGGAAGGCCGGTCAGCACGCCGCGCAGTTTCCTCAGCGGTTCGCCCACCGACGCCCCTTGATCGACGATCGAAAACATTCTCAGTTCCGTCGAGTGCGCGATGGTACGAGCCTTCAGGATGGAGATGGCGCGTTCGAGATGCCCTTCTACTTCCAGATATCGCAGGAGCATCACGTTGTCAGCGATGGACGACACGCCGTGGCCGGTCAGCTGGCCACCTCCAAGAACTTCAGGGACTTCCAGCGTCATCACGAGCGTCACGCCAAGCTCTCGGAAATGACGGCTGAGCGCGTAGACGAGCTGTTTGAAGCGTCGCGCCGATGCGACGCCGAGTGACAATCCCGTCAAGCCGTCCAGAACCACACGGCGGGCGCCTAATTGCTCAACCTGCGCGCGAGCCTCATGGAGAAAGCGGTCCGGAGAGAGCTCGACGGGCGACGCGTAGCGCACGTGCAGCAAGCCTCGCTGCTCATATTCCCGGAATGGGAGACCGAAATTGCGCGCGACTCCCCGCAACTGGTTCGGCGATTCCTCGAGCGTGAGATAGAGGCCGACATCACCGTCCGCGGCCCCCTTTGTCAAGAAGTGCAGCCCGAGCAACGTTTTTCCGGTGCCCGTTCCGCCTTCAATCAGCGTGGTGCTCGTCGGGGGCAAGCCGCCTCCCAGCATTTCATCGAGGCCCGCCACGCCGAACGAGACACGAACACCGATAGACGGCAATTCAGCGGCGTGCATGGGCACCGTCACGCGCGGATAGAAGAGCACGCCGGAGGTCGAAATCTCAAAGAAATGACGGCCCGCCACGTAGTCAGTCCCCCTCAGCTTCAGGATTTCAAACTGCCGAAACCTCGTCAGCTCGTCGGCTTCGTTGCTGAGGAAAACAATGCCATCGGCAATGGCGAACTCCGGGAGGCTCGACACGTCCGCCAGGCAGTACTCGCCGACGAGAAAGGTCGTGGCACCCCAACCCGCCAGTTGCACGGCCAAGTCGTAGATGAGTCGCCGACTGTCTGCCGATTCCGCGACCAGATCGTGAATGGCCTTGAAGCTGTCGATGACAACGACGTCTGCCTCGTTCCGTTCGCAACGTTCCGCCACTCGTGCCAGGGCGGCTTCAAATCCTTCGGTGCGAATCACCGATCCCAAATCACCGAGGATGACGGCTTCATCGAGGAGCTTCGGATCGAAGAACGAGAAACGCTGCATGTGCTGAATCAACTTGATCGCCGGCTCGGAGACTGTAGTGAAGTACAGACATTTTTTTCCCTCTCGGGCCAGGTGCAACAGGATTTGAAGCATCAGGATCGTTTTCCCGGTCCCCGGCTCGCCGCTGACGATCGTCGTGGAAAGCGCGGGGAACCCGCCGCCCAGCACGCCGTCCAGCGCCTCGACACCCGTGCTCAGGCGTGACAGTTCGGCGATGGCGGGGTCGGTGTTCACAGCGGCGGCTCCTGTTCGACCAGCAATCGTTTGGCCGCGAACGGCTCGAGGCGAGCAAGTTGTCGCACTACGACGTGCCCTGTGAGTGTGGTCAGCAACGGCACGAGCTCCTCCAGCAGGCGGTCGAACGCGGCCATGGCCGCCGGGTTATCCGGTGCGCGCCAGCTGTCGGGCAGTCGGTACTCGTAGGTGAACTTCTTGGTCGTGATCGACACGCCTGCGAGTGCGGGCGTGGACCGCATCGCCCGTTTCACGGCTCGAGCGATGAGGGTGGCCGTTGCGGCCGTACCGAGGATATTGGAGAGCGTGTCCCAGAGCAGGACGAACAGATGCGCGGCGGAGCCGGCTCCTGCATGCAGGTCCTCGATTTTTTCGGATGCCACGCGGATACACAATGTGCTGAATGCATCGGCTAGTCAAGGCGCTGAGAGCGCGTAAGCGCGTCGTGCACGGGTCATGGATGAGCTGCATCGCTGCGGCCGCCGAGGCGTCACTGGGCGGGGCTGAGAGACCCTCGATGCGCACCTGATTGAAAAACAAATTCTCCCGCGCCACGAAGTCCAGCCGCACTCCGCCCTCAACGGGCACTTTTACCGCGCGCAAATCGGAATAATTTCCTGTCCGGTACAGCGCCCGCATACTCTCGGACACCTTTTCGCGGTCGAGCGCCTTCCCGACCTCCACGGTTGTTCCCGCGGGCGCTTCGGAGAGAACTGTTCCATCTTCCTTGACGATGCGGACCGCCACGACAGTTGGCTCTGCAGCGGCATTCGTCGTCTTTTCCTCCGGGGGGGCTTGGGCGTGCGTCAGCGCAGCTCCCGTCAGGAGCGCGAGCGCGGTAATGCGTCGCAACCCATTAGCCCAGCCCAATTTCATGCGTCCATTCGCTCAGACGCAGGGTAGCACAGCAGAGTTTCCCGCTCTGTGCACTTTGGAGCTATCATGGAGTTTAGCAGGCACTTCCCGGAGAGCCTGCCAGGGCCGCACCGCACGTGGACGATTCTCTCCAGCAAAAATACTCGCGCCAGATGCTTTTCGCCGGAATCGGCGCGAAAGGCCAGGAAAGGCTGCTTGCCTCCCGCGCCGTCATCGTGGGTTGCGGCGCGATCGGCGCCGCCGCCGCCAATCTTCTGGTCCGCGCGGGCGTCGGTCACCTCCGAATGATTGACCGCGATTTCGTCGAGCCTTCCAACTTACAGCGTCAGACGCTTTTCGATGAATCGGACGCGAGCAGAGCCCTGCCCAAAGCGGTTGCAGCGGAGCAAAAATTGCGCTCCATCAATTCAAGCGTCGTTGTGGAAGGCATCGTCGCTGACCTCAGCCCCCGCAATGTGCACGACC
>Ga0137418_10006790_pt1 | contig 10521 bp, 12 predicted proteins | sample CZODoug3_1_2_16f_FD_122242 | JGI IMG/M metagenome (GOLD analysis project Ga0137418, IMG submission 122242) | Vadose zone soil fungal communities from Angelo Coast Range Reserve, California, USA - CZODoug3_1_2_16fungal (Hybrid Assembly) | ecosystem: Environmental > Terrestrial > Soil > Vadose... | reverse complement strand
AGATGGGCGAGCGTCTGCGCCTGAAGTGCGCAAGCGCCACCATCCCTCCCGCGAGGGAATTACAGGTGGCGCGAACGAAGACGTCTCCTGGCTTCGGGCGAGCGGCTCGCCTTCCCGGGGAATGCCCCAGTGGCGTTGAGCCGTCACGACAATGCCCGTTACAGTGGCGGGGCCGCGCCGGACTTGCACCGGCTTCCGTGGATCCGCGTTCGCGTAGTCGAAATCAGTCTAGGGAGTGGCGGGACCAGACGCAAGAGGTTTGCGGCGCAGGGCCCAAACGAGCGCGGCGAGCATCCCGGCCCCGAGCACGCCGACGATGTACGGCACGAGCATCTGCGGCCGGAACGGGCCGCGCGGCAAGGCGATCGTCACGCGGTCGCCGGGCGCGAGCGGTCCGGCGCGATACGCCGCGAAGCGGCGCTGCTCGATCTGCTGCACCCCGAGCGATTCGACGCCGGGAGCCTCGACGGCCGCGACCGTATCCTCGATCAGCAGGTTCACGTCCCGCGTCGGCTGGTCGATCGGAATGGGGAGCCTGCCCGCGACGGCGGGGAGCATATAGCCATAGGTGAGCTGTTTCACCTGACCTGGCGGAATCGCGCCCAGCACGAAGACCCGATCGCCCACGCGCTTCATCGCCTCGGGGGAGATGTCGCCCTGACCAGCTTGAAACTGGATCGCGCTGGGCGGAATCGCCCCGGACCAGGTGGGGACGAGCGTGTCGTCGGTGATGCGCGTGCTCACCCCCGCGTTCTGGAGCTCCAGAATCTCGAGCACCTCGCGGGTCCCGTCCTTGCCCGGCAGCCCGATCGTGAGGAGCCGCCGGGCCAGCTCGATCGGCGGCGTGCCCTTGGTGGTCGGGTAGACGACGAGATCTTCGACGCGCACCGCCGTCCGCCCCAGCACGTTCAGCGGCAAGGAGAAGTACGCGAGGCTGTCGTGCCAGGTGCTGACGACATATACGGCGCCCGAATCGGCGGCCGCGCGGGGACGCGGGAGCTGCATGCGGTAACGGCCGGCGGCGTCGGTGCGCACCGAGTCGATCGGCCCGGCGGATTCGCGGGTGACACGGTGCAGCACCGCCCAGTTGCCGCGCAGCGGGACGGAGTCGCGGCCGCCCAACAGCACGCGGCCGCTCACGGTCACCGTCTGGGCGGAGAGTGTGGTGCCGAGCAGACTAAGGAGTAAACTTGCCGAAGTCTTCAGGATCGAGGTTTTGGAGGTAGGACTTGAGCGAATCGGCGTCGAGCGGGCCCGCGGCCGGATTGACGCCACCTTCGGCGGTCTCGACCGACGTGAGCTCCAGCAGGTTCTCGTGCGTGAAGATGGGCGCCTTGAGGCGCAACGCGATGGCGATCGAGTCGGTGGGCCGCGCGTCGATCTGAATGACGGTGTCGCCCCGGTAGATGTGCAGCTCGGCGAAGTAGGTGTTGTCCTTCACCTGCGTGATGATCACCTTGCGGAGATCGGCGCCGAGTCCGACGATGACCTGCTTCAGCAGGTCGTGCGTCAGCGGGCGCGAGAACTTCACGCCCGCCAGCTCCATCGCGATGGCGCTCGCCTCGGCGGGTCCGATCCAGATCGGCAGCACCCGCTCCCCCTCCTGCTCCTGCAGAATGACGACCGGCGTGTTGGTCGTGCGGTCCAGCCCGAGGTGGGCCACGCGGACCTGGATCATCGCCCTCAGGTGCCGAGGTCCCAAGAGGCGAGATATTTCTTCTGCGCCGGCGTCAGGGTGTCGATGGCGACGCCCATCGCCTGAAGCTTGAGGCGCGCGATCTCCTTGTCGAGGTCGGCCGGGATGCGGTGCACGTCCTTAGAGAGCGCCTTCGCGTGCCGAACCACGTGCTCAGCGGCCAGCGCCTGGTTCGCGAACGACATGTCCATCACGCTCGCCGGATGGCCCTCGGCCGCCGCGAGATTGATGAGCCGCCCATCGGCCAGCACGAAGATCTTCTTGCCGTCGAGCTGCCACTCTTCTACGAAGTCGCGCACGGCGACCGGCCCCCGGGCGACCTTTTTCAGGCCGTCGAGGTCGATTTCCACATTGAAGTGCCCCGAATTCGCCAGCATCGCGCCGTCCTTCATCATCCGCATGTGTTCCACCCGGACGACCTCGACATTGCCCGTGAGCGTCACGAACAGATCGCCCACCCGCGCCGCCTCGGCCATCGGGACCACGCGGTAGCCGTCCATCTGGGCTTCGAGCGCCTTCATCGGATCGATCTCGGTCACGAGCACGTTCGCCCCGGCACCGCGCGCCCGCAGCGCGAATCCGCGCCCGCACCACCCGTACCCCGCCACGACCACCGTGCTCCCCGCGATCAGCATGTTGGTCGCGCGGATGACGCCGTCGAGCGTGGATTGACCCGTCCCGTAGCGGTTGTCGAACAGGTGCTTCGTATCGGAATCGTTCACGGCGATCACCGGGAACTGCAGCACGCCGTCCTTCGCCATGGCCTTGAGGCGGATCACGCCCGTCGTGGTCTCCTCGGTCGAACCGGCCACCCCCGCGACAAGGGCCTTCCGCTCGGCGGCGGAGAGCTTTTCCACCCATTGCCGGACCGGCGGCGCCAGGTCGTCGAGACGGTTGAGCGCAATCATGTGCAGTGCGCCGACCAGGTCGGCGCCGTCGTCCATCGTGATGTCGGGCCGGTGGGCGAGAGCGGCACGAATGTGCTCGTAATACGTCGTGTGGTCCTCGCCCTTGATCGCGAACACCTTGATGCCGTGATCGCGCACCAGGTGCGCGGCCACGTCGTCCTGGGTCGACAGGGGGTTGGACGCGCACAGCGCCACATCGGCGCCGCCCGCCTGCAGGGCGACCATCAGGTTGGCGGTTTCCGTCGTGACGTGGAGGCAGGCGGCCAGGCGCTTGCCCGCGAGGGGCCGCTCCCGCGCGAACCGCTCGGCCAACTGCCGCAGCACCGGCATGGAACGCTCCGCCCATTCGGTGCGGCGGCGTCCCTCGTCGGCGAGGCCTACGTCCTTGATGTCGTGGTCGGTCTTCGAGACAGTGATCACACCTGGGCCTTTCGAGGAGAACGGGACGCCCGCTCGGCCGCGACCTTGAGCTCCTCGACGCGATCGGCATGCTCCCACGTGAACAACTCCACGTCGCGGTCGCCCACGCGGCGCCGCTCGGGGACCCGCCCGAAATGGCCGTAGGCGGCCGTCGGACGGTAGATGGGGTTTCGCAGGTTCAGAGCTTGGATGATCCCGGCCGGCGTGAGGTCGAAGACCTGCCGCACCGCGTTTTCCAGGGCATCTTGCGGCACGGTGCCGGTCCCGAAGGTCTCAATCATCACGGACACCGGCTCGGCGACGCCGATGGCGTACGCGACCTGAGCCTCGCAGCGCTGCGCCAGGCCCGCGGCCACGATGTTCTTCGCCACCCAACGCATCGCATACGTGGCGGAGCGGTCGACCTTGGAGGGGTCCTTGCCGCTGAACGCCCCGCCGCCGTGCCGCGCCATGCCGCCGTAGCTGTCCACGATGATCTTCCGACCCGTCAGCCCCGCGTCGCCCTGGGGACCGCCGACGACGAACCGGCCGGTCGGGTTCACGAGGATGTCCTGATCGGTCACCTCGAAGCCGGCGTCGTGGACGACCGGCTGCACGACGTACTCGATCACTCCGGCGCGCAGCTCGGCATTGTCGACCTTGTCGGAGTGCTGGGTGGAGACGACCAGCTTGCTGATGCCGACAGGCTTCGCACCTTCGTACAGGACGCTGACCTGCGTCTTGCCGTCCGGGCGGAGCCACGGCAGGTCGCCCGCTTTCCGGACGGCGGCGAGCCGCTCGGCGAGGCGGTGAGCGAGCACGATCGGAAGCGGCATGAGCGACGGCGTCTCGTCGGACGCATAGCCAAACATCATCCCCTGGTCGCCCGCCCCGCCCCGATCCACGCCCATCGCGATGTCGCCCGACTGGCGGTCGATGGTGGTGAGGATCGCGCACGTCTGGGCGTCGAAGCCGAAGTTGGCGTCGGTATAGCCGATGGACGTGATCGTGCCGCGTACGATGTCCGGGATGTGCACGTAGGTTGAGGTCGTGATCTCGCCGGCCACGATGGCCATGCCGGTGGTCACGAGCGTTTCACACGCCACCCGCGCCGTGGGATCCTTGGCGAGGATGGCGTCGAGGATCGCGTCGGAGATCTGGTCGGCGATCTTGTCGGGATGACCTTCCGTGACCGACTCGGAAGTGAAGACGTGGCGATGTGCGGGCATAGGTTGTCCTTAGGCCTTCAAGCTACCCGAGCGCCGTCCAGCGGGCAACCGCGCATCGGGATCGAGGAGTGTGAGATCCACCGCCTGCGCGAGCGCGAAGCGCAGGATGTCGAGCGCCAGCTCGGCGGTGCGCGCCGCGAGTGCGGCGTCGGCGGCGGCGCGCGCTTGCGCCGTGGTGACTTGACGGATGAGCCACTTGATGAGCGGCAGCGCCGGTGGCGCGACGGAGAGCGTTTCATAGCCGAGTCCGAGCAACAGGAACGCCGACAACGGCTCGGACGCCATCTCCCCGCATACGCTGGCGGGCTTCCCCGCCGCGCGTGCCGCTTCCGCGACGAGCTTCAGGAGTCGCAGCACGCTCGGGTCGTGCGGCGTGAAGCGGTCCGCGAGCCGCGCGTTGCCGCGGTCTACCACCAGTGTGTACTGCGTGAGGTCGTTCGTGCCGACGCTCAGGAAATCGCTGATCTCCGTGAGACGGTCGGCCATTACCGCGGCTGCGGGCGTCTCGACCATCACGCCCACGGGGACCGAGACGGCGGCCTCGATACCGGCCTGTTGCAGCGCCGCCGCTTCCTCGGCCATGAAGTCGCGCGTCCGTTCCACTTCGTCGAGCCGTGTGACGAGCGGGATCATCAGCTGGATCGGCGCGCGCGCAGCGGCCCGCAAGACGGCGCGGATCTGCGTCCGAAACATCTCGGGTTCGTCGAGGCACACGCGAATCGCGCGCCATCCCAGGGCTGGATTCGCCTCGGGTGGAGTGCGGAACGGCGCCGGGAACTTGTCCCCGCCAAGATCGTAGGTGCGCACCACCACCGGGTGGCCGGGGAACGCCTCGGCGACCCGCCGGAAATAGGCGACTTGCTCGTCCTCGGACGGCAGCGTCGCGTGTCCGGTGAGCAGAAACTCGGTGCGCAGCAGGCCCACGCCTTCGGCGCCATGCGCTTGCGCCGCCGCGATCTCGTCGGGGAGGTCCACGTTGCCCCGCAGAGCAATTCGCGTGCCGTCCAAGGTCACCGACGGCTGCGACACCGCCTCCTCGAGCCGCGCCGTGAGCTCGCTGCGCCGCGCCTCGCTGCGTTCGGCCTCCCGGAGCTCGTCGGGCGTCGGGTCGAGCAGGACGGTGCCTCGGGTGCCGTCGAGGATCACCGTCGTACCGGGCCGGATCCGCTCCACCGCGTGGCGCAGGCCGAAAATCGCCGGGATGCCGATCGAGTGTGCCAGAATCGCGGCATGTGAGGTGCGCGTGCCCTCTTCGCTGATGAGGCCGACCACGTGCTCCCGATCGAGCTGCACGGTGAGGCCGGGCGACAGCTCCTTCGCCACCACGATCGACGGCTCGGTGATCCCCTCCCACATGTCCTGCGCGCCGCGGTGCATCAGGTGTTGGATGACGCGGATCGCCACGCCCGTGACGTCGGCGAGTCGCTCCTTGAGGAGCGGATTGCCGGCGGCGGTCCAGAGATCCCGGACCTCGAGGGTCTTGAACTCGAAGGCCTTCTCCGCGGTGAGCCGGTTCTCGCGGATTAGGGACGCGATTCCCCCGATGAACTCCCGGTCCTCGAGCATCAGGATTTGCGCGTCGAAGATGCGCGCCTCATCTACGCCGGCCCGGTCCACGGCGCGCTCGCCCAGCTCCGCGAGGTGGCGCTTCACGTCCTTGATCGCGGCGCGGAGCCGGCGCACCTCCTTCTCGACCTGGGACCGCGCCACGACCCGGTGCGGGACCTCAGGTAGGGCCCAACGCACCACGACCACGGGCCCCACCGCGATCCCGGGCGAGACGCCGATGCCCTTCAGCTGACGTTCGCTCACGTCGCCTCTTCCTGGTCCGGCTTCAGGTGCATCTCGTAGAATCCGTCGGCCACGAGCGCGAGCAACGCTTCCATTGCGGCCTCGGCGTCATCGCCGTCGCACTTGATGAAAAGGGACGACCCGCATTCAGCCGCGAGCGTCATCACTCCCATGATGCTCTTGCCGTTGACGGCGACATCGTCCTTGCGAACCTCGACTTCCGATTTAAAGCGGTTCGCGACCTTGACGAACTCGGCCGCGGGACGCACGTGCATCCCCAGCGGGTTCACGATCTTGGCCTCGCGCTCGATCATCGCCATACCCATCCGACCACGAGCGCCAGCGCCGCGAACCCGAGGCCGAGGCGCAGTCCGGTGAGTCGCCCGGGGAGCCAATGCAGAGCCAGGAAGCCCAGCACGGCACCCACCGCGAGCACGGCGCGCGCCCAGGCCCCGAACGGGGCAGCGAGGTACTGGGCGGTGAGCGGCAGCGCCAGACCGACCGCGCAGGCCATCGCCGGGCCGACGAGCGCCGTGCCACGCTGCAGCAGAGGGTGGTGCAGCGCCGCGGCAACGCGTACGCCGTGCTCCCAGCCCGCCCGCAGCGCCCACCAGCGCAGCGCGACGTGACCGACGTTGTAGACGACCAGAAACGCCACGACCGCGGTCCAGCCGGCGCCCAGACTGATCGCGGCGAGCGTGAGACCCGACAGGAGCGGCAGCCATCCGGCCCAGATCAGGCGGTCACCGATCGAGCCGAGCGGCCCGCACAGGGCGCCGCGCAGGCGCTCGATCAGATCGGGCGGCGCCCCGTCGTGCTCGGCACGCGCGGCGGCCCCGACCGCCAAGCCGGCGAGGTAAGGATGCGCGTTGAAAAAGTGCGCGCCCCGCGCCACCGCCGCCCGGTAGGGGCTGACGGGGCCGTCGGCGGGAAGGCCGCGCAGCAGCGGCTCCTCGGCGACGCCGACGCCGAGGCCGAGCATCCGCTCGTAGTTGTACGACCCCTGCACGGCGAAGAGCCGCAGGAGCGCGCGCCCGAACCGCGGCCTCACCGCAGCCATACGGCGATCACGATGCCGCCGCCGAGCCCGGCGGCGAACCACGCAAGGTTCGGACCGCGCCCCACGAGCCGGATGGTCCCACCCGCGCCGGCGGCCAGCGCGGCCGCGACGGCCGCGACGGCGAGCACGATAGCGCCGCGCGGCGAGAGCACGCCGGTGAGTGCGGGCGGCACCGTCCACGCGAAGGCGAGCCCCAACGCCGTCACGAGCGCCGCGCGCAACACATCGCGCAGCAGCCCCCCGACGTGCATGCGCAGCAGGACGCGCGGATCGCCCGATTCGAGAGCGACGGAGGCGGCGCTCACGATGCGCGAGTTGACGCGCCGCAGCACGTGCAGGGAGATCCCGCCGACGAGTCCCGTGACGAGACCCACGACCGCCCCGAGCCCGAGCCCGAGCGCGCCGGCGGCGGCGTGCGCCGTCGCCACGGCGGCGACCGTGGCCGGGCCGTACTCCGGGTAGCGCACCGCACCGACCGGCAGGATGTCGTACTGCAACAGCTCGAACACGACGCCGAGTTTCAACCCGGTCTGCACGTCGCCGAGGATCGCGCCCGCGACCGTACCCGCCACGAGCGGTCGCGCGATCATCATTTGGGGCAGACTCACGAGGTCCACGCCCACGAGCGTCCCCCAGCCGAGCAGGGCGAGCCATCCCTCGAGACTCACGCGAACTCCGCCAGGGGGACGGCGCGGGCGGTGGGGACGTCCTGGGCCGTGACATCCACGCCCGCCGCCGCGAGCTGCCGCAGCTTGGCGCGCTCGTCGTCCGTCAGGTACACGAAGCGCAGCCGCTCGGTGCGGCCCGCGCGGTGGTGGATGCCGCCCACGTTGAGGCGTTTTACGCGGTCGCTGCGCCCGGCCAGCGCGACGGCCGTGTCGATGTCGGGCACGAGCAGAATGCCGACGCGCGCGTCCGCCTCCCAGACAGGGAGCCGCTCGGCCGCCTCATCCACGGAGGCGAAGATGATCTCGATGTGCGGGGGCACGCCCATCCGGTAGAGATCCTGCTCCCAGTCGCTGCTCCGCACTTCGTCATCCACGAGGACGATGAAGGTGCAATCGAGGGGCTGGCCCCATCCCACGACCACCTGGCCGTGGATGAGACGGTCGTCGATCCGGAAGAGCGCGATGCTCATGCCGCGGTGACGCGGATGGCTTTGGCGCCCGCATCGGCGGCGCGGCGCGCCGCTTCGGCGGGCGTGACGTCGCGATGAAACACGAAATCGAGCAGCATCGCGAGGTTCACGCCGGTCACCACGGCGATGTCGGCGTGCTGCTTGGCATAGCGGATGGAGTTCGTCAGGCAGGAGCCGCCCGGCAAGTCGACGAACAGGACCGCCGGTTGCGACCCCGCGGCCTGGCGCAGCCGCTCGCCCAGCGCGTCGTTGTCGCAGCCTTCGTTGCTCACCGGGACGAGCGCGCCCTCGATCCCGGCAATGGCGGTGACGGCCGAGACGAGCGCCTGGGCGATGGCCGAATGGGACACGATGACGCCGCGGAGCGGCTCACTCATAGTCTTCCTCGAGGTACTCCTGCGGGGCGCGCTTTTCGCGCATGCGCCGGATCAGCCGGTCGTTGAAGACATGCGCCGAATCCACGCCGCTGTAGCGCAGCAGGTGGTTCATGGCCAGCACTTCGCAGATCACCGTCAGGTTCTTGCCGGGATTCAAGGGCACGGTGAGCAGCGGCAGCTTGACGTCGAGCAGCTCGGTTTCCTGACCGTCGAGTCCGGTGCGGTCGTATTCGCGTCCCGTGTCCCAATCCTCGAGCTGCACGACGACCTCGATCCGTTTCTGCTGGCGCACCGAGCGGATGCCGAACAGGGCGTTGATGTCGATCAACCCGACGCCGCGGATCTCCATGTAGTGGCGGGAGATCTCGTGGCCGCGGCCGATGAGCACGTCGTTGCCTCGCTTCGTCACGTGCACAACGTCGTCCGCGACCAGGCGGTGCCCGCGCTCCACCAGATCGAGCACGCACTCGCTCTTGCCGATCCCCGACCGACCGCGGAACAGCAGCCCCACGCCGAAGACGTCGGCCAGCGACCCGTGCACGGTCGTGGTGGGGGCGAAAGCGTCATCGAGGAAGGGCTTCAGGCGCCGGTAGAACTCCGCGGTCTTGAGACTCGTGCGGATCACCGCGATGCCCTTCGCCGCCGCCAGCGTCACCAGCTCTTCGGGAGGCTGTTGGGCCTTGGTCACGAACACGCACGGCAGGTCATAGGAGAGGAACGTTTCGATCGCGGCACGGCGAGCCTTGGCGTCGAGCGACGCGAGGTAGGTGATCTCCGTCTCGCCGAGGATGTGCAGGCGATCGGCCGCGCCCGCGAAGCGCGCCGTGTACCCTGCCAGGACCAGCCCGGGGCTGGACGCTTCGGGTGACGGAATCTCGCGATCGAGCCCGGCGTCGCCGGTGAGCGACTCGAGCTGCAGCGGGTCACCCCGCTTGGTGAGGAGATCTCGGACCTTCATCGTCGTCATCGCGTGGGCACCGGGCGCTTGTCGAGCTGGCGGCGCACGCGCGCCATAGCATGGTCCAGCGCGGTGCGGTGATCGTCCGCCAGCGCCTTCCCGACGTAGACCTTGCCGCGGGCCGTGTGCAGTCGCACCTCCACCGCCGCCTCGCCGTGATCGTCGGCAAAGATCACGCGGCCATCGTGCGGCCGCGCGGCAACCTTGCCGACTCGCTCGAGCAGCGCCCGCGCGCGCGCGCGTAGCTCCTCGGGAATCTCGCAGTGACGGGCGGTGATCGTGATGCGCATGGTCAGACTCCTGGCTGAGCGATGACGCGCTGTAGCTGGGCTTCGGTGGCGCGCGCCGCCGCCTCCCACGACAGTCCCTCGGCGAAGGCGCGGGCGGCCCGGCCGAGGCGCGCGACGAGCCCCGGGTCGGCCGCCAGCGCGAGCATCCGCTCGGCGAGCGCGCCCGCGTCGCCGTGGGGCACGAGATAGCCGGTCTCGCCGTGCCGCACCGATTCCTTGAGACCCGGGCTGTCGGACGCGAGCGCGGGCGTCCCGCACGCCGCAGCCTCGACGTTGGAGATTCCCCACCCTTCCTTCGGGCTGGGAAACACCAGGGCCCACGCGCGCCGCAACAGGCGGCGCTTCTCTTCCTCAGGGACGAACCCGAGGAACCGGACGGCATCCCCGAGACCGAGGGCGCGAGCCATCGCCTCGAGCCGCACGCGGTCGTCACCCTGACCGGCGATCTCGAGGATCATGTCCGGGCGCGTTCGCCGCGCCGCCGACAGGGCCTGGAGCGCGATCTCCACTCCTTTATAACGCTTGAGGCGCCCAACGTACAAGAACGTCGGCCGCGCTGCCCGGGGCGTCGCGGCGTCCGGCCGGTACCACTCGGCATCCACCCCAGGATAGATCACCTCGATCCGCTCTCGCGCCACGCCCCGCCGCACCAGATCGTCCCGCGTGCTCTCGGAG
>Ga0137418_10006788_pt1 | contig 10522 bp, 8 predicted proteins | sample CZODoug3_1_2_16f_FD_122242 | JGI IMG/M metagenome (GOLD analysis project Ga0137418, IMG submission 122242) | Vadose zone soil fungal communities from Angelo Coast Range Reserve, California, USA - CZODoug3_1_2_16fungal (Hybrid Assembly) | ecosystem: Environmental > Terrestrial > Soil > Vadose... | reverse complement strand
GAAAGCCGAAGTGGCAGGAAAATCCGCCGCCCTTAAAAGCGTGTCGGTTCGACTCCGACCTCGGGCACCATCAATGAGGCGGGTAGGCGCCGCGCGCGGCGACCAGCGCCGTGCCGGTCATGGCGAGATAGACCACCGCGAATTGCCTGGCGGCGTCGGCGATGCCGGCGGGGCCACGGGGCCTTGGGCGCCCGCGCGGCGGTTACGGTGCAGCGTGCCGAACCGCAGCAGGTTGACCGTGGCCAGCAGACTCGTCGCGCAGCCCCACGAGAACAACGTCCCCGACAGGGTGAGACCGAACTCGCCGGTCGGGGATATCCCGAGCCAGGGCGCCAGCAGCCCGCCGCCGAGTGCCGCGGCCGAGACCGCGATGGCGAAATCCGCCAGGCAGACATCCTCGGTCTCGGACTGCGTGATCAGGGTCGCGAGCCAGCCCACGAGCACGGCCATGGTCAATAACGTAGTGACGTTCATGCGTTGATCCTCGAGGCGATGATCGGTCTTCAGTCGATGATCTGGCTCGACAGCCACCACGCGAACGCGATGACAATTAGCAGTCCTGCGATGTTCATGTGAATCCTCGAAACGATGCGGGTGAGGCGTGCGTGAGAGGATGCGCCGACTCGCACGCTGATTCTGTGCAGCAGCCGACATACGGACGTCTGCGGGAGTCAGGACTTTTACGTAAGGTGTCGCGCGCCGGAGACGCCGGAGCGCCAGGCCGTGCGGCGTTGAACGAAACGCGCAGCGCCTGTCGCTCGACAACGACGTCGTGCCACGGCTTGTTGCGTCCATGTACAACAAAGACTCGAAGGGAGAATTTCCATGCGTGCGGCCTGCATCTGCGTTCTCTGCTCGTCGCTCATCGCAGGCCTCAGCGCGTGCGGTGCCGGCAAGGCGCCGTCGCAGCCCGCCGCCGCGGTCGCCCCGTCGATCACCACGCAACCCGCCGACCAGAGCATCACGGCGGGACAGACGGCGACCTACTCCGTGAGCGCCAGCGGCACCGCGCCGCTCTCCTACCAGTGGCGCAAGAGCGGCACGACCATCGCCGGCGCCACTGCCGCCAGCTACACCACGCCCGCCACGACCGCCGCCGACAGCGGCGCGACCTTCGCGGTCGTGGTCAGTAACTCCGCCGGCAGTGCCAGCAGCCGCAGTGCGCTCCTCACGGTCGGCGCCGCCGTGACTTCCGGCACCGACGTGGTGACATACAAGAACGACCTGGCCCGCACCGGCCAGAACCTGACGGAAACGGTGCTGACGCTCGCGAACGTGAACGCCACCAGCTTCGGCAAGCTGCGCTTCCTGTCCACCGACGGCAAGGTGGACGCGCAGCCCCTGTACCTCGCGGCGCTCACGGTGCAGGGCGCGGCGCACAACGTGGTGTTCGTGGCCACCGAGAACGACTCGGTGTATGCGTTCGACGCGGACAGCGGCGCGGTGCTGTGGCACGTGTCGCTGCTCGGCGTCGGGGAAACGCCCAGTGGCCCGCACGCCTGCGGTCAGATAGTGCCGGTAATCGGCATCACTTCGACGCCGGTCATCGATCGCGCCGCCGGTTCCCACGGCACCATCTACGTCGTTGCCATGTCAAACAGCGGCGCCGATCACCAGCGTCTGCACGCCCTCGACCTCACGAGCGGTGCCGAGCTGCTCGGAGGACCCAGGGACATTACAGCTACATACCTCGCACCGGGCGGCGGCACGCGCACTTTCGACCCCGGGCAGTATGCAGAAAGAGCGGCGTTATTGCTGTCGGGGGGCGTGATCTACACGAGCTGGACTTCGCATTGCGACATCTCGCCGTACACCGGCTGGGTAATCGCCTACGCTCAGAGCAACCTCGCGCAAACGGCGGTACTCAATGTGGCTCCTAACGGCACCGGCACCGGAGCCGCCACGGCAGGACCTGCGATCTGGATGAGTGGCGGCGGGCCCGGCGCGGACGCCGCCGGGAATATTTACCTCCTGACCGCAAACGGCGCCTTTGAGACAACTCTGGATGCAAATGGATTTCCGAACCAGGGGGACTATGGCAATTCCTTCCTGAAGCTGTCGACGGCGGGCGGCGCACTAAGCGTGGCCGACTATTTCACCATGTCGAACGAGGTCAGCGAGTCGCAAGCCGATCTCGATCTGGGCTCCGGCGGCGAGATGCTGCTTCCGGACCTGACCGACTCCACCAACACAGTCCGGCATCTTGTGGTCGGTGCCGGCAAGGATGGCAATATCTACCTCGTCGATCGCGACGCGATGGGCAAATTCAACGCCCTGAGCAACAACAGCCAGATCTGGCAGCAGTTGACACATGTTCTGGGGGACGGGAGCGGGAGCGTGGGTGGCATTTGGTCCACACCCGCGTACTTCAACCGCGTCGTGTACTACGGCCCCCAGAGCGGGGCGCTGCAGGCCTTTGCCCTCGTGAACGCGAGACTCTCGAGCTCGCCGGTGTCGCAAACCTCCGGGACGTTTGGCTACCCCGGCACTGCTCCCGCGGTGTCGGCGAACGGCACGAGCAACGGGATCGTCTGGGCGCACGAGAACACCAGCCCGGCGGTGCTGCACGCGTACGAGGCGAGCAACCTGGCGCACGAGTTGTACAACAGCTCCCAGGCCGCCGGTGGGCGCGATCAATTCGGCGCCGGCAACAAGTACATTACGCCCACCATCGCCGACGGCAAGGTGTTCGTGGGAACGCCGGCCGGCGTCGCGGTATTCGGGCTGCTGAACTGATCGCTCAGCCGGCGCGCGCGGCCGGTGCCGGCCCTCATGCGCTTCGCACCCGCACACTCACCGTCGACAAGCTCCGGTGTCGCCCGTATCCTCGCCCGCGCATCATGAGGTTCTGTAACCAATGCGGCGCTCCGGTCCGGCTGCGCGTCCCCGAGGGGGATACTCTGCCGCGTTACGTGTGCGAGGCGTGCGGCACCATCCACTATCAGAATCCACGCCTCGTGGTCGGGTGCGTGCCCGAGCACGAGGGCCGCATCCTGCTGTGCCGCCGTGCGATCGAGCCGCGGCGCGGCTACTGGACCGTTCCCGCGGGCTTCCTGGAGAACGGCGAAACGCTGCAGCAGGCCGCGGCGCGTGAATCGCTCGAAGAGGCGCTGGCGGAAGTCACCGTCGGATCGCTCCTGTCAGTGGTGCACGTGCTGCACGCGGAGCAGGTTCACGTGTTTTTCCGCGCCAGCCTGCCGGCGGCGCGTTACGGAGTCGGGGCGGAGAGCCTCGAGGTCGAGCTGGTGGAGCCGGCTCGGATTCCCTGGAACGAGATCGCCTTCCCGAGCACTGATTTCACACTGCGCCGCTACCTCGAGGACCGGGCGGCCGGCCGCGAGCCGCATCACTTCACGACCATCGACCGGCGCCTGCGGCGGCCTGCCGAGGGCTGATTCACCTACGCAGCGTGGCCGTGGCACAATGGGAGCGCGTTCGCCCGCGCCTGCCGCCACGGGCCGCGCGCGCCGCTCCCGTTGAGGAAACCGAATGACTTTTGTCGTCACCGAAAACTGCATCAAGTGCAAGTACATGGATTGTGTCGAGGTTTGCCCGGTCGACTGCTTCCACGAGGGACCGAACTTCCTCACCATCGATCCGGAGGAGTGCATCGACTGCACGCTGTGCGAGCCCGAATGCCCGGTAGAGGCGATCTTCTCCGAGGAGGAGCTGCCCGCGGGACAGGAGCACTTCAAGCAGCTCAATGCCGAGCTCGCCAAGCAGTGGCCGGTGATTACCGAGAAGAAGGACGCGCCTGCCGACGCCAAGGAATGGGAAGGCAGGCCCGACAAGCTCGCATTGCTGGAGCGCTAGCGGACCCCGCGGCTACTTGGCGCCCGCATCCTGCAGGTGCTTGGCGAGCACATCCGGCGGGACATAACCGGGCAGCAATTCGCCGTCCGCCATGAGAATGGCGGGGGTTCCGTCCAGCGCAAAATCCCGCCCCAGCTGCCAGGAGCGCGCCACGGGGTTGTTGGGACAGGGCTTGGCATGCAGTTCCTGCCCGAGCTTCGCACGGGTCAGCGCCTCGTTGCGGTTGACTGAGCACCAGACCTGCTCCGCTTTGCTCCAGGACGAGGTGTTGGGTCCGGTGCGCGGATAGGCCAGATAACGCACCCGCACCCCGAGGCGGTTGTACTCGGCGATCTCACTGTGAAGCTTGCGGCAGTAGCCACAGTCCACGTCGGTGAACACCGTGACGGTGTACTTCGCCTCCTTCGGACCAAATATCACCATCTCGCTCTCGGGAACGGCCGCCATGAGCTGCATGCGCACTTCGCGCCGGTGCGTCTCGGTGAGGTCGTCGTTGGCGCCGAGGTCGTACAGGTCGCCCGTGATCGCGTACTTGCCGTCCGAGGTCACGTAGGCGATCTCCGCGCCGCGGGTGAACTCGTACAGACCCTGGATGGGGGAAGCGCGCAGTTGCTCGGGGCGCGCGCCGGGGATGTGACTGGCGATCTCCGTGCGGGCGTCTGCGTTCGGCTGCGGCCCGGGCTGAGGCTGCTGCGCAGGCGCTGCCAGCGAGGCCGCCGCGCCGCACAGCGCCAGGCACACAACGAAGCTCTTGCAGAGCATGGGGATTTCCACTAATGGCTGATATTCAGGAGTCAGACTCGCCGGGCCGGCGAAGGTTCGCTTACAGGCCGTGCCGAGCGCAGTTTAGCAGTTCCGTATCGGCTACCGGGCTCACCCGAGCGCGCACTCTCAGCCGCGCGGGTGGTGCGTTGAGTGCAGCTCTTTCAGGCGCTCGCGCGCCACGTGCGTGTAGATCTGCGTGGTCGACAGGTCGCTGTGGCCGAGCAGCATCTGCACCACTCGCAGGTCGGCGCCGTGATTGAGCAGGTGGGTCGCAAAGGCGTGGCGCAGGGTGTGCGGCGACAGCTCCTTGCCGATGCCGGCCTTGCGGGCATAGCGCTTGATGATGTGCCAGAAGGCCTGGCGCGTCATGCGATCACCGCGGCGGGTGGGGAACAGGTAGTCGGTCTGGCGCTCGAGCAGGATCTCGCCGCGGGCGCCGCGGGCGAATTCCTTGAGCGCGCGCATCGCCTCCTCGCCGAGCGGAATGAGCCGCTCGCGATCGCCCTTGCCGAGAATGCGGATGACACCCTGGTTCAGGTTGAGCTGTCCCTGGCGCAGGTTCACCAGTTCCGACACGCGCAGGCCGGTCGCGTACAGCACCTCGAGCATGGTGCGGTCGCGGTTGCCGAGCGGATCGCTCACCAGCGGCGCCGACAGCAGCGATTCGACCTCCTCCTCGGTGAGCGAGCGGGGCAGCGAGCGGCCGATCTTCGGCATGGCGATCTGCGCGGTGGGATCCTCGCGAATCGCGCCTTCGCGCATGAAGTAGCGGAAGAAGCGCCGGAAACTGGACAGTTGGCGCGCCGTGGAGCGCGGCCGGGCACCGGCGCGCACGCGCCAGGCGATGAAGTCCTGCAGGTCCGCGCGCGAGGTACGCATGATCGGCACGCTGCGCTCGGCGAGCCAGCGCGCCAGAGCCGTGAGGTCGGCACGGTAGGCGGCGAGGGTGTTCGGCGACAGGCCCCGCTCCATCCACACCGCGTCCAGGAAGCGGGACACCGCCGGGTCGGCAGAGTCGGCGGGGGTCATGGCGATCGCGGCAGACGGATTGGACAAGCCCTGTCTCGCTGGCAAGCCTGAGGTCTGCGCCCGGTGTGCGAGCCCTAAGCTTCCCGGTAATGTGGTGACCGCAGTATGGTGAGCGCGGCCCGGCTATCGACGTGATGACCTTCACATCTGCAATCCGGCATTAACATAAAGAGAACCAGTTCACATACGGTATCGCCAAGGGCTGCCCTGTAATGAGCGGAAGGTCATGAATCCGCCCGCCACCTTGCGGGCGCTGGCACTCGCGCCGGCACGGCTGGCGTACACCCTGTGGAGCGCGCTGGCGTTCCTGGGCGTGGGCCTGAGCGCGCTGCTGCTGCTCGCGGTGCTGCCGGGCCTCGCACGGCGCCGGGCGGCGGCACGCGCCGCCGCGCGCGCCTTCCTGCGCCTGGTCGGCATGCCGCTCACGGTGAGGTTCCCGGAGCACATCCCGCCGGGCCAGTGCGTGGTGGTGTGCAATCACGCCAGCTACCTCGACGGCATCGTGCTCACGGCGGCGCTGCCGCCACGCTTCGGCTTCGTCATCAAGCGCGAGATGGCCACGGTACCCCTCGCCGGGGTGGTGCTCAGGCGTCTGGGCTCGGAGTTCGTGGAGCGTTTCAATCGCCAGCGCGGCGCCGCGGATGCGCGCCGCGTGCTGCGCAACGCCAGCACCGGGCATTCGCTGGTGTTCTTCCCGGAGGGGACTTTCACGCGCACCCCGGGCCTGTTGAAGTTTCACACCGGCGCGTTCGCCACCGCGATGCGCGCCGGCTGCCCGGTGGTGCCGGCAGTGGTGCGCGGCACCCGCCGGGCGCTGCCGCCGAGCGGCGCCCTGCCACTGCCCGGAGCGCTGGAGCTGCAGATCCTCGCGCCCCTCGCCCCGGTCGCGGTCCCGGATTCGGCCCCGGAGCTGCGCGACCGCGCGCGCGCCGCGATCCTCACCGCACTCGGCGAGCCCGATCTCACATGTTGCGCCGATACTGCCCGCCCACCTGATACAGCGCGCGAGAGATCTGCCCGAGCGAGCTGACCTTGACGCACTCCATCAGCTGCGCGAACACATTGCCACCGCCGGCTGCCACCTGCTGCAGCGCGCTGAGCGCCGCCTCCGAGCGCGGCGCATTGCGCGCCTGGAAGGCACGCACCGCAGCGACCTGATCCTGCTTCTCTTCCTCGGTGGAGCGGATCAGCTCCGCCCCCTTGTGCTCCTCCGCGGCATCGCTGCCCGACAGGAAGGTATTGATACCGACGATCGGCAGCGAGCCGTCGTGCTTCTTCGTCTCGTAGTAGAGCGACTCCTCCTGGATCTTGCCGCGCTGGTACATGGTCTCCATCGCGCCGAGCACCCCGCCACGCTCCGACAACGCATCGAACTCCTTGTAGACCGCCTCCTCCACCAGGTCCGTCAGGTACTCGATGGCGAACGAGCCCTGCCAGGGGTTCTGGATCTTGTTGAGGCCGAGTTCGCGATTGATGATCAGCTGGATCGCGACCGCACGGCGCACGCTCTCCTCGGTGGGCGTGGTGAGGGCCTCGTCGTAGGCGTTGGTGTGCAGGCTGTTGCAGTTGTCGAACAGTGCATACAGCGCCTGCAGCGTGGTGCGGATGTCGTTGAAGGAGATCTCGCGCGCGTGCAGGCTGCGCCCGGAGGTCTGCACGTGGTACTTGAGCATCTGGCTGCGCGGACCTGCCTGATAGCGCTCGCGCATGGCGCGCGCCCAGATGCGGCGCGCGACGCGCCCGATGACCGCGTACTCCGGGTCCATGCCGTTGGAGAAGAAGAATGACAGGTTGGGCGCGAAGTCATCGATGCTCATGCCGCGCGCGAGATAGTACTCGACGATGGTAAAGCCGTTGGCGAGCGTGAAGGCCAGCTGCGAAATCGGGTTCGCGCCGGCCTCGGCGATGTGGTAGCCGGAGATGGATACCGAATAGAAGTTGCGCACCGGCTGATCGATGAAGTACTGCTGCACGTCGCCCATCATGCGCAGCGCGAATTCGGTGGAGAAGATGCAGGTGTTCTGCGCCTGGTCCTCCTTGAGGATGTCCGCCTGCACGGTGCCGCGCACCGCCTGCAGGGCCTGTGCGCGGATGCGCTCATACACCTCGCGTTCCAGCAGCTGATCCCCGCTGACGCCCAGCAGCGCCAGCCCCGAGCCGTCGTGATGCCGTGGCAGCGCACCCTTGTAGCTCGGCGGCGCCACGCCGCGCGCGCTGTTCTCGGCGTGCAGGGCTGCAATCTGCCGCTCGGCGGCGCTCCATTTGCCCTCCGCCTTCAGGTAGCGCTCGACCTGCTGGTCGATCGCGGTATTCATGAACATCGCCAGGATCATCGGCGCCGGTCCGTTGATGGTCATGGAGACCGAGGTCGAGGGCAGGCACAGATCGAAGCCCGAGTAGAGCTTCTTCATGTCATCGAGGGTCGCGATCGAGACGCCGGAATTACCGGTGCGCCCGTAGACATCCGGGCGGGTATCGGGGTCCTCGCCGTAGAGCGTAGTGGAATCGAACGCGGTCGACAGGCGCGCGGCCCCGTGGCCGTGCGCCAGGTAGTGGAAGCGCCGGTTGGTGCGCTCCGGTGCGCCTTCACCGGCGAACATGCGCGTCGGGTCCTCTTCTTCGCGCCGGTAGGGATACACGCCGCCGGTATAGGGATAGGAGCCCGGCAGATTCTCCGTGAGGATGAAGCGCAGCACCTCGCCCCAGTCGCGCAAACGTGGCACGGCGAGCCTCGGCACCGCCGAGCGCGACAGGCTCTCGGTATAGTTCTCCCCCGTCACCATGCGCTCGCGCACCTTGTATGAATAGGTGGTGTCGGTGGCCGAACGCACACGAGCCGGCCAGGCCTTGAGCTCCGCCACCCCCTCGGCGCCGATCTCATCGAGGGAGCGGTTGTAGGCGGCGCGCAGCTCGCGGCGCGTGGCATCCGCCGCCGCATCGCTGAGAGCTGCGGGCGCAAAGCGCTCGAGCGGCCCGGGCAGGGCGGCGTCGTGCAGCGCCTTGAGGGACTCGTACAGACCGAAGGCGCGGCGCGCGGCTTCTGCCTGCGCCTCGTTGCGCGCGCGGGCGCCACGGCCCCCCAGGGCGATCTCCGCCAGGTAGCGCGTGCGCGCCCCCGGCACCAGCGGGGTGCGCGTCGTGAGTTCGGTGGGACCGTTATGCGCGAGCTTCCAGGAGGCGCTGCCGATCTGCCTGGCGCTGAGCGCGGCGCACACCGCGGCGAACAGCCGGTTGACGCCGGGGTCGTTGAAGCGGCTTGCGACCGTGGGAAACACCGGCAGCTGCGCGTCCGCCTCGCTCGAGCGCTCGGGATGATTGCGCCGCCACTGCTTGCGCACGTCGCGCAGGCTGTCCTCGGCCCCGCGCTTCTCGCTCTTGTTGAGCACGATGAGGTCGGCGTAGTCGAGCATGTCGATCTTCTCGAGCTGGCTCGCGGCACCGTACTCGCTCGTCATGACGTACAGCGACAGGTCCACCAGATCCACGATCTCGGTGTCCGATTGACCGATACCGGCGGTTTCGACCATCACCAGGTCGAACCCGGCAGCCTTGTACAGCTCGATCACGTCCTTGAGAACGGCGGAGGTCGCCAGATGCGCCCGCCGCGTCGCCAGCGAGCGCATGAAGATGTTTTCCGCCGACAGGCTGTTCATGCGGATGCGATCGCCGAGCAGCGCGCCGCCGCTGCGCCGGCGCGTCGGGTCCATCGCCACCACCGCGATCTGGGCCTGCGGGAACTGCCGCGCCAGGCGCCCCAGCAGCTCGTCCGTGAGGCTCGACTTGCCCGCGCCGCCGGTGCCGGTGATGCCGATCACCGGCGCCCTGTGGCGTGAGCGGGCCACGGCCCGCCGGATCTGCTCGGCATCGGCGCCGGCCGCGCCGGCTGCCCCTTCCAGCACCGAAATGGTCCGTGCGATGAGCGCGTGGTCACGGGCATTGAGCGGCCGCAACTCGTACGCCGGCTTGCGCACCGCGGCGATGCGCCGCAGCACATCATCGATCATGCCTGCGAGCCCCATGCGCCGCCCGTCCTCGGGCGTGTAGATCTTCTCCACGCCGCGGCGCTCGAGCGCCTCGATCTCGTGCGGCGCAATGGTGCCGCCACCCCCGACCACCACGCGGATGTGCTCGCAGCCGCGTTCACGCAGCATGTCCACCATGTAGGCGAAGTACTCGTTGTGGCCGCCCTGGTAGGAGCTCACCGCGACCGCATCCGCATCCTCGTCGATGGCGGCGCGCACGATGTCGGCGACGCTGCGATTGTGGCCGAGGTGCACCACCTCGGCGCCGCGCGCCTGCAACAGGCGCCGGATCATGTTGATGGCGGCATCGTGGCCGTCGAACAGCGAGGCCGCGGACACGAACCGCAGCGGTGGCCGGGAGGCGGCCGCCTCGCTGCTGGGCGCGGCCGCGCCACTCTCGAGACCGGCGGTCATGTGCTTGCTCTCACCTGGGTGCGTAGTCCGTGGTGGCGGATGGACGCGTCTCTTTACCCAAGGGTAGGATAGCTACCCGTCAGTATGGTCGGGCCCCGGCGGCCGGTCAACGCGGCAGCCGGCCCTTAAGCCGCCGCCGGCGCGGCAGTCACGCTGCGGCCGACGCACCGCTATAATACTCCGGAAGCGATGAACAGCCGCCGTGCCAGCCCGCCCGCCGCGGGCAAACAACCTGAAACCGCCGCCTCCCCCTGGCGGGCGAGCCGCGAGCGGCTGCGCGACCGCGCGGTGAAGCGCGAGGCGGTGATTCGCGCCGCGGCCCGCGAGTTCAACCACAAGGGCTACCACAACACCTCGCTCGATGACATCGCGGCCCGGCTCGAGGTCACCAAGCCCACGGTCTACTACTACGTCACCAGCAAGGAGCAGCTGCTGTTCCAGTGCTTCGTGGCGGGAGTCGAGCAGATCCGGGCGGCGTT
>Ga0137418_10006787_pt1 | contig 10523 bp, 11 predicted proteins | sample CZODoug3_1_2_16f_FD_122242 | JGI IMG/M metagenome (GOLD analysis project Ga0137418, IMG submission 122242) | Vadose zone soil fungal communities from Angelo Coast Range Reserve, California, USA - CZODoug3_1_2_16fungal (Hybrid Assembly) | ecosystem: Environmental > Terrestrial > Soil > Vadose... | reverse complement strand
AAACCGGCCTCGCGCAGCACTCGCAGGTGCTTTGACACGGTCGGCTGCGGCATACGAAGTTGACGCTCGATCTCTCCCACCGACTGTTGTGACGAGACCAGGAGGCTCAGTATCGCGCGGCGGTTCGGCTCCGCAATGATTTCGAAGACAGATTCCATCCGCTTTATATACTCCACATAGAATATACGTGTCAAGGTATATTTAGACAGGGGTGTGTGGCACAATACACCTCAGCCAGGGGGGCTTTGCTGCCTCCCCGTTGGAAGGCAGGAGCTTTTATGTCTGAGGCAACGGGTCGCTTCTTCATATCGTTGATAGCTTCCAGCAGCTTGATCGTCGCGTTCTCATCTAGCGTGGCCCCCTCGTAACGCACTTCGTAAAGCCCTTGGAGATTCGACGGCAACAGAACACCGTCCTTAACGACGAGAATGAACCTCCGACCGTACAGAGCCATCGCCGCGCCAATCTCAGTTAGTACGTTTTCGTCTAACACGACGTGCTCTTTCACCTCTTTGTCCACAAACGTTTCTCATCTTCTACGTGAATGATCGCTGCTCCGCATGACCTCATGTCCTCCATCACTTTTTCGGGAACGGGCTGCCAGACCGTTTGCTTCTCGTCGGCGACAACGGCTTCCAGTTCGCCGAAGGTCAGAAGTTTTCTTAATGGGGTCGATGAATGCCTTGTTTTTGCCGTGCGTAATGAAGACCTTTCTCGCTTTTGCATCCCCATGCGTCACTAGCGATAGCGAGGGTTTTGAAATCGGTGCGGGCTGAACCGCTGGAGCGGCGGGACGGGCAGGTTCAGCCGCGTCTGGATCGCGATTCACTTCTTCATCTTCTGAGACAGCTCGTAAAGCGTTGTAAATGCTCAAAAGGGGGCGTTCTGAAAAGGCTTGGAGCCAGCCCTCGAGAAACGTGAATAGTGCCCATCCCTTCAGCAACTTAGAAAACTGCGCGGAAATTTCTCACCAGTACTCCGAATTGCACCTTATTCGGGCGGCGATTCAGACCGATCGCGGGGGCACCCGGCGAGATCCGCCTCTTAACTCAAGTTCTTGATAGTTGCCACTAAATCCGTGGCGAGACGACTCTTGTCCACGCAAGCATCGCTTCCGGCCTCAATAACTCGAGGTAACATTAGAGACGGATCATGCTGGCTGATTACCAGGAGCTTCGCCTTCGGCAGTTCCTGCCGTAGACGACGGGCGATGTCCAACCCGCTTATGCCCGGCATGCTGATATCCAGAAGAATAACGTCCGGCAGGAGTTCCCGTGCCTTTTGAATCGCTTCTGAGCCATCCTTGGCTTCTCCGCAGACTGTCCAATCCGACTCGTCCGACAATAGCCCTATAACTCCACGGCGAACTATGTCGTTGTCGTCTGCAATCAGAATGCGCATCTCAGTGGTGATCAGAGTTGCATCTCCTACTCAGCAGCCTCCTGAGCAGCCTCGGACGGTTGGAGTATAGGCTCTAATTCGGACGCCGCGGCCGTTGCTAACGGGAATGTGACCACGATTGTGGCACCGGCGCCTTTCGATTGAATATCCATTTCGCCCTTGAAATGGCGGATGCTTCACGCATTCCGGCAATGCCTACGCCTGTGCGTTGTGCCTTAATCGCATCCACCACCGGACATGCGGGTCCGCATCCGATTAGTTCAACTCCGTCCCTGGCCACCATCATTCTGTGAAGGACTTAAACTCGAATTGCCTCTCGCTCAGTCCGCTTTCAGTCCGCTTCCGTCTGCGGCGTGGCTGAAAATCGCAACCAGCATTGCCCCGCGCAGCCACGCGAATCGGGTGACGGGGGTTAAGCTGAAACCTTTTCCCGCCAGTTGCGTCTTACTGTCAGTTGTAGATAGACTGGTGACGTTGAAACTGTTGATCAAAGTCGGTGTTTCCGCCCTGGCACTCGTGTTGGCTGCGCTGCCGGTCGCAGCTTGCGTGTTGCCCGGTACGGCGATGACATCGGCCGAACGCGAATGTTGCAAGAAGATGGCCGAACAGTGTGGAGACATGGGGATGGCGAAATCCCATCCTTGCTGTAAGGTAACCGCCACGCCGGCGGACTTTCACGCCCTGAAGACCGCCTCATCGCAACTGGATCATGTCAGCTTGGTTCTGTTTCAGGCGCTTCCGCTTACCGTCGAGCCCGACGCGTATTTCTCGCTCGCACAGTGGTCGTCTCGTGTTTCGCGCACCCATAGTCCGCCAGGACTAGATTCTCTAACCACCACAGTCCTAAGAATCTGATCGTCTTTCCTCTGAACTGCTAACGCACTCGTGCGTCTGCACGTTCGTGCGCCTACGAACTTGTGTTTGTTTGCGGAGGAAAGATGCAATCCACTTATTTGTCCCGAAGTCGCTTCGGGTGCACTCGTATTTCGTGCATTACTGCGGCTTTGTTTTTGGGCACGCTAGCCTTTGCCGGCAATGCCGGCGCTCAAGTGCCGCCAAGTTCTCAGAGGCCGAGTCCTGAATCGTCCGGTATGGCCGAGCACGCGGGGATGCCCACGTCTCTGCGTGAGCTAATCCAGGAGGCAGAGCAGAAGAATCCGCTAATTGCGGCCTCGTTCCACGCATGGCAGGCCTCGCGAAATGTTCCGAAGCAGGTCTCGGCTCTGCCCGAGACGCAACTCTCGGTGCAGCAATTCAGCGTAGGCAGCCCGCGACCTTTTGCGGGCTACAGCAACAGCGATTTCGCCTACATCGGGTTCGGCGCCTCGCAGGACATCCCTTACCCAGGCAAACGGCGTTTACGTGCCCATGTCGCCGAACACGAAGCGGACTCCATGGAAGCGCAAACCGCTTCAACCCGCAGAACGATTGTGGGGAATCTCAAGATGGTCTACTTCCGCTTGGCATACATTCAGCAAACTCTCGGGGTTCTGCAAAGAAGTGACGAGCTGCTGAATCAGGTGCAGGAGGCTGCCGAGGCACGCTACGGCGTAGGTCAAGGCAATCAGCAGGATGTCCTGAAAGCTCAGTTGCAGCACACCAAGATCCTTCACGAGATCGCACACCACCATCAGGAAGAAGGACTGTTAGAAGCCGAGATCAAGCAGGTCTTAGGACGACGTCAGGAGTCCGCGGACATCGTTGCCGAGACCCTCCTATTGCGAGCTCTTCCGTACACCGCAGCCGAGCTTCTGCAGCGGGCTCGCGAGCAGAATCCCGACGTGCGCTCAAAGCAGGCCTCCATTCGGCAGCAAGAAACCCAGGTGGAACTGGCGCGCAAGAATTTTCGCCCGGACTTCAATGTGCAGTACGCCTACGAACACACCGGGAGCCAGACTCGCGACTACTACATGGCGACGTTCGGTATCCGGTTGCCCAACCGCGGGCGACAGAAAGCCGAGCTGGCGGAAGCGCAGGAGAACCAGGAGCGTGCGCGGCAAGATCTGGACGCTGAGTCACAGCGCGTGTCCTCAGAGGTGCAACAGCAATATGTGCGAGCCAAGACCTCGGAAGAACGGTTGAAGATCTACAGTGACGGTCTCGTCCCGCAATCGGAAGCTACCTTTCAATCGGCCCTGTCTGCATATCAATCGAACCGCCAAGACTTCGAGAGCCTGCTTTCGGGGTTCCTCGATGTTCTGAACCTCGATATGGAATACCGGAATGAGCTGGTGGAGCACGAATCAGCGCTGGCTGAACTAGAGCGACTTACCGGGGTAGATGTGCCATGAACGAGCGCAACTTCAGAACGAATGCAAATGAGGAGTCACACATGCTCCGTGCAGAACACAACAATTATCGCCGCGCGTTTTGGATTGTACTGACCACAACGATTGTGCTGGCGATTGTGGCGTCCATCCTGTGGTGGCGTTTGAGTCATGCCGGACCTTCGCCGCAGTCTGGCAACAGTTCCGCAAGCGAGTCCATGGAGGCGATGGCAAAAACTCCATCGGCCAGGGCCTCGGGTTCCGAGCCAGGAGCGGCAGGCGACCCTCAGACCGGCAATATGCAAGAGACGACGCTTGCCCCAATCCAGCTCACACCCCAGCGGATGCAGAGCATCGGCGTTGTGATTGGGAAGGTTGACTCCAAGCCAGTCAACACTGAGCTTCGTTTCTACGGCAATGTGCAAGTCGATGAGCGGCGGCAGGCCTACGTGCAGACGCGATTCGCCGGATGGATTCGCAAAGTCTACGCCGACGCTACGGGCAATTTCATTGGCAAAGGTCAGCCCTTGTTCACCATCTACAGCCCCGACCTCGTTTCGACTGAGCACGAATACTTGCTGGCCAAGAAAAACTCCGAGTCCTTGCAGCAAAGCAAAGTGAGCGGAGTGGCTTCGGGCGCCTCTTCTCTCTTCAGCGCAGCCAAAGAGAGATTGCTGCAATGGGAAGTGTCTCCCGCTGAAATCGAGAAGCTCGATCAGACGGGCAAGGTCATCACGGATCTCACCATCTCTTCTCCAGTCTCGGGCTATATCACGCAGAAAAACGCGCTGCCCAATATGTACGTCCAACCCGAAACCATGCTGTACACGGTAGCTGACCTCTCCGATGTTTGGGTGCTCGCCCAGGTATTTCAAAGCGAGGCGGGGAAGATCAAGCCGGGTGATCCCGCAGAGGTCACAGTCGACGCGTATCCCGGACGAGTCTTCAACGGACGCGTGGACTACATCCTCCCCCAGCTCGACATGAACACGCGCACGCTGCCAGTGCGGTTAGTGTTTGCGAATCCTGGTCTGAAGTTGAGGCCCGGAATGTACGTCAATGTTCGCGCGAAGCTCCCGATGGGACGGCAGTTGGTTGTTCCGGCCAGTGCGGCTTTTCACTCAGGTACCAAAAACCTGCTGTTCGTCTACAAAGGCGAAGGCAACATCGAGCCGCGTGAAGTCGACCTCGGGCCTCAAGTTGGTGACGAACTGGTGGTCACGAAGGGCATAAGAGCACAAGAACAAATCGTCACTTCGGCCAACTTCCTGGTTGATTCCGAAGCCCAATTGCAAGCGGCCGCGGGCGCGTTTACTCCCCCGCCTCCGGGTGCCGGTCAGGCGGCTTCGATGAATGCTCCCGCACAACAGCAAGCGAATGTGGAACTGACGACTGATCCCGACCCTCCGCACAAAGGCAGCAACACCGTTCACGTGAAGCTGACTGGACAGGATGGGAAACCGATCACGGGAGCAAACGTGACCGTGACCTTCTACATGGCCGCAATGCCGGCAATGGGAATGGCCGCCATGAAAACCGTCATCAATGCCAGCGACAAGAGCGGCGGAAGGTATGAAGGCCAGGGCGATCTCGGTTCCGGCGGCACTTGGCAGGTCACCATTCGGGCACAACAAAACGGGCAGATGATTGCCAACAAACAGCTCACACTCAATACCACGGGAGGTATGTAATCGTGATCTCCCGAATCATAGAGTGGTGCGCCTACAATCGCTTTCTGGTCTTCACCGGAGTGCTTCTGCTCACGCTGGCTGGAATCTGGTCCATGGGCCACATTCCGCTGGACGCCCTGCCGGACATCTCGGACGTGCAAGTGATCATTCACACCAACTGGGAGGGCGAGCCACCCAACATCATCGAGGATCAAGTCACCTACCCAATCGTCACTGCTTTGCTGGCTGCGCCGCGCGTCAAAGCGGTCCGCGCCCAGACCATGTTCAATGACTCCTACGTCTTTGTTGTCTTCGAAGATGGGACGGACATTTACTGGGCCCGTTCTCGGGTTCTGGAGTATTTACAGACGATTGCCGGCCGACTTCCTGCCAATGTGCACCCTGCAATCGGCCCGGACGCGACCGGTGCGGGTTGGGTCTACGAGTATGTGCTCGTCGATCACAGTCACAAACAGAGCCTCGCCGATCTGCGAAGCATTCAGGACTGGCACCTGCGTTACCAGTTGGCAACCGTTCCTGGTGTGGCCGAAGTGGCGAGCATCGGCGGGTTCGTGCGCCAGTATCAAGTGCAGCTTGATCCGAACAAACTGCTCGCTTATGGCATACCCCTCTCGACCGTTATCGACCGCGTTAAGTCGAGTACGAATGAAGTCGGTGGCCGGGTACTCGAACTGAGCGGTACGCGATACATGATTCGCGGGCTGGGCTATCTCAAATCCCTCGACGATCTGGCGAACGTGCCGGTGATGGCGAAGAACGGTACGCCCGTACTCATCAAGGATCTGGGCACGGTTTCCTTCGGCCCAGACCTGCGCGAAGGTGTAGCGGAGTGGAACGGTGAAGGCGAGACCGTGGGTGGCATTGTCGTCATGCGGTATGAGCTGAATGCCCTCAATGTGATCAATGGTGTCAAGAAGAAGCTGGTTGAGATCAAAGGATCGCTGCCGCCGGGAGTCGAGATCGTCTCTGGCTATGACCGCGGGGGACTGATCAGCGAATCAATCAACACTTTGAAACATAGCCTGCTGGAGGAAGCAGTCATCGTTTCCCTGGTCATTATTGTGTTCTTGTTTCACTTCCGCTCCGCGCTGATCCCGATTCTCACACTGCCCATTGCGCTCGTGATCTCTTTCATTCCCATGTACTACCTGAACGTCAGCTCCAACATCATGTCGCTGGGCGGGTTGGCATTGGCGATTGGCGTTTTGGTGGACGCCGCCATCGTGATGGTGGAAAACGGATACCGGCATCTTTCCGAACGCGCGGCATCGGATGGAGAAGCATTCGGGGAGATGAATGACTTGAATGGACCGGTCCTCCACAAAGAGACAGATGCAAACGCAACTAAATCCTCGAAGAAGGTCGTTGAACGAGAACGGGTGCGCATTCTCATCGACTCCGCCAAACAGGTGGGCCCCGCGCTGTTCTTTTCTCTCCTTATTATTGTGGTCTCATTCCTCCCCGTATTCCTGTTGGAGGCGCAGGAAGGGCGTATGTTCCGCCCGCTGGCATGGACGAAAACTCTGGCCGTGGGCTTCTCGTCCTTGTTGGCCATCACGCTGGTTCCCATCTTGATGGTCATTTTCATTCGAGGGAAGCTGCGGCCCGAATCGGAAAATCCGATTTCAAGAGTTACCCAGGCACTCTATCTGCCGGTTTTACGACTCTGCCTGAAATACCGCAAGACAACGTTGTTGCTCAATTTGGTATTCCTCCTGGTGACGTTTCCCTTAATGTTCAGGATCGGCAGTCAGTTTATGCCGCCCTTGTTTGAAGGCTCATCGCTCTATATGCCCACGGCACTTCCCGGTATTTCGATCACCCAAGCTTCGCAGCTCCTGCAGGAACAGGATCGGATTCTCCGATCCTTTCCAGAAGTTGCGACGGTCTTCGGGGCGGTCGGACGATCCGACAGCGCTACCGACAATGCTCCGCTCGACATGTACGACACGACGCTCATGCTCAAGCCGCGCGAAAAGTGGAGACCGGGGATGACCTACGAAAAGCTCATTCGCGAGATGGACGAGAAGCTCCAGTTTCCGGGCCTGACGAACACCTGGACCATGCCAGTTCAAAACCGTCTCGACATGGCGCTCACAGGAATCAAGACGCCCGTAGGGATGAAGCTTCAAGGCACAAATCTAGAGCAAATCCAGCAACTCGGGGCGCAGGTACAGCAGATTCTCTCGGGGTTACCGCAGGTACGGTCGATTTTCGCGGAGCGGGTTTCGCAAGGCTTTTACATCAATGTGGAGGTCAATCGTCCAGAAGCGGCGAAATACGGTTTGACCATTGCAGACGTGCAACAGGCGGTGGAATCCGGTATTGGAGGCATGAACGTTGCCGAAAACGTCGAAGGCCGCAGTCGCTATCCGATCAATGTCCGTTACCAGCGTGATTTCCGCGACAACGTGGGGGAGCTCAGCAGAGTGCTGATTGCTACACCTGCTGGCGCGCAGATACCGATTTCCGAAGTTGCCAAGATTTCGTTCTCGCGTGGCCCGGCGATGATCCGCGATGAAGATGGCCAGATCACGGGATATGTCTACATTGATCTCAACACCGCCGACTACGGCGGGTTCGTAGACGAGGCGAGCAAGATGCTTCGCCAAAAATTGCAATTGCCTGCGGGATACACGTATCAGTGGTCAGGCGAATATGAATTCCAGATTCGGGCGAAGGAACGGATGAAGATCATTTTGCCGGTGGTGTTCTTCGTGATTTTCCTGCTCCTGTACATGGTTTTCCACAACCTAACGGAGGCCATGGTCCTCATCTTCCCCACGTTTTATGCGATGACCGGCGGGCTGATCTTGCAGTGGCTGCTGGGCTACAACTTCAGCGTAGCCGTGTGGGTCGGGTATATTGCGCTGTTTGGCATCGCGGTGGAGACGGGTGTCGTCATGGTCGTGTATCTGCACGAAGCGCTCGATAAGCGCCTTGCTTCAGGTCGCCCGCTTACAGATGCCGATATTCACGAGGCTGCCATTGAGGGTGCTGTGCAGCGGCTCCGGCCAAAGCTGATGACTGTATTCGCAGTTCTCGCCAGCCTGATTCCGATTCTCTGGGCGAGCGGTATCGGCTCTGACGTGATGAAACCAATTGCCGCCCCGATGGTGGGCGGAATGATTACGTCAACGATTCACGTCCTGATTCTGGTTCCAGTTTTCTTCGTGTTGATGAAGGAACGGGCGTTACGCCGGGGGATATTGCAACCGACAGAACCCCATTCGGCCACAGAGTGAGCCTGTAGATCGCACGTAGTGGATGCCACCGATGATCGCTTGGTATGCTCGAAGTATGAGTGAGTTGACGATTGCACGCCAGGCGATTGCCCATCGCGGAAGGCGGCTTGAGTATTTCACGATCGTGTGCAATTCCCTCGACGGCTTAATCGCTATCGCGGCAGGGGCTGTTTCGTGGAGCATCTCCCTTATTGGTTTCGGAATAGATAGTTTCATCGAGGTTACGTCTGGTGCCACATTGCTGTGGAGAATGTCGGTCGACTGCAACGTTGAGAGGCGAGAAAGAAATGAAAAAGTGAGCCTCAGGATTGTAGGGGTCTGTTTCCTCGCCCTTGCCGTCTACGTCACGTATGAGTCCGTATCGGGCCTCGCAAGGAAAACAACCCCTGAACACAGCATTCCTGGAATCGCGTTGGCCTGTGTCTCCCTTGTCGTTATGCCAATTCTGTCGCGCGCCAAAAAGAAGGTAGGCAATGCGCTGAGCAGCGCAGCCATGAACGCGGATGCGCGGCAAACTGATTTTTGTGTCTATCTCTCGGCGATTTTGCTGGCTGGTCTCGTACTCAATGCGGGGTTGGGGTGGCAAGTGGAACGCTCTGAGCAGCCGGCCTGAGCACATCAAGCAGGTTGCAGGACGTCGCTCAAGCGTCTTAAGGTTGATGCCATCGATCTGTTCTACCAGGATCGCATCGACCTGAATGTTCCGATCGAAGATATTGCGGGCGCTGTGAAGGATCTGATTCAAGAAGGCAAGGTGAAACACTTCGGTCTCTCGGAAGCGAGCGCACAGACAATTCGCCGGGCCCATGCAGTTCAGCCCGTCGCTGCACTTCAGAGCGAGTACTCGCTGCTTTGGCGCGAGCCGGAAGTGACGGTGATGCCAACCCTTGAGGAGCTTGGGATCGGATTCGTGCCGTTCAGCCCGCTGGGCAAAGGCTTCCTGACTGGCAAGATCGACGCGAACACAAAGTTCGACAGCACCGATTTTCGCAACAGCGTGCCGCGTTTCAGTCCGGAGAATCGCAAAGCGAACCAGGCGTTATTTGAACTGCTGAGTTCGTTCGCCGCGCAAAGGAGAGTAACTCCAGCCCAGATCGCACTTGCCTGGCTGCTTGCGAAGAAGTCGTGGATCGTTCCGATCCCGGGCACAACGAAGCTGGCGCGTCTTGAAGAGAATCTTGGAGCGGCAACGGTTGAACTAACCGCAGACGATGTTCGTGCCCTTGAAGAGGCTTCGTCAAAGATCAAGCTTGAAGGGGCTCGCTATCCAAAGTTCCATGAACAGCTGGTGGGCCGCTGAGCGGCAGCCGCCAAGAGGAATCGAAAATGAAAGCTTTGCGTTATGGCGCGTGGGTCGTGGTTTTGGCAATCGCAGGTGTTGTGCACGTTCAATCTGCAAAGACCCAAGAAGCAGGGCATGCCTCCGATAGAGAAAGACTGATCGGAGCGTGGCACCTGGAGCACATCGACTCGCCAGAACCTGAAGGCAAGCCGAGCGGTAACCCTCAGCCGAAAGGCATGCTGATCTACACACGAGACGGCCACATGTCTGTGCAATTGATGTACCCCAAGTCAGCAAATAACCAATCCAATGAGTACCTCCAAGATGGGTACGAAGCTTCTTTCGGGAGCTACGAAGTGGATGAAGTGAAGCATATGTTGACGCATCACGTGCAAGGATCGAATACGCGCGACCTCCTTGTCGGCAAGGACCTACCTCGCGTTTACCAGTTCGCTGCAGACGGGAAGCTGATCATCCAGTCGGCTCGGCCCGATGAACACTGGTCGGTGACGTGGGAGCATTACTGATCGAATTTGCATCGAGGCTTCGCGGAAGAGTTCGGGGCTTGGCTGCATGAGGTTGAGTCCTGGTCACGGCACAGTGGCAGGGACAAGGCAGGAGATGATTGCGCTCATTC
>Ga0137418_10006786_pt1 | contig 10523 bp, 10 predicted proteins | sample CZODoug3_1_2_16f_FD_122242 | JGI IMG/M metagenome (GOLD analysis project Ga0137418, IMG submission 122242) | Vadose zone soil fungal communities from Angelo Coast Range Reserve, California, USA - CZODoug3_1_2_16fungal (Hybrid Assembly) | ecosystem: Environmental > Terrestrial > Soil > Vadose... | reverse complement strand
AGGAACTGGTCGATGAAGGGCACATAGTTGACTATGGTTGCCTGTGCCAGGCCGCGTTCTTCTAACAGGTATCGTCCGTAATTCGTAGTGAGTCTTTGCTGGGAAGACAGAGGCGGTTTCTTCTGCCGCTGGGTAGCTCCTTGTTCGCGAAGCATGTGGAGGAACCGGAACAGCGCAGCAGCGTCGCCACGGCGTGCAGAACCTGCACTCTGGTGACGCCGCAAGAATCGCTCCACAATGGTCTCGTCCAGTGCATGGACTTCGGTGTGCCCTCTTTGGAGCCACCCGCAGAACTGGGTGATCAGTTGAACCTGAGTTTGGACGGATGCGGGCGCGTAGCCCCGTTCCTGGATAAGTGTGGTGTAGGCGTTTAGATACCCGGCACAAGGGCCGAGATGCGTGTCGAGCAAAACGAGCGGTTGTTGTTCCATCCTGCAAGGATGGCCTCCCGGAAACCCTCCAGACTATGCCGAATCATCAATGTGCAAATAGGCTCAGGCTGCGGCCATGGCGGGGACATTCGGCATAGTCCGAAACTCGGCATAGTGGCGGAATTTATGGAGGAACCATCGTCCGCATTACGGCCCTTCCCCACAGCGGTTGATTCTGACAGCGCCGTCAACGAGCTTGTGCGCCACGGCGCAGTAGCCGCAGTTGAGTTTCCCGCGGTGAGCTACGGCCTTGAGTTTTTCGAGCATGGCGCCGTCCGCCCGGCCGCTCGTGGCGAGGACGCTCGTCGAGGTCGCGCTGATCGAGGGGGCCACGATCGTCGCGCACGGCGGCGACGAGCACGACCATGCGGAGATCGAGGCCGCCGCGCACGCCCTCGACCGCTCCATTCGCGTCATCGCCGTGAATGCGGGCGACGCCGGCGTCGATCATGGCGTCCAGCCGACGTTGTGGGAGCGCGCGCCGGGCAGGCCCGAGCTGAACGAACCGGCGCGTCTCGAGATCGCGTTCGAGGGCGGGCTGCCCGTCTCGGTCAACGGCGTGCCGATGGCGCTCACCGAGCTCATCGAGAGCGTGGCGACCATCGCCGCGGCGCCCGCCGCCCTGGTCTTCCAGGCGGCGCACGAAGCGCTTGGCGCCGGGGCTTCGAGCGCGCCGGGCGCAACGGTCTGCCTCGAGCTGTTCAAGGGGCAGCACCGCGTGCTCTCCGCCCACCATTCATGACACTCTGGTCCGGCCGCTTCGACACCGCACCCGATCCGGCGGCCTTCGATTTCGGCATCTCGTTCGGGTTCGATCGCGCGCTGTTCGAAGACGACGTGACGGGCAGCCTCGCGTGGGCGGAAGCGCTCGGGGCCGCCGGCGTGCTCGCGAAGCAGGACGCCGCCGCCATTCGCAAAGGGCTCGAGGAGATGCTCGAGGAAGGCCGCCGCGACCCGGCGTACGTCAACGGTCCCGACGAGGACGTCCACAGCTTCGTCGAGCGCAAATTGGTGGAGCGGATCGGAGACGCGGGCCGCCGCCTCCACACCGGCCGTTCGCGCAACGAGCAGGTCTCGCTCGACCTGCGCCTCTACCTGCGGCGGCGGATTCCGCTGCTCCAGGAGTTGGTCAGGCAGGTCGTCGTGGCGTGCGCCGCTCAGGCCGAGCGCGCCGGCGAGGCGCTGATGCCGTCGTACACGCATCTGCGCCGCGCGCAGCCGGTGCTCGTCGCGCACTTCTTCCTCGCCCACGCCTCGGCGCTGCGCCGAGACGTGGACAGGCTCGACGCGGCCCGTGACGAAGCCGACGCGCTGCCGCTCGGCTCCGGCGCCATCGCCGGCACCAGCTATCCGGTCGATACCGCCCGGCTCGCCACGCGCCTCGGCTTCTCGCGCGTCGTCCGCAACAGCATCGACGCGTCATCCGACCGCGACTTCGTCGCGTCGTTCCTGTTCGCCGCGTCGCTGGCGATGGTGCATCTCAGCCGCATCGCCGAGGACCTGATCATCTTCACCGGCGAGGAGTATGGCTTCTTCGAGCTCGCCGACGAGTCGGCGACCGGCAGCAGCATGATGCCGCAGAAGAAGAACCCCGACCCGCTGGAACTCGTCCGCGGCAAGAGCGGGCGCGTGATCGGACGCCTCACCGGCTGGCTCGCGACGATGAAAGGGCTGCCGGGCGGGTACAACAAGGACCTGCAGGAGGACAAGGAAGCCGTGTTCGACGCGGAGCGGACGCTGGCGGTCTCGCTGACGGCGGCGCACGCCGTCATCTCGCGCCTGACGCTCGACGCCGCGAAGGCCGGGCGCGCCGCCTCCGGGCTGCTCCTGGCCACTGACGTGGCGGACTACCTGGCCATTCGCGGGATGCCGTTCCGGCAGGCCCACGAGATCGTCGGGGCGATGGTGCGGCGATTGCTGGCGGAAGGGCGCGACTTCAGCAGCCTGACGCTGAAGGAGTGGAAGGAGGCGAGCGACTTCTTCGGCGACGACGCCCCGCAGGCGGCGACGCCGCTCGAATCTGTGCATGCAAAAAAGACCCCCCAGTCGACCAACCCGGATGCTGTGCAGGCGGCCTTGCGGGAGTTCCGCCAATGGCTCGCCAAAACCGGCCATTCCGGGTAAACTCTGGCGTACCGCCGCCTTTTACACCCGCCTGAGAGGCCCGGGGCCCTCCCGAGCTTGTCAGGGGAACTGATCCCGCCTGAAAAGGAACGGCTCCGGGGGAGTGCATGCAGCAACGCCGGCTTCGGCTCGGTGACATTCTGGACGACTACTGTCCGCGTGAGCGCCGCATCACCAACCACGCCGTCGTCGCGATGATCGACGACGAGGTGAAGCAGACGCGCTGCACGACGTGTGACGCGGACCACGAATACAAGCACGGGCGCATCCCGCCGCCGCGCCGGAAGAAGGACACGCTCGCCCCCACGGCACCGACCGACATGCCAGAACAGACCCAGGAAGAGACGCCGGACGCCACACCATTTGTCGAAGAGGTGCCTGGCGAGGCCGCGCCCATCGAGGCGCACGCCGAAGCCGCCGACGCGTCCATCGACCAGCCGGCGAGCGAGAACGGCGCCGACGCGGAGGAGCACGTGCCCGAAGACGACGGGCCGGTGCATCGACCGCTGATACGCGCAACGCTGCCTCGTCCGGAAGGACAGGTGCCCGAGCGCAAGAATCCCGAGTTCACCATCCGGCAGCCCGGTGGACGGGGCGGCGGCCGCGAATTCGACGGCAATCGCACCGGTGCCGGCGGCGGGGGCGGCGGCCAGCGTCATGGGCGCGGGCGCCGCGCGGGCGCGGGCGCGGGCGCGCGTGGCCCGCAGGGCTCCTTCAGCGGACCCTCGCGATTCGGAGGAGGCCCACGCCAGAACTCGCCGCAGGGCGGCGGCGGCCAACGGCCGAACGGCAGTCGTCCAGGGCCTTCCGGCGGTCAGCGCAGCGGCGGACGTCCGCCCGGACAGCAGCGCGGTCCCGGACGGAAACGCGGACGTTGAGCGACTTCGCCGGCAAGCTCGGTCTCATCGTCGGCATCGCCAACAAACGGTCAATCGCGTGGGCCATCGCGCAGGCGACCGCGCAGCGCGGCGCCCGCCTGGCGCTGACGTATCAGGGGCGCTTCGAAGAGAACGTCAACGAGCTGTCGGCAGGTTTACCGTCACCGCCGCTGATTCTCGCGTGCGACGTGTCATCCGACGAGGAGATCGACGCGGTCTTCGCGAAGCTCGATCAGGACTTCGCCGGGCTCGACTTCGTCGTCCATGCCGTGGCGTTCGCCAGGAAGGAAGAGCTCTCCGAGCCGTTCTCACGCACCACCCGTGAAGGTTTTCGCCTGGCGATGGACATCTCGGCGTACTCGCTCATCGCGCTGGCCCGCGGAGCGGCGCCGCTGATGGAGAAGCGCGGCGGTGGCAGCATCGTCACGCTTTCCTATTTGGGCAGCGAGCGCGTGTTCCCGAACTACAACGTCATGGGTGTCGCGAAGGCGGCGCTCGAAGCCAACGTACGGTATCTCGCCGCCGATCTTGGGCCGAAGAACATCCGCGTCAACGCCGTCTCGGCCGGTCCAATCAAGACGATCTCCGCAATGGGCATCGGCGGCTTCTCCAGCATCCTCGGCGTGTATCGCGATCGCTCGCCACTGCGGCGCAATGTCGATACGAACGAAGTCGGCGAGGCTGCCGCATTTCTCCTCAGCGACGCGGCACGCGGAATCACGGGCGAAGTCCTGATGGTTGACGCCGGGTTCCACATCACGGGCATGTAGGTTGCACCGGCCCGTAGCGGGGGCCGGGTCCTTTCGGACCCGGCAGCTGGACCGGAGGCCCGTGATGCAGAAGCCCGGCTATTGGAAGACGACGGTGCTGGCGGCGCTCGTCGCGACCCCGCTCGTGGCCGGCTGCGGCAAGACCATCGGCGAGACGATCGACGACACCACGATCACCACGCGCGTGAAGACGCAGATGCTCAACGACCCGAACGTCAGCGGCACCGGCATCGACGTCGATACCTACAAGGGCGTCGTCACGCTGTCAGGACGGGTGAAGAGCCAGGCGGAGCACGATCAGGCGATCGCGATTGCGCGGCAGGTCGATGGCGTCACCGAGGTGAAGGACGCGCTCCAGGTCATCCCGTAGAGGTGGTCAAGTCGGCCCGCCCCAGCTCTCCGTCCTGATCAAAGCCGAGGGAACTCCCAGCCCGAGCAACGTCGCCGCCGATTCGCTGACGAGCGACGGCGGCCCGCACACGAAACAGAGCGTCTTCGCGGGCTCGTGCAGCACGGCCTCGAAGTGGCTCCGCCCGATCCGCCCGCGCCTGCCGTCCCATGACGTGCTGTCGTCGCGCGTGACCGTCTGGTGCAGTTCCAGGCGGCCCGCGCGCTCGTGCGCGCGAAGCTCCTCGATGAAGGCGAACTCGTCGCTGCGCCGCGTGCTGTAGAGGAGCGAAATCTGTTCGGCCGGGTGGCGCCGCAGCGCGTGATCGAGCATCGCGCGCACCGGTGCGATGCCCGTTCCACCGGCGACGAACAGCACGCGCGACTCGTCGAGCGACGCGGGGAAGGTGAACGTCCCAAGCGGCCCCTCGATGTCCACGAGCGAGCCGGCCCTCGCCCACCGAAGATCCTCGGAGCCGCCCTCCATCGCGATCAGCAGCTCCAGCGCGTGCGTCTCCGCCGCGTGCTCGGGCGAACAGGCGATTGAAAAGGGCCGGCGGACGTCCGCGCCGTGCGGCCCCATCATCACCGCCTGGCCGGGAAGGTAGTCGAATGTGTGGCTGCCGATGTCGATGGCGAGGAGACGCGAACGCGCCGACGCTTCGTCGACGCGCGCGAGCGGGGCCGTCAGGAGCGTCACCGCCCCCACAGTTTACTGCGCCGCTGCGGCCGCCTCGCCGCTGCGGAGCCGCGCCCGCGCCGTCTTGCGCTGGCTCTTGTCGCGGTACATGCGGCTGTCGGCCTTGGCGAGCAGCGCCTCGTAGCCGTTGCCGTCGTGCGGAAACACGGCGGCGCCGGAGCTGATCATCATCGGGATGCGCAGATCGGGCCGGACCTCGAGCTCCACGTTGTCGACCGCCTGCTGCAGCTCGAGCCGCTTGCGCTCCGCCTCCTCGCGGCCGCAGCCCGAGAGCACCACGATGAACTCGTCGCCCGCGTAGCGGACGCAGATGTCGTACGGCCGGATGGCCGCCCGCAGCGCGGTGGCGGCTTCGCGCAGCGCGCGATCGCCGATGTGATGGCCGAACGTGTCGTTGATCCCCTTGAAGTCGTCGAGGTCGAGGACGAGCAGCGAGACCTCCGCGTTGAGCCGTTCGGCGCGCGCCAGCTCGCGCGAGAGGTGCAGGAACATGAACCGCGTGTTCGGCAGCCCCGTCATCGGGTCGGTCAGCGAGTCTTCCTGGGTCTGCTCGAACACCGTCGAGTTGTGGATGACGGCCGCGGCCTGCTCGCACACACGATCCAGGAAACGTCGATGGTCGTCAGTATAGAAGCTCGGGTCGGCGTGATACACCGAGAGCGTCCCGATGAACCGCTCGCCGACGATGAGCGGGCAGACGAGCGCCGACTGAAGCCTGGTCTCCTGACTCGAGCCGCCGGCTTCGAGGTCCGCGGCGGGTCGCGCGTTGACGAGCGGCCGCCGGTTGCGCGCCACCCAGCCGGCGAGCCCCTGCCCGCTGCGTACCTCGATCCCCTCGAACAGCTCGCCATCGATGCCGGTCGCGAAACGGCAGTGCAGCGTCTCGGTGGACTCGGTGTACAGGAAGAGCGCGCACGCCGAGAACGGCACGAGCTCCGTCAGCTTGGACGCGATGACCGCCATCGTCTCGTGGACACCCAGGCTCGTCCCCATCGTCTGCGCGATCTGGTAGAGGGCGTAGATTTCCCGGTGCGCGAGCGCGATGTCTTCGAACACCGACGCCGGCAGGTCCCCGGAAGGCAGCGCCGGCAGCGTCGTCTTGAGCCGCTTGGCCTGCGCGCGGAGCGCGGGAAGGATGCGCACGAACGTCTCGACGACCTTCGGGTCGAGCGCCTTGCCCGATTCCTGCTGCAGCAGCGCCACCGCGCTTTCGATCGACATCGCCTGGTGGTACGGGCGCACCGACGTCAGCGCGTCGAAGTAGTCGACGATCGCCAGGATGCGCGCGCCGAGCGGGATCTCTTCCCCGCGGAGGCCGGATGGGTATCCGCGCCCGTCCCAGCGCTCGTGATGGCGGAGGATGAGCGGCGCAACCGGATAGGGAAACGGAACGCCGCCGATGATGCCGGCGCCGACCTCGGGATGGATGCGAACTTTCTGGAACTCCTCCGGCGTGAGCGGACCCGGCTTGGCGAGGATGTGTTCCGGCACCGCGAGCTTGCCGATGTCGTGCAGCAGCGCCGCCGTCTTCACGCCGCGCACCTCGTCCTCGGACATGCCGAGCGCGCGTGCGAGGGCGACCGCGTACAGCTCCACGCGGCGGATGTGGTTGTGCGCCGTCTGGTCCTTTGCGTCGATGGCGAGTGCCAGCGCCTCGATAGTGGCGAGGTGGAGCTCCGAGATCAGGTTCGCGCGCCGTGACACGCCGAACGCGAAGTACAACGCGAGGAGGGCGAAGGGCAGGAGCCAGAACGAAGATGTCGAGAGGAACCAGGAGGCAACGAGCGCCGCGCAGACCAGGACGATGGAGCCGGGGGTGCCCCAGAGGAGGCGTGAGAGAGATTGGGGAAACGCTGCCAAGACCGTACCCCCGTTACCCGGCGCGCGCCGAGTGGACTCAGGCGTCCCTCTAGGGGAGCCAGATAATGGTGATGCGGGCTTTCATCGTCTCCCTCCGGTACGGAAATAACCGCCGCCGGAGGCGCAAAGATCCTGCCGTGCCTGGACGCCGAATCGCGAATCGCTCATAACTCGCTGTGACGAAGAGGATTTAGCGCCAGGGCGGCCCGCACGGTGACAGCGGCGCGGCCCCGAAATCCTGTTCCGAGTTGGTACAGCGTGTTCTACTCAGGTGTTCTGTTCCGGGACGTTTTCGTTTCGGGTTCGAGGCTGTACTCGACGATCTTCCGATAGAGCGTCCCGCGGCTGATTTCGAGCACCCTGGACGCTTCCTTCTTGTTCCACGACACGGCGTCCAGCACCCGGACGATGTGCGCGCGCTCGGCATCGCGCAGCGTCGGCAGGCGCGGGGGACCGCCGGTCACAGCCATCGCGACGCCCGCGTGGAGGAACTCGATGTCGTTGTCGCGGATGACCCGCCCGGGGGCCGACAGCGCCGCGCGCGAGACCGTGCTTTCGAGCTCGCGGATGTTGCCCGGCCACGGATACGCCTGCAGGCGCGACATCGCCTCGCCCGACATTGTCTTGGCGTCGAGTGGCAGACCATTGCTGGCGCAGTAGCGCGCCAGGAAGCGGTTGGCGAGCACCGGGATGTCCACCGGGCGCTCGCGGAGCGAGGGCAGGCGGATCGAGAATGCGTTGACGCGGTAGTAGAGGTCCTCGCGGAACCGGGCGTCGCGCACGAACTGATCGAGCGGCCGGTTGGTCGCCGAGATCAGCCGGAAGTCCACCTCCAGCGACTTCTGTCCGCCAAGGCGCTCGAAGCGGCGGTCCTCGAGGACGCGCAGCAGCTTGGCCTGGGCGACGAGCGACAGGTCGCCGATCTCGTCGAGGAAGAGCGTGCCGTGATCGGCCAGCTCGAGGCGTCCCGGCTTGCGGTCGTGCGCGCCGGTGAACGCGCCCTTTTCAAACCCGAAGATTTCCGACTCGAAGAGCGTGTCGGGGAGCGCCGCGCAGTTGACCGCCTGGAACTTCTCGGTGCCGCGGCGGCTCAGCTCGTGAATCATGCGCGCGACGACTTCCTTGCCCGATCCGGTCGGTCCGAGGATGAGCACCGCGATGTCGGACTTCGCGGCGGTGCGGATCCACTCGAACACGATCAGCATCTTCTCGTCGCGGCCGATCATTTCGCGGAAGCGCTGCACCGACGGCGACTGATCTTCGGTGGTCACGGCGGCGCGGCGCTCGAGGAAATGATCGAGAAGATCGACGATCGCTTCGTTCGCCGGCCGCTCGGCCATGTAGCGCATCGGATTGCCCGGGATGACCTGGGCGACACCGAAATCGACGAGCTCGCGGACGCAGTTGTCGACGTCCAGCTTGAGGCGTCCGAACGTCTGCATCAGCGTCTCGACGTCGAAGCTCTCGTCGGGTCGGGCGCTCAAATAGCGAAGGATGCCGGCACGTAGCGGTGACTGCACGAGTGACCGGAACCGCGTCTCGAGGTCGACGGGCTCGGCCGTTCGCGCCGCGGTGGAGGTGCTCGCTCGCCGCGCGCTGAAGGTCAAATCGTCCATTTACTGCCTTCAGCTTATCGGCTGGTGGGGCCGGGGCCGACAGGGCCGCGGTAGTAAGCGGTCTGATACCGTTCGATCAGGGTCTTCATCTGCACGGCGTCACCTTTTCGGTGGCCATGGCACACGATCGGCTCGGACCCGCCGCTGGTCTCGATGAGCACGTTCGAGAAGAGCAGCCCGGTATCGATTTTCACCGAGGCGACGTGCGCCATGTGGATCGTTTCTTCCTGCTTCCCGATCCACCGCGGCGTGTAGTGCACGACGCTCGTCGGCGAAATGAGCACCTGCGTCGGAAACAGGCGATTGCCGGAGCTCAGGCGGCTCGCGCGAAAGACGTCTCCCGGCGCAAAGGGCCGGCCTTTCGACCAGATCCAGAGGATCGCAAGAACGGCGACGGCCGCCACGCCCGCGAGGGACCACCACAGCCAAACCGGCTCGCCAGTCACAAATGCAGATGTTAAGCTATTCAGGTTTCGTAAAAAAAGGAGACCTCCTTGCCGTATCGCGCCCCCGGATCGTCCGGGCACGCCCGCCAGCACCTGTCAGGCAAGCCGATTCGGTATTACCGGCCACAAGGAGGGGGCGAGATCCGGCATCTCGTCGATGAGGGGTTTCAGGCGTTCAACGCGGGGCGCTTGTCGGAGGCCTGCCATATCTTCGCCGAGAAGATGCTGGCGCCCGAGCACGAGACGACGATCGGCCTCACGATCGCCGGCGCGATGACGCCGGCAGGCCTGGGCGGTTGCGTCATCGAGATGATGGATCGCGGGCTCGTCGACTTCATCATCTCGACGGGCGCGAACCTCTATCACGATCTGCACTACGCGCTGAACTTCACGCTGCGGCGCGGCTCGCCGTTCGTCGACGACGTCGAGCTGTACGAAGACGGCATCATCCGCATCTACGACGTGCTCTTTCCGGCGACGGTGCTGCTCGAAACCGACGCCTACATCCGCGATTTCATCGTCCGATCGAAGTTGAACGAACCGATCGCGACGTCCGAGTTCCACTACCGGCTTGGGCTGGATCTGATGGAGCGCTTTCCCGGCTGCGACGAGCACTCGGTGGTCGCGCGTGCCGCGCGTGTCGGTGTGCCCCTCTACACCTCGTCGCCGGGCGACAGCTCGATTGGCATGAACATCGCGTTTCACGAGCTTATGAACGACAGCCGGTTGATGATCGATCCCAACAAGGACGTGAACGAAGTCTGCGCGATCGTGCTGGCGGGCAAGATGAACGGCTGCGTCATCCTCGGCGGCGGATCGCCGAAAAACTTCTACCTGCAGGCGCAGCCGACGCTGTGGGAGGTGTACGGCATCCCGAAGGGCGGCAACGACTATTTCATTCAGATCACCACCGATTCGGTGGTGTGGGGCGGTCTTTCCGGCGCAACGCCGGCCGAAGCCGTCAGCTGGGGTAAGGTGAACCCTGGTGTGCTGCGGGACACCGTCGTCGCGTACTGCGATTCGACGATCGCGTTCCCGATCTTTGCCGAGTACGCCGTCGGCTCCCCCAACGGACGGCGCGAGCGCAAAGAGCTTATTCACCACCGCGAGCGGCTCGTGGCAGAGCTCACGCGTGAAGCCAAGGCAGCTCTGGAGAAGCGTAAGTCTGAAGTCTCGAGTCTGAAGTAAGACACGATCAGACGTCAAACTTCAGACTTCAAACTTGCATGGGCACTCTGTCCTCCGAACTTGGGCCGCACGCAGAACGGCTGACGGCGCGGCCGCGGATCTACGCCGACGCCAACGTCCCCG
>Ga0137418_10006784_pt1 | contig 10524 bp, 12 predicted proteins | sample CZODoug3_1_2_16f_FD_122242 | JGI IMG/M metagenome (GOLD analysis project Ga0137418, IMG submission 122242) | Vadose zone soil fungal communities from Angelo Coast Range Reserve, California, USA - CZODoug3_1_2_16fungal (Hybrid Assembly) | ecosystem: Environmental > Terrestrial > Soil > Vadose... | reverse complement strand
GTGCCCTCATCCACGCGTTCGGGTGGCGGAGCATCTTCCTCATCAACGTCCCGATCGGAGTGGTCGGCGTCCTGCTGTCGCTCCGCTTCGTGCAACGCAGCCCCGCGTCCGCCACGAGAGGATTCGATCTAGGCGCGCAAGCGGCGGGAGCGTCCGGGCTCGCCGCCTTGACCTGGGCGCTGATCGAACGATCCGCTCGCGGCTGGTCGTCGCCGCTCATCGTGCTCGCTTTGGCCTGCGCCGCCGGCGGAATCGCCGCGTTCATCGCGCTCGAGCGACGGAGCGCCCATCCAATGCTGCCGCTCCACCTCTTTCGCGATCGGACCTTCGCCACCACCTCGGCGTCGGCCCTGGTCTACGCTGCCGGCTTCTTCGGCGGCCTGTTCGTGCTCTCGATGGAGTTCCAGGACGTCCAGGGACATAGCCCCGCCATCGCGGGTCTGCTCGTCGGTATCGTCAGCGTTTTCTTCGGCGCGACGAGCATCGTCACAGGGCGACTGGCGGGTCGCTACGGAACGCGCGCGCCGATCCTCGGTGGGCTCGCAGTCCTCGCCGCCAGTGCAGTGGGGCTCGCCGAGCTGCCGGCCTCGGCGCCCCTCTTCATGCAAGGGCCTCTGCTGGGGCTCACCGGCCTCGGGGCAGCCCTGGTCGCGCCCTCGATGAATGCCGCGATCCTGGCCAGCGTGCCCCCGTCGCTGGCGGGCATCGGCGGCGCGGTGCTCAATACGAGCCGTCAGGTCGGCACGGCCCTGGGCATCGCCGTGTTCGCGTCCTCATTCCACGGCCGGCCGGCGGCGGAAGCCGTCCGCCTTTCGCTCGGCTGCGCGGCGCTGCTCTACCTCTGCGCGCTCGCCCTTGCCTCGCGTGCACCCGCGCCGGCGTCGGAGAAGACTTGCGACGTGATTCCGATCGCCGACCACTGAACCGAAGCATGAGGAGAAGCAATGATGAGAGCGATGCGCGCCGAGTCATTTACCGGGTACGGAGCCCTGAAGCTCGTGGAGGTGCCAAGACCTCGCGTGACTGCTTGCGCCGGCGATCGGTGGCGCGGTCGGTAATGCCGTCACCCAGTTGGCCAGGGCGCAGGGCGCCGGAATGGCGTGCACAATCGCGCGCGGTCAAAGCGGCCGCATGGGCCGCCATCCTGCCGCTGCTCGCCCCGGGAGCGGTCAAGCCGATCGTCGAACGAACGTACAAGTTGGAAGAATCAGCCGAGGCACTCCGCCACCTGATCGAAGACCGTCCGTTCGGCAGAGTGGTAGTGGCTGACTAGGAGCTCTGCGAATCCCATCGGTGACACCCTCATCGTACGGTCATCATATGAAGTTGGCAGGACTCGCAAACGGCGAAGAGAGAGAGAGAGACCACATGGACCTGGAAGAAATGAACCACGCAGTCAACGTGACAAAGGCGAACGGTTTCACGGCCACTGCGACCGCCATCGGCGGCCGCAACGGGCATACTGAAACCAGCGATGGCGTCGTCAGGGCCGACCTGTCGGTGCCCAAGGAGATGGGCGGCCCGGGCAAGCCGGGTACGGCCACGCCAGAGCATCTGTTCGCCGCGGGCTATGCAGCCTGCTTCGGCGGGTCGCTCGACTTCGTGGCAAAGCAGAGGAAGCGCGACGCATCGAAGGCGAAGATCACCTGCGCCGTGACGATCGCCCCGCGCAAAGGCGGCGGTTTCGGTCTCGCGGTGAAGATGCGCGTCGAGGACAAGAGCCTCGCGCAGGCCGAGCTCGCCGCGTTCGTCCAGGAGGCCCATGAGAAGGTCTGCCCCTACTCGCATGCCACACGCGGAAACGTGGACGTCACGTTCGACGTGATCGGAAGTTAAACAAAAGGGATCACACATGAAGAATGCAAAAGAGCTGCTGGAGGAGTTCACCGCCGCATCGTTTCGGGATCCGAAGAAGGCAGCGGAGATGTTCAGCGAAGATGGAGCGTTCGAGATGCCCTATCTCGAGAGCTTCGGCCTTCCGGGGCGGTACAAGGGTCGTGCAGCCATCGAGGGTTTCTTCCGCTTCGTTCGCGAAATCTATCCCGACATGGATCTTGAAAACATCAAAGTCATGATCGACACGCCTGAGCAGGCCTTTGCCGAGTACGAGTTCACCGCGCAATCGAGCAAGACCGGACGCACCATCCACGTGCTCTTTTTCGGGCGCTTGGTCGCAGAGAAGGGCAAGATCAAGCTCCTTCGCGAATCAGTGAACCTTGTTGAGGTTGCTCTCGGGGTGTTCCCCAATGGGCTCGCCGACTACAAGGCTCCGTCAGAATACAAGGCATGACGCAAAGGGACGGGGCGGCATCTCCAACGATTTTATGCCGACTCGACCAGCCCGCAGTGCCGGACAGCAGTATAGTGCCCTTGATGGCCGCGATGGTCACAGCCATGCTGGCCTGTTCAGGCCCCGGCGCGCTGGCCCACATCCACGAGAACATCGCCATCTCCACCGTGCTGCACGCCGTCGCGATGGCCTTCGCCTTCGCTGCGCTCGTGGCGTTTGCGATTCGGAGCCGCCGGTATGGCCGTTTGGCATCGACCCTCGTCCTGGCCGGCCTGCACCCCGCTTGGTGGGTGCCGGCCTACTCCGGTGATTGCGGCGAGATGCGCCTTGCCCTGTCCTTCGTCGGGACCGCCACCTGCGCCGTCCTCGCGCTCTCCATGTGGAAGAAGCCGGCGGCACTACCCACGTCGAGGACCACTGGACTGCAATGACGCGCGCGCCGCCGGGATTTATCGACGTCGATCCGCGCAGCGCCCCTGAACTTGATGTGCAACCGCGGTGACCAACCGCATCTCGGCTGCTAGAGAGTCGGGCTTCGGATGACCGGCATCGTCCTGGTCCCTGGCTTGTGGAACTCCGGTCCGGAGCATTGGCAGTCCCATTGGGAGCGCGAGCGCACCAACTGCCGTTGGGTTCTCCAGAGGGAGTGGGAAACTCCTCGGTGCAGCGACTGGGTGGCCGCGCTCGATGTGGCAGTAGCCCGAAGCAGCCTGCCGGTGGTGCTTGCTGCGCACGCCTGGGCCGCTCGTCGCGCATTGGGTGCAGAGCGCCCATTTCAGCTTGGCGGGATCCTCGATGAAGGCCCGCTGCTGGGCAAAGGTTCCCTCGAGCACGTCGACGGCACGGTGGACGACGGCACCCTTGCCCCAGAGGCGCTGAGCCGCGATGTCGCCAATGAGGGGGCGAGGCTTCAGCGGCTTCACGAGCGCGCAGCCCCGGCCAGGGGGCCAATAAGGGCCGCCGGCGTGGCCTGGCGGAAGACGCCCCGATGAGGGAGATCTTCAGTCCCCGTGAGTTCATTTCCGGCGCAGCAGTGCGACGTTCGGGACCGGCCTGCTTATCACTTCGAAGTTCCCGCTCCTCAGAACGTCGCCCAACCGGACGGCGTCGTTGAAACTGCATTGTTGGCGCTCCTTTCGTCGGTAGGATCCGTGTCCAGCGGCTGGTCGGCCGGCCACGGGGCCGCCGAAGGCGCCGGCACGAGGGGCCGCGCAGCTCGATCTGGATGAGCGACTGGCTGACGAGCTGCGGGGCTAGCGGCCAGATTAGACTCGTGAGGGCGCCCTGGCGCGCTTGAGGTACGGGTGCGCCCGGCGCCCGGCCGCGGCGGCTGCCGCGCGGCGTGGACTGGCGTTGTATCAGCTAGACATGGCATGCTTCGCTGCCGGAAGGAGGGGTCGCGAGGTGCGGCGAGTGGACGGAAACCCGCATTATCATCTATCGCCTTAGGGGGAATGGCGATGATGCGGAATCGGGTCCTCGGGTTGTCGCTCGTCTTCGTTAGTGGGGTCGCTTGCAAGGGCAGCTTTATGGCCGTCGGCGCGTTGTATGTCTGGAACGGCACCGATCGCTCAGCGGAGATCAGCGTGGCCGGTCGTTCCAGCGACGAATTCTTCATCGGGCCCCACGACGGCTGGCTCATCGAAGAGGCCGTCGCCGGCCCCTACACGATTAAGCACGGCGCAGCGACGGTGTGGCCAGCGAGTGGCAGCTCGACCTCATTGATGGCAAGACCGAGATCTTGAACCTCGGCGCCGAGGCCTGCTTCGCTCGCACCGACGTCAAAGGGTTGTATCAGGAGTACGGTGACAAGGTGAGTGTACTCAAAGCCTATGCCGCGCACGAGCGTGTGACGATTGCCGACGTGATCAACGTCTTCCCGAGCGAGCCTTTGCCGCCGAACCGCCCTAAGCCCTATGCTTTCCAGCGCCTCTCCGCCGTGCTCTGCGAGATCCTCGCGGAGGAAGAGGCGGTGCGCGACTTCGTGCGGAAACAGCGATGACCGAAACGCCGCGGCAGGCGCGGCATGACGGTCCGACGCGTGGCCTCGTGCTTTCGGGAGGGGGCGCGCGCGGCGCCTACGAGGCTGGGGTCATCGACTACATGTTCTCGGAGCTGCCACGCGAGCTCTTGGCCAAGTCGCGCATCCATATCTACTGCGGCACCTCCGTGGGTGCCATCCACGCTTGCTACCTCGCCGCCACGGCCCATTTGCCCCGTCATGAGGTCAGTCGCTTGCTCGACATGTGGCGCAATCTGCGCGTCGAGCAGATGTTACGCCTCAATCTCAAGGATCTGCTGCGGTTGCCGGGGGATGTGCGTGCCTTGTTCTCACAAGCCCGCACCCCACCTGGGGTCATCGTCAACGCGCGGCATCTGCGCGAGGTCGTGACGAACGATATGCCCTGGGACTGCATCCACCAGAATCTCGAACAGGGCCTCTTCGACGCGCTCACGGTGACGGCGACGCACATCGCCAGTGGCAAGACCATCAACTTCGTCGAGCGCTTCGACGGCGGGGTGCCGCCTTGGACCCGCGACAAGCGGGTCATGGCACAGGCGGTGCGCATCGGCCCGCAGCATGCGCTCGCCTCGGCCGCCATCCCGTTCTTATTTCCGGCAGTGCAAGTCGACGGCTATTATCTCTGTGACGGTGGTCTGCGGCAGAACACACCGTTGTCACCGGCGCTGCGCCTCGGCGTCGACCGCGTCCTGGTCATTGGTTTGCGCCATGAGGGAGCGAACGGCCGCACCGGGCTGCAGAACCCAGCCGAGGAGAACTACCCGGGCCCTTTTTTGATGATGGGCAAGGTTTTGGACGCGCTCCTGCTCGATCACTTGGACTATGACATCGCGCGCCTAGAAGGCTTCAATACGTTGCTGCGCGACGGTCGGCTGGCCTTCGGTGAAGGCTTCGAAGAGCGCATCAATACCATCTCGCAACGCATGCGCGGCACCAGTTACCGCGAGGTCAACGCCGTCACCATCCGGCCATCGCGTGACATCGGCGAGATGGCCACCGAGTTTGTCTTCATTCACAAGCCGCGCCTGGGCAAGGTGCAGGGTTACCTGCTCGGCAAGGTGGCGGCCTCTGATTTTCTGGCGCACTCAGACTTCCTCAGCTACCTGTTGTTCGACGGCCGTTTTGCCGAGGCGCTCATCGCGCTCGGGCGCGCCGACGCCGATGCCTCACGTGACAAGCTGATCGAGTTCTTCAAAGATTGACCCTTGAGGTTCGCGAGCGCCGAGCGTCGACTTCTGGACGCCTACACACTCGAACCACAGCCAGGAGGTGCGCCCGATGGCTCTCGACAACCAAAGCCGCTTTGGCACCGTGAGACCGCTCCCGACGGCGAGGGCGACGCTGGTGCCCACGATGGTGCTCTAAAATGCAGGCTCCAGTGTAACAGCGGGTGGCCGCCAGAACGCTCGGGGCTGGAATCTCTGGTGTACAATGGTGCACGCGGTCGTGTGCCATATCTGCATATGGGCAGACGAAGTCAGAGCGAGTGCAGGAAGGCCAGGAGTTGTTCCTTCTCCTGCTCCCCCAGATCCGCGAACCTGCTTTGCGAATCGGCTGCCTCGCCGCCGTGGCGGAGAATGGCGTCCCGCAGGGTCAGCGACTGCCCGTCGTGCATGAGCCGACTGTGAGTCCGCAGTCCCCAGAGAGGCGCGGTCCGAAGCCGGGGAGCGGTCACCTCGTACTCCGGTTGCATATGCATGAATGACCGGCCGTGATGCTCGAGCACGGCAATGACGATGCCGTCACCGGTCCCGACGTCGTGAAGGAGGAAGTCGCTGAAGGGATGAAACACCTTGTTGCCCAGCGCAGGAGGCACGATGAAGGAGCCGCCATGGAGAGACGTCTCCGGCGGTGCCGTGACCAGCGTGCGGACATGGCAGATCGCGCATCCGATAGCATCGAAGAGCGCAGACCCTTTCTTGGCATCCGCCGTCAACGCCAGTCGCCCGTCCCGGGGCGGAGCCTTCGTGGCCCGGACAAACCGCGCAAAGCGATCGATGTCCGAGAGACCGTCGGCGCCGGGCTTGTCCTCGGGATCTTTCACGGTATCGCAAATCGTCGTTACCTCCGTTGGGAGCAGGCGATTTGTGATTCCCATCTCGTTCAAGTAGGCATCGGCCGCGAAGGAGAGCAAGCTCGCCTGCTGATCCTTCCAACCGAAGCGACCGACCCGATAGTTGCCCGGAGCCTCTAGTACCGGCACCGAGATGGCCTTCCCGCAGATGCGGCCCTTCGTCTCGCGGCACTGCCAGGCGGCAATGCGGAGCAGCGTCTCATCGGGCACGGCTTCGACGAAGCCATCGCCGAAGAGACCGAGCGACATGCGCAAGGTACGAATGGTCTCGCTCGAGGGAACGCGCTCCTGGATCTCCTGGTCAGGAAAGGCGGCGCTCGGGCAAATGGCCCTGTCGTTGATAAGCGTCCGGCCGGTGATGATCACGGTGCCCCCGGCGATCGGAACGCTCGGGTTGACGAAGCGTCCTTGCTGATCCCGATGGCCGGCGCGCAGCTCGGCCACCTGACTGACGCCGCCGGATGCGGGGTTCTGATGGCATTCCCGGCAGGACTGCGCGTTGTAGAGAGGCCCAAGGCCGTCGCTGATCTCCTCGATGGCGTCGAAGGCCGTCCGATCGGCTTGGTGGGTGGTGTCGTCGACGACGCCGTTCGACGCGAAGTCAAATGCAGCGGGTGCTTCTTGCGATTCCGGCAGGCCCGGAAGGTCGGGTACGGTGCTCGGCACCGGCGCCAGGCGAGCGCAGCCGGCAGCCGCGAGCGTGAGAAAGAGACTGATGTACCGAATCATCGGGCCACCCCCAGTCACGTCGGGCGTGTCGACTCTGCAGGGATCCTAACAGATCCGCACCCTCGTACGCTGGCGAACCTGGCACAGTCGAGGAGCGGAATCCAGACAGCTAGTTCGCCGGGGTAGGGGCGGGCCTCGCAGGTAGGGCAGGCGCCGGTGGCCCCACGAGGCTCGTCGAGAGTGCTGAAGGTGAAAGCGCGCCCACGCCCGCCGCGTCGCCCATGCGCCGCTTGCGGCGCGGAGTGAAACCATCGAACAGGAGGAGCATGCGGACGGGTTGTCCAGGCCACCTCTCGAAGGCCCGGATCACCAGCGCGGTCTACATCCCGATGAGCCGCTTGATCGTCGTCAGCCATTCGCTGGGATGGATGGCGAGGCTTCTCGTGACCGCGATCTGTGTCACCAGGACGGTCTGTCCGTGCTCGCGCAGCAGCGAGAGCGGTCGCACTGCCCACGCACCGTCCAGCTCATCCTTCAGTCCGTATTCATGCGCGAGGCGATCGAGGCTGCGCGGCGTCGGGGGATCCGAGGCGGGAACGACGGCCAGCATCGCGTCGCCGTCGCCGGCTTCACGCGATCGTCTGCAGAAGACCCGTTCGCCGTCGTCCCACAACACCTGGAGGCGACTGTCCGCACCAGCGCCGAACCAAGAGGATGGATTCATTTCTCGGACTCCGCCGTCAACCTAACAGAGCGCAGCGGGGTCGGCCACACGGCTCTTCCTGCGCCGGGCCGCTCGACGAATCATCGATCGGCGCGCAGTCTATCGCTCACCGGAGCGCGTGGCGATCGAGCCAGCTCGTGATCGCGCCCGCGATCTCCTTGGGCGCGTCTTCAGGCGCGTGGTGTCCGGCGGAGCCGAGGGGGACGACGTCGAGCTTGGGGAACGCGCTGCGCGCCCACTCGACGACGGCGGGCGCGTTGCTGAGCCCGGTCCCATCGAAGGTGAGGAGCAGCTTGGGGAGCGCGGGCGTTTTCGCGAGCCATTCACCGTTGCGGGTGATGATCGCGGCGACGTCGGCCGGCTCGCCCTCGATCGGAATCTCGCGCGGCCATTGCAACATCGGTCGCCGCGATGCCGGATCGGGGTACGGGGCGTAGTACACGGCGCGGTCGCTTTCCGCGAGTCCGTGCTTCACGCCGTTCGCCAGGGAGCGCGCGAGGAACTCGTTCTGTTCGAGCACGAGCTTCTCCCCGACGCCCGGCGTACGAAGGGCCCGGAACAGCTCCGCGCCTTGCGGAGGCCAGTCACTCCAATGCATGGTCCGCAGGAACGTCTCGAACACGACCACGCCGCGCACACGATCAGGGTGACGCGACGCCCAGTCCAGCGCGAGGACGCCGCCCCAATCGTAACCCACGAGCACGACGTCACGTACGTCCAGCGCGGCGAACCACGCCTCGAGATACCGGGCGTGATCCTGGAACCGATATGCGCTCGCCGGCTTGCCCGAGTGTCCCATCCCAACGAGATCGGGCGCGAGGCAACGGCCACGATCGGCCATGAGCGGGAGGACGTTTCGCCACACGTACGAAGACGTCGGGTTCCCATGGAGGAACACGATGGGAGAGCCGGTGCCGGTCTCGCGATAGGAGATGAACGTGTCGAGGACGCCGAGCTCGTGAACGGCCTCTCGCGGGGTGATGGTCTCTCGCGGGGTGATGGACGACATGGAATTGCTCCGAGGCAGGGGTGAGGACGTCTGGCACGCGACCAGCGCGGCCGCGGCCAGCCAGATGGGTGATCGATTCATGCCCCGATTCTAGGTTCGCACTCCCCGCCCCGAAAGTGATGATTCGTGATAGATAAGATCACCCGCCGTGAGCATTGCGTCGATCGATCTGAACTTGATGTTGGTGCTCCACACCGTGCTTGCCGAGCGCAACGTGGCGCGCGCGGCCGAGCGTCTCCACGTGACGCCGTCGGCCGTGAGCAACGCGCTCGCCCGATTGCGGGACCTGCTCGGGGACCCGCTCGTGACGCGCAAAGGCCGCGGCATCGTCCCCACGCCGCGGGCGACCGAGCTCGCGCCCGCGATTGCCCGCGCCATCCAGGAGCTCGAGCACGCGCTCCAAGCAGGCCCCTTCGACGCGGCGAGCTGCACGCGAACGTTCACTCTCGCGGTTGCGGATGCCGGCCAGATCACGTGGGTACCGCGGATCGCCAGCGGGATGACCCTGGAGCTGCCCAAGGCACACCTGCGGGTGGTCGGGATCGACTCGCTCGTGTCGCTCGGCGATCTGACTTCCTCCGAAATCGATCTGCACCTTGGCGTACGAGGGAAGGGTGCAGGCCTGCACGTCGAGCCGCTCTTCGAGGAGCGAGTGGTGCTCGTGGCCCGGCGCGGACACCCGGCGCTCGGCAAGCGGCTCTCGCGGCGCACGCTCGGTGGTCTCCGACACGTGCGCGTCGATATGGTGCCTGGAAGAAACTTCCGCGATCACGTCGCCGTCGCGTACGCGCGGGCGGGCGTCCCGCGCCAGGTCGCGATGACGGTTCCCACCTTCACTGCAGCCGCCGCCGTGGTGGCGGCGAGTGACCTGGTGGCGACGCTTCCGGCCTCGCTCCTCGCCGTGCAGGGGACGCAGCTCGGCCTCCGCGCGCTCGTCGCTCCGGTGTCGACGCCCCCGATCGAGATGGCATTGTGTTGGCACGAGCGCACGCACGCCGATCCAGCCGCGGTCGCGTTTCGCGCCCTCGTGCGACGTGCGGTGTTGGACGCCCGGGCCCGTCCCGCGTGAGGAACCATCTCTTGTCCACCCTACTGCTGGCAGAGGCTGTGCTAGATCCCGGAGGCCCATGATGCAAATCCGCGTCGGCTTCGAAATGGTCTACGACTGCCCGCAGCCAACCCCGATGATCTTCAACCTCAACGTCCACTTCACACGCGTGGCCGATCTCGTCGGCCGTGACGACCTGGTGATCGACCCGCCGGTCCCGATGGCGGCCTATCGTGATAGCTTTGGCAACTGGTGCACCCGCATCGTTGCGCCAAGGGGTCGCACGCGCGTCTCCGCCAATGCCCTGGTGAACGATACCGGAGCCCCCGACCTGATCGTTCCTCAGGCGGAACAGATTCCTGTGCCGGATCTGCCCGAGGAAACGCTGCTCTTCCTGCTCGGAAGCCGGTACTGCGAAACCGATCGGCTGTCCGAGACGGCGTGGAATCTCTTCGGGCAGGCGCCAACGGGATGGGGCCGGGTTCAGGCGATCTGCGACTATGTCCATCGACACATCACCTTCGGCTATGAGCACGCGCGCATGACACGGACAGCACTGGAAGCCTTTCACGACCGGACCGGCGTCTGCCGCGACTACGCACACCTGGCTGTTGCCTTCTGCCGGTGCATGAACATCCCTGCGCGCTACTGCACCGGCTACCTGGGCGACATCGGGGTGCCGCCGCC
>Ga0137418_10006783_pt1 | contig 10525 bp, 10 predicted proteins | sample CZODoug3_1_2_16f_FD_122242 | JGI IMG/M metagenome (GOLD analysis project Ga0137418, IMG submission 122242) | Vadose zone soil fungal communities from Angelo Coast Range Reserve, California, USA - CZODoug3_1_2_16fungal (Hybrid Assembly) | ecosystem: Environmental > Terrestrial > Soil > Vadose... | reverse complement strand
GGGACTCGGGACTTGCGACTCAGAGACTTGCGACTTCTGACTTGGAACTTGCGACTACCGGGCCGCGGTCTTCCCGGAGGAAGGCACGGCGGCCGGCTCGGCGCGGTTATGCTCGATTCGTGCGGAGCCTGTCAGCTTCCACTACGCGATTCGCCGCGCACTGATGAGGCGGGGACGCACCATCCGGTGATGCCGGGCGTCGCCGCGCACCGTCACGGTCGGCGGCAGCTCGTTGAGCTCCCAGCCCGGTGTCTCGTGTCCGCAAGATACACAGCGCAAAGACATTCGGTCCTTATCGAAATGCAGCAGCGTATCGTGGCCGTGCAGACCGCAGAACATCTGCCGCAACCGGTCCATCGCGCGCCAGCCAAAACCATCCATCTTCCCGGCGTCGGCGGTCGCCGGCATTGCGTCCTCGTGCGACGCGAACGGCTGGGGGTAGTTGGTGACCATGTGCTCCTGCTCCTCCTCTACAACGCCTACTGCTATGGACGCGAACAGCCTCCGTGCGGTTCAGGTGAGTTCAAGAGCCATGCCGCGGGGCCGTTTTTCGCCGTAAGTGCTGAGTCAGATGAGGGTTGTGGAACGGAGGCCAAAAAAACCGGCTCTGAAGGCTGTGTTTGGGTAGGCAACAGCGACCTCAGCGCAACGAGCAGATTGATGCAGTTCCCGCGATCCGTGGAATCGGATTACCCACTTTCGCCGAGAATTCCGCGAATCACGAACATGACATTGGCCGGCCGCTCGCCAAGGCGGCGCATGAAATAAGGAAACCATTCGCGGCCGAACGGAATATAGATCCGCACCCGATAGCCGGCCTTCACGAGCATCGTCTGCAGGTCCCGGCGGACGCCGTAGAGCATCTGGAACTCGAAGCGATCGGGCGTCACGCCGCGCTCGCGCGCCCACTCGCGCGCGAGCGCGATCATCCGTGGATCGTGCGTCGCAATGGCGGCGTAGTGCCCCTCGGTGATGAGCGTCTTCGCCATGCGCGCAAACGCGGCGTCGACGTCGGCCTTCCTGGGATGCGCGAGGTGCGTCGGTTCCTTGTACGCGCCCTTCACGAGGCGGATCGGCGCACCGAGCGCGTTGACGCGCGCCAGGTCGCGCTCCTCGCTGCGATAGAGCGCCGACTGCAGCACGACGCCGATCTGCCGGTAGCCGTGGTGCCACAGCGTCTCGACGATCTCGAGCGTGACGTCGGTGTACGCCGAGCTCTCCATGTCGATGCGCACGAAGAAGCCCGCCGGATCGGCGCGCTCGAGGATCTTGCGCAGGTTGTCGACCGCGCTCGCCTTGTCGACGTCGAGCCCGAGCTGCGTCAGCTTCAGCGAGAGGTTGCGCTCGATGCCGGACTCGACGATGGCGTTGATCACGGCCACGTACTCGCGGGTCGCGGCGTCGGCGGCGTCGAGACTGGTCACGCTTTCGCCGAGCAGATCGAGTGTGATCCTCAGGCCGCGCGCCTCGACGGCCCGCGCCGCCTCGATGGCTTCGGCAATCGTCTCGCCCGCGATGAACCGGCGCGCAAAGCTCGATGACCGGCGCATCCCGTAGCGCGAGGCCATCTTCTTCAGTGTGCTGCTTCGGGCGATGAGGTGGAAAAAGGCTTTCGGTACGCTGTCGAGCATCAGTGAGTCCGACCGGTCGTCACGAGGAGGTGCTCGATGGTGCGCGCGTAGTACCGCAACACCGTGCGCTCGCGCACGCGGAACCGCCCGCGCTCGGCGACGACGATGCCTCGCGTTTCGAGCGGCTCGGCCGCCTCCTCGATGGCCTGCCGTCCACTGTTCACGGCCAGGTTGGCGTGCCGCGCGGCGAGCTCCTCGATCAGCCGATCGATGCGTTCCTCGAGATCGCGGCGCGCAATCGATGGCCGCATCGCGGCAGCGAAGAGCGCGGTCGGCAGGACCTTGTACAGCGCGCCGGTGCGCGCGCGCACGAGTCTCGCGAGCTCGAGGACGTCGGTGCGCGAATGCACGTTGCGATCGCCGGTCGTGATCGGTGCGCCGAAGGTCACGAACGCACGCGAGCGGTAGCCCACGGCGTAGCGCACCATCTCGGCGATCTCGCGGCCGAACGCGCGCTGCCGCTTCTTCAGCCGCTGGTGCGCGAGGATGTGGTCCTCGAGCACGAAGTCGTACGCGATGGCGACGGGGATGATCACGAGATCGGGCCGGTCCGAGCCGAGCGCGGCGTTGAAGATGCCGGTCTTCGCAGCCTTCAGCTCCCCGCTGTAGCTGCGTCCGCCCTCGGGGTAGAAAAACAGGTCGTGCTTCTTGAGGATCTCGGCGACGTACGCCTTCAGCGTGATCAGATACGCCGGGTCTTTCGTGTTCCGGCGGATCGGGATCGCGCCGGTCACGTGTTTGTGGATCAGGCCGAGCGGGCCGCCAAAGAGATTGATACCGGCCACGATGAGCGGCGGGCGGATCCCGTTGTCGTCGAGCACCAGCGGCTCGACCAGATAGTCGGTGTGGCTCTTGTGGTTCGATGCGTAGACGATCCGGTGCGAGCGCACGGCGGACGTGACGTAATGCAGGTTCTCGTGCTTGCGCTCGATCTTGCGGAGGATCGGGTACAGCGGATGCTGGAGCGCCCGGTAGAACTTGTGCCGCTGCGTCGTCCGGAGCTCGTCGAGGTAGCCGTAGATCTTCTCGCGGGCCTGCGCGCCGCTTTCACCGTAGTCGCCGCGCAGGTACTTGAGAACTTCCTCGCGCGCGAGGACAGCCTGAGAAATGTCGTCCAGCATTGAGAAAGCCGCCCGGACTATAACACGGCGGAACGCTCAACATTCAACCCTCGAGTCTCGAGTCTCGCCGCTCAAGTCTCAACGCTGAAAACCGCGGGTGGGAGCCGAGCCTCGAGAGTCGAGCCTTGTTTAGAGGGCTTTGCAGACCGCCTCGGCGAACTCCATGGTCGAGGCCGTGCCGCCGAGGTCCCGCGTACGTACGGCGCCCGCCGTCAGGACGGCGCTCAGCGCCCGCATGACGCGATCGGCTGCCTCGGCTTCGTCGATGTGGCGCAGCATCAGCACCGCCGACAAAAGAAGCGCGGTGGGGTTCGCGATGCACTGGCCGGCGATGTCCGGGGCGCTGCCATGGACGGCCTCGAACACGCCGATCTCGGTCCCCAGGTTCGCGGCGCCGACCACGCCGAGCCCGCCGACGAGGCCGGCGCACAGATCCGAGACGATGTCGCCGTACAGGTTCGGCAGCACGAGGACGTCGAACACCTCCGGATGCATCACGAGGTGCATGCACGCGGCGTCGACGATCCGCTCGTCGTACGTGATGTCGGTGTATTCGCGCGCCACGCGACGGACGCTGTCGAGAAACAAGCCGTCGCCGAGCTTCATGATGTTCGCTTTGTGGATCGCCGTCACCTTGTGCCGGCGGTTGCGGCGCGCATGGTTGAACGCGAAGTGCCCGATGCGCGTCGATGCCCGCTCCGTGATGATCTTCAGGCTCTCGACGACGCCGGGCACCACCTCGTGCTCGAGCCCGGCATAGAGATCTTCCGTGTTCTCGCGCACGATCACGAGATCGACGCCCTGAAATCTCGCGTCGACGCCGGGCAGATTCCAGACCGGCCGCAGGTTCGCGTAGAGATCCAGGGCCTTGCGCAGCCCGACGTTGACGCTCGGGAAGCCATGCGCGATCGGCGTCGTCACCGGCCCTTTGAGCGCGACCTTGTTGCGCCGGATCGAATCGATCAGCTCGACCGGCAGCGTCTGGCCCGACCGCTCGACCGCCAGCACGCCGGCAAGCTGGCGCTCCCATTCAATCGAGACGCCCGAGGCGCTCAGGATCCGGACGACCGCTTCGGTCACTTCGGGGCCGATGCCGTCGCCCGGTATCAGCGTGATCGTGTGGGTCATTCGCGGACGTACCAAATCAGCAGCACGAACCCGAGCGCGATGTTGAGGGTCATCAGCGTCGACGAGACCTCGCGCGGGAGAACACGCGCTGAGCCGATGGAGAGCGCCAGCATCAGGACGGCGATCGCGATGCGCGGGATGAAACCGGCCGGCGGCGGGCCCACGAACTTCATCACCAGCAATCCAATGACCGTCGCGGCGCCGCATACGTAGATGACGAGATCCACGCGGCGAAACAGGTCCGCGAACCGCGCGCCCAGCATCGCGCCAAGCCACAAAACGAGCGCCGCAAGCGTCGCATACCGGACAACGATCACCCAGTCATTATAATTGCCGCCTTGCAGGACCTCCCGACGGCCGAACTCGACGCGATCACGGCGCGTCTCATCGACGCCCTGGCCGACGGCCGCCCCAATTCGGCCGAGTGTACGCGCTTTCTCCTGCGCCAGTACCTTGGCACGGAGCGCGACAACCTGCGCGACGCGCTCGGTTCCGGGCTCGCCCAGGCGCTCACTCAGGCCGCCAGCGAGCAGACTGTCGTCGGCCGCGCGGCGTGGCTGACGCTGTTCGTGGAAGCGGCCGCGATCGCCGACGACGAGCGGATCCTCGAGACGATCGGCGAGCTGTTGAGCGCGCTGCGCGCGGAATGCCGCAGCCTGCTCGCCGTCAACGAGGCGTCGGTGTGTGTGGACGCCTGTCTCCGGGCGTCTGGCCTGTTCGATCCCGCCGAGATCGTGCCCGACGCGATCGATCAGCTCGAGCGCGTGGTCGGAGGCGCCTATCAGCCTGGCGAGGGAGTGCGCGGCGGGCTGGCGGAACAGGTGCGTGCGGCATCGGCGCTGATCACGGCGTACGAGATCACCGGCCGCCTCCCGTATTCGATGCTGGCCGAGGAGCTGATGCAGCTGGCGCGGCAGTCGCCGGCGGCCGAGAGCGATCTGGTGCTCCACTGCGAAACGGCGCGCGTGCTGTGCCGCCTGGCCGCGCTGCACGACGATGCGGACTACCGTCGAGCCGCGGTAATTGCCGTAAACGCCGACTACAAGCGCGACGCCGCACGCATCCTCACGGCTCAGTCGGCTCGCGTGCTGGACGCGTCCACTGATGAGGCTGCAATTTACGGGCTCGCGTTGGGCGAACTCCTGGCCTTACGGTAGTAGAATTTCTGATCCCTATGACTACCGAACGCACATCGCTGCTACCCGCTTTGAAGAACGCCGCCACGCAACTGCGCATCGACTCGATCCGGTCGACGACAGAGGCTGGCACGGGACATCCCACGAGCTGCTGCTCGATGGCCGAGCTCATGGCCGCGCTGTTCTACGCGGAGATGCGCTGGGATCCCAAAGATCCGAAGAATCCCGACAGCGATCGCTTCGTGCTGTCCAAAGGGCACGCCGCGCCCATCCTCTACGCGGCGTGGGCCGAAGCGGGCGTGTTCGATCGCGCCGAGCTGCTGAAGCTGCGCACGCTCGGCTCCGATCTCGAGGGGCATCCGACGCCGCGGCTGCCGTTCGTCGACGTCGCCACCGGATCGCTCGGGATGGGCATCTGCGCGGCGATCGGCATCGCGCTGAACGCGCGCCGCATCAAGTCCGACTACCGCACCTACGTGCTGCTCGGCGACGGCGAATCGGCGGAAGGGTCGGTCTGGGAGGCGGCCAACGTCGGGACGCTGGACAAGCTCGACAATCTGTGCGGCATCACCGACGTCAACGCGCTCGGCCAGAGCCGGCCGACGATGTGGCAGCACGACATGGCGCAGTTCGAGCGCCGCTGGACGGCGTTCGGCTGGCACGCGATTGTCATCGACGGCCACGACATGTCGGCCATCCTCGACGCGCTCGACCAGGCGCGGAACACCAAAGGCAAGCCGACGATGATTCTCGCCCGCACGCTGAAGGGCAAGGGCATCTCGTTCGCGGAGAACAAGGAAGGCTGGCACGGCAAGGCGCTGAGCAAGGCCGAGGCCGAGAAGGCAATCGCGGAGCTCGAAAAGCAGTTCGTCTCCGCGCCGGACGGTTGGGCCGCGATGCTCGCCGCGCAGATTCAGAAGCCGCCGGCGGTCAAGCGTCCCGCGGTGACGCCGAAGCCGATTCCGCCGCCCGCCTACAGGATTGGCGATCAAGTGGCGACGCGCGAAGCGTTCGGCACCGCGCTGGCGAAGCTCGGCGAAGCCGATCCGCGTGTCGTGGCGCTCGACGCCGACGTGAAGAACTCCACCTACAGCGACCGCTTCGAGAAGGCGGCGCCGGATCGCTTCTACGAGAACTTCATCGCGGAGCAGGCGATGGTCGGCGCGGGGATGGGGCTGGCCGCGCGCGGCGCGATTCCATTCCCGTCCACGTTCGCCTGCTTCCTCTCGCGTGCCGCGGACTTCGTGCGCATGGCCGCGATCAGCAACCTCGACGTGAAGCTGGTGGGGACGCATGCCGGCGTGTCGATCGGAGAGGACGGGCCGTCCCAGATGGCGCTCGAAGACCTCGCGATGTACCGTGCCGAGCCGAACTTCACCGTGCTGTATCCGAGTGACGGCGTGAGCGCGGAACGGCTCATGGCGCTCGCGGTGGCCAGGCCGGGTCCCGTGTACATCCGCATCAGCCGCCCGAAGACGCCGGTGATCTACTCGAACGAGGAGACGTTCAGGATCGGCGGATTGAAGGTCCTGCGCGAGAGCGCGAAGGACGTCGCGACGGTCATCGGCGCGGGCGTGACGGTCTTCGAGGCGCTCAAAGCGTACGATCGGCTGCGCGCGGAGGGCACCTCTATCCGCGTCATCGATCTGTATTCCGTCGCCCCGGTCGATCGCGCGGGCCTCGTCGCGGCAGGCCGGGCGACCGGCGGCCATCTGATCACCGTGGAAGATCACTACGGCGGAGGCGGGATTGGCGACGCCGTCGCCGAGGGCGTGGCCGACGCCGGCCTCACCGTCCATCGACTCGCAGTGCGCGAGATTCCGCGCAGCGGAAAACCCGAAGAGCTGCTCGACCGCTTCGGCATCGCCGCGAGCCATATCGTCAAGGCGGTCCACACTGTGACGGCGAAGGCTACCGTCGCCGCCCGTTAACGAAGTACGAAGTCTGAAGTCTGAAGGGTCGTCTTCAGGCCGACAGACTTCGTATCTCGAACCTGGAACTTTCCGTCTGCTTTCGTACTTCTGACACCGTACTTCTGACTTCAAGCGCTCAGAATTTGCCCCGCCGCGTCTTCATCTCCGCCTGCATCGTCTTCAGCTTCGCCCTCTGTTCCGCCGTGAGGATCTGGAGGACTTCGGCGTGCGCGTGCGCCCGGGCGACCGCCGTGTCCGCTTCGACGGCTGCCACCTCCGCGCTCTTCTGTCTGATGAGCGCATCGTCGACGACGTCGCCGGTCACGGCGCTGGTCAGCGCCGCGTGCGCGGCCCGCCCGCGGTCGGCGAGCGCCTTCCATTCTTCCTTGTGTGAGTCGGCGATCGTCTTGATCTGATCCTTTTGCGCGTCGGTCAGCTCGATGGCGCGGCCGAGCATCGGCAGCATGCCCATCGGGCCGCCCGGACCACCGCGTCCACCGGGCCAACCCGGGCCCATGCCGCGGCCCATAAACGGATGGGGCCCGGGATTGGTATTCTGATCTTGAGCGCGTACGAGGGCGCCCGCGCCGACGCCGAGCGCGACGAGTGTTGCTGCGGCTCCAAGAGCCAGGCGTTTGACGGTTGAGGTCATGTCGATCTCCTTCTGTAATGATTTGACCGGTATCCGGTGACGGGGACGTGGACGAACGGTGAAAAAACAGTGACGGCGACTCCCCGCGTGCTGGTGGTCGAGGACGAGCCCAACATTCGCGAGCTGGTGTGCCTGCACCTCGGGCTCGAAGGCTATGCGTGCCAGGGCGTGGGCAACGGACAGGACGCGCTCCAAAGGACCGAGCGCGAGCGGTTCGATCTCCTCGTCCTCGATCTCATGATTCCCGGCCTCGACGGCGTGTCGCTGTGCCGCGCGGTGCGGCACGGCCGGACGAACCACGACGTGCCGATCCTCATGCTGACCGCCAGACGCGAGGAATCGGACAAGGTGATCGGCCTCGAGAGCGGCGCCGACGACTACCTGACGAAGCCGTTCGGCGTCCGCGAGCTCGTGGCCCGCGCGCGCGCGCTCCTTCGGCGGCCGCGCAAGGCGGCGGCCACGGCGTCGAATGGCGCGGTTCTGACGATGCCGGAGTCGGCGAACGGCGCTGGCGGCCCGCCCGTCAGGATTCACGGCGTCGAGATCGATCCGGCGCGCCGCCGCGTCCGGATCGAGGGGCGCGACGTCGAGCTCACCGATCAGGAGTTCCGGCTGCTGCACCTCCTCGCGGCGCACGCCGGGATCGTGTTCAGCCGCGAAGCGCTGCTGTCGAAGATCTGGCGCGGCGACACGTTCGTCACGGTGCGCAGCGTCGACACGCTGGTGAAACGGCTTCGCCGCCGCATCGAAGCCGATCCGGCCAACCCGCGCTTCCTCCTCACGGTGTGGGGTGTCGGCTACAAATTTGCTGACGTGTAAGGACCGAACTCAGAATTCGGAATTCAGAATTCAGAATTCCAGTCTGTGTCCGGCGTTGGTGGGAGCTTGAGTTTGTGTTCGCTCGAGCGGATCAGACGCTCGATGCGCATGGCGAGCGCCGGCGAGACGCCCTGCGGGCCGTCGTCCAGATACCGCTCGAGGTCGGCGTAGCGGAAGCCCATTTCTTCCTCGTCGCTCTGACCCGTCCAAAGCCCGGCGCTCGGCGTCCGCTCGATGATCGTCGACGGGACGTTCAACTCGCGCGCGAGCGCGAGCACCGCGCTCTTCACGAGATGGCCGATCGGGAGCAGGTCGGCACCGCCGTCGCCGTGCTTCGTGAAGTACCCTATCGACAGCTCGGACCGGTTGCCCGTCCCCGCCACCAGATAGTTCAGGCTGTTCGCGAGAAAGTAGAGCGTGGTCATCCGGAGGCGCGGCTTGATGTTCGCGAGCGGCACGCGACTGCGCAGATCCGGCGCGGGCGCCGTCGATCGCACGTGCTCGGGCAGCGTCTGCAACGCCGCCTGCGCGACGTGAATCAGCGCGTCGTAGGACGGCGCCAGATCGATCCGCACCGTCATGAGCGAGAAATGTTTCGCGACCAGCAGCGCATCGCGCTCGTCGGCGGGATCGCTGTGACACGGCAGGATCGCGCCGACGACGGCGCCGGGCGCGGCGAGCTGCGCGAGGCGCGCGATGACCGCGGAATCGACGCCGCCGCTCAGACCCACGACGAAGCCGCGCGCGCCGCTGGCGGCCAGCCGCTGCCGCATCCAGACCGCTATCCGCTCAGCCGTTGGCATATGGCGGTCATTGTAGGGTGGGATGGTGGGGAGGGGCCGGAAGGACAGGAAAAGTGGAGCGGCGGAGGGCAGAGAGGTCCACAGGGCAGGGGGGTATTGTTTTTCCGGAACCAGCGGCCCTCCCGTTAGCGACGATGTCGTAACTGGCTCATCTCGTGGCATTTACAATATGTTCGCCGTCGGGTAAAATGTTTCCACGTTTCCGCGTCCCCCCGCGGAAATTCCTTTTACATCAGATCGAAGCGGGTCCGGTTGAAGCCGGACACTACGCGCGCGTAGTGTCGTCGCCAGGCGGGATCTCGCATGGTCCGAAACGGAGCGCCAGGTGTTTCCTCGCAAGTTTTCACGCCGCACGATGAGCACCGCCGCCGCTGTAGGGTTGCTGGTGATCGTATCCGGGGGACTGTTGTTGCTCCGCGCGCACGGCGGCGCGGCCGTCGCGCAGGTGCCGTTCTCCGACCTGCTGCGGCAGCTCGAGGGTGGCGCGGTGAAGGGGGTCACCCTCAACGGCGACACGCTCGACTTCACGCTGACGAGCGGTCAGGTCTATCGCACCGTCGCGCCGACGAATTTCGTGACGTCGAATCCGGCATTCGTGTCGGACCTCGCGAAAAAGAAGGTGCGGATCGACGTGCAGAGCGTGTCCGAGCAGTCGGCGTACAACTACGTCACGATCGTGCTGGGGCTCGGCTTCGTCGGCGCGCTCGGGTTCATGATGTATCGCGTGTCCTCGGGCCGCATCCCGGCCCTCGAGAGCAAGACGTGCGAGGCCGGTTCCGAGACGACCACCGTCACGTTCGCGGATGTCGCAGGCGTCGACGAAGCGAAGGAGGAAGTGAAGGAGATTGTCGACTTCCTGCGCGAGCCTGGACGCTTCTCCGCGATCGGCGGACGCATTCCGAAAGGCGTGCTGCTCGTCGGGCCTCCCGGGACCGGGAAGACGCTGCTGGCCCGTTCGATCGCCGGTGAATCAAGGGTGCCGTTCCTCTTCGCGTGCGGGTCGGACTTCGTCGAGATGTACGCCGGTGTCGGCGCGTCGCGCATCCGCAAGCTGTTCAAGGACGCGCGCCGCCACGCGGCCTGCATCGTCTTCATCGACGAGCTCGACGCCGTCGGCCGCAGCCGTGGCGGCAACTCGCTGAGCCACGAAGAGCGGGAGCAGACGCTGAACCAGCTGCTCGTCGAGATGGACGGCTTCGCCCAGAACCAGGGCATCGTCGTCATTGCGGCAACCAACCGGCCCGACATTCTCGACCCGGCGCTGCTCCGTCCGGGCCGCTTCGACCGCCAGGTCACGGTCGGCGCGCCCGACATGAAGGGGC
>Ga0137418_10006782_pt1 | contig 10525 bp, 8 predicted proteins | sample CZODoug3_1_2_16f_FD_122242 | JGI IMG/M metagenome (GOLD analysis project Ga0137418, IMG submission 122242) | Vadose zone soil fungal communities from Angelo Coast Range Reserve, California, USA - CZODoug3_1_2_16fungal (Hybrid Assembly) | ecosystem: Environmental > Terrestrial > Soil > Vadose... | reverse complement strand
CGCGGCCCACGGGAGCGCCGGAATCAAAGTGTGCGCCACGCACGCAATCGTGATGGTCGTGAAGAGGACCAATCCGATGGCGAGCAGCAAAATTGGCCGCAAGTTGCGCCGGAAATCTCGCCACGATGTAAAAAGCGCCGCCGGATAAATGAGCGGCGGCAAAAAGAAAAAGAAGACAAGGTTCGGATCGAGCTTCACTTCCGGCAGATGCGGAATGAAACTCAAGGCCAGACCGGCGAGAACGAGCACGACTGGATAGGGCAGGGCGAGCTTGCGCGCGACCACCACCAATGCCGCCACCGCGGCGAATAATAGAACGATGATTTCCGCCTGATGCATCTTCAGCCAATGGAGAAATGGAGTAGTGGAGTGATGGAGTAACGCAACAAAGCTATTTCCACTGCTTCAGCACTCTAATACTCCATCACTCCATCACTTTGACCTTCGCCCGGGCCCGGTTCGCTTGCAGCTCTGCTAAATGTTTTTCCGACCAGCGGCAGAGACCGTGCAGTGGCTCGATCAATGTCCGACCCAATCTCGTGAGCGCGTATTCCACTTTTGGCGGAACGACCGGATGAACCGTGCGCTGCACGAGACCGTCGCGCTCCAGACTGCGCAGCGTTTGCGTCAACATTTTTTGCGAAATGCCGCCGATCTCGCGCTGGAGCGCGGCGTAACGCATGGTGCCCCGAGCCAGAATTTGAATGATGAGCGCGGTCCACTTGTCCGCAATCCGATCGAGCACGAGTCGGGACGGACATTGCGCGTCCATAACCGAAGCGGAGGAGGAAGGTTTTCGCATGTCTTTCTTGTAGCGAGTCTCCCGTCAGGCGCAAGCAGAGAGTAACCATCCGGATTGCATGTATAGATAGGATCGACATGTAGTTGACTGTGGGTGACTAAAGTTCGAAATTTAGTCATGAAAAGTTTCGCTTTTACACGTGACGGTGAGCATCCGGCCGTGCTCCTGCTGGACGAATCCCTTTCCGGACCGGAATTTGACCGGCCAAGCATCGCGCCTCCGCGCGATGATGGTGTACTGCTCGACGAATATTCACGCACCATCGTGAGCGCCGCCGATCGCGTCGGCCCGGCGGTCGTTAACATCGATATCAAACAGCGTCTCGATAGTCGGCGCGGCCCACGCGAAGTCGGGGGCAGTGGCTCCGGTTTCGTCATCGCCCCGGACGGCTTCATTTTGACCAACAGCCACGTCGTTCACGACGCGAATCAAATTGCGGTGAGCTTGCCGGACGGGGGCGAGTATCCGGCGCAACTGGTCGGCGATGATCCCGATACGGATCTCGCTGTGATTCGGATCGATGCGCCGCACCTTGCGCACGTGCGCCTGGCGGATTCGGAGAGTTTGCGCGTCGGCCAGGTCGTCATTGCGATCGGAAACCCGCTTGGTTTTCAAGCCAGCGTTACCGCGGGCGTGATCAGTGCGCTCGGCCGCTCGATGCATGCGCAATCCGGACGTTTGATCGACAATATCATTCAAACCGACGCCGCCTTAAATCCGGGCAACTCCGGCGGACCGCTCGTGAATTCAGCCGGCGAAGTGATCGGTGTGAACACGGCAATGATTCGCCCGGCCCAGGGAATCTGCTTCGCCATCGCGAGCAACACGGCGAAGTTCGTGGCCGGCTGGTTGATTCGCGACGGAAAAATCCGGCGCAGTTACATCGGCGTGGCCGGGCAAAATGTGCCGCTGCATCGTCGCATCGTCCGCTTGTACAATTTGCCGCTGGAAACGGGCGTGCTGGTTGTTTCCGTGGAAAAGGACAGTCCAGCTCAGCGCGCAGGCCTGCGCGAAGGCGATCTAATTATCGCATTCAATGAGCAGCCGATTGGCAGCATTCATGAATTGCACAAGATGCTCATGGGCGAACAAATCGGCGTCGAAGCGAAGTTGTTGATCATTCGCCACACGGAAAAGCTGGTGCTGGCAATCACTCCGGCGGAATCGCCGTCGCGCTAACTGTAGTGGCAGGCGTGCCGCCTGCGGGTCTAAATATTCTCGCAGCCGACACGGCTGCCTCTACAGTCAAATCGAACACGAAATGAAAATTCTTGTGATCGGCAGCGGCGGCCGGGAACATGCGCTCGCCTGGAAATTAAAACAGTCGCCGGAGGTCGATCAAATGTTGTGCGCGCCGGGCAACGCCGGCACCGCCGCGATTGCCGAGAACGTTGCGATCAAAGCCAGCGACTTGCCCGCGCTGGTTCGATTCGCGAAGGAAAATCATGTCGATTTGACCGTCGTCGGACCGGACGACCCGCTCGCCGCAGGGATTGTCGATCTTTTTCGCGCGCAAAAATTGCGCGTCTTCGGTCCGACCAAATCGGCTGCGCGGATCGAGTCCTCGAAAATTTTCGCAAAAGAGTTGATGCGCGCTCAAGAAATCCCGACCGCGGAAGCCAACACATTTTCCGACAGTGGCGAAGCATTTCGTTACTGCGAACGGCTCAAGTTTCCGGTCGTGATCAAAGCCGATGGCCTGGCGCTCGGTAAAGGCGTAATCATTGCGCCCGATGCCGCGACCGCAAGGTCGACAATCGATGCGATGATGAGTGAGGGACGCTTCGGAGATGCGGGCCGGCGCATCGTGATCGAAGAGTTTTTGCGCGGCTCGGAATGCTCGTTGCACGCGCTCGTCGATGGAAAGAATTATCGGCTGCTTGAATCGGCGCGCGATCATAAGCGCGTCTACGATGGCGATCTTGGGCCGAACACGGGCGGGATGGGCGCGTTCAGTCCGGCCAACAATTGGAGCGCCGAGTTGGAAGATCAGTTTGACAAGAAAATCATGCGACCGCTGCTGAGCGGTCTGCATAAAGAAGGAATTACATTTCGCGGTTTGCTTTATCCCGGTCTCATGATCAGCGCGGATGGCGCGCGCGTCCTCGAGTTCAATTGCCGCTTCGGCGATCCGGAGACGCAAGTGATTTTGCCGCGAATGAAATCCAATCTGCTGCCGCTCCTGGAGGCGACGATTAACGGCAAGATCGACAATTGCGCCATCGAATGGGACGAGCGCGCGGCGGTCACAGTCGTGCTCGCTTCCGGCGGTTACCCCGACAAATATGAAACGGGGAAGGCGATTTCCGGTCTGGACGAGGCGGAGAAGCTTGATGACGTTCACATTTTTCACGCGGGAACGCAGCGCACGAACGGCGGAATTGTGACCTCTGGCGGCCGGGTTCTCGCCGTGACCGCGCTTGGATCGACAATCGAAGCTGCGCGTGCTCGCGTGTACGAGGCCGTTTCGCGCATTCATTTTGAGAACTGCCATTACCGCCGGGATATTGCTCTCACGGCCCGTCACGGATAACATCGACATGTCACACTGATGTTTCGGTTTACTTGGCCGGCGGGAATCGCGATTTGGGTTTTGATGGTGGCGAATGGGTTCGCCCAATCCCCCGCGCCCTCCGCCGCCTCTCCAGCGGCGAGCAGCGCTCCGACTCCGGCCAAATCTTCCCCAACGCCGTCGCCATCGTCTTCCCTCCCGAACGTATATACGCCTAGTATACACGTTTTTGTGGCTCAGCAACTCCTGGCTGTGCTCTCTTTTCCTTTGTAGGGGCGCAGCACTGCTGCGCCCTCTTCTCAGCATGAGGAAGATCCTTCCTAAGGGGAATTCGAAATTCGCTTACAATGGCGAAGACAGGGAGACCCAATGTCATTTGACTGGAATCTTGATAACAGCCTTGCGTATTCTCTCGTGACGACATTTGAGTTCGATGGTGCATTTACCTATGGAGATATGAGTCCAGGGAATGAAGACAAGGTGAAGAGAGAGCTGATTCGGGGCTTCGCATCTCTCTCATTTCCGAGCACAATTCCTCAAGTAAAGTGGTGGGCCTTCCGCATCGTTGTTCAAAAAGATGGCAACAGGGCCTTTGACATTGAGAATGTCCCGAGCTAATTATCGACTCTTTTTGCAAAAAACAGATTCTGAAGGACGGCTCCGCGTATCTCAAATTGGCTTTATATCAGGATGACACGACCGCTAACCTCCTTCTCTCATTCCGCCGGTCCCCAGTGAGCTCTACCCCTTTGTTTTCTTCTCCTTGCAAAATCTTTCGAACAAATTCCCTGGCTCTTCTGGAATTGAACTAAAATAGTAGTTGACAAATAAAATAATCTATGATAGCGTGAGTCGTGATTTCTCGACCGCACCTCCGCCAAACCCGTAAGCCCCGCGCTATCTGTCTTCTCCTCCTTCCTCTCCCCCTGCCCAGACGTTTGGACGTTCCGACGTTGAGATGTTCCAACGTTCCATCTCCCGTCTTCCGTATCTTCTTCCAAGTTCCGTATCCCGCAACTCCTTTGCTTGCCACTCTTACGAAAACTGCCGGGGTGTATACCAAACAATTCCCAAAATGGAACGTTCCGGCTCCTGCCGGAATGGAACGCCCCAACTCACACTCGAAAGGAACTCTCATGACTTCAGAAACTTCTAGCTCCACCATCACCGCCACCCTCGTTCTGCCCCATTGTCAGCACCGCACTCCTAGCGGCCGTCGTTGCCGCATGGCCGTCTCCGAACCGGGCTCCCGCCTCTGCACCAGGCATGCCGCTGAGCGCCAGAAAGAACTCGACGGGGCCGATCTCTCCGCCTCCCTCATCGGCGACGTCCAGGAATTCCGCTCCGCCGCCGACATCAACCACTCTCTCGGCGAACTCTATAAGCTCCAGGCCCGCAACAAGATCACTCCCCGGCGCGCCGCCGTCATGGCTTATACCTGCAACCTCCTCCTCCGCACCCTCCCCGCCATCGCCGGTGCCAACCGCCTCCAGCCCAAGCAGCAAGGCCTCGAGCTCGACTTTAGCGGCTGGCCCGAACCTGCGAACGGCTCGGGCATTAAGGGCCCGGCCTGCTATCGCCGTGCCGTCGAACTCGGTGCGCTCCCTGACCCCCGAATCCGCGCATCCCAGCAAGTGGCCCCCGCGCCAGAAACAATTCTCCCTCCCGCACGTCCTAACCGTTGAGTGGGGGTGGCGTCATGGCTGGAATCTTCCAACAGGATCTTCGGGGCGGGCTGCGCATGCTGAAGAAGAGCCCCGGCTTCACCGTCGTCGCGGTGCTCTCGTTAGCGCTGGGCATTGGCGCGAATACCGCTATCTTCACTATCATCAACGCGGTCTTCCTCCACCCCCTCCCGGTCGAGGAGCCTGCTCGGCTGGCCGAAATGTTCACCCGCGATACCCTAACCATCGACGCGAACACCAATTTCCAGCTCACTGGCACTTCGCTGCCCAACTACGAGGATTACCGCGACCAGAACACCGTTTTCTCCGGCCTGGCGCTGGTCACCTTTCCCATTCCCCTGAATTGGGGCGGCCAAGCCGAGCCGCAACAGCTGAACGCCTCGCTCGTCAGCGGCAACTTCTTCGATGTGCTCGGCGTGAAGCCCTATCGCGGCCGTACCTTCATCGCCGATGGCGACAAAAAGGTCGGCGGCAACCCCGAAGTGGTCTTGAGCTACAGTTTGTGGGCCCGCCGCTTTGGCTCCGACGACAAGTTCCTCGGCCAGACCATCACGCTGAACGGCACGCCCTACACGGTGGTGGGCGTGGCGCCGCCGGGTTTCAAAGGCATCGTCTCGCTTGGCCGTCCCGACGTGCTCTGGATTCCCATCACCATGCGCGACTACGTCCTGACCGGGCAGCTCAAGGACTGGGAAAACAACCGTCGCTTTCGCTGGACCTCTATCGTCGGCCGGCTGAAACCGCAAGTCCCTATCACCGAAGCCCGGGCGGCCATGAAAACAGTCGCCGCCAGACTCGAGAAGGAATATCCGCGCGACAACAAGGGCCGCACCGTCGAACTTTATCCGCTGAACGAGTCAGCTCTCGGCATCAATCAGCGGCGGCAGTTCACTCTCGCCGGCGGCGTGTTAATGAGCGTAGTCGGCCTGGTCCTGTTGATTGCCTGCGTCAATCTGGCCAATCTGCTGCTCGCGCAGGCCGCCAAGCGCGAAAAGGAATTGAGCATTCGCGTGGCAATGGGCGCGGGGCGGCTTCGCCTGGTGCGGCAGCTTCTGACCGAGAGCACCGTACTATCGCTGCTAGGCGGCCTGGCAGGGTTGCTGGTGGCGTACTGGGGACGCAATGTGTTGTGGTCTTTCCGGCCTCCGTTTCTGCTCGATGGCTCCATCGATCTTTCGTTCGATGCCCGCGTGGTGGGATTCACCTTAGTCATTTCTCTGCTAACCGGGCTGGTCTTCGGCATCATCCCGGCCCTCAAAGCCTCCGGCACGGACGTTAACGAAGTCTTGAAGACCGGCGGGCGCGGCGGCACTCTTGGCTGGACGCACAATCGCTTGCGCGGCTTGCTGGTGATTTCAGAAATTGCGCTGGCGCTGGTGGCGCTGGTCGGCTCGGGGCTGTTCCTGCGCAGCATGCAGAACGCCCAGCAATACAATCCCGGCTTCGAGTCGCAAAATCTGTTTCAAATGAATTTCGACCTGGGCGCTCTGCGCTACGACGCCGACCACGGTCAGCAGTTTTTCCGCGACCTCATCCAGCGCGCGAAAAACGTCCCCGGAGTAGCGGGCGCCTCCGTGTCCGCGAACGGCGTTTTCGGTGGCGGCATCGCGGGCACTATTTTTCGCGAAGGAGAACAGACCGATCCCAATAATCGCGGAACGCTCGTAAATTTTGACGACGTGATGCCCGGCCATTTTGCGACCGCGCGCATTCCGCTGTTGGGCGGCCGCGATTTCACCGACTTCGACCGCGAAAACACCGCGCCAGTAGTCGTGATCAACGAGGCCATGGCCAAAATGGTGTGGCCGGGCCAGGACCCGCTCGGAAAGCGCTTTGCGATTGTGCAGGAACCAAACTTGCTCCAGGTTGTCGGCGTCGTCGGCACCACGGTGATTGGCCAGATCGGCGAAGATCCTCAGCCGGTAGCGTACTTCCCGATGCGGCAGCAATATTCGCCCATTGCCACTTTGATCGTGCGCACCACGGGCAATCCCGAGGCTCTTCTTGGAGTTGTTCGCACGCAAGTGCAGCAAATCGACAAAAATCTGGCCTTCTCTAACGCGCAGACCGTGCAACAAATTCTCGGGCAAGGGCTGTGGGCCGCGCGCATGGGTGCCGCGTTACTCGGTTTATTCGGTGCGCTTGCCTTAGTTCTTGCCTCCATTGGAATTTATGGCGTGTTGGCGTATTCCGTGACACAGCGCACCAGCGAAATTGGGCTGCGCATGGCGCTGGGCGCGCAACCGCGGCAAGTGCTGGGGTTGGTGCTCCGGCAGGGCATGCTCCTGGCCCTGATTGGAGCGGGCGTGGGGATATTGGTGGCGTTGCCACTCGCGCGTATGGCTGGAGGCTTGCTCTACGGAGTGAGCGCGACGGATCCGCTCACGTATGCGAGCATTACGCTCCTGCTGATGGGCGTCGCCGTGCTGGCTTGCTACGTTCCCGCACGCCGCGCTACGCGTATCGATCCGCTGGTAGCTTTGCGCGTGGATTAGTCGCGGCCTCTGCGCATGAATTTAAAGGTCCGTCGCGTTGCCTGAAAATTCGCGGCTGTTACGTCGCTTGGAAATTCGCCGCCGGATTTTTTTCGTGGCGTTTTGATTGACATGCGGCGCTAACCAGCATACCTTTCGGCACCAATGAATTTTTTCGCTGGGCGCCGATGAAAAACAAATTTCTTGCCGCGGGAATCGCCACAGCAACGATTGCCATCGCGGCATCGCTGCTCGCGGGCGCGCAAATCTTGCCGCTGCCCGCGCTGGTCCCGGGCCTTCTGCGCTGGCTGGCCATCTTTTTTGTCGCCGCGTACGGTACTTCGCGCCGCTCGCTGACCACTTGGATTTTCGTCGGCCTTCTCGCGGGCGCTGAATTTGGCCACGATTGGCCTTCCGTCGCGGTCAACTTGCAAGTTCTCGGCGCGATTTTTCTTCGCCTCATTAAAGTCATCATCGCGCCGCTGCTTTTCGGCGTTCTCGTCGTTGGCATCGCGGGCCACTCTGATCTGAAAAAAGTCGGGCGCCTCGGCATCAAGTCGCTGATCTATTTTGAAATTGTTTCCACGCTCGCGATGCTGATCGGATATGCGGCCATTCATATCAGCCGCGCCGGCGAAGGCGTTCACTTGCCTGCGGCCTCGGCGGCGCAAACCCTGAATGTTTCGCCACACACCGCGACGCAACTCCTCACCGACATTTTTCCGGAGAACATTGCGAAATCCGTCGCTGAAGGCCAGGTGCTGCAAATTGTTGTGTTCAGCGTGCTCTTCGCGATGGGACTCATTTTGGTTCCCGAAGTAAAACGCCGCCCCATGCTGATTTTCGCGGAAAGCCTCTCGGAAACGATGTTCAAGTTCACCAACCTGGTGATGTACGCCGCGCCGCTCGGTGTGTTTGGAGCGGTGTCTTACACGGTGGGTCATCTCGGATTGGGAGTGCTGCTGCCACTTTTGAAATTGCTGGCAACGATGTACATCGCGCTCGCATTTTTCACCGTGTGCGTTCTGCTGCCCATCTTGTTGTGGGCGCGCGTTCCGCTCAAGCGCTTCATCCAAATCGCCGCCGAGCCTGTCACCCTCGGATTTGCCACGGCTAGCTCGGAAGCCACTCTGCCCAGCGCGATCGAACAACTGGAAAAATTCGGAGTGCCGCGCGAAATCGTGGGGTTCGTTCTTCCCGCAGGCTACAGCTTCAATATGGATGGAGCGAGCCTGTATCAATCGCTGGGGCTGTTTTTTGTTGTGCAGGCCGCGGGATTGCATCTGAGCATCGGCCAGCAAGTCATGATGATTCTGACGCTGCTGGTCAGCAGCAAAGGAACGGCGGGCGTGGCGCGCGCTTCCTTTTTGATCGTTTTTGGCGCGGCGACTTCTTTTCATTTGCCGATGGAGCCGTTGTTTCTGCTCTTCGCGATCGATCAGTTGATGGATATGGGGCGTACTGCGGTTACGGTTCTCGGCAATTGCGTAGCGTGTGTTGTGATTGCGCGATGGGAAGGTGAATTTCCTCCGAAGACTGCCACGCCTGGATAATCTCTCTCACTCTCGAGTCCCGCCTCTCCTTCACTTTCGCCCATCGACTAGCGAGTGTTGTATATTGCCCTGCGCACGGCTAGGAGGGGAATCCCATGGAGCTATGGTCACGGCGTAAATTTTTTCTGACATCGCTGGCGGGGAGCGCGGTAGCCAGCGCAGGCAAACTGTTCGGGCGGCCGCCGCTGAACAACGGCGATGCGCCTGCTCTTGCCGGTGTCACATCGGCGGCACAGGCGAAGCGGCCGCTGATTATTTCCAGCGCGAATGGACTGCGCGCGCTGGGCGCGGGGATGGACATCCTCAAGAAAGGTGGGGATACGCTGGACGCGGTCGTTGCGGCGGTCACTATTGTTGAGGACGATCCGAACGACGATTCTGTTGGTTACGGCGGGCTGCCTAACGAAGAAGGGGAAGTGGAGCTGGATGCCAGCGTGATGCACGGGCCGACGCATCGCGCTGGGTCGGTGGCGAGCGTGCGGCGGATCAAAAATGTTTCACGGCTCGCAAAAACGGTGATGGAGAAGACCAATCACGTGATGATTGTGGGGGACGGGGCGAGGCGCTTTGCGGTGGCGGAAGGATTTGAAGAGATGAATCTGCTTACGGAGCACTCGCGAAAAATCTGGCTGGCGTGGAAAGCGGCGTCTTCGATGAATTGGCGGCCGGGGATTGATTCGCCGGAATGGAAGGAGCATGTTTCGGCGATCTTCGATGGAGACGAAAAGCAAATCGCTTATGCGGAGCACGTGATTGCGCATCCGCCGACGGGAACGATTCCGTGCATGGCGGTGGATGCGCACGGGGACATTTCCGCGACGACGACGACTTCGGGCTTGTCGTGGAAAATTCCGGGGCGCGTGGGGGATTCGCCAATTATTGGGGCGGGGTGCTGCGTGGACAATGAGGTCGGAGCAGCGGGCTCGACCGGGAAGGGCGAAGAAAATATAAAGATTTCCGGCGGCCACACCATCGTTGAAATGATGCGGCGCGGGAAATCGCCCGAGGAGGCGTGCCTTGAAGCGCTGGCGCGCATCGCCCGCAATTACGGCAACGACAAGAAGAAACTCTCGACCTTCCACATTTTTTTCTACGCGCTGAACAAGGACGGCGTTCACGGCGCGGCATCTCTTTGGCGCAATCATTACGAGGAAAAGCAGCACTCGGTGTACGCGGTGCATGACGGCACGGAGGCGCGGCTCGTTGAATGCAAACCGTTTTTCGATGAAATCAATACTCACGGATAATGCGCACGGATAAAATGGATTTATGGACCAAGCGAATATTCTGATCATCGGCGGCGGGGTAATCGGGTGCGCTATCGCCGAGGCGGTTTCGAAAAAGTGGCAGGATGTTTTTCTTGTCGAGCAATTTCCGAAGCTGGGCATGGCCACCAGCACGCGCAACAGCGGCGTGAACCACTCTGGAATCTACTATCCGACAAATTCCTTGAAAGCGCGGCTGTGCGTGGAGGGCAATCGGCTCACATACGAATTCTG
>Ga0137418_10006781_pt1 | contig 10528 bp, 9 predicted proteins | sample CZODoug3_1_2_16f_FD_122242 | JGI IMG/M metagenome (GOLD analysis project Ga0137418, IMG submission 122242) | Vadose zone soil fungal communities from Angelo Coast Range Reserve, California, USA - CZODoug3_1_2_16fungal (Hybrid Assembly) | ecosystem: Environmental > Terrestrial > Soil > Vadose... | reverse complement strand
CATCACAAGTACCCGATGAGCCCCAACTTCGCGGCTCGCCGGTTCGAGATCGATCCCACCTGGCAGGTGATGCGGCTGCTCGCCAGGTTTCGAGTGATCGAGATCGCGACGCCTCAGCGCGCCGTCTACCCGCAGCTGCGGGAAGCTGCCGCCTGACGTAGGGCGAGCGACCTGCAGCAGATCACCGCAAGGGGCTGGTCCGCTTCAGATCAGTGGCCTTCTTCGCGCCTTCCGTGATCGGCCCATGTCGCACGGACACGATCGACGGGTTTCCACCGACGCCAGCCTCGTCTGTCACCGGCTGGGCGACGTCCTTGACCAGCGCCTGGAAGTCGCGTCCGGCAAGCCCAGGCTGTGCGTGCGCGAACCACGCCGCGGCGTCGGCCGCGGTTGCGGCCAGGCAATGGAAATACAGGGTGTCGCCATACCTTCGTACTCCGAATTCGCGCATGGGTCCTCGCTGCCCGCCTGCTGCGGGCGTGTGAGAACCTGTGCATCTTCCAAGCTTGCCGCTGCACGAGTGCGAAGAAAGAACGGGCGAGCCCTCGATCAGTCCGATCTCCGTTCAAGCATGCGCTTGCCCTTCGTCGGCCGACGTTTCACGCCGGGTCAGCGGTCGGGCACAGGATGCTGCTGGGGGAGGCCGCTGTTGCGGATGAAGTCGGCCACCCGCTGCGAGAGCGCCAGGGTTTCGGCTAGCGCAGCGACGTCGGTACCGACCGCCTCGTCCACGAACCAGCCATCGCTCCGCAGCGTCGCGACCAAGGCATGATCCTCGTACGTCACCACGGCCTCGAGCTGACCCTTGTACGGCTCGTGGTCGACCACGTTGAACCCGCGCGCCGCTAGCGCCCGGGAGAACGCCGTTCGCTCCGAGGGGTCCGGGGCCTTGACCGTCAGCTCATAGAACGCGAGCTCCGCGCGGGTCGGCGGGTGCTCGGCGGGCCGCGGAGGCCAGTGACCCTGCGGCGCGCAGGCAAGGCATGCGACCAGCGCCCACACGCGGAACATGCCCGCTGCATGCCCCAGATTGGAGTAGATTTGAATGGCAATCGGCACCACCCCCCGCTTGCTGCAAGGGAGAGGCGGATGGAAGAGGCCACGAATGCGATCGTCCTCGTCGTCGATGACGAGGAGGGCGTGCGAAACGCGCTCCGCCGGCTTCTCGTGGCCGATGACTATTCCGTCCTGCTGGCCGAGAACGGCGAAGACGCGCTGAAGGTCCTTCAAGACACGCCGGTTCACATCATCATCAGCGACCAGAACATGCCCGGTCTCTCCGGGATCGATCTGTTGAAGCTCGTCCGCGTGCGCCATCCGCGCATCGTCCGGATCCTGTTGACCGCGGACGAGCACCCCGAGGTCCCGGTCCGGTCGATCAATGAGAGCGAGGTCTACCGGTTCATCCGCAAGCCCTGGAACAACGCCGACGTCCGCACCATCGTGTCGCTCGCATTCGAGATCGCGCGGCTGGAGCAGGAGAAGCGGCACCTGGTGATGACGATGCGAAGCAAGGACGCCCCCCCGGACGACCCCGCCGACATCGAATCCGAGCTACTGCGTCTCGCCGAGGACGAGATCGGCAAGGACTGAGGGGCTCCGCGTCCGACCGCGCGATCAGGCTTCGGCTTCGGCGAGCTTGAGGCCGCTCGCGTCCAGCGCCTTGCGCAGCTCTGCCTTCGCCACCGACTTCGACAGCGCCTCCTCGGGCAGCACGAGCTTCTTGCGGACCAGATCGAGGAGCGCATCGTTCAGCGTCACCATGCCTTGACCACGGCCCGTCTGCATCGTCGATGCGAGCTGGAACGTCTTTCCTTCCCGGATCAGGTTGGACACCGCGCTGTTGGCGAGCAGCACCTCGCGCGCCGCCACCCGGCCGCCGCCGACCTTCTTGCACAGGGTCTGCGTGACCACCGCCTTCAACGATTCCGACAGCATCATGCGGATCTGCGACTGCCGGTCGGCGGGAAACTGGTCGATGATCCGGTCGACGGTGGAAGGGGCGGTGTTGGTGTGGAGGGTGCCGAACACCAGGTGCCCGGTCTCGGCGGTCTCCAGGGCGATGGAGACCGTTTCCAGGTCGCGCATCTCGCCGATGAGCACCACGTCCGGATCCTCGCGCAGCGCAGCCCGCAGCGCGGCCTTGAAGCCCTGGGTGTGGACGCCCACCTCGCGCTGGTGGATCTGGCAGCGCTTGGGCACGTGCACGAACTCGATCGGATCCTCGATGGTGATGATGTTGTCGTCGCGGCTCCGGTTCACGTGGTCGAGCATCGCCGCCAGGGTGGTGGACTTTCCCGAGCCGGTGGGCCCGGTGACCAGGATCAGGCCCTTGGGCAAGAAGCAGAGGTCGAGCAGCTCCTTGGGAATGCCCATCTCCTCGGCGTTGAAGACCTTTCCCGGGATGCGACGCATCACCGCGGCGATTCCCGAGCGGTCGCAGAAGAGGTTGACGCGGAATCGGGCGTCTCCGGCCTCGTACGCGAAGTCGGCGTCCTTGGTGGTCGTCCATTGCTCCCGGTTGCGCTCGGGGGTGATGGTCCAGAGGATCTCTTCGAGCTCTTCCGCCGACGGCTCGCCCCAGCCCTGCAAGGGCCGGACGTCGCCGTCAATGCGCAAGGCGGGCTCCCGGCCGCTGGTGAGATGCAGGTCCGACGCTCCTTTGGAGCTGCACAGCTCCAGCAGCTGGAGCATGGCGGCGGCCGGATCGGCCGGAGCCTTGCCGGCGGCTACCGTCGGCGGGCCGGAGCCGTCGCGCGTCGTGGCGGCCCGCGCGGGAGCGCGAGAAGCAGCCGACACGGCGTGCAAAGCGGGCTCCGGACGCGAGGCGGGCGCGGGCGGCCTCCCCCGCGGCTTCGCATCGGGGCGCTGGAACGTATCGACGATCTCGAGCACCTCGCCGGGCTCCTGCGGCTCGGGAGGAGGGATCTCGATCGCGCCGGCGGGCCAGGCGGGGATGGCATCCGCGGCCCGCCGCAACTCCGCCAGCACGCCGTCCCCCGCCGGCGCGAACTGGACGTGCACCTTGCCGGCGGGCGCCTCGTACTCGAACTCCTCGGACTCCGTGCCCGAGAATGTCGCGGAGAGGTACTCGGGCATCAGCTCCGCGATCGCGGAGACGATGTGCGCGGTCGAGAGCGCCCGCTGCATCACGGGCTGCCTCGCGCTGCCCGGTCCCACCACATAGGCCGCGGAGCCGCTGGTGAGGACGAGCTTGTCGCCCTTGCGCAAGAACAGCACTTCCACGAACTTGTCGAGGCGCTTCATCTCAGGTCTCGAGAAGATCTGCTTCCGCCAGCAGCAGCAGCTCGGCTTCGAGGATGGGTGGCGGATCGCCCCGCTCGCGCGCGGCCCGATATCGCCGGACGATCTGGAGAAGCTGGCGCTTCTCGTCCTCGAGCACGATCACGTCGAACGCCAGCTGCACGATGGTGCGCAGATCGGCGTTGTTCCAGGGCTTGCGAATGAACCGATAGACCTCGGCCTCGTTGATCGAGCGCACGGCAAGCTCGGGATCGGTGTCTCCCGTGAGCATGACGCGCAAGATCTGTGGATGGCGCCGCCGGACGTCCTTGAACAGATCGAGGCCCGAGATCCCGGGCATGTTGTTGTCGCTGATCAAGAGCTTCACGGGCTGCTCGCGCAGGACCTCGAGCGCCTCCTCCCCGCTTTCGGCGGTGAGGACCGTGTATCCGGCGTCGGCGAGGACCCGGCTCAGCGCCGTGCGCACGTGCTCCTCGTCGTCGACGACGAGGATCGTCCTTGCCGGTAGCATGTCGTTCACTGGCCACTCCGCGTCTGGAGTCCACGGTTGCTGGCGGTCCCGGCGGGTTCCTCGCCGTTGATCGCCTCCTTCAACCGCAAGCGGAAGACCGCGCCGCCTCCATCGCGATCCAGGACCTCGGCCATCCCCTGGTGCCCGTCCGCGACCAGCTTCACCATGTAGAGCCCGAGCCCGAATCCCCTTCGCGGTCCGCCTTTTTTCGCCTCGACCGAACCGTATTTCTGGAACATCCCTTGCTTGAGATCGCCCGGAATGCCAGGGCCTCGATCAGAGACCTCGATCTCCACCGTGCCCTCGTGGTTCCGCATCGCCACCGAGACGTCCTTGCCGCTGGGCGTGTATTTCAGGGCATTGCCGAGAAGGTTCTCGATCGCGCGCCGGACCAGCTTTCCGTCGATGGACGCGACCGGGTTTCCGTCCACGGTGGTGGAGAGATCGATGCGCTTGCGCCTTGCGGTCGGCTCCAGCGTCGCCGCCGCATCGGCGATCAGCGCTCGCAGATTCACCGGAGAGCGCGCGATGGGAAGGTGCCCCGCCTCCAGGAGGCGGATCTGCAGGGCCTCCTCGAGCGATCCGAGCATCGAGTCGGCCCCGCGCAAGGCGGCCTGAACGTCTTCCCGCAGGCGGCCTTCGGGCAAGTCCTCGAGGACCAGGTTGAGGTGCGCGATGATGCCCGCGAGCGGGCTGCGCATGTCGTGGACCATGAGGGAGAGCATCTCGTCCTTGGTGTTCTGCAGCTCGGCGAGCTGCTTGAGCTGGAGCCGGATGAGCGCGTCCTGCGAACGGAGCCTGAGGAAGGAGCGCACCCGGAGGAGCAGCTCCCGCCGGTCGACCGGCTTGGTCAGGAAGTCGTCCGCGCCGGCCTGCAACCCGAGGTTCTTCTGCTCCTGCTCCGAGAGCGCCGTCACGAGCAGCACGGGCATGTACGGCTCGCCCGGACGCTCCTTCATTCGTTTGCAGACCTCGTATCCGGTCATGCCCGGCATCATCACGTCGAGCAGCACCAGGTCGATGCGCTCCGTCCCGAGCAGCTTGAGGGCCTCGGGCCCGTCGGCGGCCTCGAGGACGCGGTGGTTGGCGCCGAGCATGGCGCGAAGCAACGCGCGGTTCTGCTCCTCGTCGTCCACGATCAGGATCGACGGGCCGGCTTTCATGCCTCTTCTCCGGCTTTGTCGGCCTGGGCGAGCACCAGCTCCGCTTCCTCCTGCCGGGCGAGCGCGGCCAGGTAGGGAAAGTCGCGCTCCAGGGTGCGCACGAACTGCAGCTGCCTGCGGAGCGCCCTGAGCAGGCGCCGATTCTCCTCCTCGAGCTGGATGGCCTCGAAGGCGAAATGCACGGTCACCCGCAGCATGGTGTTGTCCCAGGGCTTGGGAATGAACCGGTAGACTTCTCCTTCGTTGACGGCCTGGATGATCGTTTCCCGTTTCGGGTCCGCGGTCAGCATGATCCGGCACACGTGTGGGTGGCGCTCGCGGATCAGCCGGAAGAACTCGATGCCGGTCATGTCGGGCATGTTGTTGTCGCTGATGACGAGCTTGATCGGCTGGTTGCGGAGGATCTCCAGCGCCTCTGTGGGCCCGTCCACCGCGCTGACCGCGTACCCCTCTCGCTCCAGGAGCCGCGTCAGCGCCGTCCGGACGTGCTCCTCGTCGTCGACCACCAGGACCGTACGCCCGGGGAGCTTCGATCCGTTGGCGGCGCTTTCCATTTCCTGATTCCATGCCGATGGGCAGGGGTGAGGCAAGTTCCTGGATGTAGACCAACGTATGCCAAAGATTGGGTAATCACGGGTCGGCCGGATTCGAGGGCGGATCTCTTGCACCCACCCCGTCCGGTTTGCTGTCCTGCCGGCAGAGGGTCCATGGGAGTGTTCCGCCGATTTCGCGATTGGCCGCTGCGGTCCAAGCTCCTTGCGCTGCTCGTGGCCGGGTCCGCGCTGCCCCTGGCGGTCACCACCCTCCTCGAATCGCGCAGCGCCGGCGCGCTCATCCACAAATCGACGATCGCGCTGCTGGCGGCGCGGGCCGATCAGCTCGCCGAGAACCTCGATGAGTTTCACGCGTCGTTCCGCCGCGCCAATCAACGGCTGGCAGCGTTGCCGCAGGTCATCGGGTTCTGCAAGGTTGCTCCGGCCGAGCGCGAGCGACTCCAGCAGGACCTGGAGGCCACCCTCGCCGCCTATGCCCGGACCGACGCGAGGACGCACCTGCTTGCGCTCTTCGACCCCAGCGGCACGGTGATCGCCTCCACCGCCTCGACCATCCGCGGTCGCAATTATGCCTTTCGCCGCTACCTCCAGAGCGCGCTCGCGGGCAGGGCCACCATTTCGGATCTGTCCCTTTCGGTGACCGAGGCGGGCGGCATTCCCACCATCGCTTACGCAGCACCCGTCCGGGACGGCGCTCAGGAAGGGGTGGCCTGCGTCGCGGTGATCGTGGCGCGCGGCGAGGCCTTCTGGGAGGCGGTGACCGAGCGGAACGGGAGCGCCGGCGCGGGAAGCTATTCCGTCGTCTATGACGAATATGGCATCCGGATCGCCCACAGCTTCAAGGGGGCGGAGCTGTTCCATCCGGCAGGGGCGCTGGACGCCGCAACCATCTCCATGTTCGTGGCCGATCGCCGCTTCGGCGACGATACGCGCAAGCTGCTCGAGTCGCCGGTGCCGATGCCGGAGGAGTTTTCGTGGGTGCGGGAGGGCAATGTCGGCGGCGAATTCGCCGCCGCCGGCACCGGGAACGAACCCGTCCATCTCGGGCTCGGACGCCGCCTCAAGACGGTGCCCTGGACACTGTTCTATCTCGTCCCCGGGAGCACCGCCGACGCTCCCGTGCGCCAGCTCGTCCGGGAGACCGCCTCGGCCAACGGGGCCATCCTGGTCCTGGCGCTGGTCGCAGGCCTCGTCCTCGCCCGATCGATCATCTCTCCCGTCCAAGCCTTGACCCGGGCTGCGCGCACCATCCGTGAAGGCGATCTATCCGCGCTCGTCGACGTGCGATCGCAGGACGAGCTGGGCGAGCTTGCGTCCGGCTTCAACAGCATGGTGGCGTCGTTGCGTTCGGCCCGCGTGGAGCTGGAGCAGGAGGTTCGCGCCAGGACCGAGGCCCTCAAGACCGTCAACGACTCCCTCGAGGTTCGCAACGAGACGCTCGCCCAGCGCACCGCCGAGCTGACGGTCCGACAGCAGCGCGACCTCGCCTATGGGCGCGCGCTCACCGCGCTCGCTGGAGAGGGGTCTCTCGAGCCCGTCCTCGAGCTGGCGCTGCGAGAGGCGGCCGCGTTCTCCGAGGCAGCATTGATCGTCTGCTACCGGGTATCCGGGCAGCGGATGAGCCAGATCGCCCAGATCGGCCTGGTGGGGGGCGCACCCAGCGGGGCCCTGCTGCCTCTGAACGGGGCTGCGCAGGAAGCGTTCCGTTCCCGCAAGACCGTGGTGCTGGACTCGCTTCCGGAGGACGTCGAGCTTCGCTACGACGCGGTCCTGGCGACGGGCCGTCCGCGAGCTGTCGCGCTGGTGCCCCTGCTGGTCGGTCATCGCCACGTGGGCCTGCTCGCGATCGGCGCCCTCAAGCCCTTCGAACCGTCGGCGGTGACCTTCGTCTCCGACCTTGCCGTACCGCTGGCGCTGACGATCGTCCGTCACGACCTCCATCGGCAGACCAACGAGTTCGCCGAGCAGCTGGCCAAAGGCAACGAGGAGCTCCAGCTCCAGACGGAAGAGTTGGAGGCGCAGCGCCAGGACCTGGAGGCAAAGAACCTCCAGATCCAGAAGGCGGACCAGCTCAAATCCGAGTTCCTCGCCAACATGTCGCACGAGTTGCGCACGCCGCTGAACGCGATCATCGGGTTTTCCGAGCTCCTCCTCGAGGAGGGCCAGGGAACGCTTTCTCCCGAGCACTTCAAGTTCGTCCAGGACGTGCTGGCCAGCGGCAGGCACTTGCTCGCCTTGATCAACGACATCCTGGACCTGGCGAAGATCGAAGCGGGCCGCATCGAGCTGCGGATGGAGCCCCTCGCACCGGCCAGCGCGATCGGCGAGGCCGTCTCGCTGATCGCCCCGCAAGCCCAGCGGAAGCAGATCGAGGTTCGCACCCGCGCGGTCTCGTCCTCCGGCGTCCTGGCCGACCGGGGCAAGCTGCGCCAGGTCCTGCTCAACCTGCTCTCCAATGCGGTGAAGTTCAGCGGGGAGCAAACGATGGTCGAGATCGGTGCCGAGGATGCGGGCTCCGCCGTGCGTTTCTGGGTCCGCGACCAGGGCCCCGGCATGGACGACGCGCTCATCGCGCGGCTGTTCCAGCCGTTCGTGCAGGGCGACAGCACCATGGTCAAGAAGCACCAAGGCACAGGTCTCGGGCTCGCCATCTCCAAACGGCTCGTCGAGGAGCACGGCGGCACCATCGAGGTGGCCAGCGCGCTCGGCAAAGGCTCCACATTCTCCGTCACCCTGCCGACCGCCGCCTCCGGCGCGCCCCGGGCGGGCGGCCCTGGGCTCGCGGAATCGCCGGCGCAGCCTGCTCCGGTGCCGTCGCCGTCGGCCGGTCAGAAGCGGCCTCTCATCCTGCTGGTCGAGGACGACGTGGCCGCCGTGCGGCTGGTGCGCGCCTACCTGCGCGATGCCGGGTACGAGTTGGTGGAGGCCTCGGACTCCGCCAATGCGCTGGAGCTGGCGCAGCGGCTTCAGCCCGTCGTCATCCTGCTCGATCTCGACCTGGACGGCGAAGACGGGCTGGATCTGCTGGGCGTGCTGAAATCGGATCCGGCGACGCGCCAGATCCCGGTGGTCATCACGTCCGTTCACGCCGAGCAGAACCGCGCCCGCCAGCTCGGGGCCAGCGACTATCTGGTCAAGCCGATCGACCGTGCCCCGCTGCTGGAAAGCATCGCGCGGCTGCGGCAGGTCGGCTCGAACGGCGCCGGGGCACCCGTGCCCGAGGACCGGCCAGCTTCCCCGGAAACGCCGACGATGCTCGTGGTCGACGACCACGACGTCAACCGCGAGCTGATCCGGACCCTGCTCGAGCGCAAGGGATATCGCGTCCTGCTCGCAGGGACGGGCGAAGCCGGCATCGAGATCGCGCGGCGCGAGAGGCCGTCGCTGATCCTGCTGGACCTGGCGATGCCCGGCAGCGACGGTTTTGCCACCGCCCGCGAGCTGAGGGCGGACGGCGCTTTTGACGCCACCCCGCTGGTCGCAGTGACGGCAATGGCGATGCGGGGCGACGAAGAGCGGGCGAAGGAAGCGGGTTTCGACGCCTACGTGACCAAACCAGTCGACCGGCGTGAGCTCGAGGACACCGTCGAGAGGCTCCTGAAGCGCTCGGCCTGAGATGGGACTGAGGCTCAAGCGTAGCCCCTGAGCCACCTCCGGTGGCCGGGGCTAACTCGGGGTTCGCCGTCCGAGCAGTTGCTCGGCGGTGGAGAGCTGTCGCCGCAGATCGTCGACCTCGATGTCGCGCAATCGCAACCGGTCGCGTAGCTCGTCCATCTCCAGCAGGAGGCCCTTGATCTGCAGCCGCAGCTTCGATCGCTCGTCGCCGCCATCCTCTCGCAAGAGATCCGTGAAGGCCGCCGGGAGCACCGCGGCGGGGGCGGCCGGGACGAGGGCGGCGGGAGGGGCGTGCGCGGGCGCTTTGGTCGGGCGCGATTTCATCTCTTCCAGCCACGCGACGAGCCGCTGGAAGTCGTCCGGAGGCACCAGCCTGAACTCCACGTCGAGCCCTGGCTGATGTCCGTCGTGGCCCGGGACGGTCCGCAAGACGACGGCGCGAAGGTGGAGCGGCTTCCGGCCTCCTGGCTTCACCAGGTCGACTTCCAGGGTGGTGCCCACCTCGATGAGACGATCCGTGCGCAGGAATGCACCGTCAGCCGCGAGCTCCTCGAGCTGACAGGGGAACGCGGCGGCTCCCTCCCTGACGTGCGCCGCGATGCCGCTGACGCGGAACCTGTGACTGCGAGACTGTGTGTCCGCCATGAGGCTTCCTAGCTGCGGAAGGCGCCATGCCGCCGGGGAATGAGCAGCGCGCGACGGACGGGTGCTCGGCGGCGTCGAGCCTCTCGCATCAACCGATCTTCGGTGCCATTCCAATACGATAACGCGCCGGACTGCGGTGGCCCACCACAGCGGGGTGCGCCGGCGTGAGTGCTTGGGTGGCCCGATGGTGTCCTGTGGGTCGCTAGAGACTTTGACCCGCCGGCCATCCTACTCTGCGGCGCCATGCCTCGACTGACCACGCGCGGCGGCACGGTCCGGTTCGGCCCGGCGGGCTGGGACTACCCGGACTGGAAGGGCAAGGTCTACCCCGTCCCCAAGCCCAAGGGCTTCGATCCGCTGCGATACCTCGCGGACTACTTCGACACTATCGAGATCAACTCGACGTATTACCGGCCCGCCACTGCCCAGGTGGCGCGCGGCTGGGTCCAACGGGTCGCCGACCATGGCGACTTCCGCTTCACCGCCAAGCTCTACAAGCGCTTCACGCATGAGCGCGGGACCGCATGGACGCGGGAGGAGGTGGACGCGGTGCGCGGGGGACTCGATCCCCTGGCCGACGCCGGCAAGCTCGGCGCCCTGCTGCTCCAGTTCCCCTGGTCCTTCCGCAACCTGGAGCCCAACCGGGAATGGCTGCGCGATCTCGGGAAGGCATTCCGGGATTACCCGCTGGTGGTGGAAGTCAGGCACATCTCCTGGAACCAGCCGGAGTTCTACGCCGAGCTGGCCGCGGAACGCATCGGGATCGTCAACCTCGA
>Ga0137418_10006779_pt1 | contig 10528 bp, 12 predicted proteins | sample CZODoug3_1_2_16f_FD_122242 | JGI IMG/M metagenome (GOLD analysis project Ga0137418, IMG submission 122242) | Vadose zone soil fungal communities from Angelo Coast Range Reserve, California, USA - CZODoug3_1_2_16fungal (Hybrid Assembly) | ecosystem: Environmental > Terrestrial > Soil > Vadose... | reverse complement strand
TCATCGCGCTAGGATCTTCTCCGGATCAGAGCAGACAGATCAAGCACTTGCTCACCGGAGGGAGTTTTGGCGAAGGACAGGGAGATATAGCGTCCACGCTCGCCCGGCGCCCGATCAGCACCGCACGATGAGATCGATCTCGACGAGCGACCCCAGGGCCAAGTTGGTCACGCCGACCGTCGTCCGTGCGGGGAAGCGCCCCGGCTTGAAGTAGCTGGCGTACACCGCATTCATGGTCGGATAGTCAGCGGAGAAGTTCACGAGGTAGATTCGGACCATCACCACGCGTTCGAAGCTCGTCCCGGCGCCGCGGAGGACGGTTTGGAGGTTCTGCATGATCTGACGCGTTTGCTCGGCCGCACCCCCCGGCACCAGGGCTCCCGTCTTCGGGTCCACGCCGAGTTGTCCGGTGACGAAGAGAAAGTCACCAGCGCGCACGGCGTGGCTGTAAGCTGCGGTCGGCGGTGGGGGTGGGGCGTCGGGATTCGTCAGGAAGTCGATGTCCATGGGGGTCTCCGTTATCGGTAGCGCTCCAGAAACTGCCGGGCCCGCTCACTGGCGGGTTTCTCGAAAAATACCTCGGCCGGCGCAATCTCCACGATCCGGCCATTGTCGAGGAACACGACGCGGCTCGCCGCCTCGCGCGCGAACTTCATCTCGTGGGTCACCACGATCATCGTTCGCCCCTCGCGCGCGAGATCCTTCATCACGGCCAGCACCTCGCCGACCAGCTCCGGATCGAGCGCGCTCGTGGCCTCGTCGAACAGGAGCACCTCGGGGCGCATCGCGAGCGCCCTGGCGATGGCCACCCGCTGCATCTGTCCGCCCGAGAGGAAGGCGGGGTAGACGTCGCGCTTGTCGGCGAGCCCCACCTTCTCGAGCAGCCGCTCGCCTTCCGCGATCGTCTCGCCGCGCGGGCGGCCGAGGACGTGGATCGGGCTCTCGATGACGTTGCCGAGCGCCGTCATGTGGGGCCAGAGGTTGAAGTGCTGGAACACCATTCCGACGCGCGTGCGCAGGATTGCCAGTTCGCGATCGGACATGAGGACATTGCCGTTGTCCGACCGGCGGTAACCGACCCGGACGCCGTGCAGGAAGACGCTTCCCCGATCGGGCCGTTCCAGCCAGTTGATGCACCGTAGGAGCGTCGACTTCCCCGAGCCGCTCGGCCCGACGATGCACACCGTCTCTCCCGGCATGACCGCGAGATTGATGGCGGCCAGCACCTCATGCCCACCGAACTGCTTGACGAGGCCGCGCAGCTCCACCGCCGGTATCGGATCAGTGGCCATGACCCGGCCGCACCAACGCGGCCAGTCCCTCACCGCGGTGCACGAGGTACTCGACGGCGCCACACAGGCCCCAGTACAGCAGAGTGGCGACGAGAAACGATTCGAACGGCACGAAGTAGAAGGACTGAACGGAGTTTGCCGCGTAGGTCAGCTCGGGAAGCGTGATGATGGACAGGAACGCGGAGTCCTTGATGAGCTGGATCAGCTGGTTTCCGACCACGGGCCCCACGGCGATCAGGACTTGCGGGAGGATGATCCGGCGGAACAGTTTGATGCCCGTGTATCCGAAGGCCCGGCCCGCTTCGGTCTGCCCCCCTGGCAGATGCACCCACGCCGCTCGTAGGATCTCCGCCATGTAGGCGGTGTTGTAGATCACCAGGGTGATGAGGGCGGCCGTCCACTTGTCGAGACTGAGACCGAGCGTGGGAAGCGCGTAGTACACGAGGTACGCGAGAAGGAGAAAGGGGATGCAGCGGCCGCCGTCGACAGCTGTCCGCGCCAGTCCGCGGACATAGCGGCGCCGGGACATGAGCGGCACCACGAACAGCACTCCCAGCAGCAACGACAGCAGCATCGACACGGCGCAGAGCCAGACGGTGTTGCCGAGCCCCACCGCAAACTGCAGCCACTCCTTCCAGATCACATCCAGTCGGAAGCTCATAGGATCCCGTATCGTCGCCGTAACGAACGCTCGAGCCTCCGCGCCCCCGCCACGAGCAAGGCCAGGGCCAGCCCGTACACGACAGCCGCGGCCACGAACGGTGGCAGCGGCTCGTAGGTCGTGGCCGCGATCTGACGCGCCTTCCGGGTCAAGTCGACGACGCCGATGATCGCGATAGCCGGGCTCGCCTTGATCAGAAGCGTCATCTCGTTTACGAGCGCGGGGAGACTCGCGCGCCAGATCTGGGGGAACACGATGCGCCGAAAGGCGACGTTCCTGGTCATGCCCACGGCCAGCGCTGCCTCGAGCTGTCCCCGCGGGAAATCCATGATCGCCGCCCGCCAGATCTCGGCATTGAACGCGGCCGTATTGAGCGTCAACGCGATCACAGCCGCCGGCAGCGGGTCGAGCGACACCCCGATGGCGGGCAGACCGAAGAAGATCAGCATGGTGAAGGTCACGACCGGAGCTGACCGCACGAAGCTGGCGTAGACCGCCGACAGCCCACGTAGAAGACCCGGCCGGCGGGTGCGGGCGAGAGCGAGGAGGAGGCCGAGCGGCACGCCGGCGGCAATCGCGAGGCCGGACACCGTCATGGTGATCCCGGCGCCCCGGAGCAGGTCCAGTATGGTGGACCACTTCAGCAATTCGCTCCACCTCTTCTGGGAGGACCCGGCGAGCGTGGGCGCCACCCTTGACACCGCCGGACGTTACTTGACCGGTCGATCCCCCGGGAGCAGCGGCTGATTCGGCAGATCGTCGAACGTGATCTTCAGCCACTTCGACTGGAGCTGCTTGTAGGTGCCGTTGCTCTTTTGCTGAGCGAGGAAAGAGTTCAAGAAATCGACGAGGCTCTTGTTGTTCTTCTGCACGGCCCAGGCGGCGTATGACTTGCGTCCGACCCGCTCGCCGAGCTCGAAGACGTCTGGCTTCTCGCTGACCAGTGTCGAGAGCGAGACGATGTTGTGGATCACGGCGTCGAGACGTCGGTTCACGAGATCCTGGTACGCTTCTGAGAATGCACCAAACTGAACGACGTTGCCGAGCTTGCCACCCGTCTTCTTGAGCTCGACCTCGAGCTCGGGCAGCACTTGAAAGGACGCGCCGCCCTGTTGCACGCCGAGGGTCTTGCCTGACAGATCCTTCAGGCTCTTGATCGACGCATCGCCCTTGCGCTTCACATACGCCATCGTCGATTCGGAGATGGGCATCGTGAAGTCGAGTGACTTGACCCTCTCGTCCGTGATGACGGCGGCGGACAGCGCGACGTCGTATTTGCCCGACGCCACGCCGGGCAGTATGCCTTGCCACGGAAGGATCTCCTGACGAACCTCGAAGCCGGCCGATTTCCTGAGGACGGCTAACAGCTCGTGGTCATAGCCCATCGGCTTCCCATCGACCACGTACTCGAACGGCGGGTAGTCGTCCTCTGTGGCCACGATCATGTAGCCGCGCTTTTTGATGTCGTCGAGCGAGGCCGCGCTCGCACGGCTCGGCCACGCAGCCAGGATCAATGAGACGACAGCCAATGAAGCCACGGACATCAGCAGGCCGAGCGCCAACGGACGACGGGTGCTCAGAGACGCGGCCATCGTGTGGGCCTCCCTCTGTGGGGTACGGCAGTGCACTCCTACTTCTGCGAACACGGCGCGTTGTGCAACGGGGATGCCGTGACCGTGGCTCGCCGACAACGGTGGCTTGACAGGACGTTACGTCGAAGGACAGCGCTCGGAGGGTGCTTTTACTTCGGGCATGCTCGCGTGTGCTTGCTTACGGAATGAGCAGCGCTAGCGCGACAAGCCGTCCAGGCTTCCTTGACAACCGCGCCCTGCGTTCGTTAGCGTCTGGTTGCTTCAACGAATCCTGCACGCCGCATGCAGCGGAATGCGGTTCGAGATCCGTCAGGAGGAAGGCACCCATGGAGCCAGCCGTCGGAGCGAGAGCACGTCAGGAGTTCGCAGGCCTCCGGTTTACGCCGGGTTCCCTGGACAAGAAGACCGACTCGCTGCTGGCATACGCGTGCGCCCTCATGGCGGGGTGACTACCTTGAAGCAAGAATCGCTTCGCAGGTGCGAAGCAAGCGGGGGCGAATGAGGACGAGCTGCGCGAGGCAACGTTCATCGCGATGCGTCAAGCCGCAGCACGGCTGCGAACGCTGGCGGAGGAGGCCACGGGCCTCGAACTGGGCAAGTAGGCGCGCGGCGCAGACCACCTGGTCGGAGATGTAACGATGCCGTTTGCGAGCGCAAACGGGACGTCGCTGTATTACGAGGCGACCGGCACGGGGTTTCCGCTCGTGTTCGTGCATGAGTTCGGCGGAGACTACCGAAGCTGGGAGCCGCAAGTTCGGTACTTCTCGCGCCGGTACCTGTGCGTTACCTACAACGCTCGAGGCTATCCCCCCTCCGACGTTCCCAAGGAGCAGTCAGCTTACTCGCAGGAGATCGCGACTGACGATCTCGTCAGCGTTCTGCGACATCTTCGAGTCCCGAGCGCCCACATCGTCGGTCTGTCGATGGGCGGCTTCGCAACGCTCTATCTCGGGATCCGCCATGGGCAGTTGGCGCGCTCGCTCGTCGTCGCCGGGTGCGGGTATGGCTCGATGCCGGCTCAGCGAACCAACTGGCAGGCCGATTCAGAAGCGCTGGCGCGATTGTTCGAGACCGAGGGTGCCGAGGTCGCTGCGAAGCAGTACGCGCTGGGGCCGTACCGGCGCCCGTTCCGAGAGAAGGATCCGCGTGGGTGGGGTGAGTTCGTACGCATGATGTCCGAGCACTCGGCAGTAGGGTGCGCGTTGACCCAACGCGGTGTTCAAAAGTCGCGTCCTTCCGTCATGGATTGGGAAGCCGAACTGCGAAGAATGACGATTCCTACGCTGATCATCGTTGGTGATTCGGACGATCCCTGTATCGAGCCGAACATGTTTCTGAAGCGAACCATCCCATCAGCACAGCTCTGCGTGTTTCCCAACTCCGGCCACCAGGTGAACCTGGAAGAGCCGGACCTGTTCAACCGGATCGTGGACAGCTTCCTCGCGACGGTTGAGGCGAGAGTCAACTACTCGTAGCGCACGCGTTGCTTAGGCCCCAACTGAGGCCAGTGCGCGGTTCTCCAGTCGGCTCAGGAGCCACCACGGGCCACAGCATGAGGAAGTAGATCATCGCCGCCACCACGATGGGGGTAGGGCCGTAGGTGAGGCTCTGCGCCTGACGCGCCTGGTAGAGGAGTTCGGGGCCGCGAGTAGTGTCAGCGCCGTCGCCTCAGGCGGCTGACTGCGGACGGCTGCCCGGACGGGTTCGCGCCACGGCGTCGATCTCGACGAGGAAGTCGGGATGGGCGAGGCTCGTAACGACCGCCAGCGTGCTGGCCGGGTAGTGACCGATCGGGCCGAACACGTGCGAGCGGACCTCATGGATCACGGGCCGATAGTCGAGGCTTGTGGTTAGCACCGTGACCTTGCCCACGAGATCGAGCCCCGAGCCCGCCGCCTCCAGCACGAGTCGAAGGTTCTCGAAGACCTGCTCGGTCTGTTGACGGATCATCCTTGCCGACCAGTTCGCCGCGGGCGTTCTGGGCAACCTGCCCGGCCACGAACACCAGATCGCCGAAGCAAACCGCGTGTGAGTACGAGAAGGTCGGCGGCACATAGACAGTGGCCGGGTTGATGACCGTGATCGGTGCAGGCACCGCTAAACCACGAAGGCGATCGGACGGACCGGAGAGGCGGTGCCGTCGCGCATTTTGAGCGGCAGCACGACCAGCCAGAAGTCCTTGCCGGCGAGCTTATCGAGGTTGCAGAGCTGCTGAACCATCGGGATCCCGGCCTCGAGCCAGACGAGGTGGGTCGGCCACCACCACTCCTCCGGATCGTCCATCCCGATGAGATCTGTGGCGAACAGCGTAATGCCGCGCTCGACGAGCCACTTCGCGGCGGGCACGGGTACGTAGGGGCGCTCCTTGATAAACCCCGGTTTCGCCCAGTTCTTGTCCACGCCTGTCCAGGCGACAACCGCCGTGCCGCTGCCTATCTTCCGGCCCGAGCGCCGCTCGGCCTCCTCGAAGTCGGCGATGGTGATGGCTTCGCGGACCTTCTTGTGGGTGAAGTCAAGGAGATGACCGGGTAAGATCACCTTCTCCAGCGGGAGCTGGTCCACGGTCGTGCCGCCCTCGACGAAGTGTCGGGGCACGTCGATGTGCGTGCCGCAGTGCTCCGCCATGAGCATCATGCGGCCTTCCATCGCGAGCCTGCCGCCGCTCAGCTCGCGGGTGGCCTCGAAGGTTTCCAGCGGCCAGAAGGCGACGTGGTTCGCCCCCAGGTTCGGCATCCCGTTGTACAGCTCGTGTCCGAGGTCGACAATCTCCTTGAAGAACGGCTTCATGCTCTCCTCCGGGGAAGACAATTCGAGGGAGTATCCAGCACGGCTCTGAGCGAGTCCTCCGCCGCCTCCAGAGTCCGGTCGATATCGGCGTCGGTGTGGCTAAAGCTAATGTGGTTGCGTTTCAGGTTCATCGGCATCTCGAAGACGCCCCGCTTGATGAGCTCCTGGCGATAGCGCACGAACCGGGCGGCGTCGTTCCGTAGCAGATCGCGATAACGGGTGATCGGCCCGTCCGGCATGAAGTAGAGAACGTATACCGAACCGAAGCCCGTCACCGCCGCCGGAATGCCGGCGCGGGCCACGATATCCCGGAGTCCCGTGCGCATGCGCTCGCCAAGACGGAAAATGTGATCGTGCACCTTCCCGGTCTCGAGAGTCTCGATCGTGGCAAGCGAGGCGGCGACGCAGCTGGCGTGGGCGTTGAAGGTCCCAGCGAAGTACACGTTCCCGCCGGGCCGAGTATTGAAGCGCTGCATCAGCTCGCGCTTGCCGCCGATGGCCGCAATCGGGAACCCGTTCCCGATGGCCTTGCCCAGCGTGGTCAGATCTGGCCGGACACCCGCGAGGGCCTGGACCCCCCCGATGTGATGCCGGAAGCCGGTGATGACCTCGTCGAAGATGAGGACGATGCCCTCGCGGTCGCAGAGTCGGCGCAGGCCTTCGAGGAACCCTGGCTGCGGCAGGATGCAGCCGAGATTGTGTGGGATCGGCTCGAGAATGATCCCCGCCACCTGCTCGGGATTGGCGCGGACGGCTCGCTCAACGCCCTCGAGATCATTGAAATCACACACGAGAGTGTTGTCGACCGCTTCATCGAGCATACCGGCGGACACGGGATCGCGCTGACCGACCAACTCGGGCGCGCTGAGGACGTTGCGCAGAAGATAGTCGTGCCAGCCGTGGTAGCAGCCCTGGAACTTGACGAGCTTGCGACGGCCTGTCGCCGCCCGGGCCAGTCGTACGGCATGGAAAGTCGCCTCCGAGCCCGTGCAGCAGAAGAGCACCTGCTCAACCGACGGGACGTGGGCGACGACCTTCTTCGCCAGCTCGACTTCCAATTCGGTGGTGCTGATGCCATAGAGGTCGGTCTCGCGAATGGTCGCCACGACGCGCTCCACGACGTCGGGATAGCAGTGTCCCAGGATGAAGGGACCGAACGCGGCGTGGTAATCGATGTACCGCTTCCCGTCCACGTCCTCGATGTAGGCGCCCTGGGCGCGCCGGATGCAGAGCGGCGGATCGATGATCCGGATCGATGTGTGGACCCCGCCCGGCGTGTAGGCCGCAGCCTCTTCGAGCAGCGCGTGGTTCCCGCTTTTCGTCAGAATGTACCGACCTCCCGCTCCACCAGCCGCAGGAACTGCTGCGTCCGTGGCTGCTTCGGGGTGCTGAGGACGTCGGCCGGCGGGCCCTCCTCGACGATCACGCCGCCGTCCATGAAGACGACACGGTCGGCCACCTCGCGAGCAAAGCGCACCTCGTGCGTCACCACAATCATCGTCATTCCGGCATCGGCCAGACCGCGGATGACCCCTAGCACGTCGGCGACGAGCTCGGGATCGAGCGCCGACGTCGGCTCGTCGAACAGCATGAGTCGGGGCGAGATGGCGAGCGCCCGTGCAATCGCCACCCGCTGCTGCTGACCACCGGATAGACGGTGAGGCAGGTGATGCGCGTGGTGGGCCAAACCGACGCTGGTCAACAGGGTCATGCCGCGCTCGACAGCCGTCGCGTGGGATTCTCCGTACACACGGATCGGCGCTTCAATGACATTCTGCAGCGCGGTCAGGTGCTCGAAGAGGTTGAAGTGCTGGAAGACCATGCCGATTCGGGCGTCGGCGCGCGCCCGGGCCAGATTGCCGACCGGCCGCAGCGAAGTGCCGACCCTGTCGTATCCGACGAGCTTGCCGTCCACGGTAATCTCGCCCCGATCGAGCCGATCCAAGTGGTTGATCAACCGAAGGAACGTGCTCTTCCCGGACCCACTCGGCCCCATGATCGTGACGACCTCGCCCCGACGCACGCTCATGCTGATCCCGCGGAGCACCTCTCGGGAGCCATACGCCTTGCAGACGTCGTCGCACACGACGAACGGGTAGCCGCTATCGCCGTTGGTCGGACCCGGGACACTGCCGCGAACCACAGCCGCGCCGGAAGGGGCACGACGGGCCGGCTCACCGATCACCGCCACGAGGTTGGCAGGCTCGCGATCAGCGGCGCGGCTCTCTGGATCCGGAACTTCGGACGGTTGCGCTCGCCGCCCGATGCCCAGGAAGCGGGCGAGCGCGGACTGGCTTGCCGCAGACCGATCCAGCTCCAGATTGAAGTGACGCTCGAGCACCGCCTGAACTGCCGAGATCACGGTGGTCAACAACAGGTAGATGACGCCGGCCGCGGCAAACACGGTGAAGAACTTGAAGTTCTGGGAGACGATCTGCTGGCTGCGGAACGTGAGCTCGTTGACAAAGATGACGGACGCGAGTGACGTCAGCTTGATCATCGCGATCGTGTCGTTCGCCATGCCGGGCAGGATCGCGCGCATCGCCTGCGGGAGAATGATGCGGCGTAGGGTCAGGAACTGGCCCATCCCGAGCGCCGTGGCGGCCACGGCCTGGGTTCGGTTCACCGAGACGATACCGCCTCGGATGATCTCGGCGCTGAACGCCGCCTCGTTGAGCGCGAAGCCAATCACCGCCGTGGCAAAGGTGTCGAGTTTGATCCCCACGATCGGCAAGGCGTCGTAGAGGAACACGAGCTGGAGCAACTGGGGCGTGCCCCGGACGAACCAGATGTAGAACCAGGCGGCGCCGCTGACCGGAAGAACTGGCGACAGGCGCATGAGCGCCAAGACGAGGCCGAGCACCAGCCCGCCCACCATCGCGAGCGAAGCAATCTGGACGGCGAGGAGCGTCCCTGGATTTACAGCGGCGCCATCTACATGGCCGCGCCCGAAATTTATCGGCGCGCAACTGGTGTCAACGAAACTGCCGAGACATCGATCGCGCCAAGAACCGCATCAACAGAGCCTAGCCTGGCCAAGCGACCGGAATACCTCAAAAATATATCATTCGGAGGCGATTACGGAAATCCGTCGACAATTATTGAAGCAATTCCTACAATTACCACGGATAGACTTCGCGTCTACATCGATTATTCATACTACAAAGCTGGATGGATGCAAAAAGTCCGCGCTCCGATAGGAGAGATTAAAGAGCCCGTCGCTGGTGTGCATGTTAGCTTGCCGATCATCAATTATGGTCAACGTCCCAACGGGGGCGGTAATGATGTTTGGTGGGGCGACCCTGACTTAAGATATTCAATCTCGCCGCCTGATTTAACCGATTTATTGCCGGCGACCCCGTTTCGTGCTCGCCTAGTCATCGTTGGCCCATCTGGGGCAGAGCAACACGTCTATTTTATGCTAATTCGTGTTGCCAAGGAGCCTCCTGTCCGTCGATTTGGAATTCTTCGCGAGCAAAACTCCGACTGGAAAGCAGAATGGGAACAAGAAACGATAAAATGACTTCATTGTTGAATTGCCGTGTTCTGATTTCGCTAAAATCAATGATAATCGCCATGGGGGGCTTCCAAGCCTGCAGCGCGCTTATTCAATATTCATTGAATAAAGCGTCATTTTACTCTGTATTTTCACAATCGTTTCCGCCCTGTCGAAGCCGCTACACAGCGATCCGACCATCAATGCACAGTCGGTGCTGGCGAGCGCGGCAGAACGGGGGCACGCGCAGGAGTCGGCCGCGCGGACGGCTCCGAGTTCCTGTTGGGGCTGCTCCCCCGCTCCAGTGCGTTCGTCGCCGGGCAGGTGAGGCGCCACACCAGTCCGGAGGGAGCGTAATCAAGTTGGACATCACCGCCGACGGTTTGCTTCACCATCGACTCGACGACCGTAGTGCCGAAGCCCTGCCGTTTCGGCGGTGACACAGGCGGCCCGTTGCGCTCAATCCAGTTCGTCGCGAAAATGCCGTCATCAAACCGCCAACTCACGTCGACACAGCCCACGTCCACCGAAAGCGCGCCGTATTTGCCGGCATTTGTCGCAAGCTCATGAAGTGCGAGACCGATCGCTTGGGCGGCGGCTGCATTTAGGCGAAGTTTCGGGCCTTGCGCCGTGATCCTGGACCCCACAAGATCGGCAAAGTGTGCGAGCTGGGCGCGCACCAGATCCTCGACATCAACTC
>Ga0137418_10006778_pt1 | contig 10529 bp, 11 predicted proteins | sample CZODoug3_1_2_16f_FD_122242 | JGI IMG/M metagenome (GOLD analysis project Ga0137418, IMG submission 122242) | Vadose zone soil fungal communities from Angelo Coast Range Reserve, California, USA - CZODoug3_1_2_16fungal (Hybrid Assembly) | ecosystem: Environmental > Terrestrial > Soil > Vadose... | reverse complement strand
GGTAGAACTGGTCTAGGCCGACGAGGCGGATGTCGTGGCGTTGGGCGGCTTGCAGCTCACGGTCGAAGCCCGCACCGGAATAGCAGGTGAGCACGGTGTCCCTGGTGTCAAATCCCTTGTCCGCGAGCAGATCCCGGGCACGGCGCAGTCGTTCGACGTGGCCGAGGCTCATGAGCCGGTCCCACTTCACCTCGCCCAGGGACAGAACCCGACGCGGGCGCCCGTGCTCGGCCGGAGCGAGCACGGCGACGTCAATCTCGATCTGGGTCCGGTTGGCCGGGTCCGGGACTACTCCCGAGCCCACCTCGCCTGGCGGGCCGCCGAAGACTGCGGGATCGGCCGCGATCGCGTAGTCGCGGCAGATCGCTTCGAAATGCGGCCCTGTTACCTGCGATAGGAAACGTGCGCGGGCCCCGGGCCAGACCGTTGGCCCGCCGCCGAGTTCGAGGCGTGCCCATGCCCGGCTCATGATGGCCTGATAGAAGGTGATAAGCGGTTCGGCGATGCTGTATCTTGCCCGTCCTGATCGGAACAGGTCGGGCTTTTTGATCAGCAGCCGGGAATCTTCCAGAACGTGGAGAGGATGCGCTACCTCGTTAGATTTCCGGCCGATATAGCTGGCGATCCCGCCGGAGGTGGTGTTTCCCTCGGCGACGGCGGCGAGCACCGAGTGATACAGCGAGGGGTCGCGGATCTCGGTTTCCTCGGCCAGCAGGTACCGGGCTTCCCGGAATAGCGGGGTCTGCGGATTTAGCACCGTCCGGATCACCCATGCATCAAAGTCGGCGAGGTCCGCAGGGGTTTCTTCGCGCAGGAGTTCCCGTCGATAAGCGGGAGTTCCGCCTACCACTGAATGCACGAGTACGGCCAGCTTGGGATCGGTAATTTCCCAGAACCGTGCCGCGTCCCGGTATCCGAAGGGGTGGACGACCAGCTCGAGGCCTACCTGTGCGGGCCACCTCCGATGATCGACGCGGCGCTGCCGCTGCTGGAGAGCGCCGGAGTCCCGCCTGAGCAGGTCTTCTACGACAAGTTCACCATCTCGGCCGCCGCCGACAACTAGCGCCGAGTACCAGTGCCGCCCATCCCCCACCAGAGAGAAAGTGCCCGATGACGAGCAGCCCCACCGCGCCCGCTTCCGAGCGGAGTTTCCCGAAACCCGAGTTCACCGGGGCCGAAGCCGGCCTCCTGGAGTTCCCCAGCTCGAAGAGCCGGACCTACAACTACTTCACCCCGGCAAAGCTGCGGGCCACGGTGTACGAGGACGTGACCCTCGACGTCCAGCCCGACCCGGACCGGCACCTGACCCAGGGCTGGATCTACGGCTTCGGTGACGGCCCGGGCGGCTACCCGAAGGAGTGGACCGAGCTCCGCTCCGGCGACTGGCACCGGTTCCTCGACCCCAACGAGGAATGGGAACAGACGATCTACCGCAACAACGCCAACATTGTGCGGCAGATCCAGCTGAACCTGGCGAATGCGAAGAAGGCCAACGCCTACCGCAACTGGTCGTCGAGCTGGACCCGGTTCGTCGAGCGGCACCTGGGCGCGTGGATGCACGCCGAGCACGGCCTCGGCATGCACGTGTTCCTGTCCGAGCAGCGGTCCGCGCCCACCAACATGATCAACAACGCGATCGCGGTGAACAGCACCCACAAGCTGCGGTTCGCGCAGGACCTGGCGCTGTACAACCTCGACCTAACCGAGTCCGAGATCGATTTCGACGGCACGCTGCACCGCCAGGCCTGGCACACAGACCCCGCCTGGCAGGGCGTGCGGGAGAACGTCGAGCGGCTGACCGCCGTCGAGGACTGGGCCGAGGCGGTCTTCGCGACCAACGTCGTGTTCGAACCCCTGGTGGGCGTGCTGTTCCGCAGCGACCAGTACCCGTTTCTCATGCACAACATCCCGGCCATGTGGTGGTTCACCGGCTTCCATCCCGACTACCACCAGACCACCGACACCGCGGAAAAAATCAACTACCCGAAGATGGAGAAAATCCTGAAGCGGGCGTAGGTGCGCGACCCGATTGCGCGCACTGTCTCGCGCCACTCTTCCAACAGTTCTTCTGGAATTATTGCGTTACGTGCAGTCCGTCCTCGATCATCCCGGGGAGTAGCTTTGCGACGTAGCGTTGTTCGATGACGAGCGCAGGACCAAACCACTGCGAATCATCTCGGGCGTGTCGCCTGATCCATTCATTCGCCCTCTGAGTGAGCGGCCTAACGAGGGTAAGCGTTCCCTGTGGCAAAATCCAGAAATCGGTCTTACGGGCGGGATGGTTCATTGCTTATGGTCTGTTGGTTTCACCATCCTTCTCCGGGAATCGCCGAGCAAAGTTCCTGAAGATGTTCCGAAAAGAGAGCTGGGGAGCGGTGACCGCGATCGCCGTTCGCGTTTGCCAAGCTCAAAGTGAGGGCGCCCCTCTGGATTTGGGTCGCGGGCGCCGGTGCCCGATTGACCATGCGCAGCCGCGCCCGCATAGTGCCCACTTCCATGGGAATTGAGCTTACGCGCAACTTCTGCATCATCGCGCACATCGATCACGGCAAAACGACGTTGTCGGACCGATTGCTCGAGCGCACCGGCACGATCCAAGACCGGGAAAAGCAGGACCAGCTTCTTGACTCAATGGACCTGGAGCGGGAGCGCGGGATCACGATCAAAGCGCATCCAGTGACGATGCATTATCGCGCAAAAGACGGGCAGAGGTATCTTTTGAACCTTCTCGATACGCCGGGGCACGTCGATTTTGCCTACGAGGTTTCACGAAGCCTCGCCGCGTGCGAAGGCGCGCTTTTGATTGTCGATGCTGCACAAGGCGTGGAAGCGCAAACAGTGGCGAACGTCCATCTCGCGCATAAACAAGGCCTGACGATTGTGCCGGTCATTAACAAAATCGATTTGCCGAATGCTGACGTGTCGTCGGTGAAGCGTCAACTGGAGGAAATTCTCGCGATTCCAGCCGAGGAGGCGATCGAAGCGAGCGCGAAGATGGGAATCGGGATCGACGAAATTCTGGAAGCGATCGTGCACCGGATTCCGGCGCCGGAAAAACCGAAGGACGAAACATTGCGTGCGCTGGTGTTCGATTCCGTCTTCGACGTTTATCGCGGCGTTATCGGACACGTCCGGGTGGTATCGGGAAAAATGGAGTCAGATCAGGCGATCAGGATGATGAGCAACGACGGCCGCTACGAAATCAAAGAAGTGGGCATATTCACGCCGAAAATGTTTACCCAGCAGCGGCTGCAAGCGGGCGACGTTGGTTATTTTATCGCCAACATCAAAACGATCGCCGACATGAAAATCGGCGACACGATCACCGATCAGCGTAATCCCGCGCGCGAACCGCTACCGGGATTTCAAGAAATTCACCCAATGGTGTTCAGCGGGATTTATCCGATCAACACCGGCGACTTTGAGCATTTGAAAACCGCGATTGGGAAACTGCGTTTGAACGATTCAGCGTTTATTTACACACCGGAGAGTTCGGTCGCGCTCGGATTTGGTTTTCGCTGCGGATTTCTCGGACTGCTCCACATGGAAATCATCCAGGAGCGATTGCGACGCGAATACGATATGGACATCATTGCGACGAGCCCGAGCGTGGTTTACGAAGTGGTGACGACGCGTGGCGAAACGCTCTTAATCGACAATCCGGCGCATTTGCCGGATCCGAGCCAGATTAAGGAAATCCGGGAGCCGATCGTGAAAGCCTACGTGCTTTGCCCGAACGAAAATATTGGCGACCTGTTGCAATTGATTTTGGAAAAGCGTGGACAAATGGACCACACCGAGACGCTCGATTCGCGGCGGGTGATGTTGCATTGCGAACTGCCGTTGAACGAGATTCTGGTTGATTTTAACGACAAGATTAAGTCGATCACGCGCGGTTATGGTTCGATGGATTACGAACACGCCGGTTATCGCGCCGCGAAACTGGTGAAACTCGATCTGCTGGTAAATGGCGAGCCGGTGGACGCGTTTTCGACCATTGTTCACAAGGACCGGGCAGAGGGAAGGGGACGTCAGCTGGCGTCGAAGCTAAAGGAAGTGATTCCGAGGCAGCTTTATCAGGTGGCGATTCAGGCGGCGATTGGTGGGAAAATTATTGCGCGCGAGAGTGTTTCGGCCTTGCGAAAAAACGTGACCGCGAAATGCTACGGCGGCGACATCACCCGGAAACGCAAACTGCTGGAGAAACAGAAAGAAGGAAAAAAACGAATGAAGAGCATCGGGAAGATCAACATTCCGCAGGAAGCATTTATTGAGGTGCTCAAAGCGCAGTGACTGCGCTTTGAAATAACGAAATCCAAATGACCAATGACGAAGGAAATCCGAAATGAATTCTGAATCGTTCGAGCTTGGTTATTGTTTCGACATTCGACATTCGTGCTTCGTCATTTAACTCATGTTCACGTCGCGCTACGTTAAACACAGCAAACTGTTGCTCCGCCACGCCCAGAAATATTTGCGCTACAAGCGCGATGTTTTGGACACCGAGACCTATGATGCGGTCGGCGCGGACATTCGGCGACTTCACGCCGCGTTGCGCCAACGCGACCGAAAACAGATTGAAGGTCGCGCTGAAGAGCTTGATGCGAAACTCCACCAGCTCACGCCGGTGACGTGGGAGTCGCATTGGCGGGAGAATTGCGAAGTCATTCTGGTCGCGATCGTCGTGGCGATCGGTATTCGCTCCTACTTTCTGCAGCCGTTCAAAATCCCGACCGGCTCGATGCAGCCGACGCTCAACGGCATCATCGGGCATCCGATGACGAAGGAACCGCCGAGTATTTTCCAGCAGGTCGCTGAGTTTGTTCTTCGCGGCCGCAATTACATCAACGTCGTTTCGCGCGAGAACGACGAGGTCTTGCAAGTTCAACGCCAGAAGTTTTTCTTTTTCTTCGCCTGGTCGAAAATCATCTGTCAGCATCAAAAATTCCTGGTTTACTGTCCGCCGGAGCAATTGGGAGCAGATTTCAGGGTCTCACCGGGAGTTCGTTATCGTCGCGGCGAAGTCATCGCCCGCGGCGCGGTCGACACGGGCGACCAGGTATTTGTCGACAAATTTAGTTACAACTTTGTCAAACCGCATCGTGGCGATGTATTTGTGTTTCGGACGAAAAACATTCCCGACATTGGCGATCAAACTCAGTTCTACATTAAGCGGTTGGCCGGCTTACCCGGGGATAGTTTGCGAATCGAGCCGCCGAAGTTGTATGTCAACGGAAAGGTCGCGGAAGGTTTTGGCTTCCAACGAGTGATGGAAGCGCGAGATGGATACCGGGGATATGGTCCGGGGCATCTGGCGCTGTCCGATCCAGTGAGAGCGTTTGAAGTGCCGAGGCACACCTATTTCGCGATGGGCGACAACAGCTACAACAGTTTTGATAGCCGCTGGTGGGGGCCGGTGCCGGAAAGAAACTTGGTCGGACGCGGATTGTTTGTCTACTGGCCATTCATTCCGCACTGGGGCTTAATTCGTTAGGCCAAAAGATGTCCACGGGTTTGTCCCGCGTCTACCCGCTGATCGGCTTGTTCAGCGGCTATGTCATCGTGCTGCTCTTTAATCCCGTGCGCGTGCCGCTGCGTGACGGCTTTCGTTGTGTGCTTCGTTACAAGCGTGTCTGGCTCACGTTCGTGCTCCTCGGGTCCGCTTATTTTGTCTTTCAGTTTTCCACGTTCACTCCGATTCAAAGCACGGCCGATGTCGATCTCACCCAGATCACATCGATGGCAAACTGGCATTGGCCGACCTTCATGGAGATCTGGCGGGAAGCGCCGTTGCCGGCATTAGAAGGTGTTGCTGGAATTTTCGATGACGCAACAACCACTTATCCGTTGTCGGCGGTCGCGGCCGTGCTGATGCTGATCAACTGGCGGGGTTTGCACGGCGCGCTCGTGCGTGCGTTGCAGAAGCGATTCCATTTTTGGGGTTATCTGGTTTATCTAATCTTGTTGCTGAGCGCGGTCGCGGCGCTGCTCAAACCGGTTGTCTTCGCTTTGCCATTATGGGGCGGACTTCTTCCAGGCGCCGAGCTCTTGCAAATCTCCGCGAGTGTCGATGCAGTGGCATTTATCTTTGAATATCTCTTCGGCGTTTACATCCAGGTTTATTTAATAGCGGTTTGCTTCGCCTGGATCCGCGGTTTGAGTTTTGAGGAAGGCGAGCTTTTCCGCTTTGGCATGCGCCGGTTCAGTTACGTTTTGGAATGGGCCGGCATCGTCGTGCTGGTGAGCTTTTTGATTGTGCGACTCCCGCTCTTGCTCGCTTACTTCATGAACATTCCCGACGTGCTTGATTATCTCCCGGTCGAGCGCGTGCTGATGTGCGGATTGATCATCGCTTTCAGTTCAGTCCAAATTTCGCTCGCGCTCCATAATGAAACCTTGCGCGAAGCTATCCGGGCGCATCGCGAATTCATTCGGAATAACCTCAGCCGATTCGGCTGGTTCCTGCTCATTTGCGGGATCCACTTTTTCTTTCTCACAACCGCGGATGCCATCATGCGCGGCGCCATCGCCGATCGTCTGGTCGCGATGATCATTTGGAAGTCGATTTTTGTTTTCCTGCGCGGGTTTATCACAGGTTGGCTGCTTGCGTCATGGGTTTGCTTGTTCCGGCGCGGCGAAACCGGCGATGTCTATCAACAGGCGTGGATTGAATATTAAAAAGCCCAAACTCTGGTCGTGAATGCGGCGAAAATTACCCGAACCAGCAAATCAAACCTCGCGCTCGCTTTTGTTTCGCTCGGGCGGGCACGCCGGCGCGATATCACAACTTTCTATGCCTTTTGCCGCGTGATTGATGACATCGCGGACGATGTCGATCTTAGGACGGAGGAGAAAAGGCGCCGATTGAACGGGTGGCGGGAATGGTTGCGGAAGGCTCGGCCTAACGAATCCTCATTCGCAGCTGACGTCCGCCAGCTGATGGAGAAGTACGCGCTTACTCCGGAAATGCTCGAGGAGATAATCGCCGGCGTCGAAATGGACCTGAGCATCAAGCGTTACCAGACGTTTGAGGATTTGCGGGTCTATTGTTATCGAGTGGCCAGCGCCGTCGGACTGGTCAGCATTGAAATTTTTGGCTACCGCAATCCAGCTTGTAAGGAATACGCCGTCCAGCTCGGTCTGGCGTTGCAGGTGACTAATATTATCCGCGACGTCGGCAAAGACTTGCGCGCGGACCGGATTTATTTGCCCCGGGAGGATTTGGCGCGTTTCAATTATTCGGAGAAGGAACTTCAAGATCGACAATACAACGACCGATTTGTCCAACTGATGCAGTTTGAGGCCGGACGGGCGCGGCAATTCTTCGCGCGCGCGGCCGAAGCCTTGCCGGCCGAAGATCGCAAATCGATGGTGGCGGCGGAGATTATGGCTTCGATTTACCGGGGGCTATTGCGCCGAATGGAGCTGGACAAGTTCCGCGTCTTGGAAAAAGAATATGGCCTAACCAAATTGGAAAAGGCCGCCCGGATTGCAGCCCAACTGCTCAAACTTGTTTGAATGAGCAGAAGGCGCCATCCGTCTGAGCCATCGAAATCGTAACTATTAATATGAAAAAATACTTAGCATTAGTTTCAGCATTGTTGGTCGCATCTGTAACGTTTGCTCCACTTACCAAGCTCTACGCGCTCGGCGAGGAACCCAAGGCGGTTGTGGTATCGCCCGAAGATGCAGCCAAGAAATATCCGATGCCCAAGGGAAAGGATTATCCGGCGGGAATAAACGCGAACAAAGGCTCCGCTACGGCTTCGGGCTTCGTGCAAAGCCCGTACTCTAGCCGAGTCTACGATGCCCGGAAATTGGGACACGGGACGTTGATTCTGGACGAGGGCGTGAACAAACTTTTCCGCAAGCCGTAGTCATTTTCGCGGGGAATAGTTCGTTTTTGGAGCGCAACATTCGTTTTACTTGCGCGTTCAATAGGCTAACGAAGAGATCATTATGAACAAAAAGCTTTTCACAATTGTTTGTGGCGTTTTCCTCGCCGTATTCGGTCTGAACTCGTGCGATACGCCAACCGGCCAGGGAGCTGCGGCCGGCGCCGGTGCCGGTGCTCTCATCGGCGGTCTCGCCAGCGGTGGTCCGCGCGGCGCTCTAATCGGCGCAGCTGCTGGAGCCGCGACAGGCGCCTTGATTGGCCACGCCATCCAGGAAGATCGGGCTCGCGAATACGGTCCGCCACCGTCGGGAGGTTATCCGTTCGCGACCCGTGCCGGTGGACCGGGAATGTATCGCAGTCCTTACACCGGACGCGTTTATGATTTGCGCGGGGTTCCGCCGGGTGGATTGACGCGCGATGTCGATACCGGCCAGTTATTCCGCAGACCGTAATTTAGGAATTGATTACTTTAGAGACGCGTTGATCCCACAGCCGTGGATCAACGCGTTTTCTTTTGCAGCGCATCCACCAGCGCCTTCGCTTCGTCTGTCATCCTAAGCAGCTCCGGCCATTGCCGGTGATAATTTTCACCCGGCAATTTGCGGGTTGCGTCAAACCCCATGTGCGAACCGATATTTTGCTCGCTCGGCGCGTGATCGAGAGAATCACTCGGATTTTTGATGACGGTTGTGTCGCGCTCAGGATCGGTGTTGGCGCAGAGGCGGAACAAGACGTCGCTGGTGTTGTGAACGTCGCAGTCTTCGTCCACGACCACGATGTATTTGCTGAACATCATCTGGCCCATGCCCCAGAGTCCGTGCATTACCTTGAACGCCTGATAGGGATATTGTTTCCGAACGCTGACGAAGACGAGATTGTGAAAAACACCTTCGGCCGGCAGCGTCATGTCCACCAATTCCGGAAAATTCATTTTGAACACTGGTAGAAAAATCCGCACGACCGCGTCGCCGATGTAAAAATCCTCCATTGGCGGAATTCCGACGATCGTCGTCGGGTAAACGGCGTCCCGCCGATGGGTGATCGTATTCAAATGAAAAACCGGATAGTCCTCGACCGCGGTGTAGTAGCCGGTGTGGTCGCCAAATGGTCCTTCCGGCCGCATCTCCCCTGGTTGGACGTAGCCTTCTAAGACAAAATCGACATCGGCCGGGACTTCGAGGTCGATCGTTTTGCATTGCACCATTTCGATCGATTTGCGCCGCAAAAATCCGGCGAACAAAATTTCATCCAAGCCATCCGGCAGCGGTGCAGTGGCGGCAAACGAAAGCGCGGGATCGCCGCCGAGGGTGACCGCGACCGGCATCCGTTCGTTGCGTTCGTAATAACGTTTGCCGTGGCGCGCTCCCACTTTGTGGACCTGCCAATGCATCGCCGTCGTTCGTTCATCGAAAATTTGCATCCGATACACGCCGACGTTGCGCGCACCGGTTTCGGGATCGCGGGTGTGCACATTCGGCAGGGTGACGAAGCGGCCGCCATCATTCGGCCAGCATTTCAAAATCGGCAGGTCGCGCAGCGAAAAATCATCCGCCGGTCCGGTACCGGACTCGATGTTGTGGACGACTTCCTGGCATGCGGCTTCACGCACACTCTTCGGTCGCGCGTGCAGAAGATGAATTCCCTGTTTGAGCAAACTCCAGCCTTCGCGCAGATCGGTCGGCGGTTTTGCTTTGAGAATCAGCTGAATCTCCTGTGCGATCTCGTCAATGCTTTCGCGGCCGAGCGCCATCGCGATGCGTTTGCGCGAGCCCATCGTGTTGATCGCCACTGGAAATTTCGAAATTTTCCCATCAACGACAGGCTCCTCGAATAGCAAGGCCTTTCCGCCGCCGGGTGATTTCATCTCGCGGTCGGCCCATTCGGTAATGAGCAGGTTGGTGTCGACCGGATCGGCGACGCGCGTCAGCTCGCCCGCTTGCTCGAGGGTTTCGAGAAAATGCCGAAATGAGCCATAAGCCATGGTCGCACTAAACTGGCTCGTCGCGCGCCCCGGCGCGATCAGAATTTTCGATTACCGGTAAGGGGGCACCAAATACTGGAACGACATCACGCGTCCGCTCGAAAACGTGACCGTCTTATACGGGATCGAAATCGTCGGCGGAATGTAAGAGTAGTAAAACGGGTCGTAGAAAGGATCGCCGAAGAAGGCAAAGTTACGCCCGTGGTGGGAAAAGCCATGGTGAAATCCAAAGCCGCCATAAAACCCCGGACCGTAGCCGTAGTACGGATAGTAAGCAGAGCCATACGGCGCGTATCGATTTTCCACGTAAATCCAGGTCTCGCTAGGATGGCCGCGCATTTCGCCGACGGTCTTTTGCTCGGGCGAACCCCAGGCGAGCCACACCGCATTCGTCGACATCCCCGACCGAATCTGCCCTTGTCGCACCAGCGCCTGGTCGCGTGGCGAAAGAGAATTAAACATGTCCTGATGCTCGGAAATCCGGTTCTCCAGCGTCTCGCAACTTGTTAGGCACAGCCCGACGGCGGCCAAACCTAACAACAGCGTCTCCGAAATTGTTTTCATAAAAAATGATACAGCCGCGACATGGTCAGTCAATTAACCCAGCTTGATTCAACACCCGGAAAACCGTAACGTTGCTTCGCACATGGA
>Ga0137418_10006777_pt1 | contig 10529 bp, 8 predicted proteins | sample CZODoug3_1_2_16f_FD_122242 | JGI IMG/M metagenome (GOLD analysis project Ga0137418, IMG submission 122242) | Vadose zone soil fungal communities from Angelo Coast Range Reserve, California, USA - CZODoug3_1_2_16fungal (Hybrid Assembly) | ecosystem: Environmental > Terrestrial > Soil > Vadose... | reverse complement strand
CATATGTGGCCCCCCTACCCCCCATGCAGAACAAGCCATAAGGCAGTGCATAAATCATAGCACCTTTTCAGGCAACCTTGTATATCCTCTTACATGCAGATAAACACCTACTTGCCATTTATTTAGGTGCAGGTTGATGCAGAATGAATGATTGCATGTATATTCAATGATTCCTCTGTAGCAACATGAACCTACTGTCAATTTTTATGTTTAGGGGCTCTAAATTATCATAAAAATAGGCCCTATCAGATGGTGCACCCCTCACTATTTGATTTCATGGCCACAGTTTGGCCATTGGGCTGAGATGGGGCCCCGAAGGTTCAGGTGTGTGAAGAAAGATGTTGGTATGAACAGCGGTGAATGAGGAATGTAGACCAATCAAAAGTTTATCCGTGATTTGGTCCTTTGTGGGTTTGCCATTAATGGATTTGAGTTGGCATACCACTGTAAGCACATTGTTGACAAATTGCATTACACCAACGGCATGATTGTGGGACAGGGTATAGAAGTGTTGGCAAAGATTCATACATGTTGACAGAGTGTCCTTTTCATGTTTGGCTTTGAGAGCAGCCTGGGCTTTGTGTCCCGATTTGAGTTCAATAATGGCATCCCAACAGTTTGGTTCTACCAGGAACCAGATATGTGCATATGCTTTCTTGTCGTGTTTTAGGTTGGCAACACTTGTAGGGGCAGCTTCGGTGGGGTCTATGAGTTCCCAGAACTCTTCCATAGTAAGGTAGGCTTTGGTTTCTTTGCTCCAGGTATGCCAGTTTTGGCCATTGAGTTTCGTGATTGATGCGAGGATGGTTTTGCTTGAAGACATGATTATGGTGGGAGATATTTTATGTAATAAGCCTGATATAGTGTAAATATAGTGGAAAAGACAGTGGGAAGGCAGTGGGATGAGGTTTTGATAATGGCAGGCACAGCGAGATGAATTATTCCCTATTGAAATCTTGAATAGGCACAGATAAGGCACAGACTCAGAAGCACAAAAAAATGGCACAGATGGTTCCCTGCCGAGACTATGGACAGGCACAGCGCAGGGCTCATAACCTATTAGAACTCAGAGGACAAATATATGGAACAAGTAAGGAAGTTGTACAAATGAATGTCACATGACTGGGTGTGAGACTCAAACTCCAAAATCAGTGTATTCAAAATCTCCTTTTAGTGTAAAGAATCCCCTCTTGGATGCTCAAAGGGCTAATCCCTTACCTACAATGAATTCTAGGACTGGCTATTCATATGTCCTCCCCCATGGATTATTAAGATTGCTAAATATGCATCCAAGTCTAATTTAGTGAATCCTTTCAGTTAAGTACAACTCTCCAAAACACTCAAATTTGAGATCAAAGGGGCCTCACTAATATATCCCCTTTAGCCTCATTACATACAAGTCTTATGATATTATCAACACTGATCCTATTTTCCCCTCAAGTCTCATATTTCTTTCTGTCTCTATGTTTATCCCAAACAACAATACAGGATTACTCCACCTGTTTCAATTCAATCTTATGATCTTCCATTTTAATCCAACCACTCCTGGCTAGATCACAAGCTGTAAACACACATGATTCCTATATGATCCTTTGAATCTTCCAATTTTGGACTTGATAGATTGCATGGATATCTTGAGAACAATTCTCAGACAAAGCCACAAAGCTGAGTTCTATCCTTTCCTCCTGGACTGTGGGATATCATTTTGGTAGATGACATATAGATTCTGACAAAAACCTCAAGTCAGACCCACTTACCGTTGCCAAACTGTATCAGGTCTAAAAAAATTTCAACCAAAGTTCAGAGCTCAGTTTCAATCGGTGCTCAGCTGATTAAGTACCTTACTCAGTTGCCACACCTGTGAATGGCAATCCAGTATCCTTTTGCCATGTTCACTATGTGACATGGGGTCAAAATGACGATGGCGGCGTTAAAGGCTGCCCCACGGATTTCGTGCACCTGACGAGAGCGATACGACCCATCTTGCATCAGGAAAAAGGCAGAGTGGTGAGTAGGGCCACATGGACCCTGTAGCATCAGTAGCTTGGTAGAAGTCCCCTATAAATATACCAACCTGTAGCTACAGTGAGCCGACCCATAGTGAGTCAGAGCTGTCAGTGGCTGTCTTGTAGCAGCCTGTAGTGAGTGTAGAAATGGGCCGAAATAGATGCCTGTACCTCATGGTAGATCCTGTATAGCTATAGCTATGCGTCACTTAGGAATAGCATATTGAAAAATCATATATAATATTTTAACGCATTCAACGAAATACATTGACATAAATGACAATGTAAAAGATCTAGTAGTGAAGGCACGACGAAACAACTAAGGCTCATCCTCCTCAGACTCACTCAAGTTTCCATTGCGGTTTTGGTATTCGCGAATGGCAGCGTCAAAAGCCGAGGTTGAAATATCTCGAGCAACCTGGTTACCCAATCGGTCTGCCTTTGCGAAGATACTGGTTCGAAATATCAATACAAAACCCAATAAACAAACAATAATAGAACTTACCGCCCGTTGTCATGAAGCCGCTGCAAAAGTTTTGGGACGATACCATGGTCCTTTGTATGCTCCTCAAACTTGTCGAGCATCTTGAGGTGCTCTTCGTAAATTGATTTGTAAGCAACGGCCGTGAAGTGGATGTCAGTTTTTTGGCCACTACCCCACTCGTCAATGCAGTTCTCAATCTAAATACACATTAGTAAGACATTTTGAAATTCGGCATGAATGACAAACCGAAGCAAGGGTGATGGCGAAACCAGAGTCGGGGAAGGGAGAGAATTGATCGGAAAACTGAACACCGGGGCTGAGCAACTTCTGGCCAAACCAGACCTGGTTCACGACACGTTGGATTATGCTGTTTTCGTACAAGCCTTTGTTTGGTCGATCTCCTTCCCCGAGTTTCTATTGCATTATCAGAAATAAAACTAGAAAGAGATATTAGGAGTTACTTACACGATATACAAAACCAAAGCCTTCTTTGAGCCTCTCAACCTTCTTGCGGTTCTCTTCAATGGCATCATCGCCAGAGACTTCAAAACCGAATGTGGTTTCGACCAGCGCCCGAGCTTTGGTCTTGATGACACCACGTAGATGCGTTCCTCGACCCGTGAGCTACGGGAAGATAATTGTTAGCACCGCAACGAGGCAGATCATGAATCCATACTATTTTAATAAGTTCCGTGTTGTGGTGGATCTTGACACCGCACTCTCGACAACCATCTAACCAGGCTGCCTTTGCCCAGGTCACCTCCTGCATATGATCAGGAAAGAAACCCAGCGTCGCCAACCTAGTCTCGTATGATAGGATGGCTTCAGCAAGGACATCCTGGACTTCGGATTCCCAGTCATCAGCCTTTGGCTTGCCTCGACTATTCTTAACCTTAATGGCTTTGCGATACTTGCTGGACTCGAGCTGATTGACATCAGAATCATGACGGGAGCGCTTCTGTCCAGCCTGAGGAGAAGTAGGATGCCAATCAATATTGATGTTATCGTCCTCGTTGTCATCGTCCTCGATCTCCTCTTGAGGAAGCATCTCGTTGTTGTCATGGTAGGTCCCCTCGATGTTGAAGTCAGGGTCGTCGTTGTCACCGTTGTCGCCGCTGTCATCACCATCACTGTTTGGGCTGGGGCTGTACGAGGAGCCATGGCGGGCACGAGGGTTTGCCACAGACTGTGTGCCGTTGATCTGCTTCTGAAGTTCATGCAGACTACCATTATTCACCTTCTCACGAAGTTCGAGCAGGTAGTGGGCCGTCTCTGGTGTGAGCTTCTTGGGTGCTGGCATCTGCGGCAGCAGCAGTGAGTGGTTGTAAAGCTGTAAGATGAAATTTTTTACCTTATCAGTGCGTGCATCCGCACGGTTTCTGGCAGATGAAAGAGCAGTGGCAAGGGGTGGACGCGGAACTGCACCTCTCTGAGGGACAAGATTCAAACGCGGAGTCGCAGCCTTTGACACAAGAGGAATGTCCTGTACGGTAAACTGGAAAGATTTCAGAGACTGCATGAGGGAATACTGAACTGCATAACATACACCGGGGTCTTGTTCAACACTGGGAAAGTGAGCGTCCTGGTGATGGCTAATGGGCACCGCTGCGACTGAAGGCTCTGTAAAAAATGAGCATATAGATGATGTAAGTAAAGAGAAGTACATACGTTCATTTTCTTGGTTGCGGCGCCGCTCGATCTCTGCAGTCTTGGCCTTCTTGCGTGACCTCTTCTCAGAGCGTTCTGCAGACTTCTGGGCGGTCTCCCGTTTGTTATTGGCCTTCTCCACCACTGCATCTGCTAGATATAAGTACGCTGAGTTAGTATCCAATTTATCTGACATATACAAAGAAAACAGACAGATTGCTTTTGCTTTTGCGGAAGCGCGCCGTTCGCGACCATTCTGAACAGGGGCAGTACTAGATATTTGCATAGGCATGCTACCGGAGACGTTGGGTGGATTTGAGATGAAAGGGGGAGGCAGTCCAAATACAATCAAGTGTTAGCGCGACAGAAGATTGTGATGGGGAGCAAGAAGAGTGGAAACAGATTGAACCAACGACTTTATGGTTGTTTGGGTTCAAAACAGATCAACAAACCAAGGCGGCATGTCAAAAACGCGCCCCAACTGAATATGCGGATGCGGAAGGGCCGACTCCACCTTTCGTCATATGATAAATGTGTCAGCCGCGTAATGATTTGCCGATAACCAAGAATATCTAGTTAGAATTACGGTGGCTGACAATAAAATTGTTCGAGTTAAATTTTCTGCTTACTGTTGCACCCTTCGTCATGGCCAAGTACAGATGTAACTTCTGCGGCAAGGCAGATATACCTACCCAAGCTGGTCTCAAAGTTCATATCCAATTATCAAAGGCCGGATGTCGTGAGGCTATGGAAAGGCAGACTAACCGGTCACTATCGCCAGAGAACGAAGCTGCAACAATCCCTGCAAGGCAGAATGATTCATGCACTCCCAATGACCCCGATGGCATGCCTGTCGATGACATTCCGCCATTTGTGCCTTCTCCTAGGCGTGTTGACTCTCCTGAGCCAGGGCTAACTGAAAATGAACATCAGTCTAAAAGGGCAAGAGTTGAAGAAGTGGAGGATGAAGAGACTTACCAGAGGTATGCGAGGGAGTTTGCAACATCAACAGAGGAGTTGGGAGAGGCAAAAACGGTTTTCGAAGAGATTTTCGAAGAGCAAGCCGCAAAGGGCGAGTCGCCGTGGGCTCCTTTTGCCGACAAGGACGAGTGGGAGCTGGCGCGATGGCTGGCTAAAAATGTAAACCAGCGAGCTACGGAAGAGTTCCTGAAAATGCCTGGGGTGAGTTTCATCCACTAGTCAGATACCTGACCGAAGTGTTGATTAATAGTAAACTAGACTCGTAATCGCTTTAAGCCCAGCTTTACAAGCAACTATACCTTCCAACAGAAGATAAACAAACTACACACTGGCACTCAGTGGGAATGTAAAATAATCAAGACAACTGGAGACTTACGAGATGAAGATGGCGAGCTCCTCACCGAGGACAATGAGCTTTGGGTCCGTGATCCAATAGAGTGCATTCGGGAGCTCATCGGGAACCCAGCCTTTCGCGATTACATAGCGTACAACTGCCAGCAGGTATTTATGGATAAGGAGGGTAAAACTCGTCGATATGACGAGATGTGGACAGGCAAGTGGTGGTGGGAGACGCAAGTAAGTTGTTTGATGTATAATTGAACCCGTTCTTACGTACGGCGCTTAGCTCAAGTTACCAAAAGGTGTTGTTGTAGCGCCTGTAATTCTCGCATCCGATAAGACCAGCCTTTCACAATTTGGCGGTGACAAGCAGGCTTGGCCAGTATATCTCACCATAGGGAACATATCGAAAGATATTCGACGCCGCCCTTCGTCTCGCGGGTCTATTTTAATTGGCTACCTACCTGTTACCAAACTTGCCTGCTTCTCTGAAGGCGCTCGAGCTAATGCACAGTATCGACTCTTCCATCAGGCCATGAGGACGCTCCTTCGGCCGCTTGTTGCCGCAGGTCAAGATGGAGTCTTGATGACATGTGCAGATGGGAGGATCCGACGTGTCTTCCCAATTCTCGCAGCGTATGTTGCAGACTACCCAGAACAGTGCCTCGTTGCATGCTGCAACGAGAATCGGTGCCCAAAATGCACTGTATGGTGGGCCGACCGTGGAGAATACAAGACGTCACCACCTCGAATGGAAGATTCGGTCAGGACAACACTGCAGCGCCGTAAGGACGGCGAAGATCCTGTCGAGTTTGATCTGGAAGGTCTTCGCGAAATTTATTCACCATTCTGGGCCGATCTTCCCCATACCGACATCTTCCAATCCATCACGCCGGACATCCTCCATCAGCTACATAAAGGTGTTTTTAAGGACCATTTTGTCAAATGGTGCACAAGTCTTGTCGGCGAAGAAGCCATTGACTCTCGGTTCCGTGCTATGTCCTCCCATCCGCGTTTACGCCATTTCAAAAAGGGCATCTCATCAATCTCTCAGTGGACTGGAAAGGAACACAAAGAGATGCAAAAGGTCTTCTTGGGTGTCCTAGCTGGCATTGCCCCTCCTCGTGTTATTGCCGCTGCTCGTGGCCTTCTCGATTTTATTTATTATGCTCAATATCAGTCTCATACAACGGCAACACTCCGCCGTATGAAGGAGGCTTTAGATTGTTTCCATGCCAACAAAGACGTCTTCATCGACGAGGGTATTCGTGAGCACTTCAATATTTCGAAGTTACATTCACTAATTCACTACATCGAATCAATAATACTCTTCGGTAGTCTTGACGGCTTTAACTCCGAGCACCCAGAAAGACTTCACATTGATTATGCAAAGAAGGGGTATCGCGCCAGCAACAAACGGGACTATACTATCCAAATGACTCGCTGGCTCCAGCGTCAGGAGGCCATGGACTTGCACGCCGCATATCTCCAGTGGCTCAATGTCCTCATCGAATCGGATGAAGATACAAGTCTTTTGGATCCGGACTCCGAAGAGCCCATTGAAGACCATGACGATGGCGAAGCCGAATATATCCATGAAGTAGGCCATGCAGACACCATTCTCGCGGAACTCAAGGCAGACGCCGCACCTTTGTTCACATACAAAACAGCAAAGAAACCACCATTCCCTAATACAACGGTTGCTCGGCTAACCTCTGCATATGGTGCGACTGAATTCCTGCCTGCGCTCCAAACCTTTCTCGATCACAATATGCCTCGTAACATTCACATTCTCAAGCCCAACCAGTTTGACTGCTTTGACATTTACAACGCAATATCTATCCTACTACCTTCGAAACCTCATGTCAGCGATACCAAACGTCTGATAACTGTTCGGGCAACTCCTGAACACCTGAATGGCCCTCGAAAACCACCCACGCCGGCACGTTTTGATACTGCAGTCATAATTGAGGATGAGGAGGCTTATGGAGAGGGAAAAATTGCGGGTATGTGGTGCGCATTCTACTGCAATTCTAATTCTGACTTGTTGCATTTTGAACAGGCCTCCGTGTAGCGGAAATTCGGGCGATCTTCACGCTGCCCTCACAGTTTGGGCGTTTCTCGCAACCTCTCGCATATGTCCATTGGTTCACGCCTTTCCGTGCTTGGGACCCACAGTTGGGTATGTTCAAACTGTCTCGTTCTACTCGACACCACCGTCCAAATGCTGCTGTTATCTGTGCAAATCAGATTGTCCAGACTTGTCACCTTTTACCAAAGTTTGGATCAGGAGATATTCCCCGTCACTGGTTTAGTGGTAACGTACTTAATCATTCATCTGATTTCTTCTTTAATAGATATCTTGATTTCTATGTGTTCGAGGAGTTTGCTCCTGATGACTCGGATGATTGATAGAATGTTTATGACAGTTTATTAGTATAAGCTAGCATCTTTAATACAGTAATGGTGACTATTTAACGTACTGGAAATGTACATCACACCAATTACCTCGAGACAGTCTTGCGTGCAAAAGTAAGCTGGCCCGGGGCGGCCTCGGCACTGAAAGTTGGTAGAGGTGTGTACTTCCAACTCAAAATATATGGCAGTACAGACCGCTCACTGGTAGAGACATATCCTACGATGCTGCACGTCATAGGTCCAAGGGCTACCACGGGCTACAAAGCCGAGCGCTTAGGTATGGGCACCAACACAGCCTCTCGGGTGCAATGGAATTTAGCCGAGTGCTACCGCGGAAATACTTTTTCCTGATGCAAGGGGTAACATAGCGATATCGACTGAGTTTTCTCGAATGAGACTACTTACTGCACATCCGGTTACATTGGATAAATATCTGTACGCTGTGTTATCCTGCCGTGAGGAAGCAATTTTTGGGCGTGTCAGAGAATGCAATTCTGATTAATGTAGGAGCGTGGAGGGTTTCTGGCGCTATTAAGAGGGGATGCATAATTCGTGCATAGCTGCATCTAATAAGAATCTAGTTCTAAATCGAATAGAACTAATGCACGTACCACAGAGAAGACCGCCGCTTCTCCTTTGTGTAGTAAGTATACCATGTTTCGGCAAAAGAAACAAGTGCATTACAAGATCCCTTGGAGTCTTCTGCGAAAAGATTGTAGGGTTATAATAAATTCAAGTTAGTGGTTGTTGAAGAATTCCACTACCCTCAGCGCAACGAACAAATCCTGCCGCGGTGCAAATTATCTGGTGTTAGTTAGCGTTGGCATAGGCGGTTTAGGAGATCAATGATTGAGCCGAAAGATTGCCTTGTGAGTATGCTGGCGGTTTCGTGCGTCCACCACAAATATTTTATATTTCGCAGTGCCTCGGTGGTCCGTGCTAAATCAGTCAAGGGTCGTGTGCCACAAGAAAAGTGGAGGTGAATGACGGCTTCTTCGATATTTGATATGATCGATTGCTCGACTTGGATAATTCATACCCTCGTACTGTTACTTTACATCGTACTTTGTAATTTTTATGATCACACACACAGACACAATAATTAATAATACGACACCGACTTTTTTTCTTACTATCGTCCAAGAAAAAGTTCGTGGTCTAATTCGGATCAGCCGGCCCCTGCACTTCTCCACCACCTAACACACCCATCTTCCCCTCCGCTTACGAATGCACCAGCTGATCCACTAGACGACACTCGTGGTCGCCACGACACACTCCATACTTCGCCAGTATCTTGGATCGTAGAGACAGCTGCTCGCGCAGCTAGATCCCATACTTTTATTGTTTTGTCCGCGGACCTTGCAGTCGAGGTGTGGGTTCAGGAAGAATAGAGAAAATACTCAGAAGTGACTTACCCGGATAATGCAAGTCGTCCGTCAGGAGATATATCTGCGCTTAGAACCCAAGAAGAGTGTCCAGACAAGGAAGCGACGGCGCCTGAACCTGGTTTGCCAGAGGCGGATGCACGGACGTCGTGCATAATTAGACGTTTATCTTCGGAAGCTGAGAGAAGAAGCTGTGTGCCAAAAACAAATTAATACGGTGAACGAGAGCAAGGTTGTGAACGGGGGCTCACCTGAGAATCTGGTGACCAGGCAAATGAACGCACGGTCATTGCGTGAGATGTATACGTCGACAATAAAGTGCTTGACTCGAGGTCGAATATGTATATTTGCCCGGTCTCTGTCGATAGCGCAACCCGAGATCCATCCGGACTCTAGGAAGCAGACCAGTTAGCGAGTCAAGTCTATAAACCTTAAACGCTAAAGAACGTACATGTTTACAATACATCCCAAATTTATTCCTCCCACTTGAAAGAGTTTCCAGTCGTTCTCCAAAGTTGCTTGATTCAGCAGAGTGTATGGTGACATTTCCAGAACCACCCGTAGAAGCATACGTCCCGCCTTTTGGATTCAAAGACACAGACCAGGCTGTTGAAAATTCAATGAGAGAGTTACGCATCTGTATCGATAAGATATAGGAAACAGGACGAGAGTCCATACTTACAAGGCTCGGCCTGGTCTGCCACACTCCGCGCATAACTTTCATGTTTCCCTACTACTTCCCCGGTTTGCAAATCCCATAGGCTTGTTAGACCCTCGATACTATTGAACAGCACTTTTTCGCCGGAAGGTGAGACAGAAAGAGAGATGAGACCAAGCGTGTGAGGTGGGAGAGTACGAGAAACTTGTCCGGATGTCGAGTCCCATTGTTTTATCGAGCCGTCCGCCGATATTGATATGGCTGTATCGTTTGGAGTCCAAGCTATATCCCAGATGGCGTCGGTGTGGGCTGGAGAAAGAAATTTTAGTTGTAAGCTAGTTCTGAAATGTATATTGGTTTCGAACGTTCTTTGCAATCAAGCGCGTGCAGAAAAACGAGACTCTGGTACAACAATCAAGATGACCATCAGTTCCAAAAGACGGCATAAATACTGACCATGGTGGTGGATAGTGGCGCGTTGGTTACGGCTTGATAGCCGGTAAAAGCCGGGTGCTTACCACGGCAGACGGAAACGAATATTAAATGTACACATATACATTAGCTATCCTTTTACATATTGATAGTAGTTTAATTAATATGAGATGTTTACA
>Ga0137418_10006776_pt1 | contig 10530 bp, 9 predicted proteins | sample CZODoug3_1_2_16f_FD_122242 | JGI IMG/M metagenome (GOLD analysis project Ga0137418, IMG submission 122242) | Vadose zone soil fungal communities from Angelo Coast Range Reserve, California, USA - CZODoug3_1_2_16fungal (Hybrid Assembly) | ecosystem: Environmental > Terrestrial > Soil > Vadose... | reverse complement strand
GATCAGCGTAGGCAGCGGGTGCCGTGAATTCGGTGCGGAACCAATGGGAGCAACGGAAGGGACTGTTGGCGGGCATGTCGAGATTAGCGGCTTGAATTTTGTTGTTGGTGAACGCGCCGGGGAAAGAATTGAGATTTTTGCCGTAATTGGGATCGGGGAGAGTTTTGTCGGCGACGAGAGAGCCGACGACGGTGCCGGGGACGATGGCAGGGTGCCATTTGGAGTCGTCAAAGCCGGGGAGCGACATGGCTTCGGGCTTGGCGGTGACCTTGCAGGATGATTCGAGGCGCCAATCACTATGCAGAAATACGGGGCCGGACGGCGAATCATCTCCACAAGCGATTGCAGCGAATGCCGAGTTGAGAACGAGTGCGAACGAAAACACAAGCGCGGAGCGAAACCGGGACATAGGCAGGCCTCGTAGCGAGAAAGGTAGCCGCGGATGGAATCGCGGATGCCCTTAGCTTACATTAAACCGATTGAATACAAGAGTAATTCTTGATGCGGGATGTGGAGAATTTCACGGTGCCGTAAGGAGAATGGTTTCCGCTTGAAAGGGTTAGAAGAGAACCAGTAAGCTGCCAGAGGCTCGGTCGCCGGTTGTCCCGCTCCTGCCGTTAGCCTTCAGGTTGTCTCTTTACCTTTTTTCATCCGCGCAATTAGGAAGTGTCGTGGTAGAAGTGCTCATACCAAATGAGGAGATTCGACATGATACGTCGCGCAGCAGTTTTTCTTTGTTTTTTGGTTTTGATGGGAGCAGCTTCGGTTTACGGGCAGGCGAAACGAAAAATTATTGTGGATCAGGATGCGCGGGGGCCTGCTACCACGGACCAGCAGTCGATGTTGGCGTTGATTCAGGCGCCGCAGGCGGAGGTGCTGGGACTGACGATCGTGAGCGGCGACCAGTGGCGGGATGAAGAGGTGGCGCACACGCTGCGGATGCTGGAGTTGACGAATCATCCGGAGATTAAGGTCTATCCCGGGGCGATCTTTCCGCTGATCAACAGCAAGGAGGAGATTGCGCGGTGGTCAAAGCTGTATGGAAAAGTGCGCTACCAGGGTGCGTGGACGAAGAATGGGACGGGGAAATTTGTGCGCGAAGTGCATGGACCTTATGAGGTGCCGGAGCTACCGGAAGGAAATCCGACACTTAAGGCGGAGGCGGAAGACGCGGCGCACTTCATTATTCGGATGGTGCACAAGTATCCGCATGAGGTGACGATTTACGCGGGCGGGCCGATGACGAACATTGCGCTGGCGCTGAGCCTGGATCCCAAGGTGGCGGAACTGGCGCAGGAATTGGTGGTGATGGGCGGAAGTATTGCGCCGGAAGTTCCGCTGGCGTGGAAGACGGAAAATCGGCGGGAGTTTAATTTCTGGTGGGACCCGGAGGCGGTGCATATCGTGCTGCGGGCGCCGTGGAAGAAGATTACGGTGACGACCGTGGACATTTCGGTGAAGACACGGATGACGAACGAGATGATTCAAAAGATTGCTGCGGCGGGGACTCCATCGGCCGCGTACATCGGGAAGTATTCGGATGAGGAGTATTTGTGGGATGAGTTGGCTGCGGTGGCCTGGTTGGACCCGAGCTTGATTACGAAGGAAGTGAGCTTGTACATGGACATGGATATTTCGCATACGGCGGGGTATGGGAATACGTTGGTTTGGACGGAAGAGGATCGCCCGGGACTGGGGGAGCAGTTGGTGAAGGTGCAGACGGATTTGGACAATGAGAAGTTTACGAAGCTGTTGATTCAGTTGCTTTCGGGAAAGGCGGGGAGGTAGGAAAGATCGGCGGGGTGAGGCGGAAGAGTGGGAAAACCCAAGAGCACAGCCAGGAATGGCTGTGCCACGGAAACGTAGCGAGCAGAGGCATTTGAGTGGTGGGGTTGGGTGGGTAAAGCGGCAGCTTCGCTGCCGCACTCAAAAGGGATGGTATGATTTGGTGTCCCGATTATTGGAGAGAATGCCCGGAGTTTTGGTGGCGGGCTAGGGTGGATGAGCACCTAAATGAATAACGAAGAACGCAAAGCTGCGCTGGAAGCGATTATTTATGCCGCGGATGAGCCGGCTACGATTGACCAGTTGGCGGCGGCATTGGGCGAAGAGAAGCTGGCAGTGCAATCGGCGCTGGACGAATTGGTTGCGAGTTATGCCGCAGAAGAGCGCGGGATTGAGATTCGGGCGGTGGCGGGCGGCTACAAGATGTATACGAAGCCGCAGCATCACGATGTGGTGCGGCGGTTTATCAAGTCGCTGCGGCCTCCCTTGCGCCTTTCGATGCCGGCGCTGGAGACGCTGGCGGTGATTGCGTACAAGCAGCCGGTGACGGCGCCGGAGATTTCGGATATTCGAGGGGTGAATACGTCGGGCGTGATTTCGACGCTGCTGGACAAGAAGCTGATTACGACGGCAGGACGCAAGGAAGTGATGGGGCGGCCGATTTTGTATAAGACGTCGAAAGAGTTTTTGATGAGGTTCGGGTTGAGCGACCTGGATGAATTGCCTAGCTTGAAGGAGTTTGAGGCGTTGGCACGCGAGGCGCTGGGGACGGATGAAGGAATTGCGCACGGAGACGTGACGGAAGAGCAGGTTGCGGAGTTGCATCCGGAAGTGGATGCGGCGCACGCAGCGGAAGCGCTGGATAGACATTCGCACGCTTCGGCGGCGGAAGCGATTGAGCACGTGGAGAAGGAACTTTCGGAGGCGGAAGAGTTTCGGGAACATGAGGCGCTGGCGACGGCGGAAGGAATGCCGAGCGGCCAGTTGGATGAAGATCCGCCACCTCCTAACGTGAAGACCACCACGGCCGGCGAATAAGAGCCAACCAAGAAAAGGCGCCCGCCTCAGAAGGCGGCCGCTACAAAGGCACAATGCAGGAACGATTGCAGAAAATAATTGCGCGAGCGGGGATTGCTTCGCGGCGTCATGCGGAGCAGTTGATTCTTTCCGGGCAGGTGCTGGTGAACGGAAGAGTCGTTACGGAGCTTGGGAGCAAGGCCGATCTGGAGAAGGACAAGATTGAGGCAGCGGGGCGGACGATCAAGGATGAGCAGCGCCGCTCGGTTTATATGTTGATGCACAAACCGGCGGACGTGGTTTCTTCGCTGGCGGATCCGGAGGGGCGGAAGAATTTGAGGAATTTGCTGCGGGGATTTCCGGAACGCGTGTATCCGGTGGGAAATCTGGAGTATGCGGCTACGGGACTGGTGTTTTTGACGAATGACGGCGATCTTGCGGCGAAGATGTTGAAACAGTGGGACCAGCTTGAGCAGGTGTATCACGTGAAGATCAAGGGGATGCTTACGCTTACGGATTTGGAGCGGCTGGGAAAAGAGATTGGGATTAAGATGCAGACGCTGCGGCAGCCGGATGCTAGCCGCGGGCATGTGGCGAATTATTGGTATGAGGTGCGGACGAAGGGCGCGAAGTTGGAGAAGTTGCGGCATTTGATGTTTCGCGAGCACCATCCGGTGGAGAAGGTGATGCGGGTGGGGTTGGGGCCTTTGACGGTGGAAGGGATTCCGCGGGGGAGATATCGGTTGTTGGATGAGCGGGAGGCGGAGGAGTTGAAGACGGGGAAGGTGGGAGAAAAGAAGAAGAAGAGGAAGAGAGCTTAACGCAGAGACGCAGAGGACGCAGAGAAGAGGAACCCAAGAGAAGATTTGGAAAGTTGTGGCGTTCGATCGTAAGAACCCACCCTTTCCGCCCGCGGCGGACGAAGAGTGGGGCAGCCTCAAGTTCATTTATCGGGTGATGTTAGATAGAAAACCCAAGAGCACAGGCCCTTCGGCACGGCTCAGGGTAAACAGGAATGCCTGTGCCACAAGCGCGGGAATAGGATTGGCGTATGGATTTTGGGCTTAGCGATCATCAGAAACTGATCAGGGAGACGGTGCGGGAGTTTATGGGGGCGGAGGTGCGTCCGCATGTGAAGGAATGGGAGCGGGGGGAGCACTTCCCTGTTGAGGCGATCCGGAAATTGGGGGAGATGGGCTGCTGCGGGATGTTGATGCCGGAGGAGTGGGGCGGGCCGGGGCTGGATACGATTTCGTATGTGCTGATGATCGAGGAAGTGGCGCGGGTGCATGCGGCGATGGCGACGGCGCTTTCTGTGACGAATTCGGCGGTGCAGTTGCCGCTGCTGGCGTTTGGGAATGGGGAGCAGAAGAACCGGTATTTGAAGCGGCTGGCGGCTGGGGAAATTTTAGGCGCATTTTGTTTGACGGAGCCGGCGGCGGGGTCGGATGCAGCCGGCATTCAGGCAACGGCGGTGCGTGATGGAGAGAATTACCGGATTAACGGGACGAAGACCTGGGTGACGAACGGATCAGCGGCGGGAGTTTTTGTTGTGTTTGCGAAAACGGATCCCGCGGCCGGGGGAAAAGGGATCACGGCGTTTCTTGTGGAGCCGGGATATCGGGGATTTAAAGTTGGGCGGCACGAGGACAAGATGGGGCAGAGGTCGTCGCCGTCGGTGGAGCTGCTGTTCAATGATTGCATGGTGCCGGTTGCGGGGCGGCTGGGAGAAGAGGGGCAGGGGTTGAAGATTGCGTTGAGCGCGCTGGATGGCGGGCGGATTGGGATTGCGGCGCTGGCGGTGGGGTTGGCGCAGGGGGCGCTGGATGAGTCCGTGAAGTTTGCGCGGGCGCGGGCTGCGTTTGGGAAGGCGATTGGGGAGTTTCAGGCGATTCAGTGGATGCTTGCGGATATGCATACGGAGATTGAGGCGGCGCGGGGGTTGGTGTATCAGGCGGCGTCGTTGAAGGATTCGGGCGGGCGGATGGGATCGGCGGCTTCGCGGGCGAAATTGTATGCGAGCGAGATGGCGAATCGCGTGGTGTATAAGGCGGTGCAGATTCATGGGAGCCAGGGATATTCGCGGGAGTCGGAAGTGGAGCGGATGTATCGGGATGCGCGGGTGATTCCGATTTACGAGGGGACGAGCGAGATTCAGAGAACGATTATTGCGCGGGATTTGTTGGGGAAGAGTTAGGAAAATCCAGAACAAGTTGAATGATTTTCGCGATTGGGTATGGGTGTGTTCAAGCTAAGGAAAAAGGAAGAGAGCTTAACGCAGAGACGCTGAGAGCGCAGAGAAGAAGACAGAATTGATGAACGGTGGATTGGTTGCCAGGGTCCCTCCACTCCGGTCGGGATGACAGAAAAAGAAAGAACGGAGACGGGGCCACTTGAAAGTGGCCGCTACGGGGCTGGAGAGAGGTGCTTGAGTTGGGCTACTTCGCGGATGGTTAGGGAGCGGAATTTGCCGGGAGGGACGTCGAGGACGAGGGGGCCGAGCTGGACGCGTTTGATTTTTTCGACGAGGAAGCCTACGGATTGGAACATGCGGCGGATTTGGCGGTTGCGGCCTTCGATCAGTGTGACTTCATACCAGGGGTTGGGGGCGTCTTCGTGGAGGCGGATTTTGGCGGGGGAGGTTTTCACGCGGCGGTCGTCGTCGAGGGTGATGTGGACGCCGGAGCGGAGACGCGCGAGGGATTTTTCATCGGGGCGGCCGCTGATTTTGACGAGGTATTTTTTGGGGACGTGAGAACCAGCTTTGGTGAGTTTTTGGGCTAGGGCGCCGTCGTTGGTGAGGAGGAGGAGTCCTTCGCTGGCGTAATCGAGGCGGCCGACGGGGTAGACGCGTTCGGGGAGAGGGCCGAGGAGTTGCATGACGGTGGGGCGGCCTTCGGGATCGCTGACGGTGGTGACGTAGCCTTTGGGCTTGTGGAGCATGAGATAGAGGAGGCGTTGGGAGGGCTTGACGGGTTTGCCGTCGACGCAGATGGTGTCGGTATCGGGGTCGGCTTTGGTGCCGAGTTCGGTGACGATTTGGCCGTTGAGGGTGACGCGGCCGGAGGTGATGATTTCCTCGGCTTTGCGGCGGGAGGCGATACCGGCGGAGGCGAGGATTTTTTGGAGGCGGGTTTGCATGGGGAGGAAGAGGATAACAGCGATCAGTGAACAGATAACAGGATGCGGGTCTCCTTAGAAGGTCATTTTACGATGGGATTTGGGTGGATGCGAGGCAGGGGGAGAAAAGATAACCCAGAGACACGGAGATCACGCAGAGAAGAGGCAGAGGGAAGAAAGATTCGGGGTAACGCATTTGATTGCGATTGGGTTGCAGGATTGCCACGGTCCCTCCACTGCGCGGCCCGACGCGCCATAAACCGGCGGGAAGAGAAAAATCGGGCCGCTCCGGTCGGGTTGACGGAAAAAGGCAAATACAAGAAGGCGGCGTAAAGCCGCCCCTACATGGAAGCGAAGAGATTATTGGCTGGGGGATTTTTTTTCGTGCGCTAGGCAGTCGTTGCAGATGCCGCCTACTTCGGTGCGGGAGACGGTTACTTGCATGTCGAAGTCGCGGGCGATCTGTTCCTTGAGCTGTTCGTAGAGGCGGGATTCGAATTCGCGGACTTTGCCGCAGCGGAGACAGGCTACGTGGATGTGGTCGCGGGGGCCGTGGGTTTCGTAGTAGTGGCGGTCGCCGCGGAGGTGGAGGAGGTCGAGTTCGTCGATCAGGCCTTCTTTTTTGAGGAGGTCGATGGTGCGATAGACGGTGACGAGATGGACGGCGGGGTCCATTTTCTGGGCGCGCTCGAGGATTTGATCGACGTCGAGGTGCTGCTCGGCGGTGTCCATGACTTCGAGGATGACGCGGCGCTGGCGGGTGAGGCGAATTCCCTTTTCGCGAAGGGTTTTCTGGAGGTGGCCCGTGGTTTCGGCGGAGTTGATGCGTTCGCCGGAAGAGACGCGATGTGTAGGAGAAGCGGACATGAAGGGATAGTTTAACAGGATTGGGGAGTGGGGGAAATTGGGCAGAAAGAGGAAGAATTAACGCAGAGGGCGCAGAGACGCAGAGTTCGCAGAGAAGAGGGGTGGCGAAGCGTGCCGATATTTGGACGGATATACAAAAATTACATCATCATGAATTCCGGCTGACCATCGGTTGTTTTCGTGCATCCAAGTTTATGTTTGGGTGACAAGGGGTGGATTTCGCGTTGACCGGGCCAACACCGAAATTTAGACTAATTTTGGCTGAAATTTATTACTGGAAAAGGTAGGTCCCAGCCCATGCATCGTTTCGCGGCAGTGATTTTGTGCTCTGTGTGTGTGTTCGCGGGAACAGCGCGCGGGCAAAGTGCAAGCATTGAGCCGATTCATGCACAACTGGGAGCGGTACTGACGTTTCACCTGCAAACCCGCCTGAATCCAACGGACAGAAATGAAATGGACGTGCTGCCGCGCGGGACGGTGATTCGCGTGAAAATGCTGAATGGCATTGACTCCAGCGTGGATCGCGATGGGAGCGAGTTTCACGGCGAGGTGGTGGATTCGGTTTCGGCGGGAAGCAAGGTGATCGTCCATTCGGAATCCGAGGTGCGTGGAATTCTGGTATTGCTCCGCAGCAAGAATCACCCGGAGGGTTTTCGATACGAACTGCTGGTCACACGCCTGACCGATCATGAAAAGACCTATGACCTGACGGCATCTCTGAATCCTTCTTTTTTTGACGCCGGCGCGCCTGCTCCGGCAGGTTCCAAGGCCGAAGCGCAGCGTGATGCGAGCATTAACAACGCTGGTTCCGCGAACTTGGCGGCTCCCCTGCACAATTAAAATCGTGGTTCTCCTTTGTCTGCCTGCGGCAGGCAGGCCACCGGCTATTTGAAAAAGGAAGAGAAAACGCGAAGAGCGGCTCGCGGACTCGCCGGGGCAGGATTTATCGCGTCCCTACAAGATTCTGGTTGACCGGGCAAGTTTTACCGCTCCTCTATGTGGTAGGAAGATAAGCACAGGAGTGTGAAGAGATTTCCAGTGCCAGTACTTCCCTATTCAGCAGGTTGAGCTAGCCGGGCATTTCGCAAGTTGAATAATCAAGGGGAGATAGCAGATTTGTGATTTTTTTCAATATATGTGGAGGTCCATCTGCAGTTCTGTGAGAACCAGTCAAAAACCACCTGGAGGCTGTAAAGATGAAGAAAGAACTGAAGATTATCTGGGCCGCCATGGCCAGCCTGATTCTTGTGGCAGTTGTATGCGCACTCCCCCCCGCACTCCCCAACAGTACGGCTGCAACACACGAGCAGACAGCCGCGCAGTCCATTTCCGGCAAAATCGCCGAGGTTCAAAAGACCTCGTTTACCCTGAGTATTGGACCGAGCCATACGATGTCCAACAAAGGCAATCAACTTCAAGAGTCAGCGCAACGGTCGATGACTTTCCAAATCGACAAGAATACGACGGTTGATGGCAAACTGCAGGTTGGGGCCAACGCCGACGTGACGTATCGCGAGGAAGAAGGCAAGTTCGTAGCGATCAACGTGCGCGTTTCCTGATTGGTTGATTTTCAACTGATTTGATTAAAGCAGGGTTTCTCCAGGTGAGTCCCACCAAGAGAAACCCTGCTTTTTTTTGCGCCGAGCAATGTGGCGGGAGGAGTCGCGGGCACCTTGCGAGAGGGTGTAACCTGTTGGTTCGAGGATTCGCAGATTATTTCCGTTGCCAGTTTACGGAGGCTAATTTGGATTTCGGTCCGCGAGTTGAGGGTTCCATAGAAGGCAGAAAACGACAGGAGGGCGGCGAAAAGCCGCCCCTACATTCGAGAGAGCACCCAAGAGCGGGCCGGGCGAGCCCGGCCCCTACAAAGACAAGAGAGGCGGGAGAGGGAGAAGAGAAAAAACCGCACCCTGGAAGACGCAGGCCCTTCGGCTTCGCTGAGGACTAAAGGCGCGGCACTCAGAACCTTAGGAGTGGGTTGGGAGTAGGCGGACTACGTCGTTGTACATTACGTAGGCGAAGAGGACTAGGAGAAAGACTAGGCCTACCTGGATGAAGCGCTCTTTGAAGGTTAGGCTGAAGTCGCGGCGGCGGATGCCCTCGAGGGCGAGGAGGAGAATGTTGCCGCCGTCGAGGATGGGAATGGGCATGAGATTGAGGATGCCGAGGTTGAGGCTGAGGGCAGCCATGAGGGTGATTACGGCGAACGTGCCTTCCTGGACGGCGTGGCCCGCTTCGCTGGCGATGCCGACGACACTTTGGAGTTGTTTGGCGGACATTTCGCCTGTGAGGAGCCGCTTCAACACGATGAGGATTTCGAGCGAGCCGCGCTCTGTAAAATTGGCCGCGGAAGCGAGCGACTGAGAGAAGCCCACCTTACGGAACGACCATTCCTGGCCGGGGCGAATGCCGATGACCCAGGCGGGTTCCCCTTTTTCGTTCTTATCCAAAATTGGCGTGAGGGTGAAGGTGAGAATTTTCGACCCGCGGCGAACGGTGACCTGAGCGGGCTTTCCCCCGTTTTTCTGGATCGCGGTGACCATTTCCTGCCAATTATTCAGGCGCTGGCCATTCATGGTTTCGATGATGTCGTCGCGACGAATGCCTGCGATCGAGGCTGGCTTGCTTTTGTCCAGATAGCCGACGAGAGGTGTGTTCGGCGGATAGCCAAAGAGGTGCTCGGGATCCTTCATGCCGGAAGTGGAAACGGTCAAGGAGCGAACGGCGCCCTGATGGTCGAGAGTAATTTGAATATCGCGAGGTTCGGGGCCCTTGCTGAATACTGATTCGACCGTACCCCAGGTGGGATTGGGAATGCCGTTTAGAGAGACGATGCGGTCGCCCGGAGTTACGCCCTGCTTGGCTAGCGGAGAATCGGCTTGCAGGCTGAGGATTACGAGCGGCTGGTCGTTGTACTTCGGATAAGGATCGCCCTTGACCAGGAAATAGCCGGTGAGAAGCACGAGTGGAAAAATGAGATTGATCGCGGGGCCGGCGACGGAGATTAACGCGCGTTGCCAGCGGGGCTTGGACATGAGTTCGTCGGGAGCGCCGGTGGGGAGTTGTTCGCCGGAATCGATTTCGGAGATGTCCTGTCCGGCCATGCGGACGTAGCCGCCGAGAGGGATGGCGCTGATTCGCCAGTCGGTGGCACCCCACTTGAAGCCGAAGAGGCGGGGGCCGAAGCCGATGGAGAAGACGTCGACGCGAACGCCGAAGTAGCGGGCGACGATGAAATGTCCCCACTCGTGAACGAGGATGAGAACGCCGAGGACAAGTAAGAAGCCGAATGCGATATTCATGCCGGAATAAATCCCTTTCGTGACTCAATACAAGTTTCGCATAGTTAGATGCGTTGGGGAAAGTTTTCGATTTGCGGTGGGAAGTCATTAGTTATTAGTAGTTTTCAGTTAGAGATAAGAGTCGATCAGCGAATACATCACAGGGAGCAAGAGGTCATCCGACGAGTGCGGCTAGGGAGTCCGGCCCGGAGCGCTTGCACATACTGTAAGTTGAGGTCCTGCGCCCATCCTCGTCGGATGGGCGCAGGATGACAAACGCTTTCTTGTTTACACCACCGATTAGGAAGAGGCGAACAGATAACAGATAGCAGGAGGCGGGATTGGGTGGTGCGTTAAGGGATGGTCCCGGAGGAGGGAGTCGAACCCACACGGGGAGTGATCCCCGGCAGATTTTGAGTCTGCTGCGTCTGCCAGTTCCGCCACTCCGGGAGAACCTATA
>Ga0137418_10006775_pt1 | contig 10530 bp, 10 predicted proteins | sample CZODoug3_1_2_16f_FD_122242 | JGI IMG/M metagenome (GOLD analysis project Ga0137418, IMG submission 122242) | Vadose zone soil fungal communities from Angelo Coast Range Reserve, California, USA - CZODoug3_1_2_16fungal (Hybrid Assembly) | ecosystem: Environmental > Terrestrial > Soil > Vadose... | reverse complement strand
GCGCGCTACGGCCGCACCTTGTTCGACAAACGCATGATGCCGGCGAGTCTCGATCACGCGATGTGGTTTCACCGGCCATTCCGTGCCGACGAATGGCTGCTTTACGCCCAGGACTCGCCGAGCGCGCGGGGCGGGCGCGGCCTGACCCGCGGCATGATCTTCAAACAGGACGGCACGCTGGTGGCTTCGGTCGCGCAGGAAGGCTCGCTGCGCGAACGCAAATAGCCCCACGTTACGCGTCAAGTTCAACGAGTTCGAATTGCGACACGTACCAGGTGGCGTACCAGCGCATCACCCAGGGGATCGGAATGATCAGCGCCGAGCCGACACCGAACACCACGGTCCGCCACAGCACTTCCAGCCCCGTCGCAATGAAGACGATCTCGCGCTGCGTGCCGATGACGTTGCGGCAGTTCCATCGCATCCACGCGGTGATGACCCACGCCCAGCCGATGATGGTGATGAAGGACAGATACATCAGGACATGCCAGCCGACATAGGTCAACGCGCTGCCCTCAAACGAGATCGGGAGCTGGCGGCCCTGCGAACTGATATTGGCGGCGATCCATCGCACGGTCATCCAGGACAGAAACCCCTGAACCGGAATCGAGAGGTATTTAAGCGCAGTGACGCCGGTCAATCCGATATAGGTCAAAAGCGCCATCGCGACGAAGATATACCAGATGTCGCCGACCCGGCCGGTGAAGGCGAGGTTGGGCCGGCCCGGCACATGGAGCCGGGAAATCATCCACTGGTAGACGTTCGTCGCCACCCAGGGCGCCGGGATCACCAGCAGAAATCCGATCACGAACACCAGGCCACGGCCGAGCAGGTCCCACAGGCCAACGTCGATCGAAAGCTGCCCGCCGCCTGGGCCGCCCGCGCTGGTCAGCGCGCCTCCGGAATGCGCGAAAGCCGGCGCTCTCGATGCGCCTGAAAGAAGACCGGGGATATCGCCGGCCTTTTGCCAATCCGCCATGCCCTCGGTCCAGACCAGCGTCTCCGCCGTGACCATTCCTCTGCCGACGAACTCGCGGAGCTGAACTTCGGGGTAAGGACCCTGCTGCTTGCCTTGGGACGCAAAAAACCAGGATCGGTTCGACATTTCATCCCCTTACGCGTGGTGGCGGCGAGCGGGCTGACAAGCCTGCTGGCGGCAAAACCGGATTTTGGCGGATTATCCCCGTGTCTGTACAGGCAGGCTACCCAGCGGGAGCGAGTTGCGGCAACCGTTTTTCGGCCGGGCCTGCAACTTTTTGTGCCATTCGCACAAAAAGATGCCAGACTTGAAGATGCCAGACTTGCGCGGCGCGCCAATCAAGGCGCGACCTGCTTTTCCGTTTCCTGAGAAATGAAGGCCTGACCATGAAGCTCGTTGTCGCCATTATCAAACCATTCAAGCTTGACGAGGTGCGCCAGGCCCTCACCGCGATCGGGGTTACCGGCATGACCGTGACCGAGGTCAAGGGTTACGGCCGCCAGAAAGGCCACACCGAGGTCTATCGCGGCGCCGAATATGTCGTGAATTTTCTGCCGAAGCTGCGGATCGAAATCGCCGTCGCCTCCAATCTCGCCGACAAGGCGGTGGAGGTCATCACCTCCAGCGCACGCACCGGACAGATCGGCGACGGCAAGATCTTCGTAACGCCGATCGATCACGCCTTGCGGATCCGCACCGGCGAAACCGACAGCGACGCGCTCTAGAGTCTTATTCAACTGCGTTGAAGATGCCTCTGGCGTCTTTTTGCTTGAGCATGATGTCCGCGCAAACGCTTCGCGTTTGTCGCGAGGGAAAACCGGTTTCCACCCCGCATCAAGTGCGGGGCAGGCTTTTTCCGGATCATGCTTTGAATGCTGGAAACTTCAGCCGCATCCGGCAACGACGCTCGGCGTGCGATCAATAGACCATGACAGGTTGGGGGAATACCATGGGGGCACCTCCGTGTCGTGCCGCTGCGGGTCTCCCGCGAACATGAACTGGAAGGCCTCGACATTTCGCAGCACGGCGAGGCCTTGCAATGAAATCCTCCATCTAAATACCATTTCGCTGCCCTCGCTGTGAGCAAGATTATGTCGAGAGCCTGTCCTGCCTGTTAATTGAGCAGGCTTGACTAGATTTTGGGCGCGACCGAATAACGCAGGTGCGTCCGAATTCAGCAAACGTCGAAAAGGTCCGCGTTCATAATCCGTTAGGGAACGCGGCCGATCTGGCACGGCATTTGATTCTATGGGTGCTGGCTGTGCCCGCGTAGTGAACTTTCTCCGCGTGGTGAACCTCAGTCGAGAACGCCCGGTCGTGTCTGGACCGGGCCCAAGCGGGGATAGGACCCATGAAAATTGTTATGGCGATCATCAAGCCATTCAAGCTCGAAGAAGTCCGTGACGCCCTGACCGCCATTGGCGTTCACGGACTCACGGTGACGGAAGTCAAGGGATATGGCCGGCAGAAGGGCCACACGGAAATTTATCGCGGTGCTGAATATGCGGTGAGCTTCCTGCCCAAAATCAAGATCGAGGTCGCTGTCGCCTCCGACCAGGTCGACAAGACCATCGAAGCCATCACGTCGGCAGCCAAAACCGGACAAATCGGCGACGGCAAGATCTTCGTCATCAACCTCGACCATGCGGTTCGCATCCGCACGGGAGAGGCCGATGCCGCGGCACTCTGATTTCGCGCTCAACCTTTTCCAATCAGGAGTAAAACAAATGACGTTCAAACGTCCCTATAGCGCGGGATTGACGGCTCTCGCAGTCGGCCTGTTTGCCGCGAGCGCCGCCTACGCCGAGCCTACGGTCAACAAGGGAGACAACGCCTGGATGCTGACATCGACAGTGCTGGTGCTGTTGATGACGATCCCGGGCCTCGCACTATTCTACGGTGGCCTGGTCCGTTCCAAGAACATGCTCTCGGTGCTGATGCAGGTGTTTTACACCGTCTGCATCGTCATCATCCTCTGGGCGCTGTACGGTTACAGCCTCGCCTTCACCGGCGGCTCGGACTTCATCGGCGGCTTCTCGAAGGCCTTCCTGATCGGGGTGACGCCGGACTCCAAGGCCGCGACGTTCAGCGTCGATGCCAACATCGCGGAACTCGTGTACGTCTGCTTCCAGATGACGTTCGCGGCGATTACCCCCGCCCTCATCGTCGGCGCGTTCGCCGAACGCATGAAGTTCTCGGCGGTGGCGCTGTTCATCCCGCTCTGGGTGACGCTGATCTATTTCCCGATCGCGCATATGGTTTGGTACTGGGCTGGACCGGACGCGATCTCGGATGCGGTCAAGGCGCTTGCTGCTGCGGGTGACGCGGCGGCGAAGACCGCGGCGCAGGCCAAACTCGATGAAGTCAACGCCGACGCCGGCTGGGTCTTCAAGAAGGGCGCGATCGACTTCGCAGGCGGCACCGTGGTGCACATCAACGCCGGCATCGCAGGCCTGGTCGGCGCGCTGCTGATCGGCAAGCGTACCGGTTACGGCAAGGACCTGATGGCTCCGCACTCGCTGACCATGTCCATGATCGGCGCCTCGCTGCTCTGGGTCGGCTGGTTCGGCTTCAACGCCGGATCGAACCTCGAAGCCAATGGCGGTGCAGCCCTCGCCATGACCAACTCCTTCGTCGCGACCGCGGCGGCGGCGCTGTCATGGATGTTCGCGGAGTGGATCATCAAGGGCCACCCTTCCGTGCTCGGCGCGATTTCGGGCGCGGTGGCGGGACTTGTCGCGGTCACGCCCGCGGCCGGTTATTCCGGTCCGATGGGAGCGATCGTGCTCGGCCTCGTGGTCGGCGTGGTCTGCCTGTTCTTCTGCACCGTGATCAAGAACGCGCTCGGCTACGACGACTCGCTCGACGTGTTCGGCGTCCACTGCATCGGCGGCATCGTCGGCGCGCTCGGCACCGGCATCCTGGTGAATCCGGCCCTCGGTGGCGCGGGCATCATGGATTACACCACCGGCAAGATCGCCGACTACGACTTCGCGGCGCAGATGGTCTCGCAAACCTGGGGCGTCTGCACCACGCTGGTGTGGTCGGGCGTCGGTTCGGCGATCATCTACAAGGTCGTCGATGTCATCGTCGGCCTGCGTGCCACCGTCGAGGTGGAGCGCGAAGGTCTCGACATCACCGAGCACACCGAACGCGCCTACAACATGTAACTGCTCTCCCGGGGCGCGATCTCACAAGATCGCGCCCAGAACTACGGTTTGGGCACATACCCGGCAATGCCCAGACCGTCGAGGGGCTCCAGCGCAAGTTGGAGCCCCTTTCTTTTTGCGGTGGCGCCTGAGGACGCGGCCGAAGGCGAAAGGCCCGGGGCAGGGCGAAGCAAAAAGGGGATTGCCAAAGCAAATCCGCTGGCGTCGAAATGGCGGGTGACAAGACGGGAGGGAAGAACGTCATGAAACTGGAAGGCGGATGCTATTGCGGCCGGGTGCGCTATGTGGCCGAGGGCAAGCCGATGATGAAGGCGCAATGCCATTGCCGCGAGTGCCAATATATCACCGGCGGCGCGCCCAACATGTTTGTCCTGATGCCGACCGATAGCTTCAGCTATACCGCGGGGGCGCCCAAACAATTTACGCGCAGCGATCTTGAACGCGCCGTGACGCGGGACTTTTGCGCCGAATGCGGCACGCATCTGGTGACGCGGCCGACGGTTGTGCCTGCCGTGGTCCTGAAGGTCGGCACGCTCGACGATCCCAGCCTGTTCGGCAGCCCGCAGATGGCGATCTACACCATCGACAAACAGGCTTTCCACCAAATCCCCGAGGGCATGCCGAGCTTCGAGCGGCTGCCAAAACGGTGACGCAGGCGTCAATCCCCTGACAGCCGCGACCCGGCTTCGCCGGCAGCGCAGCGTCAAAATAGCGCCCCGATGCTGCGGCAATAAATTGGCAAACACGTGGCTGGCGTCATTGGTTAATCGCGTCTTAACCTCGCCGTATCTATGGTGGTCTGATCCATTTCCGGCCGGTCTCATGCGACCGGCTGCCCAACAGTGCTGGCGCTTTACGTATGGCAATGACCGCTTTATCCCGTGCGCCGCAGGGCACTGGCAGTCAGGAAAGCGAACGCTCGCCATTCGCGCGGCTGACCGAACTCCTGGCTCCGTATCAACCGGCTAAACCATTGATTACGCTATCATTGGGCGAACCGCAGCACCCGGTGCCCGGGTTTGTCGGTCCGGTGCTGGCCAAACATACCGCCGAATTCGGCCGCTATCCCGTTGCCAAGGGCATTGAACCGTTCCGGCGGGCGGCGGCGAACTGGCTTTCCACCCGGTTCAACCTGCCGCGGGCGGTAGATCCCGAGACCGAGCTTCTGGTGCTGAACGGCAGCCGCGAGGGCCTGTTTTTCGCGGCGATCACGGCGGCGCGCTATGTCGGCGAGCGTACAGGCAGGCCTGCGATCCTGCTGCCGAATCCGTTTTATCCGGCCTATGGCGCCGGCGCCCGGGCGGCGGGCTGCGAGCAGATCTATCTGCCGACCACGCTCGCCAACGGATTTCTCCCCGACCTCGATGCGCTGGATGACGCCACTCTGGCGCGAACGGTGGCGATCTTCATCGCCTCGCCGGCGAATCCGCAGGGCGCCGTGGCCTCGCGCAATTATTTCACCCGCCTGAAGACGCTCGCCGATCGTTTCGGCTTCATGATCCTGAGCGATGAGTGCTATTCGGAGATTTATACCAAGCAAGCGCCCGGCAGCATGCTGGAATGCGCCGGACCTGATTTTACCAATGTGGTTGCGTTCCAGTCGCTGTCGAAGCGTTCGAACCTGCCGGGCATGCGGGTCGGCTTCGCCGCCGGCGACAGGAAATTTCTCGGCATGTTTCACGAACTGCGCAATGTCGCCGCACCCCAGGTGCCGGTGCCGCTGCAGCATGTCGCGGTCGCGGCCTACAGCGACGAGGCCCATGTCGAGGAAAACCGGCGGCTCTACCGGATCAAGTTCGATCTGGCCGACCAGATTCTCGGCAACCGCTATGGCTATCATCGCCCCGCCGGCGGCTTCTGCGTCTGGCTCGATGTATCGGCCCGCGGCGGCGACGAAGCGGCGACGGTGAAACTCTACAAGGACGGCGGCGTGCGCGTGGTGCCCGGAAGTTATCTGGCGCGGCAGCAACCCGACGGCAGCAATCCCGGCGCCGGCTTTATTCGCCTGGCGCTGGTGCAAGACAGTGAAACAACAGCCGAGGCGTTGCACCGGCTGGTCGAAATTCTGGATTAGTCGCAGGGCCCCATGAGCATGCCAGCGATCGAACGCGTCATTCCCCTGGTCGGCCATTTGCCGGCGGCGATCCGCGAGGCGCTGGCGCGGCGGTTGCGCGAACTCACGGGCCTCGCCTTGTTGTCGGTTTCCGGCGTCGGGGCGGCGGCGCTGATGACGTGGTCGGTGCAGGATCCCAGCCTCAGCCACGCGACGTCGCGCGCCATCCGCAACATCGTCGGCTATCCCGGCGCGATCTTCGCCGATCTCATGATGCAGATTCTCGGCCTCGGCGCGATCATGCTGATCCTCCCGGTCGCGGTATGGGGCTGGCGCATGCTGACCCATCGTACCTTCGACCGCGAAGCGGTGCGGCTCGGGTGCTGGATCCTCTGCACGGTGATATCGGCGGGCTTTGCAAGCTGCTGGGCCCGTGGCGGGGCATGGCCGCTGCCGACCGGGCTTGGCGGCGTCGTCGGCGACGCGTTGGTGCGCACGCCCGCCGTGGTGTTCGGTCCGCCGGGCATCGTCTATCGCCTCGTGCTCGGGATTATCCTTTTCACCGCTGTGGTTGCGACATTCCTGATCGCCAGTGGCATGGGCTCGCGTCCGCAGGAAGACGAACTGACCCCGATCGCGGATGACGACGCGCCGTTCGTGGAAGAAGAGGATGACGGCTCGGTCTCGCTGGGATGGGCGTTCCATGCCGTGATGAGCGCCAAGGCGCGGGTGTGGCGGATGCTGGTCCGCGCTTACAGCTGGCTGGTCTCAAGCGCGCCGCCGCCTCGCACCTCGTTCGAACGTCACGAGCCAAATCTGGGCGGTCGCGCGGCTCCGTCATTGGCCCCTCAGGCCGAAGACGATTTGGACGAAGAAGAGGAAGACGAAGACGAAATTCCGGCAGCCCGCGCGCCGCGCAAGAAGGCCGCGCCGAAGGCCCCCGCGCGCAAATCCTGGTTCGAACTGCCGCCGGTTTCCGTGCTGACCGCGCCGAAGGCTTCGGATCGCCAGCCGCTGAGCAAATCCGATCTGGATACCAACTCGCGGGCGCTGGAAGGCGTGCTCGGCGACTTCGGCGTCCGCGGTGAAATCGTCAAGGCCCATCCCGGACCGGTGGTGACGCTGTACGAACTCGAGCCCGCGCCCGGCATCAAGTCCTCGCGCGTCATCGGACTGTCCGACGACATCGCGCGTTCGATGAGCGCGCTGTCGGCGCGTGTCGCCGTCGTTCCCGGCCGCAACGCCATCGGCATCGAACTGCCGAACCCGCATCGCGAAAAGGTTTATTTGCGCGAATTGCTCACGGTCAAGGACGGCAACGAGTCGGTGGCAAAACTTCCGCTTTGTCTCGGCAAGAACATCGGCGGCGAATCCATCATCGTCGATCTCGCACGCATGCCGCATCTGCTGATCGCGGGCACCACCGGCTCCGGCAAATCGGTCGCCATCAACACCATGATCCTGAGCTTGCTTTATCGATTGAGGCCGGAACAATGCCGGCTCATCATGGTGGACCCCAAGATGCTGGAATTGTCGGTCTACGACGGAATTCCGCATCTGCTCGCGCCGGTCGTCACTGATCCAAAGAAGGCGATCATTGCCCTGAAATGGGCGGTGCGGGAGATGGAGGATCGCTATAAGAAGATGGCGAAGCTCGGGGTGCGCAACATCGACGGCTACAACGTCAGGCTCGCGGAGGCGCGTGCCCGCGGCGAGGTGCTGTCACGGACGGTGCATACCGGCTACGACCCGGAGAGCGGAGAGGCCATCTACGAGAAGGAAGAATTCGATTACGAGCCGCTGCCCTATCTGGTGGTGATCGTCGATGAGATGGCGGACCTGATGATGGTGGCTGGAAAAGACATCGAAGGCGCAATTCAGCGCCTTGCTCAGATGGCGCGGGCGGCCGGCATCCACGTGATCCTGGCAACGCAGAGGCCGTCGGTGGATGTCATCACCGGAACCATCAAGGCTAATTTTCCGACTCGCATTTCCTTCCAGGTGACCTCCAAGATCGACAGCCGGACCATATTGGGCGAACAGGGCGCCGAGCAGCTGCTCGGTCAAGGCGACATGCTCTACATGGTCGGAGGTGGGCGAATCAGCCGCATTCACGGTCCATTCGTGTCCGACGATGAGGTTGAAAAGGTCGTGCGCCACCTCAAATCCCAGGGTCAGCCGCAGTACCTGGACGCGGTCACGGCCGAGGACGGCGTGGAGGGCGAGGACGGCGCCATATTCGATTCGACCGGCATGGGCGGCGCCGAGGGCACCGACCTCTACCAGCAGGCCGTCCAAATCGTGGTCCGGGACCGCAAGGCGTCGACCAGCTATATTCAGCGCCGATTGCAGCTCGGCTATAATCGCGCCGCCTCTCTCATTGAACGGATGGAAAAGGAAGGCGTGGTGGGCCAGCCAAATCATGCCGGCAAGCGCGAAATCCTGGTTGGCGGCGAGGATGACGAAGGCTATTGACTAAGCGTTAAGCGCGACAAAATGAGCCGAGAAATCGCCGTCAGATCCGGTTCATATCCCGTCGCAGACTTGTGGATTTCGGAGGTGAACATGAAATCGGCCCGTTCGGCGGCGTTGGCGGCGGCTCTGCTCATCGCGGCGCCCGAGTTAGCAGCGGCGCAGGGCATTCCGCTCCCGCAGCCGGCGCCGAGGAGCCGCAACCAACCCGCTCGTCCGCCGGCGCTGCCAACCGACGCCGCCGGGCGTCCGATTCCTGTACGCCCCGGCGAGTCCGTTCCCTACGACGGGTCTCAGTCTCAACGCGTCCTTGTGGACCGGGTCAGCACTTATCTCTCGTCCTTGCAGACCCTCATCGGTGATTTCGTGCAGATCGGTCCGGACGGCGGACGATCGATTGGAAAATTCTATATCCAGAAGCCCGGCAGGGTGCGATTTGATTACGACCCACCAAGCCCGATCGAACTCATCGCGGATGGCTCGTCGGTGGTCGTGCGCGATCGCAATCTTGCAACGCAGGATCTTTATCCGCTGTCGCAGACGCCCCTGCGGTACCTGTTGGCGGAACAGATCGATTTGGCGCGCGACACCAATCTCGTTGCGGTGTCGCAGGACAACACCTTCATCACCGTCACGATTGAGGAAAGGCAGATCCTGATTGGGACCCACCGGCTGGTGCTCATGTTTGGGGCCAAGGACACGCAGTTGCGCCAGTGGACGGTGACCGATCCGCAGGGCTACGAAACAACGGTTGCGGTCTACAATCTCGACGTCTCTCACCGGCCGGACTCTAGTCTGTTCACGATCAACTACGGACTCAGGTTTCAATAAGAGGCCTAATGAGGCCTCCAGCATCCCGCATGAATTTGAAGATCACGACCTGGAACATCAATTCGGTGCGCTTGCGCATCAACCTCGTGGCAAAATTCATCAAAGCCGCACGACCTGATGTGATCTGCCTTCAGGAAACCAAGTGTCCGGACAGCAAATTTCCGCTCAAGCGCTTCGCCCGGCTCGGTTACCCCCATGCGGCCCTCAATGGTCAAAAGGGACATCATGGCGTCGCGAACCTGTCGCGGCTGCCTCTGGATTCAATCGACGCCCGCAACTACTGCGGCAAGTCGGACAGCCGGCACCTCTCGGTGACGATCGGCGAACGCGCCGGCCTCGTTGACCAATTGACAGTGCATAATTTTTACGTCCCGGCCGGCGGCGACGAGCCCGATCCGGCGAATAACGAAAAGTTCGCTCACAAGCTTGCTTTTTTGGACGAGATGCGGGCTGCACCGGATATGTGTCTTGGCAGCGCTGATCGGGCAATCCTCGTCGGTGATCTCAATGTCGCGCCGCTCGAGCACGACGTGTGGAGCCACAGGCAAATGCTCAAAGTCGTCTCGCATACGCCGGTCGAATGCCAAAGGCTTGCCGCTGTGCAGAAGGCCGGGGGATGGTTCGACGTCTTGCGGGCGTTCGTGCCGGAGCCGGCCAAACTTTATACGTGGTGGAGTTACCGGGCTCACGATTGGGAAGCCGCCGACCGCGGGCGTCGCTTGGATCACATCTGGGTAAGTCCGGCCATCGCGGGTCGGGTTTCGGGCATGACAATAACCAAGCAGGCGCGCGGTTGGACTCAGCCTTCGGACCACGTCCCGGTGACCGCCGTGATCGAGCTGTGAATGCCGATTTCGCGTAGAGATCATTCTGCGCAAACAGCGTGAGTGCGCCCCGCCCCCTACCTTGAAGGCCAAGCGGCGCGGGCTCGATATCGAGGCAATAGGACCGGCACTTTTTGTTTTTGATTCAAAGTGCGCTTATCGCGGTTTCTACTGGCAGGAACAATGTGCGCGATCCGATAG
>Ga0137418_10006774_pt1 | contig 10530 bp, 8 predicted proteins | sample CZODoug3_1_2_16f_FD_122242 | JGI IMG/M metagenome (GOLD analysis project Ga0137418, IMG submission 122242) | Vadose zone soil fungal communities from Angelo Coast Range Reserve, California, USA - CZODoug3_1_2_16fungal (Hybrid Assembly) | ecosystem: Environmental > Terrestrial > Soil > Vadose... | reverse complement strand
GCTCACTCGATTGATCAACGCGGCGTTTGTGGTGGAGCAGGTGGTCTTTGACGGCAATCGCGTGGATGACTTGGGAGTTCGCGCGTACATGAGCGGCGGCACGTTTCTGGTGGCGGAAGATTCCGGTGGATTGGCGGGATGCGTTTACATTGAGACCCGCAGTGATCGCAGCTACCTGGGGCTTCTTTCGGTGCAGCCCGCGCGGCAGGGGGCGGGGCTCGGACGGCAATTGGTAGCGGCGGGAGAAAATCTTGCGCGCGAATCAGGTTCCCGCGTAATGGATTTGCGTGTCATCAGCGCGCGCGGCGAGAAATTGTTGCCATTCTATCAACGGCTCGGTTACAAGGTCGCTCGGACCGAACCTTTCCCCGCGAATTTAATTGCCAAAGTGCGCTCGCATTACATTCTGATGTCCAAGCCACTGGTGTAAGCGTCGGACTTGTCGCCAAGATTCGCATGCGTGTGCTTGCGATGCTCAAAAAAAGACACGGCCTGGAAATAAGCTTGCGAACTCGCAACCAATTTTCAAACTCAGCCGATTTGAGGCAGAATACGGGCGCTGTCAATGTGTCGAGGAGGATGGATGAATCGCAGGAGTATCATCGCGGGAATGTTGTTTGCGGGTGTGTCGCTCGCGCCGTTTCGAACGCGCGTCATTGCGGATGAGCAGCCATTGTTTGGCTATTCGGCGGAGTCTTCGAGGGCTGAGCGGCAATGGGAAGAAAAGCTTCGTGCGATTCCCAGCCCGGAAAATCTGCGTTCCTACATGCAGCATCTTTCCGCCCGTCCGCATAACGTCGGCTCCATGTATGACAAGGAAAACGCGGAGTGGATTCTGGCGAAGTTCAAGGAGTTTGGGCTGGATGCGCACATCGAGCAGTTCGATGTGCTGTATCCCACGCCGAAAGAACGCGTCATCGAGTTGGTTGACGGCGGCCCGAAATTTGTGGCCAAGCTGCAGGAACCGCCGGTTCCCCAGGATCTCACCTCCAACCAGCAGAGCGAGCAGTTGCCTACCTATCACGCCTATTCGATCGACGGCGATGTCACCGCGCCACTGGTGTATGTGAACTATGGCGTTCCAGAAGATTACGAGCAGCTCGAGCGCATGGGTGTTTCCGTGAAGGGCGCCATTGTGATCGCGCGGTACTTTCATTCCTGGCGCGGAATCAAGCCCAAAGTGGCCGCCGAGCACGGAGCCGTCGGCTGCATCATTTACTCCGATCCGCATGAGGATGGTTACGTCCAAGGCGACACGTTTCCGAACGGAGCATGGCGTCCGAAGGATGGCGTGCAGCGCGGCAGCGTTGCGGACATGCCGATCTATCCTGGCGATCCCCTGACGCCGGGAATCGGCGCCACCAAGAATGCCAAGCGCTTGGACATCAAAGATGCTGCGACGATTACGAAGATTCCCGTGCTGCCAATTTCTTATGGCGATGCGCAGCCGCTGCTGGCCGCGCTGGCCGGGCGGGTTGCGCCGGATGGCTGGCGCGGTGGCCTGGGCATTACCTATCACATCGGGCCGGGCCCCGCGAAAGTTCATCTGAAAGTGATATCGAATTGGCCCATCAAGCCGGTCTATGACGTCATCGCGAAAATTCCCGGCTCGGCGTTTCCAGACGAGTGGGTGATTCGCGGGAATCATCACGATGCCTGGGTGAATGGCGCGGAAGATCCGACGTCTGGCATGGTTGCGGTGCTGGAAGAAGCGCGGGCGTTCGGCGAACTGCTCAAATCAGGATGGAAGGCGAAGCGCACGATTATTCTGTGCGCGTGGGACGGCGAGGAACCGGGCTTGCTCGGCTCCACGGAGTTTGCCGAGGAGCATTACGATGAGTTGCGGGCGCATGCCGTGGCCTACATAAACTCCGACAGCAACGGGCGGGGTTATCTGGGCGTGGAAGGATCGCACACGCTGGAGAAATTCAGCAACGACATCGCGCGAGACATTTCCGATCCGGAGACGAAACTTTCCGTTTGGAAACGCGACCGTCTGCGCGAAATCGCTCACGCGAAATCCCCCGAGCAGCGCAAGGAAATCCGCGAACGGACGGACCTGCGCATTCCGGCACTGGGTTCCGGATCGGACTATACAGCGTTTCTGCAGCACGATGGCGTCGCTTCCCTGAATATCGGATTCGGCGGGGAAGACGGCGGCGGCATCTATCATTCCATCTACGACGATTTTTACTGGTACACGCATTTCAGCGACACGGATTTTGTTTATGGCCGCGCGCTGGCGCAAACCGGCGGAACCGCGGTCATGCGCCTGGCCGATGCGGAGCTGCTGCCGTTCGAATTCGGCGACTTCGCGGACACCGTGCAGACCTACGTGAAGGAACTGAAGGCGCTGTCGCAGAAAACGCAGGATGACATTGGCGAGCGCAATCGCGAGATCGAGGAAGGCGTTTTCAAGGCCACGGACGATCCGCGCCACCCACTCGTTGCTCCCGCCTCGGAGACTGTTCCGCCGCACTTGAATTTCGCGCCACTCGAGAACGCTACCGAGGAACTCGCGCGCAGCGCCGCCGAATACCGCAAAGCGCTGGAGCAGGTCGGCGCCAATGGCGGCGCTCAACTCGCTTCCGCCTCGCTCGCCGAAGTAAACCATTTGCTGATCGAAAGCGAGCGCAAGCTAACCACGTCCGCCGGATTGCCGAACCGGCCGTGGTTCAAGCACCAGCTCTACGCGCCAGGCTTCTACACCGGCTACGCGGTGAAGACCGTGCCCGCCGTGCGCGAAGCCATCGAGCAGAAGCAATGGAAACAGGCCGATGAAGCTATCGTGGTAGTCGCCGGCGTTTTGCGCGACGAAGCCGCGCTCATTTCCTCCGCCGCAGCCAAGCTCGCCGCGGCAAAGTGATCTCCGGAGCGGCGCTGTAAGGCTCGTCTGAATTATTGCGGAGGCACGCACATCCCCTCATACAACCTGGCCATCGTGGGTTTTGGAAATGTGGGCAAGGCACTTCTGCGCCTGCTCATCTCGAAAGAAACGGAAATTCGGCGGCGCTATGACGTGCGCTGGCGCCTGACCGGGGTCGCTACGCGCCGCAACGGCTGGCTCGCTGATCCGGACGGCCTAAATCCGCTGGCCATACTGAATGGGCGCTGGCCGGCGCAGCACCACAGTTTGCAGGCGGGGAACGCCCGCGAATGGCTCGAACACGCCAAGGCAGATGTGTTTTTTGAGGCCAGTTCGCTGAACGTGCACACCGGTCAACCTGCCATCGATCACATCAAAACTGCGCTGGATCTGGGCGCTCACGCCATCAGCGTTAACAAGGGGCCGATCGTGCATGCGCTCAGCGAACTGACCTCCTGGGCGCGAGAGAAGGGCAAGAAGTTTTTGTATGAAGCGACGGTGATGGACGGTGTGCCGATTTTCTCCATGTTCCAACTCGGCTTGCCCGCTACGGAGCTGCGCGGCTTTTCCGGCGTGCTGAACTCCACCACAAATGTTGTGCTTACGGAAATCGAGAAGGGGCGTTCCTTTGAGGAAGGCGTCCGGCGGGCGCAGGCTATCGGCGTTGCGGAAAGCGATCCGAGCGCGGACTTGGACGGCTGGGATGCCGCCGTGAAAGTCGCCGCGCTCGCGATTGTCTTAATGAACGTGCCGTTGCGGCTCGAGCAGGTGCGGCGCACCGGCATTCGCGAACTCAGCGAGGAAAAAATCCGCTCCGTGCGCACGTCGGGCATGCGCTACAAGCTAGTTTGCCGAGCGGAGCGGCGCGGTGACGGGGTGGACTGTAGCGTGCAGCCAGAGTTGCTGCTCGCCTCCGATCCCCTCGCGAACTTGGAAGGCACGAGCTCCGCGGTGCGCTTCGATTTGGACGTGTTCGGCCTATCGCTGGTGGAGCACAATCCGGGAATCGAAGCGACCGCGTACGGCCTGCTGGCGGATTTTCTTCGCGCCGTTTGCGGCTAGCTCGCCGCGCTTCAACGCTTGTATTTCGCCGCATACGCCGGCGTCGGAATCGCCGGGTCGCACCGCTCATCGCGAATGGGGGCTTCGGACTGCAAATGCAGTGGAACAATCCCCGCCCATACCGGCAGCGCGTAGTCTTCTTCATCGTCCAGCACAGGGCCGGAGCGAACCTTCGCGGAAATTTCCGCCAGCGGCAGCTTCAAAATGCTCGTGGCCTTCAGTTCCTTCTCATTCGGCTGCCGCGCGTCTTCCCAGCGCCCCGGTAAAATCTTTTCCGTGAAGTTGTGCAGCGCTTCAAGTTTCTCCGCCGGCGCATCAACAAGCGTCGCCTTGCCCAGCGCAACCACCGAGCGATAGTTCATCGAGTGATTGAACACCGAGCGCGCCAGCACCAATCCGTCCGTCAGGGTGACCGTCACGCACACGAGAACGCCAGCCGCCGCGCCGCGCAGCATCCGGCTCGCCGCCGAGCCATGAAAATAAATCGCGTCGCCCGCGCGCGCGTACAGCGTCGGAATCACAAACGGCTGCGCATCCGCAATAAAACCGACGTGACAAACAATCCCCTCATCTAGAATTTTATAGATTTCCTGCCGATCATAAACGCCGCGATGCGGCTCTCGAACCACACGCGTTCGCTCCGTCGGCGTAAAGCTTTCTGGCACGAGGCACCTCTGGGTGAAACGAGGCGCGGAGTTGATAGCCGGCGCCGTCGCGGCATGAGTGAGGAACAGCAATTTCATGTTATCACGCCACTCACCATTTCGGCGCCAGCACCCGGTTGTGAGAAACTAGCTGCCCGGACAATTTGGCGTTTAGCATGGGCGAGAACAAATGAGCACACCCGCTTGGCGGGAAACAGGGAAATCAACCGGCAAGCCGCTCGACTCCGCTTGGGTTCGCGCGCAATTCCCGTCGCTGAAATTGCGGGTGAATGGCCAACCCACCGCGTTCCTCGACGGCCCCGCGGGCACGCAAGTTCCCAAGCAGGTCACCGACGCGGTGCAGAATTATTTTCTCACCGCCAACGCCAACACCTGCGGCGCATTCGCCACTAGCCGTGCCAATGACGCGATGATTGCTTCCGCGCGCGCTGCCATGGCCGATCTCTTCCACTGTGACCCGGACGAAGTCGTTTTCGGCCAGAACATGACCACCATCACCTTCGCGCTCGCCCGCGCCATCGGCCGCGAGCTGAAGGCCGGGGACGAAATCGTCGTCACCACTCTGGACCACGACGCCAACGTCGCCCCCTGGCGGGCGCTCGAGGAAAAAGGCGTCGTCGTACGTCAGGTAGATATTCGCGAAGCGGACTGTACCCTCGATCTCGACGATCTAAAGCGCAAGATCACCGCAAAAACAAAGCTCGTTGCCATCGGCTACGCCTCCAACGCCGTCGGCACCATCAATCCCGTCGCGCAAATCACCAAACTCGCGCACGATGCGGGCGCGCTCATGTTCATCGACGCCGTGCATTACGCGCCGCACGGACCCATTGACGTCCGCGCGCTCGACTGCGATTTCCTCGTCTGCTCGCCCTACAAATTCTTTGGCCCGCACATGGGCACGCTGTACGGCAAGCGCGAGCGACTGCTGCAATTCCAGCCGTACAAAGTGCGCCCCGCGACGGATGCGCTTCCCGATCGCTGGGAAACCGGTACGCAAGTGCAGGAGTTGATCGCTGGAATCGGCGCCGCCGTCGACTATCTCGCGGAGCTCGGCCACCGACACGATCCCACGGCCACCGATCGTCGCAGCGCTTTGCTCGCCGCATATCGCGTCACGCGGCAGCACGAAACCTCGCTGCTCGCGCGCTTGATCGACGGCTTGCTCGCCATTCCCAAGCTGCGTTTTTTCGGCATCAGCGATCCGAACCGTTTTCATGAACGATGCTCCACGGTCTCTATCCGCATCGGCGATCACCATCCTACTGAGATCGCGAAATATCTCGGCGACCGAGGCATTTTCACCTGGGATGGAAATTATTACGCGCTGAATTTGACCGAGCGCCTCGGCATCGAAAAAAGCGGCGGCCTCCTCCGCATCGGGCTTGTGCACTACAACACGGCCGAAGAAGTGGACCGGCTGCTTGGTGCTATGGGTGAATTTGCCCGCACGTAGCGCTGGCGCCTGGCCGGCACAGAGTCGCCTCCAGCGCTGTGAAGGATCATGACTAAACGGCCCAAACCAATAGTTCTAACCGTGCTCGATGGCTGGGGCTGCCGCGCCGAAAGCACAGGCAACGCCATCGCCCTCGCGCGCAAGCCCGCTTATGACGCCCTGCTTAAAAAATTTCCCAACACGCTGATCCACACTTCCGGCCCATACGTCGGCCTCCCCGAAGGCCAAATGGGCAACAGCGAAGTCGGCCATCTCAACATCGGCGCCGGCCGCATCGTGCACATGGACATCACGCGCATCGATCTGCTCATCGCCAACAAGCAGTTGCAAAACGTGCCGTTGTTCCAGCAAGCGATGGAACGCGGCCGCCAGCGCCATTTGCATCTGATGGGTCTGCTCAGCGATGGCGGCGTGCACTCCCACATCCATCATCTCTTCGCGCTGCTCGAAATGGCCAAGCAGCAAAAGGTGGAAAACGTTTTCATCCACTGCTTCATGGACGGCCGCGACACGCCGCCGCGCAGCGGCCGCGATTTCGTGCGCCAGCTCCAGCAAAAAAGTCGTGAACTCGGCGTCGGGCAGATTGCCACCCTAGTCGGCCGCTATTACGCCATGGACCGCGACAATCGCTGGGAGCGCATCGAACTCGCCTATCGCGCCGTCGTCCACGGCGAAGCGGAAACTCGCACGGACGAACCTGTCGCCGCCCTGCAGCGCAGTTACGAGCAGGACGTCACCGACGAATTCGTGAAGCCCATCGTCGTCACCAAGGGAAGCGGCCCCGCGGCCCCGCCGGTGGGACCGATTCGCGACGATGACGCCGTCATCTTCTTCAACTTCCGCGCCGACCGCGCCCGCCAGATGACGTACGCGCTCGCCGCGCCGGACTTCGACAAATTCGTCGACCCCCAGCGCCCGAAGAATCTGTTCTACGTCGCGATGACGCAGTACGACAAAAACTGGCCGTGGCTGAAATATGTAATCGGTCCCGAAAAACTCGAGCACATCCTCGCGCAAGTCTTCGCCGACCTGCACTACAAAAATCTGCGCTGCGCCGAAACCGAAAAATACGCGCACGTCACCTATTTCTTCAACGGCGGCGTGGAAAAGCCTTTCGCCGGCGAGGAGCGCATCCTCGTTCCCTCGCCGAAGGTCGCCACGTACGATCTCAAACCGGAAATGTCCGCCGAGGGAATCACGGATACCGTAGTGAAAGCCATCGAAAAGGGCGAGCTCGACGCCATCATCATGAATTACGCCAATGCCGACATGGTTGGCCATTCCGGCAAACTCGAAGCCGCCATCAAAGCCGTAGAAGCCGTCGACGCCGGCCTCGCGCGCCTCTATCAAACGCTGCGGCCTCGCGGTGGCGCCTGGATCATCACCGCCGACCACGGCAACGCCGAAACCATGATCGATCCCAAGACGGGCGGACCGCACACCTATCACACAACTAATCCTGTTCCCTTCGTTCTCGTAACCGACGACGGTCATCTTCGCCTGCAGCCCGGAGGCGCTCTCCGCGATATTGCCCCAACGATGCTCGGCGTTCTCGGCCAACCCCAGCCAAAAGATATGACCGGCCGCGACCTGCGGCAAAAATAAGATAATGCACGCGGTGCGGAGGTAAACTTGCATGCAGGAAAAACCGAGCTCAGGCAAACCAAGCTACATTGGCAGATACGGCGGGCTCAGCGTGCCGGGAACGCGCGTCGGCGCTGTCGTCTCCATTGGATTGGTTGTTGTCGCGTGGCTTGCCATCCCGATCGCTCGTCCCTTCATCGTCGGCACCGTCGGCCTCGGCGTCATCGTGGGCCTGTTCCTCTGGTGGCGACACAATAGATCGAGCGAATGAGCCGGACTTACCCAGCCGAGACAAAATTGGTTATCTGCGTCTGGCACCCGTTTACATACTGGCGCCCGCAACCCGTCGTTCCCGAAACGCTCCGCCGCCGTTGGCCGGAAATGCGCGTCCTGCATCTACCCGACTACGATCATCTGCCGCAGGAATTGCCCGACACCGACATCTTCGTCGGCTACTCGCTGCGCCCGCAGCAGCTCAAGCTCGCCAAGAAGCTGAAGTGGCTGCACTCCACCGCCGCAGGCGTCGCGCAACTGATGTACCCGGAGCTGCGCGATTCCGGAATCGTGGTCACCAATCCCAGCGGCATTTTCTCCGTCCCCATGGCCGAACACACCATGGGCCTGCTTGTCGCGCTGGCCCGCAATTTTCCTGATTCCGTGCGCTATCAAAACAATTCTCACTGGGGCCAGCAGGATTTGTGGGACAAGCCGCAGCATCTCACCGAGCTGAACGGGCAGCTTCTGCTCATCGTGGGATACGGCTCGATTGGACGCGAGCTGGCGCGCCGCGCGCACGCCTTCGATATGCGCGTTTGGGGCGTCACGCGTTCCGGAAAAGGTGACGCAAATTACGCAGAGAAAATCTTTCCAACGGCGCAACTCGACGAGGTTCTGCCCGAAGCCGATTACGTCGTGGTCGCCGCGCCGGAAACTCCGGAAACCGCGCAGCTCATGAGCGCCGCGCGCATCGCAAAAATGAAGCGTGGCGCCCGCCTGGTCAATGTGGGCCGCGGCTCATTGCTCGATGAAGGAGGGCTGCTGCGCGCACTGGAATCCGGCGCCCTGGCGGCCGCGGCTTTGGACGTGACCGGAACAGAGCCACTCCCGCCCGATAATCCGTTGTGGAAGGCGCCCAACTTGTTCATTACGCCGCACACCAGCGGCGTAAGCGATCGCCTATGGGTCCGCCAAGCGGACATTCTCGTGCAATTACTGGAAAGATGGTTCGACGGCCGCGAGCTCTTCAACCAAGTCGACTTCACCCGAGGCTATTAGCTGTAAGGGTTGGGTTTTTAGCCCAGCCAGAGTTGCAGAGCAAAATTCATCTTCCAGGGGATTGTCGATTTGGCTCAGCAGAACCCATCTAGCAAGGTGTCATTCTGAGGCTATCCGACGCGGATAGCCGAAGGACCTCAACGTAAGGTTGCTAGAAAAGTCCAGGATAGGAAGGTTGAACCTAAAAACTAAGAACCAAAAACTCCTTCAATCCCCCACGCCGCCCTTAACCGCCGTATATCCCTCGCGCGCGTACACGACGACCTTTTGTTTCTTACCCTTCTGGTCCTTAACCTCCAGCGGGCTGCCGTCCGGCGCTACCAATTCCACCTTCACTTTGTGAAACTTCCCGTCGTTTGCACCGGTCGTTGGCGTGTATGACAGGCTGTACTGGTTGCGTAAAAACGCCGTGATGCTCTGGAAAATACCCGGAATTTCGCCATCGAACTGTGGGAACCAGGAATATCCTCCGGTCATCTGCGCAAACGTTTTGAGCTGGTTTTCTCCCTGCAGATAGTTCATGTGCGAACCCAGCGAGCCGTGCGATTCCAGAAAATTTATGTACGGCTTGTCCAGTCCCACGCAGAAAATCGTGGTGTCGGTCTGCCGCAGCAGCTTCATTGTTTGATCCAGCGTGTGCTTCGAAAACGTATCCACGCCGGTGGCTAGCACCAGAATTGCTTTCTTGCCCTTGACATCCTTCAAGCGGTCCGTGGTGTCCAGAATGGCGTCAAACACATTGGACTCGCTGAACCCCGGGAAATAAAGATGATAAAGCGCGTTGCGGACTTCATCCTTGTTCTGTGTGAAATCCACCTCCACCCGGGATTTCATGTCGAAGGTCACCAGCGCTACCCAATCCTTCTGTTTCAGGTTCGGGAAGAACGCATCGGCCCAATACTTTGCCTGGTATGCAAACCAGTCGTAGTAACCGCGGCTGCTGAACTCCATCAGCATCACGATGGTGATCGGCGCCTCGCTGGAGCCGAAGTTGCTGATCGTCTGCGCCGTCCCGTCGTCAATGATTCGGAAGTTTTCCTTCTTTAGGCCCGTCAGCAGGTCTCCACGGTTTGTGGCGGCAATTACATCCATAGTGACCACCGGCACTTCCACGGAGATGCTGGCCCCGGCCTCCTGCGGCTTTTGTTGCGGAGGCGCGGGCTTCGGCTCCACGGGCGGAGCGCCCGGCTGCTTTTGGCCGCCTTGCGGTCCTTCCGGCGCCTGCCCGCGCGCATTCATTGCGCCGCCCACCCCAAAAGCCAGCGCGCCAGCAAAAAATACCAGCCAAAACTTGGAAAGATTCGCTCTCATGCTCGGTCCCTCAATTTACAATGATAGTCGGACTTGCGCCGGCGCGGCAACGCCCTCCGGCATAGCGGCTCTGCTTCCAACTCGTTGAGCTTACGTAACCGCTCAGAGCCGCACGCGGCAAGTTCCCTACACCGCGCATGTTAGTATGAAGCACATTTGCTTTAAAGCGTTGCTGGTGCGCCGAAGGCAGATGGGTCAAATGACCACGGGCCAAGGGATTGTCACGTGGAAAAATGGAGGATGGCTTTGCTGATTTCGAATCGCGGAACACGCATGCTGTTGCAAGCGGGAGTGATTTTCTTCACAGCGGT
>Ga0137418_10006773_pt1 | contig 10531 bp, 9 predicted proteins | sample CZODoug3_1_2_16f_FD_122242 | JGI IMG/M metagenome (GOLD analysis project Ga0137418, IMG submission 122242) | Vadose zone soil fungal communities from Angelo Coast Range Reserve, California, USA - CZODoug3_1_2_16fungal (Hybrid Assembly) | ecosystem: Environmental > Terrestrial > Soil > Vadose... | reverse complement strand
GCCTTGCGAAATAGAGATGCTAATATGAACTCGTTCCAAGCCTTATTAATTGCGCTGATATTCTTAGTCGTCAGCCCCTTCACCGTGAGGGCCCAAACGCCGGAAGAAAAATCGTCCGCTCCCTTGAAAGCCGTGGCAGTGCTGCACCCTACTGCGGGCAACAAAGTGAGCGGCACCATCACGTTTACTGAAGTGGCCGATGGGGTACAGGTCCGGGCGCAAATCACCGGCCTGACTCCTGGCAATCATGGTTTTCATGTCCATGAGTTCGGCGATTGCAGCGCAGCCGATGCCACTTCCGCCGGCGCTCACTTTAATCCGACCAAGCAACCGCATGCGGGGCCTGATGCGCCCGAACGGCACGTAGGGGACATGGGAAATGTGGAAGCAGACGCGTCGGGCAAGGCGACGCTGGAATATGTGGACCATCAAATTTCGCTCACGAACGACCAACGATCTGTGATCGGACGCTCTGTTGTGGTACACGCCAAGGCGGACGATCTCAAATCCCAGCCTTCTGGGGACTCGGGCGCGCGCGTTGCCTGTGGCGTCATCGGACGGGCAAAAAACCAGTAAGCGCAAATCAAAAAGGCTGTTCATGCCAAGCCGTTTGACCGCACGCAATTCTGGAATCTTTGTAAAATCTCTTTGCTCGACAGCGCTCGTTTGATTTGATCAAATTAGAAAAACCACTGCCGTCCACGCCTATGCCACGAATACCCAAAACTGAATTGTCGCCGGATAACGGCTGCGTTATCGACATGAAATGGCAACTTGGTCCGCTGAGTTACCATGCTTCTGCGGCTGGGAAAGAGCCCGTGCCTCTTGTGACGCAGTCAACTCGCCTGCCAGAAATTGTGCTTTACGATCACGTTGGATTCAAAGGCGCCTACGCTCGCACCAACTTGAGTTTCCATTACGTCGGCGATTTTTGGAACGACCGCGTCAGTTGCCTGATTGTCGTAAACGGCGTGTGGCGATTTTATCGCGACGACTATTACAAGGGACCTTATTGGGATCTCGGCCCGGGCTATTACGAAAGCTTTTTTGCTGAAAAAGGCCCAGACGACGTCGTCAGTTCGTTTCAGTGCATCGCGCTGACATAGGCTAGCGCACGCTACACAGCACCGTCGGTCGCAAGCTCGAAGACCTCTTCTGCGCAGCCCCAGGAGAGCGTGAAGCCGGAGCCGCCGTGGCCGTAGTTGTGAACGACAGTGCGGCCATTGCGCAACTGATCTCGCTCTACGCGAACGCCTGATTTGCGAAATGGACGTAGCCCCACGCGCTCGGCGAGAACATTCGGTTTCTCGATCTTCAATGCACGCGTGCAGTCAGCGACGATTCGCGCGGTTGTTGCGGAATCAACGACAAGATCGTCGCTGAGGTCATTTGTTCCTCCGAAAACACAGTCGTTCCTGCGAGGAATAGCGTACATGAGGGGGGCGTCATCACAGACGACGGCATATGAAAGATCTTTGATCCTCGGCACAATCGCGACCTGACCGCGGTGCGGCTGGAGATCGGCGTCATGGACGAGCTCGCGGGCGCCGATTCCCGCGCAGTTAATCACAACATCGAATTTTGGATCGACGTCTTCGAGCTGCGCGAAATGCGTATTCGCGACGATTGATCCCCCAGCGGCGACAAACCGATTCGCCAGGTAATCCAGGTAAATCGTTGTGTCCATCAGCGGAACGAGCAGAGAGAAGCTACTCTTGAATATCTTGAGAGACGTGATTCGCTCACTTCCCGTTCGCTCAGCATTCGGCCTTCCCGTCCATGTCGCGGCTTTCCCAGTCGCGCCGTTCTCGACTTCGGTCGACATGACAGGCGTGGAGCTCGGAACAATAGCTTGCGCGCCGAGTGGGATCGCCCAGTCTGGAATGTGAATTTTTTCAATGCGCGAAAATTGGCGGAGCTCAATCATTGAAACGCCGCTATCGGGATTGCGAGCGAGATCGATAAGCGTCCGGTAAGTCCCGAGTGCCGAGGGGATGACTTTGTCGTCCGGCTCCGCATCGTAGGGGAACCAGAGCGCCGCAGCCGCTGCAGAGGTTGTTTGCTGGCCGATTTCTTTGGCGAAGATTGCGGTTTGGTATCCATGGTCAGCGAAAACCAGACCGCAGGTTAGACCTGAGACGCCAGCGCCGACGATTGCGACCTGATGCTTCATCCGAATCATCTACGTGCAATGAGCAGCCGCGTCATATAGGATGGCGGGCAATGGTCTCTTTAAATCGAGATGGACTAACCGGGAAGGTGCTCGCAGGCGAACGAATTTCTGTGGACGAGGTGCTCGAATTGTATCGCTGGCCGCTCGAAGAGCTGGGAGCACTGGCCAATGCGAGGCGCGATTTGGCAAAGGCGAAAAGTTATGCCGGACGTGGAGGCGAGATCGTCACCTACATCGTCGATCGAAACATCAATTACACGAACGTTTGCAATGTTTACTGCAAGTTCTGCGCATTTTATCGAACGGAGAAGGATGAAGATCATTACGTCCTCTCGTTCGAGCAAATCGATCAGAAACTCGACGAACTATCTTCCGTCGGCGGTGTTCAAATCCTGATGCAGGGGGGACATCATCCGAAATTACCGTTTCAATGGTATATCGATCTGCTGCGTCACATTCGGGAGAAATATCCGCACATCAATATTCACGGGTTCAGTCCGCCCGAGTTTCAGCATTTCGCGGAGACCTTCGGGATGCCGCTGCGCGAAGTGATTTCGGAATTCAAGAAGGCTGGACTTGGATCGATTCCGGGCGGCGGCGGAGAAATTCTGGTGGATCGGGTGCGGAAGAGAATATCGCCATTGAAAATTAACAGCGACCAATGGTTGGAGGTAATGCAAACAGCGCACGAGCTCGGATTGAAATCCAGCGCAACGATGATGTTTGGACACGTGGAAAGTATTGAAGAGCGGGTCGAACATTTGCGGCGCATTCGTGATCAGCAGGACCGCAGTGGTGGATTTACTGCGTTCATCTGCTGGACGTTTCAACCTCAGCATACCGTCTTGAAGGTCCAGCAGCCGACCGGAGTCGCCGAGTATTTGCGCACGCAGGCACTCGCCCGCATTTTTTTGGACAACATCGACAATATACAAAGCTCCTGGGTCACGCAGGGCCCGGAGATCGGCCAGATCGCACTCCGGTACGGCGCGAACGATTTCGGATCGGTGATGATGGAAGAGAACGTCGTCAGCAGCGCCGGAACAACATTTCGATTGGATGCCGGGCAAATTGAATCGCTTATTCGCGACGCCGGCTACGAACCACGCCGCCGAAATAATTGGTATGAACTTTTGGATTGAAAGCCGACCGCCGGCGTTCAAACTGGCCGCCTCTGTGGAAAATCTCGCCTTGACGACTGATGCCTTCTTTCCGATATAGCCGCCTGTCCTGCGTGGGCTCGCTTGCGCGGGGCCGCGCTTCTTAACCTATGAGATATTTTTCTGGATGGATGCGCCCCCCGCCGTTTGCAATTTGGGCCGCTTCGATTTGCGCACTCCTTGGTGCCACAGTCGCGCGGGCGCAGGCACCACAGGCGGCGCCGCAGCAGGGACCTCCCGTCGTCCGCTCAATTGACGTGGAATACACAGGCCCCGGCACTGTCAGCAAGGAACGAATTCTTGCACAGATGCGGACCAGGGTGGGCCAACCGTATTCCAACGAGGTCGTCGAGCAGGATATCGCGGCTCTCTACAAGACCGGCTCGATTCAAAACGTTCGCATTTTTGCTCAGCCGCAAGGCGATGGATTGAGGGTAATCGTTGCCGTGCAAACGCGTTCGATCCTGCGCGAGATCGTAATCGACGGTGCCGAGCGCGTGAAAGCACAAAGACTGCGCAAAGAAATCAAATTGAAACTGAATCAACCGGTTAACGAACAGCAACTGGAAGAAGCCCGGCAGAAGATCATCGAAGTCTATCAGGGGCGAGGCTTCACTGATGTCAGCGTTCAATTTCGAATAGATCCGATTGACGAAAAACGCGGGACAGCTCGGGTCGTTTACACTGTCACTGAAGGAGTCAAAGGCGCAGTGAGCCGGATTAACTTCGAAGGAAACACGCATTTTAGCGCAAAGGTGCTGCGCAAACAAATGAAGACGCGCGGTAAGACCCCCATTTCTTTCCTGGATAAATCTGGCCGCTTCGATGACGTGCAGTTGCAACAGGATATCGACAAAATCCGCGAATTTTACCAGGACCACGGCTACATTGACGTCGAAGTAAAAGACGTGCGCAGGGAACGCAAGGAGAAGGGCCCCATGATTCTCACCATCGTGGTTGCTGAAGGCCCGCAGTATCACGTACGCAAGCTGAGCATTACGGGTTATCAGAACACGACGGAGCAGAGGATTCGTGCGCTGCTAAAAATGAAGGAAGGCAGTGTCTATTCGCCCAAGCAGTTGCGCGATGACGCCAAGGCGGTGGCTGATGCGTATGGCAGTGGCGGCTATGTCGATCTTGTAGTCCAGCCGGAAGGGGCGCCGGCCGGTCCTGCTTTGATCGACGTACACTACAGCATTGAGGAAGGTGTTCGCTCGTTTGTAAATCGAATCAACATCGAGGGGAACACGCGCACCAAGGACAAAGTCATCCGGCGCGAAGTTCTCGTTGCACCGGGAGACGTCTTTAACACTGTGCGCGTGGACATCACCAAGAAACGTCTCGAGAACCTGGGGTACTTTGCAAAAGTCGAAACTTATCCGGAAGAGACCGACATTCCCGGGCGCAAGGATCTCACCATCCTGGTGCAGGAAAAACGGACCGGTTCACTGAGCTTCGGTGGCGGATACAGTACCGTCGATCAGGTGGTTGGATTCGCGGAACTGACCCAGGGCAATTTCGATTTGTTCAACTGGCCTTCATTTACCGGTGGAGGCCAAAAATTCAGGTTACGCGTCCAGTACGGCACGCAACGAAAGGACTTCATTCTCTCCATAACCGAACCGTACTTCCTCGATCGGCGATTGTCCTTGAATGGCCAGGTCTTTTATACGGAGGCAAACTATTTGAGCTCCGAGTATAACCAGCGCAACTACGGGTTTGCCATGGAACTGCGCAAGCCGGTCACTACGTATACATACGCGACGTTGGGGTACCAACTTTCGGACTACGATATCTTTGATGTCGCCGTTAGCGCATCTGACTTCATCAAATCGCAGCAGGGTTCGACTACCGAGAGCAAGATTTTCAGCGGCGTCGTGTACGACTCGCGCGATAACCCACTGCTCTCGCGACGGGGACAACGCGTCACCTTTTCGCCTTATATTGCCGGCGGCTTTCTCGGAGGCAACACTCAGATCTACGGATTGGACCTCGAAGGATCGCAATATTTCCACCTTCCATGGGACACCATCCTGCTGATTAACGGCGAAGTCGCCACCGTAAGCCAGTGGGGAAACGGGAGTGATGTACCAATCTTTGAGCGGCTTTATCTCGGGGGCTCAAATAACCTGCGTGGATTCCCGTTTCGCGAAGTTGGTCCGCAGGATGAGAATGGCGAACCAATCGGTGGAAAGACGATGTGGCGCACGACGATTGAATGGACTTTCCCGATCATTGAGAAAGCGCGCGGAGCAGTTTTTTACGATACCGGTTTTGTTAACAGCGAAGAATGGTCCTTCGGCTTCAACCATATCGCATCTGATATTGGTATAGGGCTCCGTCTTGATCTGCCCATCGGCCCGCTTCGCCTCGATTATGGATATCCGGTACAGCGCGACGGATATCACGGTGGCGGCCGTTTCAACTTCAACGTGGGTTATCAATTTTGAACGAATATATGTGGTTGCAGTCTAACGCGATTCCTAGCACTGTATCCTCCATTTTATGAAAAAGTCTCTGTCCACAATGCTTGCATTGACGCTGGTCTTTCCGATTGCCGCTCTTGCACAAGGCACAATGAAAATCGGAACGGTTGATATGCAGCGCGCTTTCAAGGAATACAACAAGACCAAGGAAGCCGAAGTAAAAATCAATGACGCCAAAAATGCCGCCAAGAAAGAGTACGACGATCGAGCGGAGTCTTACAAAAAGGCGCTGGACGAGATCAATAATCTGAACAAGCAGCTGGAGTCGGCGGCCCTGAGCGCGGATAAGAAGGGCCAAACGGCAAAGGAACGGGACGACAAGATTGCCAACATCAAAAACATGGAGCGTGAGATCAGCGATTTCCGTCAAACCCGCGAACGACAATTGCAGGAGCAGTTAATGCGTGTGCGAGAAGGAATCGTAAAGGAAATCACCGATGTCGTGATGGAGAAGGTCAAAGCGAATCGTTTCGACCTGGTGTTTGATAGATCGGGGATGAGCATCAATGGTGTCCCATTCATGCTGTATGCGCCGGAGAATGTCGATTTTACGAATGACATCATCGCCGTGCTTAACAAGCCAGGACGCGCTGCGAGCTCAACTGCAAAAGCGAACCCATCTGCTTCCCCGGCAAGAGCTGCGAAGCCTTAACATTTAAATTCGACAATTCGGAAATACACGCGAGCTAAACTCGCGTGTATTTTTTTCGTACGAATGAAAAGCGGCGTCCCATATGAAAGGGAAACGATTGGTGGCCCGTTGCGGCCTGCGAAAATATCGATTCTAATCCGACCGCGAATCTTGCAGGCGATCTTTGCGTTTCTTGCCTGCTGCTCAAGCTCGCTCGCGGAGAATTGGGAGGCGACGCTCAGCAAGGACCCGGCCGGAAATTTTCCGGAGCTGCGCCCCTTGCGCGCGTCCTATCGCTTCGGCTGGTCTGGTCTTACGGCAGCTACTGGAGATGTCCACTTCACAAAGCCATCTGAAGGCAAGTTTCAACTCGACGGAACGGGACGAACCATTGGTCTGGTTCGGGCGTTGTGGAAACTGGATGTGAATTATCAGGCAGCCGCCAGTGCCGAGACATTGCGGCCGATCGAAACCCAACAAATCGAAAATTATCGATCAAAGAAAGTTGCCACGCATCTCACTTTCACAAATAACGGAGTGACTCGCGCGAGAACGGAAGGTAAGGGCGCAACGGAAGCAAAGACTCGGCAGTTTAATTTCCCCAACCTCTTCGAACTATTTTCGGCCATGCTTTATTTGCGCAGTCAACCGCTTAAAGATCACAGCGTTTACCGTGTTGTGGCTTATCCCGCGACCAATGCCTACCTTGCTGTTGTCACAGTCATTGGCCGGGAAAAAATCTTGGTGCACGCTGGGAGTTACAGCGCAATCAAGCTCGATTTGCAGCTCAAGCGGATTGGCAAGCACCACGAATTAGAACCGCACCGGAAATTTCGTCGCGCCACGATCTGGGTATCCGATGATGCGGAGCGACTTCTACTTCGCATTGAAGCGCAGGTTTTCGTCGGCACAGTTTTTGCCGAACTACAATCAGTGCGCTTCGACAATCCTAAATAGCACACGCGTCTCGCAGCCGCGGCGGGCCGTGCGCTCGCGCAACGTTACTCGGGAACCCATTCACCGTGAACCGGTGGGCCGGGCGGGGGACGCCAACGTCTGCGCGAGGGGTCGTAAAATGGTTCGCGTGGCTGCGGTAACAAGCGGAGCGTGGCGAGCGTTTCCAAATCAAGCCGGCCTGTTACCGGAAGTTTGGCTCGTGCTTGATACGCCCGCAGCGAAAGCTCCATTGCCGGGCCATAGATTCCATTGACCTCCTCTTGATAAAGGCCGCGTCGCGCCAGCGCGATTTGAGCAGAAACTACTACGTTGCGTTGCACTTCGGGCGGCGCAGTTTCAAACGGCGTCCGCGCAAGTACTCCCGCCGCCGGGGTACCCTGAGCGGCGCGGTTGGAGGGATACACCTGCTGGTCTTGCGGCGCATTCGGGAGAGGCTGAACCAGCGCCGGCGCCCTATTCGCTCCTTCAATGGGAGATTCGTCGCCAGGCCTGGGCAAAGCGGGGCTGGGCGATGCGGGTTTGGCCGCTGGTTGTGCGGAGGAAGAAGAGTTAATTCCAAGTGATTGAAACGTCTCACTATTGAGCTGGCCAGTCACCTGCAGTCCATTGCGAATTTGATAACGACGAATGGCTGCGGTTAAATCCGAACTCATCTGACCGGTGATCTCACCGTAATAAAAGCCCTGGCCTTTCAAGGCTTGCTGCACGCTTTCAATCATCTGGTCGGCTTGCGCCAGCATGAGGGATCCGATGAAGATCAGCGCAGCGATCTTGGCCTTCATTGTAATGTTATTTTGACGCCTTTGTTTTCGGGCCTATTCAGCGCTTTCTTGGATCTGTTACCGCCAGCGTTTGCTTACGCTGGCTCGTCGCGTCGCGATAATGCAAAATGCCGTCCGCAACAGCTGCGGCGATCTGGTCGCGGTAATCTTCGCTCGCAAGTTTGGAGATATCCTCTTTGTTCGTGAGAAATCCTCCTTCGATCAAGACGGCGGGAGAAGTTACATTTGCGATCACAAAAAATTGTCCGGGTTGTGTGCCTCGATCGATCGCCCGTGTACGGGCGACCAGCGCTTCTTGAATGAATCCTGCGAGCCTTTGACTTTCAGGATTCGGCGACTCGGAAAGTGGCCGCCATAAAAAAGGCAGCCACGAAGCCACAGAAGAACCTGTGGCGATTTGATGCGAGGCGTAATAAGTCTCCACCCCACTGGCGACCGGCTTGTTATCCTCGTTGAAATGGATGCTGACGAAAATACAATTTCTGATCCGATTCGCGAACACCGCCCGATCTGCCAGCGAGACGTAAGTATCTCCCAGGCGAGTCATCAGTGTGGCGATTCCTTCCGAGTCGAGTAAACGATCGATTCGTCGCACCACGTCCAGTGTCAGATCTTTTTCGAGCAACCCTCCGCACATAGCACCGGAATCCTGTCCCCCGTGGCCGGGATCGAGAACGACTACTGCGAACGGACCGGGTGCAGCCGACGGCTGTGCTGCTTTCGGCTCTGCGGCGGACTTAGCTCTTTCCGTCTGCCGGAACTGCATCCAGACGAAAGACGCCAGCATAAGCAACAAGCCAGAAAGAGCCAGGATATTCCGAAGTGGTTTCACTTGTGACCTCCCGACGATGATTTTTTCCCATATATTAGTCGCCGATCAAGGGACGTAATTCTTTGTCTAACAACGAACGATAGCGAATTGCCTTGTTGGCGTCACGCTCAAGCAATGCCGCCTCGATTCCAGCACTGGTGAGCTGTTCTTGTCGATGTTTCCTAACTGCATCGCGTTCTGGTGGTTCTTTTGCGTCGTCAGTTTGTAAAGTCATATGCCCGATGCTCCATGCGTCGAGCGCGGAGTTGAGCACCCTCTCAAGGTTGGCATCCGGCGCGTGCTGAGTTTCGAGAAATGCTTCCATGAGTTCCCTCGATTGCTGTGTCCCGCTAAGCGCGGCGAAATCCCGCCGCGCTTGCCCGTGCGTTGCGCCGTTCGTCGCGATCTCACCATCGTATTCCACTCGTAAAAACAAATCCTCCTCGGGCCGTTCTCCGACCTCGGCGAAGAGCATTCGTGCCAGGTACGGTGGCCCATAGACCTGTTCAAACGCGCTCTTCATTACCGGACTGAGCGAGTAATGTACGAGCCGTCGCAATGAAACGTCTGCCGCAGACCGGGTGAAGCCTTCCGTGCTGGCCAATTCGATCGCCGCCATTCGCAATCGCTCGATGTCTCCTGGATGACCAATCGCACCCATGGCAATCCGGTCGTAGACCTCAAAAATCTTCTGACGCGCATGACTGACGGTGAGAAACAAAATGCCCTCGCGATAACCGAGCGCTGCTATCGGACTGCCCGGAGCGAGCTGTCCTTCGATGTACTCGCGGCGGTTGGCGATTGCTTCGACCCAACGATACGGTTCCTCAATCATGCGACCGTTTCCTTGAACACGGCAGCAATCTTGCTCTCCGGCAAAGTAGTGATGCCTTCGCGCGATACAATTTTGATAAGCGGATAAATCTCGCCGCTGCGATCGACGCCGCCTGTCGCGGTGTCGGATTCCGCAGCGGTATCCAATGCCCGCAGCGCAATCGATACCGCTTCGTCTTCGCCTAATTCCTGGAGCGGCTTCGTGCCCCAATTGTTTTCGTAATAAAGAATGCCGCGCACCGCTGGCGATCCGGACCCCGTTGCCGCGTAATCGGTGGCTTCAAATTGTGCGCCCATCGCATCGTAAAAATAAAGGCGCGCTTCGGGCTTCGGGTGAGAATCGTAGGTTGCGAAGATCGGTACGACGACTCCCACGCCCTGCATGACGAATCCGAAATTGTCACGCAACAACTTGGACAGAGCGCGCACTTTGCCATCGACGCTCATTTCCTGCAGTTGAGTTCGGCGAAAATATTGAAATGAGTGTTCGAGCACGCGCGCCATTTCCCACGCCGTCGCTGGCACGCCGGCAATGGCCATGATCGAGTGCCGATCGATTTCCAAAACCTTGTCCGCGCGATCGTACACAACGGTATTGCCAGCAGTCGCGCGGCGGTCGCCTGCTACCAGCACGCCTCCTGAAAATTTGAAGGCCAGAATCGTGGTTGCTTCAGTTTGTTGCCACATCTTCTGAGAT
>Ga0137418_10006771_pt1 | contig 10532 bp, 9 predicted proteins | sample CZODoug3_1_2_16f_FD_122242 | JGI IMG/M metagenome (GOLD analysis project Ga0137418, IMG submission 122242) | Vadose zone soil fungal communities from Angelo Coast Range Reserve, California, USA - CZODoug3_1_2_16fungal (Hybrid Assembly) | ecosystem: Environmental > Terrestrial > Soil > Vadose... | reverse complement strand
AATATCAATGTCATCGCCGAAACCATTACCGACAGAAGATGGTTCGTCATCAAGTCCTTATTAGACTGCGGGAGCACAGGCTCAGCAGTCGATCAAAAGTGGGTCGAACGAAACGACATCCCCACACGAAAAGCAATTATCCCCGTCCAAGTATACAACACAGACGGAAGCCTCAACCTAGGAGGCCCTATCACCGATTACGTCACCCTACGGATAACAATCCAAGACCACGTCGAACAACTTGAATTCGCCGTGTCCGACCTAGGATCGCAAGACATGTTCATAGGCCACGAATGGCTCAAACTCCACAACCCATCCATCGATTGGAGAAAAGCAGAGATACAATTCGATGGATGCCCCGCCGAATGCGGTCATACCACCCACCTCAGGGATCTAGAATCCGACACCGACGACACTGAAGATTACGTCGAACCACTAGAAGAAGGCGATCGACTATTCGAATTCGATACCGAAGCATATATCCGAAAGGTTAGCTTCGCAACTGAACTAGCGGCAAAAGCAAACGCCGGCAAGAAAGAACAAACGCTCGAAGAGATGTTACCCCCTCACTACCTCGAATACAGAGAAGTATTCGACAAAGCAGATTTCGACACATTACCAGAATGTCGTCCTTGGGACCACGCCATCGAACTCACAGCCGACTTCAAACCAGTCGACTGCAAGGTATACCCCTTGACTGAGTCGGAGCAAGTGGCCCTCGAAGAATTTCTCCACGAAAATCTTCAAACACTCTGCGCAGAAATCAAACAACTTCTGGCCTTCACCATTTTTTTGCTCTTCCGAAAGTCGATATTTTGATTGCGTCATTTCAAACTTTCCGTCACCTTGCAGGGTCACCAGACAAACGCGGAGGTTTGTTCCGCCTGAGCATGAGAGTGTAAGTGCGTGATTGGGTAAATAAAACAAAATTTAACGCAAGAGAGTGCATTGGGAAAGTGCTTGGCGGTCGGTGATACCATAGGATGGGCGAGAAAGTTTCAGATTAGACATACCTAGGTCAACAGCCAGAAAGTCTCCGGTTTCTTTCCCTGTTGGCCAACCAAAAACATAGGTTGGGATCATGGGCTGTTCGGGGTATAAACGGTTAGCCTGTGAGCGTGTGCAAGGATACAATATAAGTATGAAGGGCTCCTGGGACACAAATAGTTGTGGGCAGTAATAAGCGCCAACATCATTAGAACATCAATATTTTGGAACACTAGATATTGGGCACAAGTCAAACTTTTACCCGTGCATAAAATAATGGAATACGCCCGACCTTCAAGAAATGAATTGTAGAAACAAACGACCGGGCCCACAAACCCTCCTGTATGATCGCCAGAGAGACATATATTAGATACGTACCACAGTCTGCCCAGGTTTTGCCAAGCCAAGTTCGAGCGTCTCCTTAAATGCCTCCACAATCATCCGCATCCTCTGCGGTGTCAAGGTGAACCTGCATGCATCTTAATCAGATAGCTGATTTGACTGGCCACATGTGTTTGCCACTCACAAACTCTCATATTTTCGGAGATGATCAGCCATGGTTCTATGGTTGCACAAAACATGTTTCCACTGTGAGTATGCATTGACATTAAATGCAAGCATGTCGCGCACTTCTTAGTGGCATGGGGCAAGTCCTCTTCATCGTGCGTTCTAGTATGGAATGCGAGCGTCTGACCAGTAGGCAAGGTGACACTTCCACTTCCACGGCGAGAGGGAGGCATGTTGATCTGGTCGCTTGATTATTGGGGTTATACAGAAAATCGAACGATGGAGTTGCAAGGAAGGAAACAAGTCGGAAGGAGATGAAACTGACTAGTTGTAAGTCTAGGCACATACAAATAAGACGATGTTCCCACGTGGCAACTGATCGCAACCCGCAAATTGTAAATTTCTATACAGCCATCGTCTAAACCCAAGCCCATGATCGGCCTCAAGAGTACGCTCAATGTATGTAGCAAACTTGTGTATTATTTAACTCGTTTGATGCTTACAACCCCTCAGGTCATAGACAATTCAGGCGCAGTCCTCATTGAATGCGTCAATGTTCTCAAACAAAAAGTTAACAACGGCTGGGGCTCAGTTGGCGATGAGATAGTCTGCGTCGTCAAATCCGCTCGACCACTAACGGCGGCAGCGGCGGCATCTGCAACCGCCGTGAAAGTTCGCCGAGGAGATGTACGGAGAGCGGTCATTGTCAGGACTCGAAAACCGGTCCGAAGACCTGATGGCAGGTTAATCCGTTTCGACGACAATGCCGCTATCCTTTTAAATAACAAGCGCGAGATGCTGGGCACGCGGATAGGTGGCGTAGTTAGTGCTGATCTGAGAACGAAGGGTTGGGGAAAGATCATTAGTTTAGCACCCAAGGTATGTGTTTTATCGCAGGTTCAGGCATGGTGCTGACCCTGGGATTCAGATTATATAGCAGGCATATTGGGCGCAATATAACCACACATTCTGTTTTGCCCTTCTATTGGGCTGTGAGTACCCAATTAGCATGCAATTCACTTTCCTTAACCAAATACTTTGGCGATTTGCATCCTTGCATTTTTTAATGTTGGGGCAAAGTAACTTGTTCTGTGATGTCAAGAACTCTACATTGACCCTATCATAGGGAGTAATGATAGTAGGCGACAGTTACTACGCCATTACCCCAAAATCTTATGGGCGCCGACGCTAAATAACTTGGTCTTCGCGCCTTGTCTCTATCTTCTTTGGACACCTGGCCAAATATATAGGGTCCTCCCAACTAATGGCGGGAATCGCTTCAACCTTTCAATTTCTTCTAGTTGAGTGAGCGTGGGCGCTCGAGTGCTGTGTGGTGTTTGTTCAGAATATTCAAATTCGGTAACCCATTACAGTCATCCTCGCAGGTATGTTAGACGACAGACGCTTACAGCAAGCTTAATTCGGTATGTTGTATTCAGTATAACGATGCGGAGAAAGTGTAATAGTAGTGGGTCGGAAGTAATATTTCCCCACGGCGATCGATCTGATATCTTGTGATAGCGCAACAGAGTATAATATTTGTGCCCCGCTTTTGCTTCCCTGCTGGGGGAACATATTCATGTCCCAGGAACGACTTTTGTTGTGCAGTTGCGCGAGGTGATTCTGCGGCTCCGACAGCCTGAGTCCTCTCAGCCATCCTCTTTGTTTCCAACCCCGCTGACGTGTACACCCGCATCAGGAAATTGACGAAGAAATGGTAATATTATATATACTTTTAAAATAAAGGTAATCAATGCAATATGTACAATTCTGATGACCACTATTATATATCATTATATAAGACGGTATGCATGCTGGATCTTATAATCATGAAAAGTATGGTGGCATCTGCCAACCACTTATCAGACACCAGTCATGATGAGGGAACCCAACCTTGCCTGCCGGATATTGTAAGACTCGACAACCTAGATGGGTATGCATAAGTACGGCAGCATCTGCCAACCGCTTGTCAGGCACCGGTCACAACAAAGGAACCTCACCTTGCCTGCCAGATATTATAAAATTCGACAGTCTAGATGGGTATGCATAAGTACGGCAGCATCTGCCAACCGCTTGTCAGGCACCGGTCACAACAAAGGAACCTCACCTTGCCTGCCAGATATTATAAAATTCGACAGTCTAGATGGGTATGCACAAGTACACCAGCATCTGCCAACCGCTTGTCAGGCCCCGGTCACAACGAAGGAGCCCCATCTTCCCTCCCTGATATTATAAAATTTGACAGCCTAGATAGGCACACACAAGTATGGCGGCATCTGGCAGACGCTAGTCACAGCGACGAAACTCCGCCTTCTGTGCCGGGGGTTACAGCGCTTGTGGCTCAGCACAAGTACAGTGGCGTCTGTCAAGACCATCCCTTTACTGCCGGGAATTGTAGCATTTGTAGATGAACAGAAATATTGCGGCACAATAAAATAGCTCAAGCGTGTTGTAGAAGATTTACCATGAGCGGCGTATATATTTGTTTTGATATGAAAGGTCTATTGGGAAAGCAAACCTTCACTCAATGCTGCCCGCCTCTCACGTATTCTGGTGGATGCCCAAGATGATGATACTGGGCGCGAGGTCAATGTAGAGCTTGGGAATATTTTTCTGTTGGAGGGTCTTGTCAATAGTAACAACAGTCACATGCATATGAAAACCCACCGATTCCACCAGCTGAGGAGTGCGTCCACTTCTTTTTTCTCTGCAGTATCATCCAGTATTTCGAGCAGACTGTTGTAGAATCGCTCCAAATCTGTGGTGGTATCTGTGCGGGAGAATACGGAAGAGGAGCTCAGGGCAAATCGAACCTAACATCCAGTCATGTTAGAAAAATAAACTAAGCGGGAGATTCGAATGAGCTACCTGGGTGGCAATATATGCGAGGGAAGCAGGCATAGTGCGTGTCATATTATGCAGACGAGCGTTTCCGGAACGTGTCGCTCTGGGGTCCTTGTCGACCGAGCTAGGTGATGTGAATACGTGTTTGTAGGCCTATATCCGCTAAGTGTCAGACATGTTGAGCAATCGCAAGTAAGTCGCATTACCCTAACAATAATATCACCCCGTAGGAGGCCATTCCAGGGGTCTTCGGGGTCGTATTTGCAGTTGGCGTAGAGGAAGATGGGCCATCGGTCGCCGGTAACAGGATTCTCACCTGATCTCAACTTGGACTTGACTCTGCAAGCTGTTAAGTGCCGATAAATACAAACAAACTAGGAGGACTTACTCTTCGTCGGACCAATCTAAATCGATGGGACAAAGCAGTGCCCCAGTTCGCTCGTGGTGGAATCCACAATCGACTTTCTGGTTTCGGTAAAGGGGTGGGTTTAGGGCCTGGCCTTTCGGTGTGATCCATTCTAAGATGTTGCCTTTAAGGGTCTTGGTGTCGTCACCTCTGGCCCCAGTTGCACCTTTACAAAGCTACAAAATAAGATGGCTTTGTGCATACGTATAGTAGAGAATGGTACTCACTAGTTGTGCCATTTTGGCCAAGTCCTCTTCGGTGCCTGTCATGATGCGCTGTTCAAAGTTGGGGATGGCTCTCAACAATTCTTTGAATACTTTGTGCTCCTGATGTTCTCTTCAAGGGGCAAGGAGGCCGAAGAGATGGAGTCAGGCTATGAAACTGAGGCAAGCAACAAACTACATACTCGGCAGTGAGATCTTCGTCCGGGATTTGTTCGACCTCACAAATGATGCTTTGTGTTAGCAACGCTTGGATGTTACACATAGCATGTATAGTACGGCAGAAGTGCCGGCCATGATGTACAAGCAGATCTGCTTTGGAGCTAATGACAGTTGATCAGAATGATATAGTGATAGTGGCGCATGAAGGAGGACATACGCTTTCTTGCGCGGACCAAGCTCTAGGGCATTGACGCGCTTCCCATTGGCGTTAGGTGCTTCGTTTTCAGCGTCGGACATGCTAGTGGGAATGTGCAAAAGATGAGGTTTTTTTATAAGATGTTAGTATATAAGCACCGATCAATCCTGTGAGTATGGCTAGGACATGCCATCCATGCTGGGGAGCAGCTGGTTACCAGATTCGGATACGGTTTGATGACAGCACCGCTGTATAAAGGCCAACGCAGTAAGGAAGAATCAAGATGACAAAATTAGTATAAAACGGAAAGTTCAAAATGGACTTACGACAATTTGCGTTACTCTACCCAGACTCCACACCTACATGTCTGGCCAAAAACAACAAGCTGTGGAAGGTACTGACCTCAACGGACCTCCCCTATCTGTACCCAACCAGCTTCTTGCTTGCTCATCTCCCAACTCTCCCGTTCGGACTCGTCCTGTATCGCCTTGCAGCCCACCCTTGTGTCAAAATTTGCAGCGCAATGCCCCAATGATCCACGGATCCCCTCTCATCTCTAGCCGCCACCCAGATTTCACAGGCATGGCCGCTATCCAGCAAGATGTGTGTCCCCTTTTTTTGTAGCGGCCTGGGATTTGTTAAATTGATATTTATTTTGTCACAAAGACTGGCAAGGAGACGCATGGTCTCTCCCTAGTGGCTCTGCTTGAAAACGTGCTGGAGAATAAGGAGAAGAAGGTTGTGAGTCCACTTCCCCATTCATACCATATTACTACATTGGCCCTGACAATGACATCTGTAGACAGGCAAAAAGGACAGTGCTGTTGGCAGGTCGATCCCTGAAATGACCATACGCACCACTCGACCCCGTCCCTCTCCGTCAGAACCCTCAAGTAGCGATGACGACAATGAGAATGTTGATCTGACAAGACGTCCCCAGAAACGTCTGCGTCGATTGACTGGGCACCAGTGTGTCGTCCATCGATGTAAGAGCGACTGTTGTTTCGGCCATTTCCGGAAATGAACTGGCCACTGCAATGCGCCAGGGTCTCTGCGGGGCAAAACAACCGCCATTTTCTCAGTCAGTCATGGTGTAGAATGGGGGGAATAGATGAGCAATTAGAAGCAATGAGTCAAAGAGTTGGCTCTACGTAATTAACTTGAAAAGATCACATCAGAAAATCAATGATACATCAGGAAATCAATGAAGAAACGGTATAAAACTCGAGTAATTGGTACAATGTGTGCACTAAAAGAGAAGGTCACCCCAGATCTGCATTGTCAGCCGCATTTTTGGACCCCACTTCTCCGATCCCTCAAGCCTTTGCAACAACTGGTGGAAAAAATCAAATTTAAAACCATCCACATCTTTTTCAAGGACGTTTGCTGAGAAATCGCCCAAAAAAGAAATCTCGGCCAAGGGCAACAGCATAAGACTCGTGCGAAACGAATTGATGATGGCATCAACAAGCTGTCCAAAGATTATTATACTGGCCATTCTGAGCTTGATAGGTGACTCACCAGCGATAATGCATAAGCTGCGGTTATGACAGGAAGTGGCCGACCGTTCATCCTGCCTCGGAGGCTCTCCCTTAAGGAGATATTACCACTAGACTTTATCCTCTGTGCGAACAGAGCCTGAAGGAGCGTGGAAACCATCTCGTGGGCAAAAGGGCGGTCAACAGCCTAAAGATACCATTTAAGTGACAAGTTGTGAGAAGAAGCGGTAGAGCAAACCGCTTGAGAATCACTGGAGTCCGAGTCATCCGACTCGGAGTCAGAGTCTTCAGATTCCGAATCCGAATCTGTAGCAATGCAAAGCGCAAACACGTTGTCCACCGCATCACATAGGGACATGGAGGGGTTTTTCTCTGATAAAAAGAGTGTGCTCAGGAGTTCGGAGATGGCTTCGACGTTCATAGCTTTGGGCCCCAATCTGGGAAATTCTTGGTCTGCGACGTGTTTGGCCCTATCAATAGAGTTGGAGCGAAACGTGCTGTGCTCAGATCCGATCTAAGATAGGTGAGCCGTTAGTTGGAACTATATTAATATTGTATATGGTGCACGCACAAATACAAGCATCTTTTGATGATCTGGCATATCATCGGAGACTGCCAGTGCCGTTCCCGCCAGTGCGAATGTGTGAGCTGCGTCTGCGTAAAATTTCTTCCTTGTTGGAGTAACATACGGATGTACGAGAAGACACTGTGACCGATAATGGCACCTGGCCTTCCAAGCAAGTTCGAGAAGGTCCGGAAAATGTGAGAGAATATCTTTCGTGAGTTTTGTATAAGAGTTTGGCAGTGGCTTGCATTTCTTGATGGCATATGTGCTCGATTCAGGTTCGTCAACACCCAGGACCCTGGGTCGCTTTAAGGTCAGAACATGATACACATCTTCAGGGATAGATGGTGGAGGATCCGCGGGAATGGATGACGATGGTGTGGCGAGATCATGAGGAGAAGTTTTGATGGGGACGTGAACTGGTAGAGCATATCGTCACATTCTGTTCGGAAATAAGATAGTATAAGCAATGGCTTACCTCCATGGGTACCTATTTGCCATGGGCGAAATTCTTCGTCGTCAAAGCTCAACTGCGAGTGTTAACATTAGATCAAATCATGGATATAGCGCATAACTTACCGTATACACATGGACAGCACCATTATACTGGATATCTGCGGAGAGATACACACCTCCGACCGAGCGCCCCATCAAGTATCCCCGAAGCAACTCCTGGGGACATATGAGTAAAATCAGAATGCCACTATACGGGCGATAATAATACCAGCTTAGACGCTTCGCCATAGACAGGAATCATCCACTCGGAGGGCGGTTTTTTGATAAGTCTGAGGAGAGCAATGCCGGCTTTAACAAGTTCCGATTGAGCAATGTCGAACTTGCCAGTCTAAAATAAGGACAGGTTATTCCCGCTTGATTCGTGGTGAAATGGACAATACATGCAAAAAAAGGTAGCATTGTCCCATTGAGAATAAGGAAACCTAGGAAATAAAGTGAAGATCCGAATGCAGCCGTTGAAGCCTGCGTATTGGACAATGTATAAGTTATAGCATGCAGGATCCGAAACATAATGTATACCTCATCACTGGTCAAAGACTTAAATGTAGAAGGTCAAAATATGAGAATAGTAGAATGTAGAGGGAGGTATGCTCACTGATTGCTCGATAGGGAATATATACCCTGTCGCATCGAAGAAGAAGGCTGTCACCTTATCCTGTGGGACGCTATCCAGCAGTACACCCAAATCAAGGGATTCGGTACAAATATTTTCCTCTGTATTTTGGAACCGGGGAGGCAAGGTGGTCGGATCATCTTGATACCACAAGGAGTCAAGATCGTCTTGGGGGACTTGCCCTTGAGTAATGTCAAAGCCAGGGTCGTCGCTAATCATTGATGGACTGTCCGTTCCTGCATTCCAGTCGATGCAATCATCCCAGTTTGACATGCCGGTATTGGTGGTGTCTATGGTGGAGATAGAGTCAAGTGTCAGGATATCATGCCCTTGACCTAAATTTTATCGAACCGTATCTCCCTTATGCCTGCCATCCTCCATCGATAACGCAGCCAATTGATGCCAATGCTGCTGGGCTGGGTTTGCTGGAGCTGCTGGGGCGCTTAACAACACCGCTATATTTGGAAGGTTATGATATCTCCCTTACGCCCGCCATCTGCCAATAATAACGCTACTATTTGATGCCAGTACCGCTGGGTCTGCTGGGGCGCTTAAAATGACGATCTATGTATCAATGTTGCAGAATATCACCCATATAACATTGAAAGTTCAAAAATGTTATAAAATGGGGACCGTCGAATCATGGACCGTTTCCGATAAATTGTGAGTCTTGGTTCTCAGTAAGGTAGCAGAGATCATATATCGATCATAGTTGAACCGTGTGAACTCGCCGCTTATGCCACTATCTTGATGCCAGCACCACTGGGATGCTAGGGCACTTAATATTGTCCATCTATTTGTCAATGTACTTAATAACATTGAAGGTTAAAAAATATAGTAGGTTAAGTCACAGACCGTTTCCGGAAATTTTGGAAGTAAGGTAGCAAAGATCACAGTGGTGATGAAAAGTCATCAAATTTTCCGCAATTTGAACCGTGTTTTGTCATGCGGAATCAGCCGGCTATATAACAGTGCAACCTAGAACTGCAGGTCTGACTTATACCCCCTCAATGCCTTCCCAAAGATCGAACATTTCACCTTTTGCTCAGAGACGATCTAATCGTCTCTCAAATACCTATGTCGTCCAAAGGGCTTTGCACAGAGGGAAGAAAGCGAGCAATGAGTTTAAATGCACTTTTCGCGTGCCTAGCGTTAGCAAAAGGCTGATTACCACCACCCATCACGTTGATGGGGTATATCAAGATTTTGTGCTTCATGCAAGTGGCACAAATCCCGTAAGTTATTCCTAACGTCCTTTATTCAAAGAGAAGTACTCTTTATTCAAAGAGAAGTACTGACACAACCTTTCCAGGCAACCATCGTAATTCCCTGTACCCTCATGAAACATGTCAAGAAAAGGGACTTCTTTGAGCTCCTTGAGGCTCAACGCGTAGAACACCTCCTCACCGATACAATCAGCTCCTCCACGGCTCCAAGTTACTCAAACCAGTATTACTCGGAGGTGCTCATGACTCAGCGCTTGCAGCGTGCCGAGCTCGAAGTCGAGCTCTATAAGAGCGCCATTGCAAAGGATGGCTTGAAGCTGCTAGAGGGTATGCACAACTCTCCATCGCAAATTCTATGCTTACTTGGAGGATACTTATGGATAATTAGACAGTGACGAAGAGAGGGCAGACGATGAAGACGAAGATGAGGAGTCAAGCTGATCGTTCTGCAAGATATTGTACAACTTGCCATATAGGGACCGTCTTACATCATTTATTCCTTTTGTCTTCATGTTGTATCTAATTACTTGGGCAGACGATTGTACCCTATGTGATATTTTGGTTGCCGAAACCCTTTTGTGTAATTTTAGCTCTACATGCTAACTTCATCATACGTGTGGGATGCATTCATGCAAGTCAAAGTACCTCCGAGAGACTGCCATTCCACATGTGCATACAGCGAACAGCTCGAGGAGTTGCTCCACTGGTATCCCTGCTCTGGGCCAAGCATCAAGCCTTCGTATCAAGTCATCTATGCAAAGCTCCATACAAGGAGGAGGGCTGTATCGGG